>Ga0209697_10003193_pt1 | contig 22554 bp, 19 predicted proteins | sample AliMusrvi5mmetaG_FD_184115 | JGI IMG/M metagenome (GOLD analysis project Ga0209697, IMG submission 184115) | Freshwater lake bacterial and archeal communities from Alinen Mustajarvi, Finland, to study Microbial Dark Matter (Phase II) - Alinen... | ecosystem: Environmental > Aquatic > Freshwater...
CCGCTGGTCTAGTCGCGAAGAGGCCGTCGAGCGAGGGCTAACCGTCAAACCTTACGTGAAGACCAGTCTCGCTCCGGGCAGCCGCGTCGTGACCGACTACTATAAGAAGACCGGCCTCGACACGGCACTCGACAAGCTCGGCTTCACCCTGGTCGGCTATGGCTGCACCACTTGTATTGGCAACAGCGGCCCGCTGCCGGAGCCGGTGGCGGAGGCGGTCACCAAGGGCAATCTTGTCGCCGCGGCCGTGCTCAGCGGCAATCGCAACTTCGAGGGCCGAATCAATCCGCATGTGAAGGCCAATTATCTTGCCAGTCCGCCGCTGGTTGTGGCCTACGCCTTGGCCGGCACGGTCGATATCGATCTGGCCACCGAGCCGCTGGGCACCGGCAGCGATGGCGAGCCGGTTTTCTTGAAGGAGATCTGGCCGTCGCAGGAAGAAGTCGGCCGGGTGGTAGCAGACGCCATCGGCCCCGAGATGTTCCGCACGCGATACAAGAATGTCTTTGAGTCCAACCTCACCTGGAACGCCCTGCCGATCACCCCCAGCGAATTGTTCCCCTGGGATGCTGGCAGCACCTACGTGCAAGAACCGCCGTTCTTGATCGATCTGGCCGTCGAACCGAGTCCCATCCAACCGCTTCGCGGTGCGCGGGTGTTGGCGGCCTTGGGTGATTCGGTCACGACCGACCACATCTCGCCCGCCGGCTCGATCGCGGCCACCAGCCCCGCCGGAAAATACCTCCAGGGATGCGGCGTGAAGCCGGTCGATTTCAACAGCTACGGCGCGCGGCGGGGCAACGATCGCGTGATGACCCGTGGCACGCTGGCCAACATCCGCATCCGCAACTTGCTGGCTCCCGGCACGGAAGGCGGCGTGACCCGCCACCTGCCCGACGGCCAGGTCTTGCCGATCTACGACGCGGCGATGAAGTACAAGGCCGAGGGCGTGCCGCTGGTCGTGCTGGCCGGGGCCGAATATGGCACCGGCAGCAGCCGCGACTGGGCTGCCAAGGGTACATACCTGTTGGGTGTGCGCGCCGTGCTGGCGGTCAGTTTTGAACGGATTCACCGCAGCAATCTCGTCGGCATGGGCATCCTGCCGCTGGAGTTTCCCAAGGGCAAGACATGGGAATCGCTCGGTCTGACCGGTGAGGAGGTTTTTGAGATTCCCGATCTTAACGATCAAATCCTGCCGCTCTCGCAGATCGCCGTCCGCGCCAGGTCTGCCGATGGCACAGTGAAGGAGATTCAGACCAAGGTTCGCATCGACACACCGGTCGAGTTGGATTACTACCGCAACGGTGGGATATTGCAGACGGTATTGAGGAAACTGGCGAAGGGATAGCTCACACCGTCCGGTCCGCCATCTCCTGCCCGACCATCTCCAGGTCGTTCTGATAGAAGCGTATCGCTTCGTTGGGGCTGAGGTTAAGAATCACCCGGCCGTCGGTCACCCAATGTTCCTTGTCAAAACGAAAAACTGCGGTGGCGGCCTGGAGATTGCTCATCAAGTCGGTCGCCGAGGTGGTCATTAGACCGATGCCTTCGAGGGCCACGGTCACGGCCACAAACGCGGAAAGCTCGCCCGTGGTGCGATGACGCACATAAGAAACAGCGTCATCAAATTCGCAGTTCGACCAGCGCGGAGCATCAGGCTTGCCCTGAGCTCCCGCCAGGGAAATAAACTTCACCTCCAGCCATTCCCGCTGTTTGTGGAACTCCTTGCGGGCATGCGTCAAACGGGTTTCCTGGGCGGTCGCCTGATAAGGGCGCCACATCAGCAAAACCACCACGGCGGCCATCGCGCATGCACCCGGAATCCATAGCCAAGGCTCGGGCATGATCTCCCTCCCTTGCAATCGAACGACCCATCATAAGCTTCAAATTCATTTTAAGCTGAAGTCGCGCGGAAATGCAAGCGCCCGATAAAAATTAGTGATTGAAGCCCACGAAGAAGCTGAAGACCTGCGTTTGGTCGCCATTCTGCTGGCTGACCGGGAAGGCAAAGTCCAAGGCAATCGGGGCTGGTCCCATCATCGGGATCGAGATTCTTAAGCCGAAGCCGGGGGCCACGCGGACCCTGTCGACCCATTGGCTGAGCGTCGGTTCCACGGTGCCAGCATCAACGAACACTACGCCTTTTAGCATGTCGTCGGCCGTAATTGGAAACATGTACTGTGCCGTGGTCAGCAACTGGAAGTCGCCTCCCACGCCCATGCCGTAGACCGGATCTCGCGGCGTCACGCCGCGGAAGGCAAAACCGCGGATCGACGAGAAGCCGCCCGCATAGAACCGCTCGAAGATCGGCGTCTGATCGCCCGAGTAGGCAGCCCGGGCTGAAAGGCTCAGGACATGCTTGCCCGAACGGTCGGCACGTTCAAAAATGCGGAAGTATTGGCTCCATTCGATCGACGCCCGCGGATATTGAAATGTGCCAAAAGTTTCCTCGAACGTGCCCGAGAGCAAATGTCCTTCCGAGGCCAGGAACGGATTGTCGCGGGTGTCGTGGGACAACGAGGCCGAGACCGTATAAAGCTGGTTGTGCCCCAGAACCTCCATCAGGCTCGGTACGGGATAGGCCGGATTCTTGATGTCGACGTCCTGTCCTTGAAAGCGGACGCTGCCCGTCAAGTCGTGGGTGAACTGGTATCCGAGGCTGACGCTACCGCCCGCGCGGCTTTCCGTCCATTCCGAATAGAGCCGCTGGTAGAAAAAACCGCTTAGGCCGAAGCTTATCGGTTTATTCTCCAGGAACCCCATGTACGGTTCCTGGAAGCTGACCATGTAGCGTTGAACCTGGGTGCCAGGCACCAGTTCCAAACGGAACCGCTGCCCTGCACCGCGGAAGGCGCGGCCTTCCATGATGTCTTCCCAGGTGGTGGGCATTTTCGTCCAATCGAAGTTCTGTTCGTCGAGCGTGACATTGCCCACCACGCCGGCATCGGAGTTCACGCCGACACCGAACATCAGCCGGCCAGTTTGTGTTTCTTCCGCGGGAATCTGGATCGGCAGATCGCGAAGAGGATCGCCCGTGGGCGTAGGAATCATCCAAGGCTCGGGATTGCTGTACATGTCGCCGGCTGCGGCGACCTGGACCACGGGTCGGTTTGCCGCTGGGCCAGCGGGCGTGTAGAGGTTCTGGCCGCTGTCGGCGCCGCCCATGGAACTTCCGCTTGGAGTCGCCGGGGAGGGCGGGTAAGATCCATTGTTACTGCCGTTGGCGGCTGGTGGCCAACTCTGGCCCTGTTGTTGCGGTTGCGGTTGTGCCCAAACGTCGTTCGGTTCATAACGTGTTTGAACTATTGCCGGGCGAGACGCCGGTAGGTTGGCTGCGCCGGCATGGACCGGTAATTGCTGAACCTGATTCGGATAGAGCGGTGCTTGCTGAGCCGTAGTAAAGCGAACGAAGGTATGCGGGGTTTGTGGCGGATACAGTGGAGGTGGATTGGCCTGCCCCGGAGAAACCCGAGTCGTATAGGCCGACTGCTGAAAGGTCTGGCCTTGGAATGTCGGCTGGGGGTAAGTGGTCGGCGGATAAGGAGCATTCTGCGGCGGGGTCGCTTCCCCTGCTTGGCTTTCCGCGCTAACGTCGATATCGAGATAACCTTCGCCCGGCGGCAAGGGGGCTTCGCCGCCTGGCACGCGATAGTAACTCGTTCGCCGCCGGCCGGCGATCGCCGTGTCCTTGTCTTCCGACTCCGGCGGCGAGTATACAATCTTCGGCTCGATGTTCTTCATCGGCTCGACCTTGTAGAGTTGCGCGGCCTTCAGTCGCCGCTCGCTCGCCATGAACTCGCGGGTATCGACGATATCGCCCGGCTTGAACGAGAGACGGTTGAGAACCGTGATGATTTGCGTGTGCGGGTTCTCGCCCTTGATCTCGATATTGATGCGGCCGACCCGATAGCGAGAGCCTTCCTCGACGTTGTAGACGACGTCCAGTTTGCCTGGTTCTTCCAGAAAGCGGTTGTCGGCCTCGATCTTGGCGAACACATAGCCATCGCCTCCGTACTCGTCGCGGAGTTTCTGCAAATCGAGGTTCTGTTGGTTCTGGTCGAAGTACTGGCCGCTGAGCAGTTTCAGCTTCTCGGCCAGGCGGCTATTCTCGATCTTCTTATTGCCCTGGAACGAGACATTACAAACGGAGTAGCGCGGTCCCTCGTCGATCACGAAGGTGATCGTCAGCCAGTTCTGCTTTTCATTGAACTCCAGTTCACGTCCGATGCGGGCATGGAAGTAGCCGAAGCCGCGGTAATAGGCAGTTAGCTTGGCCACATCCTCGTCGATCTGCTTGCGGTCGACCTCGCCGGCAAAGAGATAGAAATAGGGCGGATGGGTCTGGATGATCGTTTTCAGCCTGGCGCTGCTGACGAACTGGTTGCCGACGAAGTTCACCCAAAAGATTCTTTGCCGTGGCCCTTCGTTGACCACGAACACGGCCCTCAGATCGCCCGCCTTATTCCCCTCCAGAACGGTGACGCGGACTTTGCTATAGCCCTTGCGCTGGTAATAATCTTCAATTTTATGACGGCCGTTTTCCACGGCGAAGGGATCGGCGGCGTTGCCGACCTTGAGGTCGGCCTCTTTTTTGAGGACCGAGGTCAGGAAGGTGTCGTTGCCGGCGATCACGACCTCCTGGAGCAGCGGCCGCTCGGCCACCTGGAAAATGACGACGACCCCACCCTGTACCCGCTGGTTGAGTGTTCGGACACCCGCGAAAACCCCCATTCGGCTAAGTTCACGAACGTCCTGTTGGACTTGCTCTTCGATATAAGGCCGTCCGGCACGCGTCCGAATCTTATGCAGAATCTTTTCCAGGCCGATCGTCCGATTGCCTTCCACGCGAACCTCGACCACATTCTCTTCTGGCGGCACGGTCGGCGCCGCAGTGCGGGGAGGAATCGGACCGGGCAGCGGCATGGCAGGGCCGGCAAAGGGCATCGGCTGCCTCCCTGGCTCCGGCATCGGACCTTCCGGTGGCATCTGCCCGAAGCTGAGAGACCCTCCTAGCCCTATCAGCACAACCAGCGCGCATAGCGCCACGCGACGGCATCTGCCTGCTGTGATTGGCTGTCCAGCCATGAAGGCCCTTTCCCAAAAGCCCCCGCGCCGCGATCCTGAAATCCGCAGACAACGGCGGTGGTTCATTCGGTAATGTTAGCGGTTTTCCAGAAAAGACGCGCGGATGAGATAAATATACGGACGGCGGAAAATACCGAAAGTGTCGCCGTCAAGCAAGGCGAATTGCTAGCAAAATCAGTTGTGAATTCTTGATTTCTTGCGACAAAAAGGAAGTCTAGGTAGCCTTCATAAGACAGAGAAGTAGTTTGTGGCGACTGAAGGCCTCGATTCAAACGGGCCGGCTGTTTGAATAAGTTGTCGCTGACTTGGACACAAACTGTTGATGGTCGATCCGCAATTTTTTGATCTTGTAACGAACCATTCTCGCCGTAATGCCCAGCCGCCGGGCGGCCGCGTTAATGCTTCCACGACAAGATTTTAGGGCATCGACGAGCATGTCCTTTTCCAAAATGGCTACCCGCTGCTTCAAGGAATCTACCTGGCTGCTGTCGTCAGCGTCGGGCATTTGAAGCGATGGCGGCAGGTTGTGCCCATGAATCACATGGTCGCGACTCAAAAGGACCGCGTACTCAACGCAGTTCTCCAGTTCTCGGACATTGCCCGGCCAGTGATAGGCAGCCATCATATTGATGGCCTGAGTGCTAATTCGCCGCACGTCCTTGTCCATCTTCTGAGCGTACTTGGCAACAAAATGGTCGGCCAAGAGCAAAATATCGTCTTTGCGTTCACGGAGTGGCGGCAGGATGACGGGAAAGACGTTGACCCGATAATAGAGATCCTGGCGGAAGAAACCCGCCTCGACGGCATTTTCCAACTCACAATTGGTAGCCGCGATGATGCGAACATTTGCCTTGAGGGTTTGATTGCTGCCCACCCGCTCGTATTCTCGCTCCTGTAGCACGCGGAGGAGTTTAACCTGGATCGAGGGGGAAAAGTCGCCGATTTCGTCGAGGAAAAGCGTTCCGCCTTCGGCCTCCTCGATGCGGCCCGCGCGGCTGAAAAGGGCCCCCGTGAAGGCGCCCTTTTCGTGGCCGAAGAGTTCACTCTCGAGTAAACCTTCGCTGAGCGCGGCACAATTGATTTTCACGAAGGGCATCTTTGCACGTAGGCTGTTATAATGGACCGCCGAGGCTACGAGTTCCTTTCCTGTCCCCGATTCGCCTCGAATCAGCACCGTGGTGCTGGTCGAGGCGACTTGGTGGATTCGCAAATAGACCTCGCGCATGCGGTGCGAGTTGCCAATGATGTTTTCCGGACGGAATCGCTCTTTGAGGGCGTCGCGGAGGCGGAGATTCTCAGACTCCAACATCTGCCGCTGCGTTTCTTCCATGCGGCGCGACTTGACATCATAGGCGATCATGCTGGCGACGATTTCCAGGAAACGGCACCGCTCCTGGAGTTGTTCGGCGTCGTCCAAAACCACGTCGACTGAAAAGGTTCCCACGACCTCATTGCCCAAAACGATGGGCACGCAAAGAAACGCCACATCCGCATCGGTTTCCGGCTGCCGCCGATAAAGCCGATTAGTAAACTGCGGCTCCGCGAAAACTTGAGGAACAATGGCCGGCTGACCGGTCTGGACTACCTTGCCGATAATTCCCTCGCCGTACCGATATCGATACTGTCCTTGCGTAGGCCCAGGAATACCTGGCGCAGCAGCGATAATCAACTCACTCCCGTCGGGCGACAGTAACATCACCGTGCCACGTATCAACGCCAGTTGTTCTTCCAGCAGCTTGAGCACTTCCGCAAGCATCTGCCGCTGTCCATGTTGCGTGGCCAAAAGTCGAGCGATCTCGGCCAGAACGCGAAGATCCTCTTCGTGTGAGTTAATTGTAGTCAACCGTTCTGGGGCCATTACCATCGTAGCGAGAGCCAGTTTTCATGTTGCTGGTTCTGAAGGAACATCTTCGGGATGCCACGCAGCAAAAACCGCGCCACCTTCTTTCTTTCTCCGAAAATGCTCTATTCTGCCGGTTCTACCAGTATTCAATGCACAAAACGGGTGCATGTAATGCTTATGTGACAAGCATTTTGGAAGCTGAGCCAATCTGCGGCCACGAGGAGTTTCCTAAGCTCGCGGAAACCAAGCCTCAATTTCTGACGAACAATAGACCGTGAACCACGCCACAATACAAAGTGTCCACTACAGAATGCTGCCCAGAAATTTGATTCTGCCGGTATTTGGGCCGGGATGTTCACTCCGACACGGTTTTTAAGTCTTTTCACGGCAGAGAGTTGCGTAAATGTTGTTTGGCTGGCCGAAATTTATTCTAATAATCGGATCAGAGGACTTGATTTTTAATAGCATTTTCTGTCTAAAATAGAACATGCCGGATGGATCTCTCCTCGGAGGCCACCAAGTGAAATTGTAGGAGTCGCGAAAGAGACGAAGGTGGCTAGTAACAGTTAATAGAGGGATTCGTCCTTTACCCATAGAAGCTCGCGCCTAATGAAATGCGGCGCTTCCGCACGCGATGAGTTGCGGGAATGCATTCGTTATAACGGAGGAGAGGCACAATGAATATTTCAGACACAGGAAGAGTTGTTCGAGGAAGCACCGCGATTCATGGTGCCGACCGTTCGCACGGTCGCGGCCATGGCGCTGCACATCAGAACTGTATTCATCGTAATGATGCTGTGTCTGAGCAGCGGCGAGGTAGTTACGCCAATTGGTCGGGCGGTGGAAATCATGCGCATCGTGCGCGGATTCTGTCACCGGAGGAAGCTCGCGCTCGCGACGAAGCGATTCGGGAGGAGATCTGTCGGCGCCGTAGCAATGGGGAAACTTTGGCTCAGTTGGCCAAGCGTTTTCGCTCCAGCAGGGGGCGGATTTCGCGAATCCTCGCGCGTCAGCTACTGCAACAGGTTCAGGAAATGGAGTTGGATTACATCCCGAACGAACACTTCCCGCGGACTTCGGCGGCTGAGGAACGCGTGATTCTTGGCTCAACCCCGGAGAATCGTCAGGCGGCAAAAAAGGTTTCGCGTCCCATGGGCCTGCCGCCTTACCTTGCGAGCATGTATGAAACCCCGCTCTTGACGCGAGATCAGGAACAGCATCTGTTCCGCAAGATGAATTACTTGAAGTATAAGGTTAGCGAACTGCGAAGCCGTTTGGACGTTCGTCGTCCCAGCATCACGGTCTTGGAACGGATCGAGAAGTTCTATAACGATTCGGTCTCCATCAAGAACGACATCGTGCAGGCTAATCTGCGGCTGGTAGTCTCGATCGCCAAGCGATATGCCAACGGTCCGGGGCACCTTTTTGAACTGATCAGCGATGGCAACATGTCGTTGATTCGGGCGATGGAAAAGTTTGACTTTGCCCGAGGTTTCCGTTTCAGCACCTATGCCACCTGGGCCATTATCAAGAATTTCGCCCGCACGATTCCTACAGAGCTAAGGCAGCGGTCCCGCTTTCTCACGGGGGGCGAAGAGCGGCTGCTCGGAATTGAGGATCTGCGGCCTGATAGCATCCGGCGGGAGTCGGCCCAGTCGGAGCGGCAATTGGAAGTTTCGCGAATCCTTGAGCATCTCGATGGGCGCGAGCGGCAGATCATCCAGCATCGTTTTGGCCTGGACCGCAATCGTCAACCCATGACCTTGAAAGAAGTGGGGCGAGTGATGGGAGTCTCCAAGGAGAGGATTCGCCAACTCGAAGCACGGGCCATGGCCAAACTCCGCGATGCCGTAGGCGAGGAACGGGTCGAGGCGCCGGAGAGCGAGGATTAATGTTGCCGGCTGACGACGAAGTTGGCTAAACCGGCCAGGGAATCGCGGGCGAGTGAGGGCGGAATCGCGTCTAGCTGCTGTACGGCAAGTTGGCTGAATACAATCGCCTTTTCGTGGGCGTAGGCAATCGAATCGGAATTCTCCCAGTAGGGTCGAAGTAGCTCGCGACGGTGGTTGTCGGAGCTATTGAGTTGTGCGATCAACTGCTTGCGGTCTTCGGGGGAGGATTGTTCCAAGAGCCGAATGACCGGCAGTGTTGATTTCTGCTTCAAGAGATCGGTGCCCAAGGACTTGCCGACCTTGGCTTCGTCACCCAGTACGTCGAGCAGGTCATCGGCGATCTGAAAAGCGACCCCCAGGTGCATGCCGTACTGAGCAAGAGCCTCCTCGACTTCCAAATCCGCACCGGAAAAATGAGATCCCAGGCGGCAACAGCTAGCCGTCAAGGCAGCCGTTTTACCGCGCACAATGTCGAAATATTGTTCCTCCGTCAGACCGTAGTCGCCACGGCTTTCAATCTGCCGTAATTCGCCTTCGCACATGATCCGGCTGGCATTGTGCAATTCGCGACTGGCGAACACATCGTCCAGGGAACTGGCCAGGCACAAGGCTCGGGCGAAAAGGTAGTCGCCCAAAAGCACGCTGGTTTCGTTGTCCCACCGCGCATTGACGGTGTCGAGATGGCGGCGCATGGTCGCCTCGTCCAGCACATCGTCATGAATGAGCGTTGCCGTATGGATCATCTCCACGGCTGCGGCCAAGAGCACGAGTTCCGGACCAAAACTGCCGCAAGCCAGCCCGCTAAGCAGCACTAGGGCTGGCCGCAATCGCTTGCCGCCGAGGCGAAAGCCATACTTTACCAAGTCATCGACGAAGGGGTAATTGCTTCGCAATACATCCCGGAAGACTTCTTCAACCTGGTGAAGCCCCACTTGGATGGGGGCATACAATGCAGGCAGGATTTGGGGTGACTTGACCCGGTCCTCGGCCGCCTCTTTCATGAACATCTTCCTGGTGGCAAATTGGCTCCCCGGTGCAGGGATGATCGTATCCTAGATTGTAATCTTCCACGATAATGCAGCAAGACCCTCCCCGCTTTCGGGTGATTTGCCTCGTTGCCTCTCAAATCCGTCAGGTAGGCTGGTAGTTACCGTGGGCAATCTGGTCCTACCCTACCAATTGCGTACTAGCCGTATAGGAGTCTAGCTCGGAATTCAGCCTTGCGGTATGGGGAAATTTGACGAATCCCAATCGTGACCTACCTTTTGACAGATAGACTCCAAGAGGCGGCGGTTGATTGAAAAGACCCGGTTTGGTGTCTGTAAATCTGGATTACAAAGGAAAATTGCATCATGGGTATCCGTGTCTTGATGGCTGACGATTCCAAAACGATGCGCACGATCATTCGGCGCTCGTTGCAGGCGGTGGGGGTGAGCGAAGCGACCGAGGCCGGCGACGGCAACGAGGCCATCGCCCTCTTCAAACCGGGAGAATTCGACCTGGTTTTGACCGACTGGAACATGCCCGGCCAACCCGGCATTGAGGTCGCGCGCGCCATTCGCGCCCAGGACGCGAAAATCCCCATCATCATGATCACCACGGAAGCCGACAAAGAACGCGTCGTGCAGGCGGTTCAGGCCGGTGTGACAGACTACCTCCTTAAGCCGTTCACACCCGATGCGCTCCGCGAAAAGCTGGCCAAGCATGGTTGTGGTTGAGCGGTCAATGACCTGTCCGCTCGATCGCTTGGTTGAGTAGTTGCGGCAGGTTCGGCAGACGGCGGAGATCGCCGACCAAACGGGGGTGAGCGTAGATGCGGACGCGCTTCACGTAATCGTCGAACTGCTCCGTGGCCAAGGCGCGAACCACCGGCGAGATCTCGGCTAAAGGATGCCACTCGCCTTCTTTGGGAAGCTGGATCTCGACCGAGATCTGCACTTCGCGCGAGACCGGCGGGGCGTCGAAAAGAATCTCGTGCGGCGCCACGACGCGGCCTACGGCGGTGCTGGCCAAAGTGGCAAAATGCTCGCAACAGGCCGCCAGCCAGGGATACGGCCGCCGGGCGAACCGCTGGTAAAGCTCTTTTCCGTCGGAAAATCCGAACTGCGCCAGCCGCTTGTAAAGCTGCCGCGTGGGACCGAAAAGTCCGCGGAGCAAATCGCCGGCTGGGCCAGCGCCGGCTACACGCTGCAACTCGGCCACGAACTCGTGCTCCGAGAGGCGGAACAGGACGTCCAAGTCCAGCGTGCCATGCAGCAGATAAAACGCCCGCTGGAACATCGCCGTGGCCGCGCGGACGCCGTGATGCCAGTAGACCTCGCTGAACATCACATAACGGGCAAAAACCATCAGCTCGGCGGCCGTGCGGCCCTTATCGGTGATCGCCAGGCCGTCGCCAGCACGATTCAGACAAAGGCTCCCCAAGAGCCGCTCCTGATCGAAGTGCCGACCGTAAGGCACACCCGCGTGCAGGCTGTCGCGGAACAGGTAGTCCATCTTGTCGATGTCGATCGGCCCGGAGAGCATGCTCGCCAGGATTCGCGAGGCCACATCGCGAGGCTTCTCGCTCAACAGGGCCACAACCTCCCGCGGCTGCACATTCCAATCGTGCCGCAGCACGTCGCCGATCTCGCCTTCCAACAGAAAGCTGTTGGCAAACAACTCGTGGGTTGGCATGCCGGGCAACTCGATGTCCTCGATCGGATGACAAAACGGCCAATGGCCCAGGTCGTGCAACAGGGCGGCGGCGAGGAAGATCTCGGCATTCTCGGGGCTGATGGCCGCCTGGAACCGCTCGTCGTGGGCCAGTCGCTTCAAATAGAGCAGGCCCAAGCGGAAGACACCCAGGCTGTGCTCGAAGCGGGTATGATGCGCCGCTGGATAGACCAGCGACACCAGACCCAATTGGCTGATCCGCGCCAGGCGGCGAAAGTCGGCCGCGTCGATCACCTGCCGCACGCGACGAGTGAGCGGAACGTCAATTTCCGGCGGGATCCGGATCAGCGACCGCCGCGCATCCAGAGCGGCAACTTCGGGAATGTCGAGAATGTTGGACATGTCTACTGCCACACCGATCCCAGGCCGGCAATTGCTCCCAGGATCATGGTCGCGGCAACGTAGAAGGCATAATGAAAGAACCCATTGCTCGTTTCCAGGTCGAACGCGAACTTGCCGGTGGCTGCTCCGATGCCGAGGAACGGCGGAGCGACCAACATCCAGACGGGAAGTTCAATCGTGCCCATCTTGGTCTTCACATAGGCGAACGCGGCCCACAGTATCATGTAAACCGCTGCGCAGACTGCCGCCCGGATATAGAGTTGCATGCCGCGATAGGCCTCCAACTCGTCGTCGCGGAGGAACGTGTACGCGGCCACCGTCAGTGCCGGCGAAACCAGCAAGAGTCCTACACCAATCAACGGATAGTAGAGTGTGCTCGACTCGTGACCGACAAAACGCACCACCACGGCCCACAGGATCGCGGCTACGACCCCTCCGCCGATCACCGCAGCCGCCACCGGCTTGATCTGCACCTCTCGCCGGGCGATCGGCTTCAGCAGCAGCTTTCCCGTGACGCTCTTGCCGCCACCGGCGAATTCGTCCGGCGCGTGGACTTTGACCTCGGCTTTTTTCTCCGGGATCGTGATCTTCGTTTTGCATTTTGGACACGGCCCCGTCTTGCCGGCAAATTTGTCGTCGACGTTGAAACTCTTCTTACAGCCAGGGCATACAATCAGGATAGACATGAAATAGCTCGTCAGAGGGGAATGCAATCCACTGCTGTCCTCTAGTTTCGCAGATCCATATCGCCTGTCAAGAAAGCCTTTTCCCCGAAAACTTCCCTGCAATCATTGTGTCCCGTGAAACGGTGAGTTAGTATCTATAAGTAGGATCCCATCGGATTGTCCCTGAGAGTCTCTTATAACACAGGACGGCAGGCGTATGATCGAATTCCTTTGTCCGGAAGGACACAAGATCCGCTGTCCCAAAGAAAAGGCGGGGCGGCCGGCGAAATGTCCAAAATGTGGCGTGGGCTTTCGGATTCCTACCGTCCTAGAGCTGAGTTCCGGGGAATCGACGATTGCTGACGCCTCCTTGGTGGGTGAAGAAATGAACGATGTCCCTGTGGCGTCCCCTTCTTCTGGCGGAAGCGGAAAGCAGCCCGCTGTTTCTCCTTCCCCCACAAAAGAGCGGCAGATCGAGTTCCTCTGTCCGAACGGACATCATCTTCATGGGCCGGCCAGCTTGCAGGGCAGGGCAGGTGAATGCCCGGAGTGTGGCTCGCGATTTCGCATCCCGATTGTCGACGAACCAGAAGCGGGGCCTCACATCGAGCCGGAAGTCGTTGCCGAGGAAGAAATTACCTTGGAGAATTCGACGCTTACGGCAGATCCCGGGCAAGTTCAATCACCCCTCGATTTCTTGCAGGTCATGGAAGGTAATGGTTCTGGGCCGGCGATGCCGCCCGGTGCCTCCGGGGGAGTGGGGGAGGAAATTATCAATTTGACCTCAGGTCTTGGCGGTGCGGTATTCGCGGCGCATCCGCTGGCTACGCTGTTCATTGAGCTTTGGGCTGCTCGGGGCGAAGGCAGCCGGGTTGAGGTTCATTTGGAAAGCGGAAGCGTGCTGGTGCCCGACGGCTATCTGAAGTCGCATTCTCAGCAAGATTATGCAGTTTTGGTGACCCGAGATCCCGATGGCTGTTCGACCATCACCGTCGTGCCATGGAGTTCGATCTCGCGGATCATCATGCGTTCGGTCAAGCAACTGCCGGGAGAAGTGGTGCGCTAGTGCTCGTCCAAAAACAACCTGTGGTGCGGGCGTCTCGCCTGCGCATGCAGCCGGGACGGTCGCACCACAAAAAACGCATAGTTCGCGTTGGACATAAGGCTTGAAAAGCGGTCTTGCTTGCGGAGGGCATAATTCTATATACTCTCCCTCACCCGCTGGGGATCTCGTGGACCAGATCCCCAATCCTATGGCTTTTGCTGGTTTAAGGAGGAACCGCAATGACTCGGAATGGATTCCGCAACTTCTTCGTCGCACCCCGTACTTGGAGGGCGCGGTTAGGCGTCTTCTTCGCCGGCCTGTGCGTATTGGCCGCGTGTGGGGTGATTCGCTATGGCTGGGGAACAGCAGCGGCCAAGGCGCAAGTTACCGCCGAGTCGGCCGCGCCCGGTTCGGCCCCCGCGGCACCGATGTTTGACGGTTTTCCCACAACCGCGCCGGCCGCCCGAGGTGCAGCTTCGGTGATTCCCGGCCGCAAGCAGATTCCCGACGTGGTGGCGTCGATCAACGGCCATTCCATCAGCCGCAATGAGTTGGCTGCGGAGTGTCGCGTCCATTATGGCAGGGAAGTGTTGGAGTCGATGGTCAATAAATACCTGATTCTCTCCGCCTGCCAGCAGATGGGGATCACCATTTCTCGACGCGAGGTCGATGAAGAAATCGAGCAGATGGCCAAAAGCTTCAGCCTGCCGGTCGAGCAGTGGATGAGGCTCTTGTCGCAAGAGCGGGGAATCAAGCCTGAGCAGTACGCCAACGACATCATCTGGCCCAGTCTGGCGTTGCGGAAGCTTGCGGGGGAAAGACTGCGAGTTACCCCGAAGGAACTATCCGAAGCGTTTGAGATGGAATACGGAGCCGCCGTCAAGGCGCGGCTGATCATCTGCACCACTGCGGAGAATGCCCAGAAGGCCCAGGCCCTGGCCGCAGCCAATCCGGCCGAGTTCGGCAACTTGGCAAAAAAGTATTCGGAAGATGCCCCCAGTGCGAGCGTCAAGGGTTTGGTTCCGCCGATCCGCAAGTATGGTCCTTGCCACGAAATCGAAGAGACTGCCTTCAGACTGGCCGACGGTCAGGTTTCTGGAGTCATTCGCAGCGCGGGGCAATATGTGATCCTGAAGCGCGACGGCCTGATCCCTGCCCGAGCGATCACCGAGGCCCAGGCCGCCCCACGTTTGGAGAAAATCATTCGCGATCGCAAGATGCGGCAGGTGGCGACCGAGATCTTCCAGGAGCTACAAAAGAAATCCCGCGTACAGAATGTTTATAACGACCCGCTGCTCCGACGGCAGGTGGGCGAGGGCGTCGTCGCGCTGGTGAACGGCGCTCCGATCTATCTCCGCCAACTCGATGAAGAGTGCATCCTTCGCCACGGTTCGGATGTGCTGCAAGGTTTGATCGGCCGGCGGATGCTGGAACTGGCCTGCAAGCAGAATCAAGTGACCGTTTCGGAGAAGGAGATCGATAAGGAGATCGCCCGTGCGGCCGCACAAGGGACCAAGCCCTTGCCAGACGGTTCGCCCGACGTGAAAGGCTGGATGGCGCTGGCTTGCAAGCAGCAAAGCGTTTCGATTGAAACCTACCGCCACGAAGCGGTTTGGCCCGCCGTGGCCCTGAAGAAGCTGGCCGTGGGTAAGATCGAGGTCAGCGATGAAGATCAAAAGAGGGGTTTTCAGGCAAATTATGGACCACGGGTCCGCTGCCGTGCGATCGTGCTAAATAATCTACGCCGTGCGCAGGAAGTCTGGGAGGCCGCCCGCCGCAGGCCGACGGTCGAGAACTTTGGCGAACTGGCCGGAAAGTATTCGATCGAGCGAAGCAGCCGCGCCTTGGAAGGACAGGTGCCGCCGATCCGCCGCTACGGTGGCCAACCGCTCTTGGAAGAGGAGGCATTCGCACTCAAATCGGGCGACCTCTCGGGCGTGATCCAGTTGGACGATAAGTATGTGATCCTCTTCTGTGAAGGCTATACCAAGCCGATCGACGTGGACTTTGCCAGCGTGAAGAAGGACATCATCGAAGACATTCGCGATAAGAAGGAACGCCTGGCCATGAACGAGTACTACGAGCACATGCAGGAATCGACCACGATCGACAACTTCCTCGACCCGGCGGCTAGCCATTCGCCCAGCAAGTTCCCCAAGGACACGGTCCGGGGCGATGCCTCCCGGCAGCAGGCCGGCCCGGTGGTGCCTACCGCCTACGAGACGCCCGTAGGGAAGTGAGCCGTTGAACAAAGCCTTTGTACGCGAACCTGACCAGACCTCTGAATACTGTCCGCGGTGTGGCGCCCAGGGCGAGGCCATCGGCAGTGAGACGCTGGAAACCTACCTTTCCACCGAGCAGCGCGGGCACCTCTCGCAACATGCCAATTTCTGCCCTTCGCCGCGGTGTGCCGTTGCTTATTACGACGGCTTTGAGCGCGTGATCCTGGTCTCCGACTTGAGCCAAACGGTTTATCCCAAAGATCCGGACGCTCCCATCTGCGCCTGTTTTGGCCTGACGCGCGAGGAGATCGAAGAGGACGTGGCCGAAGGTGTTGCCACACGGACCCGGGCGATATTAGAAAAGGCCAAGTCGGCCGAGGCCCGTTGCGTCCGACTCGCGGCCAACGGCCGGTCTTGCCTGGCTTACGTGCAGAAATACTACATGCAATGCCTCCAGGCTAAACAGCAGAATACCTAAGGCGAGCCGGTGGCTACTTGACAGAAAGTGTACTTGTGTTCCAGTGATGCCAAAGAGGTCTGTTTTCCTATCGCGCACCGGCAGGTGGTCCTGACCATCCCCAAACGCCTCCGGTTGCACGCCCGATTCGACCGCAAGCTGTTGGACCAATATGCACTAGCTAGACTCAGGGCTTCAAAAAATCAAAATTCCTATCCTTTAATCCTTTATCCTTAAAAGGGCCAGAACTGTCGCTTTTGTGTCGTTTTAATGGTATAATTGCCAGAAGAGGCACTTATGGCGATACAGACTGAGACAACAGATCAACAGGTTCTAGCCGAACTGGGCGATCGCTTGGCCCAGCACCGGTTGAATCGGAACCTAACGCAGGACCAGCTTGCCCGAGAGGCCGGGGTGTCGAAGCGAACCGTCGTCCGCTTGGAGAACGGCCAGTCCAGCCAAGTGACCAACCTCGTACGCGTACTTCGTGCGTTGGGTCTTCTGTGCAACTTCGAGGCCCTGGTACCTGCCCCGTTGGCTAGCCCAATCGAGGCTCTAAAGGCCAAGGCCCGGCAGCGCCGCCGCGCGTCGCCCGCCAGCAAGCAGCCCAAGCCCAGTTCAGATTGGACCTGGGGTGATGACAAGCCGACGCACAGGGGTGAATCGTGAGCACCCTCGCAGAGGTTCGGATGTGGGGACGGCAGATCGGCGCGGTTTCCACCGACGGTCCCGGAATGGTGGCCACGTTCGAATATACCGGTGCATTTGCGAGGAGCGGCATTGAGGTCGCCCCGCTCACGATGCCCTTGTCCAGGCAGATCCACACGTTTCCCGAACTCCCGCAGGTGTCGTTCCACGGGCTCCCCGGCATGCTGGCAGACGCGCTCCCAGACAAGTTCGGCAACGCGGTAATCGATGCATGGCTCGCCGCCCTGGGCCGTCTGCCGCAGGACATCGACGCGGTGGAGCGGCTGTGCTACACAGGCACCCGCGGGATGGGGGCGCTGGAGTTCAAGCCTTCCCTAGGCCCACAGAGCCGGAAGTCCACGCCGGTCAAAGTCGACGCGCTGGTTGCTCTCGCCGCCGAGGTGCTCCGCAGCCGCCAGAACCTACAGGCATCGCTCGCGGATCCCGGCCGGGAACACGCCCTCCGTGAGATTCTCCGCGTCGGCGCGTCCGCGGGCGGGGCACGCGCCAAGGCGGTCATCGCCTGGAACCCCAAGACCAACGAGGTGCGTTCGGGCCAGGTCAAGGCGCCGCCAGGGTTCGAGTACTGGTTGCTAAAGTTCGACGGCGTGTCCAACAACACGGACCGTGACCTGGCGGACCCGCAGGGTTTCGGTGCGATTGAGTATGCTTATTCGCTCATGGGCCGGGCGGCGGGAATCCAGATGGCCGAGTGCCGCCTTTTCGAGGAGAGCGGACGACGGCATTTCATGACGCGCCGGTTCGACCGGCTCGACGGCGGCGAGAAGCTCCATATGCAGTCTCTGGCCGCGCTGGCGCACTTCGACTTCAACAATCCTGTCGCCCACTCTTACGAGCAGGCGCTGAGCGTCATCCGCCGGTTGGGCCTGTCCATGGACAACATCGAGGAGCAGTTCCGTCGGATGGTGTTCAACGTCATCGCCCGCAACCAGGACGATCACGTCAAGAACATCGCGTTCCTGATGGACAAGCTGGGGCGTTGGTCCCTCTCGCCCGCGTTTGACGTGATGTATGCCTACAACCCGTCGGGTACTTGGACCGCGATGCACCAGATGAGCTTGGCAGGCAAACGCGACGGCTTCACGTTCGATGATTTCAAGAGGGTCGCCGAAACGGCCTCAATGAAGCGGGGTCGCGCCGAGGCGATCACTCGCGAGGTCGCAGCAGCAGTCGGACGGTGGCGGGAGTTCGCTGAACAGGCGGGCGTGCTGCGCGACCAGATCGAGAAGATCGGCAACGCCCATAAACTCGACATGCTTCCCAAACAATAGGCATTTCAGGGCACTTGCTTCCAAACTCGCGATTGCCGAAGTGCCCCGTAACGATGGGGACGGCGACAGAGTGCTTTTCGACGGGCCGGAGAAGTTGACTTTCGTCCCCGACCCGGAGCGGTGACTCGCTCTGCGACCGGGCATTGTTGGCAGGCGCGTTACGGAGTTCGGGCAACGCGGAAACCCGTTTCGTAACAATAGCAGAATCGCGGCGCGGTCTCGCCTAGCCGCCAGAGATGGATCGAACCGCCACGGCAACAACCGGCTTCCGGGCACGTGCCGCACTGCGTCCCCGCAAGCCAACTCCGCTCTCGGAACACGTCAAACCGGTTCTCCCAGATCCAGCGGAAGTTGTTCTCGAGAACATTTCCCTGGTCGAAGGTCGGATCGTTGTTCGTACAGCCTGTGACGGTCCCATCACAGCGGATCGCGCCAAAGTTCACGCCAGCGCGGCAGAAAAAGGGGACATCGCGGACCTTGCGGTCCAGTTTGAATGGCAAATACCCCTCGCAGGACGCTTGCACACGGAGTCCCCGCTGCGCCAGTCGCGGCCGATTCGCGGCGATCCAGTCAAGCATTCGCCGGGTCTGGGCGAAGTCGAGATGCAAGTCCGGCCGCGTTGCCGCGCGTCCCGAGGGAAAGATGCGGAAAAGTCGCCAGGCTGGGATGGCCGAAGCGAGGATGATCTCCGCCGTCTCGTCGAGCCGGTCGAGATTGCCCGGATGGATGCAGGTGACGACATCGCGCATCGGGATCGCGGCCGCACCAATCCGGCACATCGCGTCGGTGGTCTTCAAATACGCTCCGGGTGAATTCCGCAGCGAATCGTGCGCGGCCTCCGGGCCATCGAGGCTGATGGTGATTGATCCGATGCCGTGATCGATGAACGATGCGAGGCGGGCGCCCGTAAGTCCATGACCATTGGTCACGAGCCCCCACCGCATTGCGTGCGAAGCAATATGGCCAGTGATCTCTTGCAAGTCGGGATGCAAGAGCGGTTCCCCGCCCGTCAGGACGAGCATTACGTCGGGGCCGAAGCTGCGGTGGATGTCGTCAATCAGGAGCAGCCAACTTGCCGTAGTGAGTTCCTTGATCGAATCGCCAGTGCGGCCGCAGTCGCTTCCGCAGTGCAAACAACTCAGATTGCAGTGCCGCGTGATTTCCAGAAACAGATAGAGTAGCTGATGCTGGCGAATTTCCAGCCGCCGGTACGTATCGAAAGCGAAAGAGCGGACGCGGGAGATCCACATGACTGGTTATCGCGAATGTTGTGTGTCGACTTCAGGGGATCCGGCAGTCTTCAACCCCGCTACGGGCTCGCGATCCGCCGCCGTCGATGCACGAAACGGTGTGTTTATCCGGTGCGTCGCGGGTACGCCGTAGCATCCGGCCAGCACGACCGACACCGAACCCATTGCCAGGAAAAGCAGGAGCCGTTTGATGTACGCCATCGTCTTCTCTCGCCAAACAGTGGAATGTTCGACAGCAAACCTATACTACTGGGTGAGGGTAGCGAAACGACGGGTCTTAGTCAAGCCCGCCGGGAAGGTTGTCGTCGGCGTACTCGATCCTGTCTTGCGCTACCTATAAGAAACCATCTTGCCGCCCTAATCGTAAATGCCGAGTAGATCCCCGTACCCAGGCTGACAAAGGCCAAAACCGGAGAAGACGTGAAACAAGAGAAAGATCAACCCCAAGCTGCTTACGCCACCCAGCATCGAGACCCAAATGCAGATTGCGAGGGCGAACGTGGACACGGAAATGGCGAAAGACTCCTTGGGTTTCATGGCGGTGCAGTGCCCCTTTTCATCGCTCATCGCGGCCAACGGTTGGCGTTCCCGTCAGCGTAGCTGACCGCTCAGCGGCCCTGCGGGAACGCTCCTGCTGGCCTTCTCCATTCTACAATCAGTTTGTCCTGGCAAGGCGGAAGCCAGCAAATCCGCCGATTGGTTGCTGGCCAGGCTTGCAGCCGCCACGAAACGAGGATCGGGCGAAATCTGGTCCAAAATACCAAGAGCCGCCCCGTAGGACGTGGTCATCGCCGGAACCGGGGCCGGTAGGGTCGTTCACCGGAGACTTCGCATAGTATCCTTCGCCGTACAAATCGGCGCACCATTGCCAAGCATTTCCGTGCATATCGTAGAGCCCAAAAGCGTTGGGCTTGAATGAACCCACCGGCGAGGTGAACACGTACCCGTCACTGGCTTTGATTGTCCAGCCTGCATCCGGGGCTCTTGCCTTCTTCGCCGCGTCGGCCACGTTGCCGACTTTGACCAACGCCTCGGGATCGTCGCCGCTGGAATATCGTGTTCTCGTACCGGCACGGCACGCGTACTCCCATTCAGCCTCGGTTGGCAACCGATACTTCTTGCCCTCCTTCTGGCTTAGCCACTTGCAGAAGGCCACGGCATCGTTCCAACTCACGTTCACTACTGGGTGCTCGTCGGTCTGCTCGAAACCCACATTCCGCCAAGAGTACTTGTCGCTCGGGCGTACCCTCTTTTCGTCTTGGTCCCAGCCCCATCCGCAGTCCTTCTCTGCATCCGTCTTGTAGGTTGTTTCAGCTACGAATTTGCGAAACTGGCCGCGTGTGACTTGATACGTGCCGAGGTAGAACGGCCGCGTGATTCGCACGCGGTGCTGCGGGTATTCGTTCGCGATAACATCGGCTCCGCAACATTCTCCGACCCCATAGGCTTTGTCGAAGAATGAAACCGTGGCCTCTGCCGACTCACCGTTGCCCATCTGGAACTCGCCCGAAGAGATGAGCGTCAGCTTCAGCTTCACCCCACCGCCCAAGTATACCGCCAATCCCCTCGGCGGGGCTTTCGTCTCGCTCAAAGCCGTCCCCGCCATTGCGAAAAGCACAAAGCAACCAATCACGAAGTTTCTCATAACGTGTCTTTCCATGAAAAATATCGCGCGCCGCTGCGCGGCAGGGGTAAAAGGGAAAATGGGAAAACGGTAACACCGCCAGAGACCATAGTATTACTGAGTCCTGGAAACGCGGAAGCCCGTGAGGCCGTAGTCCCGGCCGTCCGGCGTGAACTTGCAGCGCTCGGCGGAACGGGAGCTGACCGGCCAGTCGCTCCAGGAACCACCACGAAGGACACGGTCATCGCCGGAGTCTGGGCCAGTGGGGTCGTCTATGGGGGATTTGGCATAGTATTCCGCCCCGTACCAATCCGCGCACCACTGCCAGGCATTTCCGTGCATATCGTAGAGCCCGAAGGCATTGGGCTTGAACTTTCCCACCGGAGCCGTGAACACGTAGCCGTCATTGGCTTTGATCGTCCATGTCCAGTCCGGGAGCTGCGCCTTGGCGGCTGCGTCCGCGACGTTGCCGACCTTGGCCAGCGTCTCGGGATCGTCACCGCTAGAATACCGTGTGGTCGTCCCGGCACGGCAGGCGTATTCCCACTCGGCCTCCGTGGGCAGTCGGTAGGTCTTGCCTTCCTTTTTGCTGAGCCACTTGCAGAAGGCCACCGCATCGTTCCAGCTTGCGTTGACAACCGGGTGCTCGTCGGTCTGCTCGAAACCCGCGTTCCGCCAGGAATACTTCGCGTTGAAGATGAACGCCTTCATGTCGGGGTCCCAGCCGAAAGACCCCGGCCTCTCGCCCTTCTCCGCGTCCGTCTTGTATCCTGAATCCTTGACGAACTGCCGGAACTGGCCCCGCGTTACATGGTAGGTGCCCAGGTAGAACGGCTTCGTGATCCGCACGCGGTGCTGTGGATGCTCGTCCTTCAAAAACTCTGCTTTCATAACGTACTCGGCGTAAGTCTTGTTGAAGAAAGCAGCCGTGGCCTCTGCCGACTCACCACTACCCATCTTGAACTCACCCGCCGGGATGAGCGTCATCTTCAACTTCACCCCACCGCCCAAGTATACCGACAATCCCTTCGGCGGGTCTTTCGTCTCGCTCAAAGCAGGCCCCGCCATTGCAAGAAACACTACGCACCCAATCACGAAGTTTTTCATGCCACGTCCTCCCATGAGTGATCTTCCGGCCCCCAGTGATCCATCCGCTCCCTTGTCTACTCCGCCGGAACTCGGGCGACACGCAAGCCCAGGAAGTTGTATCTGAACCCGGGCCCGAAGTAATTGCGGAACGCCGACTGGCAGAACCTGCCGACGTCGAACCAGCTCCCGCCGCGAGACACGCGGTACGGACCCGTTGTGGGACCACTAGGATCATCCGCCGCTTCCGCACCATACGCCCCGTACCAGTCCGCGCACCACTCCCACACGTTCCCGTGCATATCATACAGTCCCCAGGCATTCGGCTTCTTCTCGCCTACCCCATGCG
>Ga0209697_10003196_pt1 | contig 22535 bp, 17 predicted proteins | sample AliMusrvi5mmetaG_FD_184115 | JGI IMG/M metagenome (GOLD analysis project Ga0209697, IMG submission 184115) | Freshwater lake bacterial and archeal communities from Alinen Mustajarvi, Finland, to study Microbial Dark Matter (Phase II) - Alinen... | ecosystem: Environmental > Aquatic > Freshwater...
CCAAATCAACCCAACCAGCTGGCACCCACAGTGGGACCACGCTCACCTTCACCAAGGGTGATATGGCCAAGGGTGACAGCAACATCGCCTACTCCATTCAGGAATCCACCGATCTTGTCACCTGGGGCGCCCCGACGCTTGGATCGGTTACGTATGGAGACACCATCACCTACACCTACCCGACGAGCGGGACGACCAAGGTGTTCGCTCGCCTGAAGGTGGTGCAAACCCCGTAAACCTGTTTCATAGAGTAGACCACACAGAGGCGGCGGGCATTCAGCCCGCCGCCTCTTCTCTTTATGGGATTAGTATGGGTGGGAATTTACGCTGCTACACAGGTTCTGGGCTCCAATTCCGGCGTTGTTCTCTGACCTTTGTCTCTGTAACTTTCCTAAACGAATAAAATAGCTTGATGTGGCCCATGAGGGGTCCTAGCTTCTAAAAGATGCCTTTGGCATCCTCCCGGATATTAAAAGAGTTTTGTATTCACCTAGTATAGATTAAACCCGTCTCCGCCTCCTGTTCAGAGCGGATATTATCATCAAAATCCCATAACCCAAAAAAAAACCATGAAACCCAAATACAATCGTCTGTCGCGACTTAATCAAATCGTGCTCGCCGTGGCCACCACTGGCGCACTGATCTCATCAGCCCACGCCTCCACCTATTACTGGACCAATAACGATGGAAATTGGAGCGACTCCTCCATGTGGTCCGCAGGCGTGCCTTCCAATGATGGCACTGCTGACGTTGTGATGCAGAGCCCTGGAGGCACCTGGTCCACAGTGAACCCCACCGCGCTAACTCCCTCAACCACCAACTGGTCGATCAACAGCCTGACTTCTGATACCAGCGATGACGGAATCATGTTCTGTGCACCAGTAGGTTCCAACCTGTCTATCGGTGCCGGTGGGATATTCATCAACAACGGCAACCAGGTTTTCTACGATCTGCCTATCATTGCCACAGCCAGCCAGTCATGGAACGTGGCCAGCAATTATCCTCTGACCTTCGGCGACTGGCCATATGGCGCCAACCCCACTGGCAGCACCAGCGCCATCACATTGAACAACGGCGTCAATGTCACCAAGACCGGGAACGGAACGATTTATTTCAATAACGGAACCACAACCACAGTCGGCACCGGCCACTTCACCTTTGACGGAGGAACTATCCAATTAGATGGCACAAGTCAATTTGGCCGTCTGGGCACCAACCAGTTGGGAGTCACGGCCAATCCCTCCTCACAGCGCCCCTTGCTCGACTTCGTGGACAGTGCATCCGGCACCTTCCCTGGCGGACTTTCTGTCGTTGGCGGTCTCGTCGGCAGCAACCTAACCATTGGTTGGGGCAATGGCCCCACTGTCTCCGGCACGACATTGACGGTTACTGGCGCATTGTCTGGAGGGATCAACGGTGGAGCGATCAACGACGTGGGGTTCATCATCCCTCAAATTTGGTCAACTCAAACAATTGACGACCGTAATCAGATTATCTTCCAGGGCGATGGTTCAGGCTTGACAGCACTTAACCCCACCAACTGGGGTCTCAGTCCTCTGCACGTCGTGAGTGGCGTGGTGGTTCTCGACAATGCCAATGCCATGGGCACTGGTAACAACCTGATATCCTTCGTCGGTAATACTTTCAACCAAGCCACAAACTATTATTGCGGATTGGTGGCCACCAGCGGCCATAATGTCAGCGGTGGCATCTATCTTACTCCAGTCCAAAACTCCAGCAACCAGCACAATGCGGTGGTGGAACTGGGACTCAAGGGCACGGGCAGCGTCACCTTCTCGGGCGAGATTCGCATGCAGAACTGGGGCTCCGGCAGCTATTCACAAATGCAGCGCCTGAAACTGACGGCACCCGCGGGCGGCACGGCCACCTTCAGCGGTAAGATCTCCGATGCCAGCACTTATGGAGGTGACACGTCTTATGTGCCGGTGAAAATACTGGCTGGCGGCACGGTGGAACTGAGCGGCAACAACACCTACAAGGGAACGACCGCGGTGCGCGGCGGCACCCTGTTGTTAGCAGGATATAACAACGCCTTGGGAGCCGCCACCAGCAATGTCTCCCTGGGTGACGTGGTCACCGCGCCTTCCGGTGGGGATGTCAAGGTTGCCACAACCTCGGACTCCGTGTTGTCAGATGGCCAATGGTGGACTTGGGGGTTTTCGGGCGGCGTTCTAAACTTCACGACCGCTGTCACCACTGTTGACGGTGTGTCATTGAGCGCTGGTGACCGCATCCTCTACAAGGACGCACAAAACGCCGAACGGACCGGTGTTTATACCTATACTGATTCCACGCACTGGACACGCTCCACCGACCTGAACACCGCCGCGGCGTTCACCTCGGGCCTGCGGGTCCATGTCACCAACGGGACCCTGAACGGCGGGAAGAACTACTACTTGTATGAAGGACTGGTCACTTCTCAGTATCCGTCTCCCGTTTTGGGCCACACTGCTGGCGACGGCTCCAGTGCCATGTTCTTCTTCAATGAGGATGTTCCCTCCACCTCCGACGTGGCGCTTCTAACCAATGATGCGCTGACCATCAGCCGCAATATCGACGTCACCAACAACCTGAGCACCGGCAAGAGCATCCTCGGCGGCAACTCCGCGGTTGCTTCGACGTTCAGTGGCACGGTGGCCCTGAGCAAGAACCTGACGGTTACCGCCGCCAGCAGTGGCACTGCCACATTCTCTGGAGCGATCAACGGCAGCAACACCGTGACCAAGGAAGGCCTAGGCACCGTGAAATTCTCCACGGCCAAGGCCTACACCGGCACAACGAGCGTCACAGCAGGCACTCTGGAAGTGGACAACACACTGGCATCCAGCGCGGTTAGCGTGGGCAGCGGTGGTACCCTTCAGGGCACTGGCACCCTCTCCGGCACACTCAGCGTGACGGGCACGGGCGTTGTGTCACCGGGCTTGGCTGCAGGGGACACACTGCACGCCGGAGCTACCACCATCTCCGGCCATCTGGCCGTGCAAGTGGACGACTTGGCTAACAGCGAACTGATGAGCAGTGGTGCAGTCAACCTGAGCGGAGGCACCGTGGACGTTACCGTTGGTGGAGGCGGCTTTACGCAGCCCTACTATGTGATTGCCCAAGGCTCCAGCATCACCGGCACGCTGCCCAGTGTTACAACCGGTTATGTGTTGACCAAGGTGGGTAACCAGCTGCAACTCAGCCAGCCGCCCACCAACACCTACTCTAACTGGATGAGCACGAACTATCCGAGTATCACCGGAACTGACGCGCTCCCCACCGCCAATCCCAGCCACGACGGAATCAGCAACTTGGTCAAATATGCATTGGACCTTAACCCGACGGTATCAGCCCAGCCAGCAGGCACCCACACTGGCAGCTCGCTGACCTTCACCAAGGGTACGATGGCCAAGGCTGACAGCAACCTCACTTACTCCATCGAGGAATCCACCGATCTAGCAACCTGGGGTGCCCCGACGCTTGGATCGGTTTCCTATGGTGACACCATCACCTACACCTACCCGAGCGGGCAGAGCAAGGTGTTCGCACGCCTGAAGGTGGTGCAAACCCCATAAACCTGTCTCATTGAGCAGACCACACAGAGGCGGCGGGCTGAATGCCCGCCGCCTCTTCTTTTTCTATACTGGTTGCCAAAAGAGATTGCTGAAATGCAGCATTCAAGAGATTTATTTCAAAATCATCTTGAGAGTTTTGCTTTGGGTAATATTTTTCAGCTGTGGGCTGTTTGTAATCCACAAGGAATAATTCCGTCCGCCTCCCGTCAATGCCCCCGCATGTACCCGTGTATTCCTTTGCCGTGCTGCCGGTCATATCTGGCCTTACTGCCAGGGAGCCCGGAAGACCTGCTGCGGCCAAACCATAGAAAGCCATGAAATCAAAATACTACCGTTTGTTTTGTCTGAATCGAATCGCGTTAGCCGTGTTTACCGCCGGTGCGCTTATGTCCTTGGCTAGTGCCACCACTTACACATGGACCGGATATAACGGCAACTGGAGTGATCCAAGTAATTGGGACTCCAATGGTGTGCCTAGCAATGATGGCACTGCGGACGTCGTCGCATCGACCCCGGGAGGCCAATGGGCCACAGTGAACCCGGGAAGCCTAGCATCCCCATCCACCAACTGGTCGATTCACAGTCTGACTTCCAGCGCCATTGATGAAGGACTCCAGTTTAATGCGGTGGGTAGTTCCTCTCTTTCTATCGGTGCAGGCGGGATCTCTGTCCTTAATGGTAACCAAGTGTATTACGATCTCGCACTCATCGCCACAGCCAGCCAACCCTGGTATGTCGGCGATGACGGGAGCGGCAACGGATATCCACTATACATCGGCTGGCCCTCTGGGAATCCGCTCTACGGTGCTGATCCCTCTGGAAGCTCCAGCGTTGTCACGCTGAACGATGGCGTGAACGTCACCAAGACAGGAAATGGGTCTTTGATTTTCCTAGCAGGAATTACCACGACGGTGGGTTCCGGCCACTTCACTCTTGAGGGGGGAACGATCACACTGAATGGCACCGACCAATATGGAAGCCTCGGGACCAATCCTCTGGGTGTTACTGCCAACCCCTCCTCGCAACGGCCCTTGCTCTACTTCGTGGACACCGCATCCGGCACCTTTGCCAATGGCTTTACCTTCACCGGCGGCCTCGTGAACAGCAACATCACCATTGGTTGGGGCAACGGTCAGACCGATTACGGAACAACCCTAACCGTCACAGGACCGCTTTCCGGGGCCCTAAGCGGCGGATGGACTAACGGAACCGGATTCATGACTCCCCAAATATGGACAGCTCCTTCCTCTGATGACCGTTACAGCATCATATTCCAAGGTGACGGTTCCGGTCTGAGTTCCACTCATTCCACGGATCCATTCAGTTACGGCATTCTACACATCAGCTCAGGTGTCGATGTTCTCGACAATGCCAATGCCCTCGGAACCGGTAACAGTCTATCCGTGTTCGTGGGACGTAATGATAACAGGGTCACCAATTCCTATGTCGGCTTGCTGGCCACCAATAACGCAGGAAGCGTCAGCTCACCCATCAAGGTGCGCCAGGCAGAAAACGGAACCCAGCATTACCACGGCGTGGTGGAACTGGGACTTAGCGGCTACGGCAGCGTGGCGTTTACAGGACCCATCCACCTTGACAACCAGTGGCCGGTGAATTCCGGCTATGTGCAACATCTCAAACTCACCGCCCCAGCTGGCGGCACGGCCACGTTCTCGGGCGTAATCTCAGATAGTGACAGCACAACAGGTGCCTCAGTCCATGTTCCGGTGACGGTCCTTGCGGACGGCACCGTCAAACTGAGTGGTAACAATACCTACAAAGGATCCACTTCGATTCGCAGCGGCACCCTGCTGGTGGGAGGCTATAACAATGCGCTGGGCTATCAGGGCACTAGTGCCGCCAATGTATCTCTAGGAGGAGTGGTCACCGCTCCTTCAGGCGGGGATGTCGTGGCCGCCACCACCAGCGCACTTCCCGGAACATATACTTGGACAGCTGGCACCTTTAGCTGGCCGTCGGGTGCTCCGACAACTCTGGACGGGGTTTTCTTGAACATCGGCGACCGCATCCTCGTCAAGGATGCCTTTGACCCGTATGATGCCCAGGACGGGCGCAATGGGGTATATGTCTTCACCGATGCCAATACTTGGACCCGTTCCTCCGATATGAACACCACCGCACCGTTTGTCGCAGGGCTGCGGGTACACGTCACTGGCGGGACCTTGAACGGCAGCAAAAACTTCTATCTCACATGGGGGTTGGTGCCTGGTGCCGCCCTGAACAACAATGATGTCACCAGCAGCACAAACGGCTTGTTCGTCTTTAACCCTGACGCCTCCTCCTTTGCCAGCGTGGCACTTCTAACTGACGAACCGCTGACCATCAGCCGGAACATCGATGTGACTAACAACCTCAGCCCAGGACCCAGCACACTGGGTGGTAACTCCGCAGATGCCTCCACCTTCAGCGGCACCGTGAATCTCAGCAAGGACCTCACGGTCACAGCTTCCTTCGGAGGATCCGTCACATTCTCCGGAGATATCATAGGCAGTAACAATCTGACTGCGGTAGGCGCAGGCCAAGTGGTTTTCAGCACAGACAAGAGCTACACTGGCACGACAAGCGTGTCGTTTGGAACCTTGGAAGTGGATGGTAATCTTGCCTCCAGCGGAGTCACCGTGGGCATTGGAGTTTCCTCCCCAGGCGGTCCGCACCCGAGCTTTGAATATGGCGGCGGACGCCCAACCCCGATTTCTGCAACCCTCCAAGGCACGGGCACCCTTGCTGGCACGCTTAGCGTGTCGAGCTCAGGCCTTGTGTCACCGGGTCTGGCAGCAGGCGACACCATGCACGCCGGGGCCACCACTATCACCGGCCACTTGGCCGCTATGGTGAATGGAGCATCTGCCAATAAACTGATAAGCAGCAGCAGCATCAATCTGACTGGCGGCACCGTGGACGTCACGGTGGGTGGTGGCGGATTCACGCAGCCCTACTATGTGATTGCCCAAGGTAGCAGCATCACGGGCATGCTTCCGAGTGTGACCACTGGTTATACCTTGACCAACACCGGCACCGAATTGCGTCTCAGCCAGGCACTCAGTAATTCCTTCACGGCATGGATCGCCGGGTATTCTGGCCTATCAGACACCACACCTGGAGGCAATCCCAGCCACGACGGAATCAGCAACTTGGTCAAATATGCATTGGACCTTAACCCGACGGTATCAGCCCAGCCAGCAGGCACCCACACTGGCAGCTCGCTGACCTTCACCAAGGGTACGATGGCCAAGGCTGACAGCAACCTCACTTACTCCATCGAGGAATCCACCGATCTAGCAACCTGGGGTGCCCCGACGCTTGGATCGGTTTCCTATGGTGACACCATCACCTACACCTACCCGAGCGGGCAGAGCAAGGTGTTCGCACGCCTGAAGGTGGTGCAAACCCCATAAACCTGTCTCATTGAGCAGACCACACAGAGGCGGCGGGCTGAATGCCCGCCGCCTTTTTTCTTAAGTCAAATTCCAGACTGCCCGCCAAATCTGCTTGTCCGGAGAGATGTTCGTTGGATAAAAGTCCCGCCCGGCATGCCTTTCCACCATCACATCCGCCCGGCCCGGAACTACCGCCGCGCCAAGCACTCACGCAGCCGCGTGTGGTATGGGATGCTGGCCGTGCTGGTGATCATGGCCGGGTTGCTGTGGAGGTCACAGATAATCCCACTGCCACCTTTTCTGGCGAAGTATGGCGGGGATGCGCTGTGGGCTCTCATGGTATTCTGCGGCATGGGATTTGTTTTCCCTAGGTTCTCCACGCAGACGCTGACCCTGCTGGCCGTGGGCTTCTCCTGTGCGGTGGAGTTTTCCAAGCTCTACCATGCGCCGTGGATCGAAGCTGTACGGTCCACTCTGGCCGGGCGGCTTATCCTCGGGATCTCGTTCCACTGGCCCAACATAGCCGCTTACGTCCTTGGCATTGCCCTTGGCGCGGTGGCTGAGCATCTGTGCCGGAAAGCCCGGGGTTATACTGATTGCCAATAGTTATTGCTGAAAAACCGAGCGCGAAAACCAGCATAAAAATGGAGTGTTTACTTTCCCTGTAGCACTGTGCCAAACTGTCGCGGACGGAATCTTCTGGACTCCTGATACTCTGATCCACCACTAACGTGCGCAATTTCCCCGTGAAATCAGGTTTTCTCGAAAAGCTCGTCGCCCGTCTTGACCGGGTGGAACACGGGGAGGTGCAGCAGATTGTGACGCGGCTGATCCGTGAAAAGGGATTTCTGGAAAAGGTTTTTGAGGCCTTACAGGAAGGGGTGATCATTCTGGATCCACAGGGGATCATCGGCTTTCTCAATCATGCGGCGTGCAGGTTCTTCGGGCTGGATCCGGAAAAGGCACTTGGAGAACCATTGTCCTCCCAAGTGCGCGGGCTGGACTGGAAAACCCTGGGCAAACCGGGACGCACGATCAACCGTGACCTCGAGGTGTTCTACCCGGAAAACCGCTTTCTCAATTTCTATCTGGCACCCATCGACGAGACAGAAACCGCGGATATTCCATTAGGCTACGTGATGCTCGTGCGCGACGTCACCCGCACGCGGGCGGAAGCTGCGGAAACCCTGGAATCCGAACGACTCAATGCCCTCACCCTACTGGCCGCAGGTGTGGCTCATGAAATCGGTAATCCGCTCAACTCGCTCGATATCCATCTGCAGCTTCTCGGCCGCAAGCTGCGCAAGCTCCCACCCGGAGACCGCAAGCCGCTCGAGGAAAATCTGGCCACAGCCCGCGGTGAAATCCAGCGCCTGGACACCATACTCAAACAATTCCTCCATGCCGTGCGGCCCAGCACGCCGCTGCGGGAACGGCGGGACATCCACGCGCTGCTGCGTGAAAGCCTGAAATTATTAGAGCCGGAACTGGAGTCGCGAGACGTTTCTGTGGAGCTAGACCTCGCCGGAGCCGTGCCACCCGCACTCATTGACGGCGGGCAATTCCAGCAGGTGTTCTACAATCTGATCCGCAATGCCTATCAGGCGCTGCCGGGCAAGAACGGTCGCATCACCATCCGCACGCGCGTAAACGATTATGAATACGTGATCTCCATTGAGGACAATGGGACCGGCATATCCCCGGAACACATGGGCGCGTTGTTCGAGCCCTATCGGACGACCAAAACCTCCGGCTCCGGCCTCGGACTGCTCATCGTCCGCCGCATCGTGCGCGAGCACGGCGGGGAAATCACCATCGAGAGCGAGGAAAACCGGGGAACCCGGGTGATCATTCACCTCCCACGCTCCGAACGTTCAGTTAGATTGCTGGGATCTCCCGAACCCGTGATCGACCTGCCATGAAGAATATATAATCGCACGGACCCTGCCGAAAGGCAGTCCCATTCTAAATTCACTATTCAGTATACCTAATTCCACCCCCATGCTTCCCACCCTACTCATCGTTGATGACGAGCGCTCCACGCGCGAGGGCCTGCGCAGTGCCCTCGAGGAGGAATTCGATGTCTACACCGCCACCGGGACGCGGGATGCGGAGGTCATCCTGAAGAGCGAGGCTATCCAGATCCTCCTAACTGACCTGCGCCTTGGCGGGGAATCCGGGATGGAGTTGTTGGACTTCGCGCTTGGCCTGCCGTCCCCCCCTGTTGCGATCATGATGACCGCCTACGGCTCCATAGACACGGCAGTGGAGGCGATGCGCCGCGGCGCGTGGCATTTCGTGACCAAGCCTCTCAATCTCGACGAGGTGGAAATGCTGCTCAAGCGTGCGCTACGCACGAGCCATCTCGAGGCGGAAAACAAACAGCTCACCCAGCAAGTCCGGCAGTCCCACAAGCTCGACCGGCTCATAGGCAAGTCCCCGGAAATCCAAAAGGTGTCCGAGATGATACGGCAGGTAGCGCCCACCCGCGCGACCATCCTGATCGAAGGGGAATCCGGAACCGGCAAGGAAGTCGTTGCCAGCCTGCTGCACCACCTATCCGGGAGACCTGCGGCCAAGATGGTGATCGTCCACTGCGCGGCCCTTTCCCCGCAACTCCTTGAGAGCGAGCTTTTCGGCCATGAGAAAGGTGCCTTCACCGGCGCCGCCCAACGCCGGATCGGCCGCTTTGAACAGGCGGATGGCGGCACACTCTTTCTCGACGAGATCGGCGAAATCGACCCCGCCACGCAGATCAAGCTGCTGCGGGTGCTGTCCGAACGGACCATTGAACGGGTGGGGTCCAACACGCCACTCAAGGTGGACGTAAGGGTAATCGCCGCCACCAACAAGAAACTCAGGGCATTGGTGGACCACGGGACATTCCGAGAGGACCTGTATTTCCGCCTCAACGTCGTCAAAATCGACATGCCGCCATTACGGACGCGCCGGGAAGACATTGTTTTATTGGCCAATAGTTTTCTTGAGGAATTCGCCAAGGAAAACGGGCGTCCGGTCAAACCCCTAACGGACACAGCCCTCCATCTCCTGCTCACTTACCCTTGGCCTGGCAATGTCAGGGAACTCCGGACCGCCATCGAACACGGCGTGGTGATGAGCAACGAAAACGTCATAGACGTCCGGCATTTGCCGCAATTCCTGCTTTCCCAGCCATCTCCCGGACCAGTTCTGGAGCAGGCCCCCAAAAACTCCCTTGCTGAGGCGGCGGAATTCAACTTGCATTCGCTCGAGACCAACACTATCCGCACAGCCCTAGCCACGACCAAAGGCAACCGCACCCGCACTGCGGAACTCCTTGGTGTCAGCCGCAGGACTCTCCAGCGCAAACTGAAGGAATCCGGTCTCTGATTTTCCCACCACCTATTTACTAAACTCCCCATGAACATCCAGACATCCCAAAACGACACCGGCATGCTCATCCGCCGCAGTCTGTTTTTCCTGCTATTGATTCTACTGACCCTCGGCAACCTGTTCACCTTTTTCAGCGGGCTTAGCTCCCCGCAAGCGATGGATCAGGCCCAGATCGCGCGGGAAATTGCCCGTGGCAATGGATTCACCACCAAGATGATACGGCCGGTCGCATACTATCAGGAGACCAAAGCCGCAAAACACTCGGTTTCCCTGCTCGGCTTCCAAGACACATACCACTCCCCGCTCAATCCCTTGCTCAACGCAGCAGTCCTCAAGCTGGTGGGGGCGGATAAGGTGGACTCCTGGCAAATGGGTAAAGATGAGTATGTTTACTCTCTCGATCGCTTGATAGCCGCCGTCAGCACGCTGTTTTTCCTTATGGCCATCGGTGTGAACTATCTGCTGATCTCACGGATATTCGATGCCAAGATCGCGGGGGTTTGTGCCATCCTGATGTTATTCTGCGAGACGTTTTGGGAGTATTCCCTGAGCGGATTGCCGCAGATGTTGATGTTGTTGTTTTTCTCCTGTGCCATTTACTTTGTCTATCGTGCCGTGGAGGCTGCGGCGGAAGGGCGTGTGGCCATGACACCGGCCGCCATTGCCGGCATCTTTTTCACCCTGTTAGCACTGACGCACTGGATGGCGGTATGGATCGCGTTGGGCTATATTATTTTTGCCGCCATCGTCTTCCGCCCGCGCGGCTTTGTGGGTGTCGTTGTCCTGGCCTTGTTGCTCATAGCTGCAGTAGGCCCCGTGCTCCGGAATCAGAGCATCACTGGGGCACCATTCGGCACGGCCTTCCTAACACTCTATGGAGGTCTGGGTAACGGCACTGAAATGGCGGTGATGCGCAACACGGACTTGGAAGCATCACCTCTGGTGACGGACGGCCTGTTCTCGAAAATCCTGCGCACCACCCTGTTGCAGGCCACCGATATTATTCCCCTGTTGGCAGGCATTGTCATTGCCCCGCTATTTTTCGTTTCCCTGCTGCATCCGTTCAAACGAAAACCCATAGCCACCTTCCGCTGGGCCATCTTGATGATGTGGGTCACCACTGCGGTGGGTCTCGCATTCTTCGGCATCTCTGCAGAAAAACTCGATCCCAACCAGCTCCATCTGCTCTTCGCCCCCATCATGACGGCGTATGCTTTGGCCTTCCTCTCTATCTTGTGGAGCCGACTCGATTTTGTCGCTTCCACGCCGCAACTCAGGAACGTCCATCACTTGGTGGTAATAGGACTTTGTGCGCTGCCGATGTTACTGACGCTGCCGCAGAAAGTGCGGGTAGGCTTGCAAGTCCGTGACCGCGGCGGCATCCCGCATTGGCCACCCTACTATGCGCCAGCCCTCAATAGCAAGGCAACCGGCCTCAAAGCATGGGTGGACGAAAAGAAAAATATCGTCTTCTCCGACCAGCCGTGGGCAGTCGCTTGGTACGCAGACCGCGTGAGCGTCTGGCTGCCACCCAGTGTCGAAGGATTCCTGAAGATCGAGAGCATCGCCCAAGAGCTTCAAACCCCCGTGGCTGGAATCCTCATTTCCCCAAGTTCCCACGGCTCTGGACCCATCTCCGAAGTCGCGGAACGTTACAAGGATTTCACCGCGCTGGTTTATGACGGCAGGATAACCATGGCCACCTACCCACCTGGTTTAGGAATCTTCGACAAAAGCAGTCGTCTCGAGGCAATCGCCAGACGCTATCCCTACCGGCAGCCGCTGGTGGGTATGGACATGGTCTATTACAGTGATCATCCCATCCGCCAGAAAGAAGAAAACCTAGGTGAGTGATCCCATGGCACGCCGTAAATCCCAGCCTGAAGACCCTACGCAATCGCCCTCGTTCGAGGAGGCGCTGGCCGGACTCGAGGCTATCGTGGATGCCATGGAACGGGAACAACTGCCACTGGAAGAACTCGTGGCCCATTACGAAAAAGGCTCACGCTTGTTGGATCGTTGTGAGTCCATCCTCCAGACAGCCCGCGGCCGCATCCAGTTGATCACTCTGCGCAATCAAACCGAAGCCGGATGTGAAACCGGAACCGATGAGCCTACCGGCACCACCTCCCCTTCCGCACCATCTGCGGCATCCGACGACGATAACGATGACATCCGCCTCTTCTGAGCCTCCCGCCCTTGGCCCGCTGCTTCTGTCCATCCAATCTCCCAGCGATGTCAAAAAACTCGCGGACGAGGATTTGCCGAATCTAGCCTCGGAAGTCCGGCACTCGCTGATCACCTCGCTGTCCAAGACCGGTGGCCACCTCGGTCCCAATCTGGGAGTGGTGGAGCTGACCATAGCCCTGCACCGGGTGTTCAACACTCCGGAGGATAAGATTGTCTTTGATGTGGCCCATCAGGGATACGTGCATAAAATGCTGACTGGCCGCGCCAACCGCATCCACACCCTCCGGACCTACAAGGGGCTCAACGGGTTTCTCCTGCGTTCAGAATCCAAACATGATGCCTATGGTGCTGGTCATGCAGGCACCGCCTTGTCTGCCGCGCTGGGCATGGCTGCCGCACGCGACCTGGCAGGGCAGGAGAACCATGTAATCGCCGTGGCAGGGGACGCTGCATTCACCTGCGGGCCTGCTCTAGAGGCCCTCAATAACATCGCGGAAACCACCCGCAAGTTCATCGTGGTTCTGAATGATAATGAATGGTCTATCGACAAAAATGTAGGGGCCATCGCCCGGTATTTCAATGCCCTGCAAACCCACCACACCTTCGCCTCAGTCCGTGCCAAGGCGGCTGACTTCGTGGAAAAAGTCGCCGGCAAGGCCGCACGCACCCTGGCCCACAAGGTGGAGGAAGGCGCGAAGAATCTGCTCTTCCCCAATGTGCTTTTTGAAAAATTCGGGCTGCGTTATTATGGACCTATCGACGGGCACGACATTCGCCTGTTAGTCCGCACCTTTGAGCATTTGAAAACCGTGCAAGAACCTGTGGTTCTCCACGTGATCACGGAAAAAGGCCGCGGCTATCAACCCGCGCTGGATGATCCGGGAAAATTTCACGGTCACGGATCCTATCAGATCAAAGACGGCACCACAGACACATCCGCCACGCCCACTTGCTCGGACATCTTCGGCCGCACGGTCACGGACCTCGCCAAGCAGGACCCTAAAATCGTGGCCATCACTGCGGCCATGCCCGGCGGGACCAAACTCGAGATATTCAAGAACGAGGTGCCGGACCGTTATTTTGACGTGGGCATAGCGGAGGAACATGCGGCGCTCTTCGCGTGCGGGCTTGCCAGCCAAGGATACCGGCCGTTTCTAGCAGTGTATTCCACGTTCATGCAGCGCGCCTATGACATGATCATTCATGACATGGCGCTGCAGGGTCTGCCCGTGCGCATGTGCTTGGACCGCAGCGGGCTGTCCGGAGATGACGGTCCCACACATCACGGGCTCTTCGATATTGGATTCCTCCGCCACGTTCCTGGCATCGTCCACATGCAGCCCAAGGATGAGGACGAACTCGTGGACATGTTGCACACCATGGCCGCTTATGATGCAGGGCCATCCGCCATCCGCTATCCGCGTGGCGTGATCCGCAGTACTGCTATCAAGGCGGTGCCTAGCATCCTGGAAATCGGCAAGGCTGAAGTCGTGGCAGATGGCACGGATGTGGCACTCATAGGCCTGGGCACGATGTTTGAAATGGCGGAACGGACTAAGGGATTGCTAGAGGAACGCGGGCTTTCGGTGGCGCTGGTTAATCCGCGCTTCATCAAGCCGTTAGATTCTGAGATTCTGGAAAGATATGCCCGCAAATGCCGCGTGTTATGCACCTTCGAGGATCATGTGCTGCTCAACGGGTTTGGAGCTGGCGTCATAGAGCACCTTCATACTGCGGGCATCCACACCCCGGTGGAACGCATTGGATGGCCGGATGAGTTTATCGAGCACGGGAAACAGGAAACCCTCCGCGCTCTGCACCACCTAACTCTGGAAGCAGCCTTCGCAAAGATCATGGGGCATTTCCCGTGAGGGGCGGCTATACTGATTGCTAATAGTTATGAAGAGGGCCTCGCGCAAAGACGCCAAGGCGCAAAGTTTTTCAGAGTATGGAAAAACAGAATAATTAACATCCCTGCCTTTTCTTCCTTAGCGCCTTAGCGCCTTTGCGCGAGACTATCTTCCACCTAACCACATCACCATGACCGAAAACGAAATTAGCAAAATCGTTGTGGATACCGCAGTGAAACTCCATCAGGACCTCGGCTCCGGCCTGTTGGAGTCCGTCTATGAAGTCGCCCTTGCCCACCTTCTACTCAAACGCGGCCTGTCCTGTGTCCGGCAGCTTCCTATCCCCATCCAATACGATGGCCTTGAATTCGACGAGGGTTTCAGAGCCGACATCGTCGTCAACAATCTCGTTATTCTCGAACTGAAATCCGTCGAAAAAATTGCCTACGTTCACCGCAAGCAACTCCAAACCTACCTCCGCCTAGCCGACAAACGACTCGGCTTGCTTTTAAACTTTGGTGCGCCGCTTATGCGTGACGGCATCGTCCGCGTGGTCAACAATCTCCCCGAATAGCCAAAATGCTAAAGAGGGCCTCGCGCAAGTTTTTCAGAGTATGGAAAAACAGAATAATTAACCCATCCCTGCCTTCTCTTCCTTTGCGCCTTAGCGCCTTTGCGCGAGACTATCTTCCTACCCCTCACCGGTCGCGGCGCATGCGCAGCACGCGCTCGCCATCGGCGCAGTAGTCGAGACGGTCACGAGCCTGGATTTCGAGAAACGCAGGATCCTGCCGCAAGGATTTTAGTTCGATGTGACGATGTTCCTGTTCAGAGACGACTGCGCGTTCGCGTTCCTTGGACTGAGCAAGTTTGGCCTCCAGCTTCTCCAACTCCCGGCGCTGCGGAAAGGCGGTAGCCACAACCAAGAATCCCACAGCCGCGCAAAAGAACACAAACACCAAACGCCCCGCACCCTGAAGCGCCCGTGCCCGGTTCTCCAGGCGGACCAACTTCGCCACCTCCATGCGTTTGCGTGCCATGACTTGACCGGAATAATCCTCAATTCCCTCTTAATGTCAAGCAATGTTGATTAGAGTGGAGGGTAATTTACGGAGGGTGTGGGGCACACGCTGATCCGTCTGATCCGTCCGATCTCTCTTCAAATAGCAGATTGGCACCAGCGGGGCACGCGCTTATGATGCGGCACGGATGAGTGTGCCGGATTTCAGAGCCAGACTTCGCGAGGTGCCCCACCAGCCCGGGGTCTACCTGATGAAGGACCGTCTGGGGGCCATCATCTACGTGGGCAAGGCGCGCGATCTTAGGAAACGCATGGCATCCTACTTCATGGCGTCCCAGAAGACGCGCGCCAGCCTGAAGACGCGCGCATTGATTGATTCCATCCACGACTTCGAGTTTCACACGGTGCGCAATGAGGACGAGTCACTTCTGCTAGAGGGCAAGCTCATCAAGGATTACCGCCCGCGGTACAATGTGGCATTTCGTGATGACAAGCGCTTCCTGCTGGTGAAGATCCGCCTATCCGATCCTTGGCCGCGTTTCAGCACCACACGGGTGAAGAAGGACGATGGCTCCAGATATTTCGGGCCTTTCCCGCACTCCGGAGCACTGCATCACACGCTGGAGTGGATCAACCGCAGCTTCGGCCTACGGGTGTGCCGCCCGCAGATCCCGGGGGAGGCAGACTATCGGCACTGCAATGCGGACATCATCCGGTGCTGCCGGGCACCGTGCGTGGGACGCATCCCCAAGGAGGAGTATGACGGGCTCATCGAGCAGGCGTGCCGCATCCTGGAAGGCAAAGGGCGGCGGGATCTATTGGACACTCTGCGAGCAGATATGGACAAGGCCGCCGCCGCACTGGAGTTCGAAAAAGCCGCCACCCTGCGGGATGTCTGGCAGAACCTTGAAAAGACTCTGGCACCCGCACGCCGGTTCAGCCGCGGGCACGGGGTGCCGGGCACGGTGAGGCCCACAGAAGACCTGGCAGAGCTGGGTGAGCTGCTACGACTGCCAGGGCCGCCACGGGTCATGGAGTGTTTTGATATTTCCAATGTCTCATCCCACCACATCGTAGCCTCCATGGTGCGCTTCACGGATGGTCGGCCGGACAATGCGCAATACCGCCGCTACCGCATCCGCAGCGTGGAGGGGCAGGATGACTTCGCCTCCATGGCAGAAGTCATCCGCAGGCGCTATGCGCGTGTTTTGTTGGAAAATGCAGCCACTGCGCCGGATGCCCGGGACTCACAGGAAGATCTTGTGGATGCCCAGCGCCGCCTCGCGCGCGAAGGCAGGGCGAAGATCGTGCTGCCAGATCTGGTCATCGTGGATGGTGGCAAGGGCCAGCTAGGCATGGCTGTGAGGGAGCTTCAGGCACTGGGCCTGCACGACCTACCTGTCATAGGCCTGGCCAAGCAGCATGAGGAGGTCTTCATCCCCGGCCAGAGCGAGTCACTCCGCATACCGCATGACCGAGGGGCGCTCAAGCTGCTCCAACGCATCCGGGATGAGGCCCACCGCTTTGCCAACCGTTACAATGCCCTGCTCTATGGACGCCGCATGAAGGAAAGCCAGCTCGATGACTGTCCCGGCGTATCCCCCACCAAAAAACAGCTCCTGCTCGGGAAGTTCGGGAGCGTGGCACGCATCAGGGCTGCCAGTGCGGAGGACATCGCCGCACTGCCGGGCATATCCCTCAAGTCCGCACGAGTTATCTTGGAATTCCTAGGGACTTGAAGATGGAACTATAGAGCCTATAGGTCAGATCCGTCTGATCTACCGGTTCCGGGTACGGTCTTGCGGGCGAAGGGGGATTGGGATGGACGTCGCTACTCGAATGACGGACTGGACCTAGCCCAAGTTTCTTATCAGAAGCTTGGGCTAGTGATATTTCGTCGAACGAGAGGCCGTCATCAGCGACATCGGTCCGCAGCACATCGAGTATCGCCTTGCGAATGGACTCCTGATCGGCCGCCCCCGAGCTTAACAGATCCAGATCTCGGGTGGGTCGGTGCATTTTATGATTCCACACATGGAACAGCATGGATCCTTTGAGAACAAAGTGATCGGCATGTTCCGAAACACTCAGACGGTAGAGAAAACGTTCGACACCGTAGCGAGCGAGCACGAAATCAAATGTCTCGCCGTTCTCGCGCGAGAGATTGAGCAGTCTCTGCCGGATGGACTCGATCAACCCTTCAGGTTTCATGTCGTTAGGGATTCCAGATAGGGTCTCATCACCCTGCGCATCCGGCAAAGCCCGGCGATACGATTGATCTCCGCCAGAGTGAACTTGTGTGATTTCCAGCCTTCCCGCAGAGCCTCAAGTGCCACATCCAGTCCGACCTTATTGCGGTAGCGGAAAAGGTCCACTACCGTCCTGACTATCGAATAGACCCGGAGCTGAGCGCCTTCCGCCCGATGATTTTCAAGCCCTATCTCAAAACGATCCGCGCCGTAACGGACCACCTTAAGCGAAGGATATTCCAGCGTTGGCTTGCGATCCTTGGGTCCTATCGCGATCCACACCTCGTGCGGATTCTGTGAAGTCAGCTCATGGAATCGCAGCGCGCTCAGCAGGCAAATCGCTGCGTGAGGCACACGGTTCGCCACCTGAACCAGTGAGTGGTGTTCCGACTTCTCCGCCCCACGGCGGGCATACAGGCCGCGACCGATTCGCTCAAGCTCACCTGTATCCATCGCCTCCCGGATTCGTGAACGTGCCAGTCCGCGTTGCTCCAAGTCCTTTGACCTCAGCACCGTTGCTCCATCGAAAAGTTCCTTGAGAACTTTATGCCAATCACGTTTCACAGAATGTCGGCAGTTAATCAGTTCTTCCGGCGTTTTGCAACACGAAACTTCTGGTCTTCACTTTCATCCAGCACGCCCGTCTCAGGCCACCGGCTCGCAGAGGCACGAACGGCGACACCGCTTTGGATCAACCCTTCCCACTCCGCAGGACAGGGGTGGTGCTTGCCGTCTTGCGGAGTGAAGAGGATTGGGAGGGACGTCGCTACTTGGTGACGGACTGGACCTGGGTCGGGAGGCAGAGTGTCGTATGGTGAAGCCAATGCGGAGTGGCGTCGCAACATTCCTGTCGCGTCTTCTCGCTCCAAGAGAATAAGACGGGACGGAATGTCCCGACTCCTTAGGAAGAGTCCTCAGGATTTTGGTGCTCTCAAGGCGGGGGCTGCTGTGAAATAAGGCGTCGCGACATTCCTGTCGCGTCTTCTCACGCCAAGAGAATAAGACGGGACAGGAATGTCCCGACTCCTTAGGAAGAGTCCTCAGGATTTTGGTGCTCTCAAGGCGGGGGCTGCTGTGAAATAAGGCGTCGCGACATTCCTGTCGCGTCTTCTCGCGGAAAGACCAAGACGAGGCAATAAGGCCCCGACTCCCTATGCAGAGGCTTCACACGCTGAGCAGTTCGCGCTGCAAATCGTGCAGCGGGATCGCCTCCACCTCGGGTTTCAGGCGGTATCGCTCGCCCCCGCCATAGACGACGAATGCCTGGTGCGGTTTGATCTCTTTCATGGCCGCAAAAAAGCCCGAAGTTAAAACTGGGGCAAGTCCGCGTTTGATCTCCACCACCCAAGTCTTACCGTCACGAAAGGTCAGCACCAGATCGACTTCCTCACCAGTGGCAGTGCGGTAAAACGTAACCTCGGTGCGCGGCGGCGCGCAGGCCAGCAGGTTCTCGATGACAAACCCTTCCCAACTGGCCCCCACCACCGGATGACCGGCCAATGCCTCCGAACCGCCTATTCCCAGCAACTCATGCACCAACCCGGAATCACGAATGTAAAGTCGCGGAGACTTGACCATACGTTTGCCCGTGTTCCGGTGCCATGGCCGCAGCCGACGCAGGAAATATAGATTCTCCAGCAAATCGAGCTGAGCCTGCACCGTGCGCACATCGACTTCCAGATTACGTGACAGCGCCGCAGTGTTGGCCAGCCCGCCTTGCGCATGGGCCAGCATGGTCCATAAATTCCGCAGTTTACCTGTCCCTAGGCGCACCCCATGCAGCGGCATCTCACGCTCCAGATAGGAACGAATCAGGAAATCCCGGTATTCAGAGCTCGCCTCGTCACTCGCCGCCAGAAAGCTGTCAGGGAATCCGCCGCGCCACCACAGTTGCTGCAGGTCAGCCCGACCCACCTCCAACGTATCCAAGGGCTGCATTTCCAAATACGCGATCCGTCCCGCCAATGTCTCGCTGCTGTGCTGGATCAACTCCAATGAGGCCGATCCCAGCAACAAAAACCGCCCGGCGCGCAAACCCCGGGTTCTCCCCTCATCAATGAGTCCACGCAACGAGAGAAACAACTCTGGCAGCCGCTGGATCTCATCCAATATCACGAGCTTATCCTCACGGTGCGATAAGTAGTCTTCCGGATCCGACAACTTGGCCAAATCCCGCTGGCTCTCCAAATCCAGGTATATCCCGCCACGCTGCTCAGCACATTGTTTGGCCAGTGTCGTTTTCCCCACCTGCCGCGGCCCCAGCAACACCACCACCGGAAACCGCGCCAACAATTCCTCCAGCTTGGCATAGATCCGTCGCGCAATCATCGTGTAAAAGATACATCACGATGCTTGATTTACAAGAAACTATTTAGAGTGTTTGCCAAAAGTCCATGCGTAAAAAGTTGAATTTTGGCAAAGAGTCTATGCCACGACACACTCCACACACTTACGAAAAAAAGAGGCGGGCTTGCGCCCGCCTCTTTGGTTTTGAATGATTAAGTCCGTTGAGGAAGCAACTGATCAGTTGCGACGGCGGCGGAGCAGCCCGAGCACGCCAAATGCACCAAGAAGGGCTGCGGTGGGCTCAGGAACGGCAACACCCACAGTCGCAACCATGGATTTTGCAGAGTCAGCACCGGCCCATGCCGGAGCAAGAGAGTACGTTCCCGGGTCGTTAGGCAACAAATCGGCAGCGACGCCAGTGGAAGGCACAACAGTGGTGCCCATATCATACAAACCATACTTGACACCCTGCGATGCACCGCCGAAAGAAGTCGTATCGAACCAGATTACTTCATATTTCTTACCTGCTGCTACGCCGTTTGCGAAAATAATGCTGGACAGGTTAGTGATACGATTCAGGCCGACTGATCCACCATCAGTCGTGTTGGTAGTAGCATTCATCAAGTTCGTAGACAAATAAAGCACGTTGGTCGAAAGACCACCAGTTACTGTGGATAGAGTGATACCATTTGCGCCGCCCGTGATATTTCCAAAACTCGAATAAGGATTAGCTGCTGTGGCTCCTGCGAAGCCAGTGCCAGCCGTATCAACAACGATACCCCAAGCCATCAGTGCTTGTGTGCCTGTGCCGCTCAGGAAGTTGGTGGCATAATTAGTAGCGGAACTCATTTGCAACGTCACTGTGGCCTGTGCAGCGCCAGCCATGACGATGAGTGCGGATATGATCAGTTTTGATTTCATTTGTTTATTTTGTGTATATTGGGGTTAGTCTGATTTATTTGTTCGATTAAATATTACTTGTTAGCTCATAGTGAAGGGACAAAATCCGGCAGCGAAGTCCAAACAGAACTACCAACGGGGTGGCTGGGGTCCGTACGGAAAGTGTATCCAACTCCAGGTTCCAGCTTAAAGGTGCTCGTCACAGTATCGAAAGAGTTGGTGTCAATCCAGTCGGTACCATCAAATTGGATAGCCGTGACAGCGGCTTTATTTTCACCGGTCGCACTATTGTCATTGGCGAGAATCTCATCATTAACATGCGCTATGGCACTAAGACCGCTTGTTCCAATGACTTGGCTAGCAGCACCAACGAAACTGATCATGTTATCCGTGCCAGTAACAGCCGCTGACTGCACAACTAGGCGGGAATTACTAGTGGAAACTTCACCAGACACCACCAACGAGGTAATTGGGGTAACCGCATCGTTACGAAGGATCAATGTTTCACCTGGATACAAGACGGCATTGTCGGCCGGATTGAAAGTGTTCGTGTCAATCCAGTTGGTACCATCGAATTGCCAGATCAAGTCAGCAGCAAGATTTTGACCGGTAGATGTGCCGCTGAAACCTAAGAGTGAGGTGTTGACCGGGAGCGAAGTGCCCAGTAGGCCCGCTACAGTCCAAGCATTGCTGATTGAGATTGTGTCCGTATTAGTGACACCCGTCAGATCGTCACCAGATTGCACAGCCACCGTCACGGTATTCGTGGTGCTGGCCGTGATCAGGGCAACCAAGCCACTTCTTGCCCCACTTTCGATTTTCACAACGTGTGGGAATGTCGTCAAATCACCCAAGGCAGGTGTGCCACTGATCGTAATAACACTTCCAGCAACAGAACCGATTAGGCCTCGGAACTGCGTGGGCTGACTCAAGGGTATTGAAATACTGACATCGGTCCCCGCTTTAACAGCTGGTTGACCAACAGTAGTATCACCGAGGCTCACATAACCCACCGGGGTGGTGGTGGCGGTGACGGACGCCTGAGCGAAGCCGGCGGCGAAGAGCGCGGCGAAGATTGAATAGGTATATGGTTTCATGACAGTTTTGGTTTGGAGGTTTAATTCAACAGATTTTATTTCAGGTAATCGAGGTGTTTGGTTGTCGCTAGAATCCACAAAATCGATGTGTATTGCATACTATGCGCCACACATTGGTTCTGCGAATTCACAGGTTTCGTGCACATAGAAGCGCGGATATGGGGTCTGGGCAAGAAAAATCTGCAAAAAAGGGAACAAAATGCAGGGTCAGTGGCGGGCTAGCAAACGAGTAACGGAACAACATAATGCAAACCATTGATAATGAATCAACTACAACCTCGTCTCTGCGAGCAATAAAATGCGGAAAAAAGAGCAGAAAATGGTTTGGAAAAGTTAAGGAGTCGCCCTTTCCCGGACCGGAAAACGGCTGAATTAGTCCTAACCCGTCAAAAATGGACAAGTTTGCGTCGATTTTTCGGCAAAGAGACCGGATCAACCACTGAGCAGCGCTGAAGCCACTGAAAATGCCGGGAAACGGCATGCCCAAGGAGAATTCCCCCAATGGTTCAGTGTTTTCAGAGGTTCTCAGTGATTCAGTGGTTTCCATGTGATGCGGCCATTGGATCTTCCTTCCCATTTGGCTCGCCCCTTGGT
>Ga0209697_10003197_pt1 | contig 22531 bp, 20 predicted proteins | sample AliMusrvi5mmetaG_FD_184115 | JGI IMG/M metagenome (GOLD analysis project Ga0209697, IMG submission 184115) | Freshwater lake bacterial and archeal communities from Alinen Mustajarvi, Finland, to study Microbial Dark Matter (Phase II) - Alinen... | ecosystem: Environmental > Aquatic > Freshwater...
ATGACTACATCACACGGCATGTGGCCGAAGCTCATGCTGCAACAGCTCGTGAAGCGGGCAAGGAGAAGATATACCAATCCTTCGACCCAGGTCGCTTGGCGCAGGTTCCAAAATACCCGGCAGCACTCCGCGTTGTAGCCGAGGACATCGGACTCAATACTTTGCCACTGTTAGGCGAGGGCACACGTGAGGGGCTAGGTGACGTAGCAGTTCACCCACTGGTTGTCGCCACCACCGACACTCCTGCCGCCATCGAAGCCGCACTCAAGCTGGCACATGCGGGGCGGTTGTTTGTTCAGGTGCCGGTCGCGAGCGTGTCTCACGCAGAGACCATGGCCCCGGGGTTGTTGCGAATCATCAACGGCACGTGCCACGGCCCAGTGTGCCGCAGCGTCGGCGGACACTTGGCTGCAACTATCCCCCCGGCCATTTTCGCGGAATGCTTGTATGCCAACAATGCCGCTGCAAACTGGTTGGGAAAAACTGTCTGGCTATCGGATGACGCGGTAGTTCCCACGCCTCTCATTGCGCAGCCTGCGGATACAGCTGCCTCGCCTGTCACTGCGAAGCCAGCAGTGCCAGTAGTGCTGGTCGATGTCTACCGCAGGTATTGTGCGGCGTTAGAGACTGCGATAGCGTATCGAATCAAGAGCACAGATGACCAGGCCAAAGACCTGCGCATAGACTACCACAAGCGGCATGCTAATTTCCTGCGTTTCTTGATCGCGCAGGAAACTGCTTGCCCGGGGATTACCACAGCCGCCCGCGGGCTCTACATTAGCCTCGAATTCGGGATTAGAAAGATGCTGGAGGCATATGGTTTTGCCAACGCAAATGGCTGCCTGTCTTCGTACGATATAGGGGCACTTGCGCGCCACCTCGTGCGCGGCATGGTACATACACGCTCACGCATTCTCGAAAGCGAAGCACAGTCCCGCTTGATGGTCCTGGCACAACGCCTGGCAATCAAGTTGGAGGCAGGCCCTGCTGACGTTCGACAGTTGGTCCGTAAGACGAACCGGCTTACCGCAGGACCGTGCACGGATGCCCTGCAACTCCTCCTCAAGGCAGGGTTTGTCAGACAAGACAATATGTTATGGTCGCTCACACGGCCGGCCTCTGAGTTCCTGTCCAAGAAAGGAATTGTGATCGATGTCTGACCCGCGCACAGCAGAACACTTCGATTGGCAAACTGGCATCACCGTCCAGCACAACTTCGGTCCGTCTGAAGGAAAGCTCCGGGACTTCATCCGACTCCTCCACGCATCCGATGGCCTGACGCAATGCCAAACAGCTGCCACCCTTGCAATAACCCTCTGGCAGGTCGCTGGGCGCGCGTTTAGCTGGGACTTGCCATCAATGCTGTTGATCAATGCGAACGCCGCTGTGGATCCACTGGACGCCTTGGCACGTGCCAGCACAGGCAATAGACCAAAAGATCCGGTAGACAACGAGGGCCATTACGAAAACGACGGCGAGCACAGCAACCGCGACCTGATGAGACAGCTAGCAAAAAACGGCGACATATGGGCGCAGCAATCTCCCAGCCAGCACGCTGCCTGGCTGAAGCAATGTGGACCGTTGTGGGTGAAGGCGCAGCACAACTCCTTCGGTTTTGGGCGCGCCGGTCAGTATTCCAGACGCTGGGATAATGAGCTGGGTGTTGTCACAGACGTCGATGGGAGTCTAATCCTCCGTGTCGAGCGGGACGTAGATCACGCATTGCTACGGGACGATATCCTGCACCACCCGGAACGTATCCTCAGGCCGCTCGGCCGGAACAAGAACATGGCTGTCGTCTGCAAGGCTGTGGCTATATCCGGATCCCTTAACCCGGCGCAATGGGATGCCGAGATAGTTGCGAGCGTATTGGAGGAAGGCTTGCCGATATTGTTTTTGCCGCACACGGCTCAAGCACCCCTCAAGGGCATCAACTCAAACTGGGGACTCGCCGTTTGGCAGTTCGAAAACCTGTTCCGGGCAAGCGATCCGGGCACCCACGTTCTCGTGACCCCACTTGGCAAGCAAGATGACTGGACATGCGCACTGGAGGAACGATTACGGGACCGACTGAGGTTCATGCCGGGAGCATACAACTTCTTTGTTTTGTGCGTTCTCAGAGAGCTGCAGGTAGCGTGTCTGGGAATTGCACGCGGATTTGAAACTCCTGATGCTTCGATCCACGAGGTTGCTTGCCTGGCGCAGGACCTATACCGACTAGCCGCAACAGGCATAGCGATAGGCGTAGAGAGCTTGGCTTGGCACGGGCAGGGCTTTGACCCCGGTTGCCCTACGGCGACCGCACAAGCAATCCTGAAGCACTTACGGGCTGCTGGCACACAGAGCCGAAGGGACCTGCAACGGCATCTCCAGAAATTGACAGCAGCACAACTGGCAGTGGTGCTTGAAACATTAGCAGGCGAAGGACTTGTCGCGCTGGACGAGCGCACGGTGTGTGCTGTGACCTTCACAGATTATATCGAAACACTATCTCTGCGGTCTGGCTATCAAGTGCCAGAGCTATTGACCAAAGAGCTGATCCGGGAGTGGAACAAATGATTGAGAGTTGTTGCGCTTGCGTTGGGCGAGCGAAGCGATGCCCGGTAAAGGTATCAACCGGACTCATCGAGCGGACGATAGAGCGGGGCGAGTTGCCGCTGTCATGAAGAAAAGCGTCATCTGAGCTGCAGCGGTCCAACTAGGCCATTGCCATCACCGACACCATTGCCTCCCACCGCAGAACGCGCACTTTCGCGGGTTTTGGCAATGATGAAGCAGCGCAAAGGGCGGAATTGTCGCTTTGGCACCCGGCCCGGTAAAATTCACCGCCTCCTGTGTAATAACATATTGTATGCTAGATTTAATCATTAAAACCACAGCGGCGATCATAATAGTGAAAGCTGCTGCTATTGCCGCCGCATTCATCGCGCCTGTCATCATCGTAGGTGGCGTCGTCGCAGGAATCGCGGTCGGCGCTTCACGACAATAGGCATCCTATAACACGAGCTATAGAGCGTGAAAGATGACAAGCACTGCATACGCGCTGTGCCTTTGTTGAAGCTCTACAGTCCCAACACCAAACCCCTAAAACTAATTAATGCAGCACCCAGTTGAAGAATTTAAAAAACGATTACAACATCTCCGCCCGCGACCCCCCGACTGCTTCGAGCTGTGGGCAATGCGAGTGGGCAAGCCAGATCTCGTAATTTGGCGGAGTAACGACGAAGAAATCCAAAAGGCGAAGAAAAACCTCATAGGCACTGACTCACTGGCAGGATTCTTCGTGACGCAGAATGGCGCACGCTTCCTGGTCTACGACAAGAGAGGCACATATCTGGCGACCGAGAATAGGACAGGCAAGCCTGTCGTGGCGCGGGAAGTAGAGCCTGAAGATGCCGAGGAACTGGCAACGGCGCGCCTTGTCTTAAAACACCCAACCAGGTTGGCTAGCATCCACCTATGCAAAGGCGCAGCCATAAATCTCCAGGCGAATTATACGGCTCTGACAGAAAAGCTGATGGCGGTGGAGAAGAGCGAATACTACATGGTAGGAACCTCTCGGGCAGCGGAGGGCGGACCGGATGTTGCTTTCATGGACGTCGTAAAAGCGCCGCAAAAGATGCAGGACATCTTCCTTGATACGATGAAGCAGGTTCGCGACGGCCGTGTCCTGGATTGGAAGATTTACGATCACGAAGCCTACCGCGCCGCCTGCAGCTACCGCCTCGACGATTTCTGTGGCTGGTTGCTCCAAGCCTCAGGAGCCAAAATGGAAAGGGAGGAGGTGCGCTTGCGCATAGCTGTCCTAGCAGAGAAAGAGCGATACACACTGATCTCCGAGGCGCTCAGCGTGCTTGCGCCCTCGGTCGTGTATCTCACCGAGGAGGATGTGGGTTTGCCGGAGTTTTTGGATCCGAAGGCTCACATTGATCTGCCGGCCAGTGTAATCACGCTGCTGTCCTGATCCCGGCAGCAATACTGCGTCATGTCACACTTCAATCTTCGCACTCTTACTTCTTTTCTCATAACACCACAACCAAACACCATGCCACGAACCCTGTATTCCCCACGCCTGTCCGATGACGTTGTCCGCTCTCTTTACCAAGAGGGTAAACGTCGCCAACTACCGATGACGAGACTAGCTGACACCCTACTACGGCTGGCCCTCGCCAACACCGCCACACCCATACTGCGTGTCTGTGATGATCCGCAGCGCAACGCCAACAACAATCCCGAGGCTGCATAGGCCTCGGCCCGCTACCACCTGAACCACGAAGGCCCAGCATCACGCTGGGCCTTTTCGTTTCCAGTCCCACAACCCCAAACCAACCAACCAACTAACATGGCCATCAAACTGATCGCGCATTATTCCAAAAGATTAGGACTTCCTGGTTACTCGTCCCACCAGTTCAGTGTCTCCGTAGAGACCGAGCTTATGACCACTGACGACGTCGCCCAAGAATCCGAACGCCTCTATCAACGCCTCCAAACGACCGTGGATGAGCAAATGCTTAACACGGGATTCGTTCCGCCCATGGACTACGGAACGGATGATGCGAAATCACCCACATCCCCAGACACGGACAACATCACGCCACTGCACCGCAAAGGCGCGTGGAAGTGTTCGGACAAACAAAAGGATTTGATCCTGAAACTTGTGGATGAGCATCAACTCGATAAAGCCGAAATCGAAGGGCTCGCCCACGAGCGTTTCAATAAGGGCGTGCGACTCCTCAACAAAGTGGAAGCCTCAGGCCTCATCGATGAACTGCTTGATACCCACGGCTCATCAAATCCTCAGCAAGGCACCAATAAGCGCCGCACCGGATCCGCATACGGAAGAAAGGACGCCGCATGATTGCCAGCATGCACGACACGCCGTTCACCACAGGGCTTAGTCGCTGGGCAGGCACCCTGCCCAAGCATATTAGTCCTACGGCGGCCAAGTCGTATCTCAGCTGCTCGCTCAAATTCTACTTTGAGCGGGTGGCTTGTATCCGAAAGAACACCCCCGTGGCCCTTCATCTGGGCAAGTCTATCCACGCTGCACTCCAAGTATTCCATCTTGCACGTTGGCGTGGTGGTGATGATTCACCCGATGCCATCGCCACAGCGTTTGAGAGTGCATTTACGGCCCTTGAGCGTGACGAAGGACCGGTGAACTTCGATGATGAAGCAGAGCGTGAGAAGTGCCGTCTCGATGGACTACGTGTGGTTGCAGCCTACCTCGACTCCCCGGAAGCGATGAAGGAAAAGCCACGTGCTGTCGAAGTGTTACTGAAGGAAGAGATCCCTGGCCTGTCGGTTCCGCTGACGGGTGCGATGGATCTGGTAGAGGGCAATTTCACGCCGGTCGATTTCAAGTCGGCCGCCGCCAAGCCCGATCTGGGCAACGCGGTTTTCGACCATGAGATTCAACTCGTCAGCTATCAACTGCTGCTGGAAGCCATCGGCGAAAGTCCTCCATCGCTGGACCTCGTGTTCTTGGTCAAAACCAAAACGCCGCAGGTCATCCGCGTCAGCTCGCCACCGGCTAACGAGCATCGCAAGCGTCGTGTCGTCGCACTGCTGGAAACCGCAGTCGAAGGCATCGCTTCCGATCGTTACAACCCACAACCCGGCATGCACTGCTCCTGGTGCCAATACAAGAACGAGTGCATGGCCTGGCTGCCTGCACAGATGCAACCAAATAGCCGCGCTGCCTGATAACAGGCAGCACGGCACCAACTGCGCCCGCCCGGTCACTGATCGCGGCGGGCGCTTTCCTTTCCGCCTGAAAACACAAACCAACCCCAAACTAACACAACATTATGAATTCCAGCACTACCACCCTCCTCGACGCCGTATGCCGCCGTGGAGTCCTTGTCGCAACTTCCGTCCGTTACTGGCGCGGTTGCAAACGCCTCAATCCCGAAGACCTCGGACTTGATCCTGCACATGTCTCCGACCGGCTTATCCAGCTCGGTCACAAGCGCCTGATTCCTCGCGACGCCCTTCAGGCTTTTGCCCTGATTGAGTCCCGGGTTCAGGCGACTGTCGAAAGTTCGAGTTTCCCGTTTCTGGGAGGACTCGCACGCTTCGTGCCGAATCCACGTCTGGCAGACCTCACCGACAAACTCGACAAGCTGCGCGACGAGTTCCGTGAAGCCACGCTCGACTTCGTGGCGGGATACAGCCCGCTACGTGACCAAGCGATGGTCGAATGGCGTGAAGCCGCGCGTCACCTCAATGGCAGCGCCGAACACCTGATTGCCACCATCGAACAATCGTTCCCGCCTGCTGGTGACATCGCCAAGCGTTTTGCGTTCGAGACCCGGTTGTTCCAGATAGCGGCTCCCGACAGTATTCGTCTGGAAGTTGCTGACGGTATGGAGCAACTCGAAGTCGCCGATGATAGGCGCCGCATTGCGGAGGATGCCTCCAGACGCCTGCAGGCTGATCTTAACGGCTTCATTCAAGAGAGTGTGACATCCATGCGCGAGGAGACAGCCAGGCTCGCCAGTGAAGTCTTAGAGACCATTGACGGATCTGTAACCGGCGTCCACCAACGGACACTGAATCGGCTCAAGTCTTTCATTGATAGCTTCCGCAGCTTAAACTTCGCGGGCGACCAGCAGTTGGAAGCAACCTTGGAAAAGTTCCGCCGCGAACTGCTCACCCGCAGCGCAGAGGACTACCGCAATGACAGGGACGCCATGTTCAGCCTCACCGAAGGCCTGACGCGCCTGCGTGAGAGTGCCGTGCAACTCGCCCGCAGTGATGCGCGTGATGTCATCTCCCGTTTTGGGCAGATGGGCGCACGCAAGCTGGCGGCTGTCAGTTGAATCATACCGCTTCTGGGTGTCCGCACAGGATACCCGGAAGCCATCCCTTTCCCACAAAACGCCATAACCATCGCCCGACTACCTGACTTTCTCTAATCAGCCTGATTTTCCCAACCACTACTACTACCAACTCTACTCTCACCACTCCCCTCACCCGATTCCACTACCCCCAACTCCATCACTCCCAAACCTATCAACAACCCGACTCCGCGCGAAGGGCGGCTCCATCACAGGGGCCGCCCTCCGCGCATCTCGAACTCAACACTAAAAAATTCCAACAGATAACCAAAACATGTCTCACTTCACCACTATACAGACACAGATCCGGGACCTTGATGCCTTGAACGATGCCTGCGTCGATCTCGGACTGAAGCTAGTCCCGGACACCACATGCCGTGGCTACGCTGGCGTTGTTCGCGCCGCACCACACGTCATCCGGCTCAAAGGCCCTTATGACATTGCAGTTGAACCAAACAAGGATAACGACAACACCTATGGTCTTACGACCGATTGGTGGGACGGTCATGTCGCCAAGGAAGTAGGTGCCGGTTATGGCCGCTTGCTGCAATCCTATGGAGTCCACAAAACCATGCGCGAGGCCCGTTCACGCGGGCTGCGCACCACCCGCAGAACCGAAGCCGATGGCACGATCCTGCTGACGCTGGAAGGGGGTTCGTTATGAGCCGCCGCATCCACGTCCGCGTTTCGCCGATAGGAGAAATCACTGTCGAGGCCGAAGGGTTCCAAGGCAAAGGTTGCGAAGCAGCTACCAAGGCTATCGAAGATGCTTTGGGTAAACCCAAGGCTCGCACTCGCAAACCTGACTTCTGGCGGCAGTCCCAGCGCCAACAGAACCAGCAATCGTTGGAGGGAGGTTCCACACCGTGAACCAGACTCTCCGCTTCAAACCAAGCGGTCACATCGACTGCCTCTACACCGAAGCGATAGATCTTCGTGCGCTCGGGCGACTTCATGTCGTCCGGGCCACGGACATCCGCTTCTGTGACAAGTCCCAGCAATGGAACGTCCGCTGCGCCTCCACCGGCAAGCTGCTCCACAGCGATCCCTCCCGCGATGCCTGCCTCGCCTGGGAACGCACCAACCTCGGTCCTCCCAACCCGGAGCCGCCGATACCTGCCAACACCCTGCCTAACCTCAACCCTGTCACTGACCGATCCTAACCAATCAACCTCTCATCATCATATGCATAATCAACTCACCACCTATCTGCGCGCCGGTTATCCTGGTCTCGCTGTCATCAGTTCCGAAGAAGCACGAGCCGAAGCCGAAATCGCGGCGGACTGCACCTCGCTCAACCTCAATCTGCACGCATGGTCCTCAACCGAGGGCCTGGTCGATGTGCAGGACGGTCGCATCACGCAATGCCCGGATCCACTCGACGCCCTGCAACTGCTCGGAGGACTCTTCGCATCCGACAGCCCACGCCACGTCGTGTTGTTGCGCGATCTGCAACTCCACCTCGATCAATCCGATCCCATGCTCGTGCGCCGGATCAAGGATATCCTGCGTGTTGCCAAAGCCAACGGTCATGCACTCATCCTGCTAGGATGCCGACTCAAGCTCCCGCCTGAACTCGAACATGAAATCACCCACGTGGACTTCAGCCTGCCTGATCCTGCGCGACTTGCCGTGGTCTTGGATGGCATCCTGAAATCAGCCAAGATCAAAAGTGTCAACGATGCGATCCGGGAAGCGGCGCTGCAAAGCGCACTCGGCCTCACTACCACAGAGGCTGAGAATGCGTTCGCACTGTCGGTCGTTGAGACCAATGGCATTGACCATAAGATCGTTGCCCGCGAGAAAGCCCGCACGCTCAAGCGTAATGGCTTGGTTGAAGTTGTAGCTGCCACTACAGGCCTTGACGACATCGGCGGACTGGGGCTGCTTAAGGAATGGCTGCAGGGCCGTGGCAGCGCCTTCAGTGCATCAGCCAAGGCCTATGGGCTACCTGCCCCCAAGGGCCTGCTTATCGTCGGCATCCCCGGCACAGGCAAGTCGCTGACGGCCAAGGCCACGGCAGGCGCTTTCGGTCTGCCGTTGCTGCGTCTTGATATGGGCTGTGTGTTCGGCGGTATCGTCGGTCAATCAGAAGCCAACTTGCGCTCCGTGATCCAGACTGCCGAGGCAATTGCGCCCTGCGTGTTGTGGATCGACGAGATCGAAAAGGGATTCTCTGGCAGCAAGTCTAGCGGATCCACAGACGGTGGCACATCGTCCCGCGTGTTCGGCTCGTTCCTGAGCTGGATGCAGGAAAAGCAGCAGCCGGTGTTCGTCGTGGCGACCGCCAACGATGTGTCAAAGCTCCCGCCTGAGTTCCTGCGTAAAGGACGGTTTGACGAAATGTTCTTCGTCGATCTGCCGGATGTTACTGAGCGCGCGCAAATCTGGGACATCGTCATCAAGCGCCATGGCCGCAAGCCCGCGGACTATGACACTGTGGCACTTTCCCGCGCCTGCGAGCAGTTCACAGGTGCCGAGATTGAGGCGGTGTTCATCGACGCCATGCACGAGGCTTATGCCGACGGTCGTGAACCTCGTGCCAACGACATCTTGGGAGCGATGACACGCACCGTGCCGCTGGCCCAACTCATGGACGGCCAGATATCGGCGCTGCGCCACTGGGCCAAGGGACGTGCCCGCGAAGCCGCCAGCCATGCATCAGCGCCCGCGCCTCGCAATGCCCGGAGAATCACCAACCAGGCGAACTGAACGTCCCCTGAATAACCAGGCCGCCATCGAGAACCTTCACGGGTCTTTGTGGCGGCCTTTCCCTTTCCATCCATCCACCCCTAACAAACATACCATGAACACCACAACTAACCCACACACATCCACCTCGCTCCACTATCGCGAGGGCTCATCAGATAAAGTCTATCACGCCAGCATCGAAGCGCGGGCCGACGGTTTCATCGTCACCTTCGCTTACGGTCGTCGCGGCAACACACTCACCACCGGGACCAAGACTACCGAACCGGTGAAACTCGAACAGGCGCAAGCCATCCATAAAAAGCTCGTGGCCTCCAAGCTCGCAAAGGGCTACCAGATCACCGACGAATCCGGTGAGGCAGGCGTGGTCTATCAACAGACAGGTAACGAGGGCTGCGACAGTGGCATCCGCTGCCAACTCCTCAACGCAGTTGACGAATCCGAACTGGCCCGGCTGCTCGGCGATAAACAACACTGCCTCCAGGAGAAGCACGATGGTCGCCGCCTCCTTGTCCGCAAGCAGGGCAACGAGATCACCGGTATCAACCGCCGGGGACTTGTTGTGGCGCTGCCCGACACCATTAGGCATGCCGTGGAGGAACTCCCAGTCGATGTGCTCATCGATGGCGAGGCCGTGGGCGACGTGCTCCACGTCTTCGACCTGCTGGAGGTCAAGGGCAACAACTTGCGCGAGCGTGGCTATCTGAACCGCTATGCTGGCTTGCTGATGTTGATTGATCCCACGCATGCGGTCTTGCGCACAGTGAGCACGATGGTCGAACCTGCCGACAAGCAGGCGATGTTTGAGACCTTCCGCCAACGCGGATGTGAAGGAGTCGTCTTCAAGGACATTGACGCACCCTTCAGTATCGGCCGTCCGAATTCGGGTGGTTCGCAACTGAAGTTCAAGTTCGTTGAAAGCGCGTCTTTCGTAGTCACCGGCCGTAATGCCAAACGCAGCGTCTCGCTCGGCCTCTACGATGGCGACACGCTGGTCCCAGCAGGCAACGTCACGATCCCGCCCAACCATGCTGTTCCCGCTCCTGATGACGTCTGTGAGGTTCAGTATCTCTATGGATTTAGAGAGAGCGGCGCGATCTACCAACCGGTCTATCAAGGGCCGCGCACGGACATCCCGGCCAGTGAATGCACGACCGATCAGCTCAAATACAAGAGTGAGGCAGAAGCCGCTTGAACCATTCCCCCTTCGGCAAGGCACCGCATGGCAGCCCGGTCACACGATGTGCCCAGCGTGACCGGGGCAACACCGCCGCCATGGAACACGACCCCCCAGTTCCATGGCGGCCCATTTTCCTAACCAAGCAACACTAACCACAACCAACCCCATGAAAATCATCAGCGCCATCATTACACCCATGCCCAGGCCTATGCCCCAAGGCATGTTCGATCCCATGCCCGAAGTCGTCGCCACGTTTGAGGACGGTTCCACCAAATCCCTGTTCTCGTTCTTCCCCGACGAGGTCTCGTTCACACCCTCCGAATTCGTGGGGCTCACCGAGGAGGAGGCTCACAGCCTCTTCCAACAGAAAGACACCGCCTACCTCCGTTCATGAGCACTCCAATCTTCACCGTATTCTGCCAACAGAGCGACGAACTCGGCACCATCCACATCGACTCGGTCGAGGCTCCGGACCTTGAGTCTGCGATCCTCGTCGGCCGCACGCGGTGTCTCGACGACTGGAACGGCAGCAACACTGGAAAGGATGCGACCTTCACTCTGGAGGACATCCACTGCCTCGGCGTGGCCGAAGGCGATATTCGCATTCTCCATTGGGAGGACCAGTCGGACTGATCGTCTCAAACCACATCAGTCATAAAACAGCCCATCCCGCACAACGGCACATCGCCCCTCAAAGTCGGTGACCGTGTCCGGATCGTGTCCGAGTGGCGGGACCCGGGTGATGATCTGTTCGAGCGCATCGTCATCGAAGCGCCAACAGACAGCACCGGGGTTCTCGTCCGGACACTTATCCCAGACTTCCAGATCCAACCAGTCGAATGGATCGAAGCCAACAAACTCATTCTCCCAACAACTAACTAACCAACAACCAAACTATGAAAACTACCATCAAGGACAACGTCCTCCATATCGAAATCCCGCTGCACGCACCGCGTCCGTCCGCCACTGGCAAGACGCTCACGGTCGCCAGCAGCAACGGCAACAAGCCTACTGAGGTCGTCATCAACGGCCTGCCAGTCATCGTCGGCCTCAACGCCTACATCAAACCTGAGAGGTAATAATACAAGCAGGTCGGACAAGTCTGACTCGCCCGACCCTGCGTCAACCAATCACCCACACAAACCATGAACATCACCATACCCGTCTCCGCCATTCAGGCCGCGCGCAAGCTACTCACCCGGATTCGCTTCGAGCGCCTTAAACTGCCCATCCTCACCCAGGTGCTTGCCACCGTCGATGCCGCAGGGCTCACCTTGGCAGTCACCGACCTTGACCACTGGCTGGAAACCCGGGTTCAGGCCGAAATCGACCCATTCGCGCCAGAGCGCTTCATGATCCCCGGTGAGGCCCTCAAGGCCGCTACACGGGGCGACAAGAAAAGTTCTGCTCACTTCGAGTTCACCACAGAAGGCACTATGCTCACGCTCACCGTTTCGTGCGGTGGCATGAATGTGGTGAGCGTCTACCACCCTGAACCCGTGAAAGAGTTCCCTGTGCGTCCAGCCCTCGCAGGCAGGATCACAGCCATGCCGAAGGAAGCCATGCAGGCATTGCGCACAGTCGCAGGTGCCGCGTCTGCCGACGCAACCCGCTACGTGCTCAACGGCGTGTTGTTCTCACCTAACGATGGAGGGATTCTGGTCGCCACCGACGGACAACGTTTGGCAGGTGCTCCTGTGCGGTTTGCCGGGCGGGAGTTCATCTTGCCCAGCACCGCCGTGCATGTGCTCGGTCATCCGGACTTCACTGCCCGCGATGCAGCGATGCTGCAACCGGACGACGCCGAGAATACGCATGTCCAGTTTCGATCTGGTCCGCACACGCTCATCGCAAGGCGGATCGAGGGTTCCTATCCGAACTACCGCTGCGTGATCCCAAACGAAACTCTGGCGGATGCCACCATCCCGGAACCCCACAAGTCCACGCTCATCTCGTGGCTGCGGTCCTTGGTCGGCAAGTCCAACTCAGTGCGACTCACCTGGGAGAGCGTTGGACTCCTGACCTTGACCTACCGGGACTCTGAGTCCACGGCAGCAACCATACAGGTGCCTTGCACCATCAATGGCCAGCCACCCGCCATCTCGTTCAGACCCCAGTTCCTGGCTGATGCACTTGTCATCGGTTCCACTCTGCGTCTGACAGATGGACTCAGCCCCTGTGTCGTCACCGGCACATCAGGCAACTTCTGCGTGCTGATGCCATGCCGCTTCACTGAGGCGGTCACGGAAGAAGCAGTGGGTAACACTACGGCTCAGGCCATCGCTGCCTGACGCCAGATAGACGATGCCTATCAAGCCCTCCCGTCAGTTCCGGTGTGGATTGGCGGGAGGGTGATAGGACTGGAAAGCTCGGGCCCATTTTTTCTCCCGATTCCTTTGGTGGCAGCCGCACCAACAAGCGGCAGAATTTTTCCTTTCACCTTGCTGGATCGACTCCGCATCGCTTGACTGATCATGTCCGCTTAGTGGACGAGGAATTCCCAATCTCCCCGTTCATTAGGAATGGGCAATTCAGGCCGTCATGCAATGAATACACGTCCCCTGATCCCACCCCATTTCCCGCACTCCAGTCCAATCACGGTGCGCCCTCAACGGCCTTCACACAAAAAACAATTTCCTATCAATTTAACCTAGCCGAAGCCTAACATGAACTCAGTTTCCGCAGCATGCGATAAATCATATGATTCCCGCTTTATCAAGATCCAAGACCTTCTCACTTGGCGTCCTTGGATTGGGAGAAATTACAGCAAGCAGCCTCAGGGAAACCGTCTGCTCATCGTGGGGGAGTCACACTATATCGGCCAAGTAGATGATCCGGCAAAGATTAGTGACGTGATTGACGGGCACCACAAAGACTGCTCTGTCACCCGTGAAGCAGTGATCAATGGGTTTATCAAGAGGGTTTGGGATAAGAATCATACATTCTCCGGAATGCGCAGCCTCTTGTTCCCAGACCGATCAATTGATCAGATGAAGTTCTGGGATGATGTCTGCTTCTATAACTTCATTCAGCGGGTCATGTCCTCAACGGCAGAGCGACCCACCCAGAACGACAACACCAAAGGCTGGAAAGCATTCCTGAAAGTCGTGGAGATCCTGCAACCAAGCCAATGCCTATTTATAGGCGTTGGGGCATCCAATCATTTCAACCGCGTCATGCGGCAGCAAGAAACAGTCCCCTTCACCAACGCAACCAAGCCCGACCGAGTCGGCAAGACCTGGGGCCGACATGCCACCTTGGAGGTTTCCGGGGTAACCCTGCCGATCCATTTCATCAAGCATTCAGGGATGTGCTTCAAGCCGGACAGATGGCGCGCCTACCTCGAACGTCAAGCTCCGGACTTGATGCGCATTATCTCCAATCCCTCATATAAGCTATCTTTCCTATGAACCACGGTCGACAACTCAGACTCTTCCTATCCAACAGCACCAGCTCCGGCCCTCGCTTCTATGAGATTATGAACCGGACAATCCAGGCGCTAGCCATTTCCCCGTCCCCAGATCCATCCCCGGGTATCCCCAAGGCCCTCACTCCAAAACCAATTCCCTGATAGTCATTTTAGTCATTTCCGAAGATTACGCTAGATTTCCTATCGGTGACATGGTAATGACGTGCGTTCTCAAACCACACCCCATATATGAAATCAAAAAAGAATCTGACCCGGTTCACCTACGAAACTGCAGCATTTGAAGGCTGGCGTCTCAATATCGCTAAGACTGGCACCATCTTCACCCGCTACTTCCCTGACAAGAAGTTCGAAGGCAACGCCAAGAAATCCCTCGCTGCTGCTGAGAAGACCCTGGCAGAACTCAAGACGCTACTCACGGGATCGAAGCTGGTTGACGGCAAACTGAGTCCAACCACCATCCGTAAGGCTGAAAAACTCCTGAAGGATGCCGTCTGATCCCCTTGACCGGAGGCTTTTAGGTTACTGGAAAATCCCGGTCACACAGTTTGATCATAGCACATAAAAATCGCGGCGAGCCTCTGGTATCGCCGCGATTTGTGTAAACAGGACAATCCGGCGCTTGTCCTTGTGGCCCCTTTTTTTCGCCCTCCGGTCCAGTTGGCTCCTCCAGCGGCCTTCACCACGGAGGTGTCCCAGACTGATGCAGGAAGTTGCTATGTGCATGTTCAAAACAAGGCTTGAACACCGGGGTGCCGACCTGAGATATGGCAAGCCCTCCTGCCAGTCCTCACGGCTTGGCGGGAGGGTAAACGGGCGATGCTCTGCGGGAAGCCATTTTTTACTTCATGGGCTCGCGATGATGACCGCTGAAAACATCAGCAGAATTCTTCCTTTTACCTTGCTAGAACGACTCCGTATCGCTTGACTCGTCTTGTTCGCCTCGGCGGATGAGGACTTGATAATCCTGGCAAAAGCGGTTGGCAATGACCGCAACACATTGCCGCCAAACCGACCAAACGGCCGGGGAGGCGGCGGCGCATGTCCAGGCTGCCCTTTCGGGGGCGGCTAAAGGCCGTTGCGGCTGACTTTTGCCAGCTTATCAACTCCCCGTCCACCAGGGAGGACAATGTTTGTCCTCCCTGCCATGACTCCTCGTTCACACCCCCACGCATCCGAACCAGCGCTTTCCAGTGCTCAATGCGGCACCCATTCTGGGGAGGAATCGTTGGCCCTCACTTGCATCGCCAAGCCAGTCGCTTCATGGCCCGCGGTTAGCAAACCTCCCGTCATGCACGCCAGTCGCGCGCGTAACCAGAGCCATTATCCCGGTCCCCATGGCTGCCTAGATGATGTTAGGTTTGACCACACCAAAAAATGAACCCCTGAGAAACGCTATCCTGCCTGCTTGTTGATCATTCCGTAAAAACACCATACCATCCTCATGAAGCATTTTATACTTATTATCTTACTGACGTGTATTGGACTAGCTGCACGTTCCTCATCCGCTACGATTAATGCGAGTTTCACCTCGGCCAGTAGCGTTCCTGTCACAGCCGCTTCCTACACGGCCACGGGCAACACGGTGAACCTATCTCTTGGTTTTGCGCCGCCCACGGGGACCACCCTGACACTGGTGAATAACACGGGACTGTCGTTTATCACCGGGCGGTTCTCGAACTTGTCTCAAGGCCAGGTGGTGAATCTATCCTATGGCGGAAAATCCTACCGTTTTGTAGCCAACTACTATGGAGGCACGGGAAATGATCTGGTTCTCCAATGGGCCTATCAGTATTTAGCGGCTTGGGGATCCAACGCCAGAGGCCAACTTGGCAACAACAGCACGACGTACAGCAGTGTTCCGGTGCTGGTGACGCAAAGCGGGGTGCTGGCGGGCAAAACCGTGGTTTCGGTGGCGGCTGGGGACTCCCACGGTCTAGCGCTGTGCTCGGACGGCACAATGGCGGCTTGGGGTTGGAACACCTATGGCCAACTCGGCAACAACAGCACGACGGACAGCAGTGTGCCGGTTCTGGTGACGCAGAGTGGGGTGCTTGCGGGCAAAACCGTGGTTTCTGTCGCAGCGGGAGACGAACACAGTCTAGCGCTGTGCTCGGACGGCACAGTGGCTGCTTGGGGACTTAACAAATACGGCGAACTCGGCAACAATAGCACGACGAACAGCAGCGTGCCGGTGCTGGTGACGCAAAGCGGAGTTCTTGCGGGCAAAACCGTGGTTTCCGTTGCTGCGGGAAGCTCCCACAGCCTTGCGCGGTGCTCGGACGGCACCTTGGCGGCCTGGGGAGATAACACCTATGGCCAACTCGGCAACGACATCATTGGGGGGGGCTCCAGTGTGCCTGCGTTGGTACAGAGCGGGGAGCTTGCGGGCAAAACCGTGGTTTCCGTGTCGGCGGGGTGGTGTCACAACCTGGCCCTGTGCTCGGACGGCACAGTGGCGGCTTGGGGGTGGAACATCAATGGCCAACTCGGACTCGGCTACAACAGTCCGTATCCCGGCAGCGTTCCGGTTCCGATGCTAGTGACGCAAAGCGGAGTGCTTGCGGGCAAAACAGTGGTTTCAGTGGCGGCGGGAGGCATCAACAGTCTCGCTCTGTGCTCGGACGGCACAGTGGCGGCTTGGGGATCCAACTCCAAAGGCCAACTTGGCAACAATAGCACGACGGACAGCAGCGTTCCGGTCTTGGTAACGCAGAGCGGGGTGCTTGCGGGCAAAACCGTGGTATCCGTGGAGTTGAGAGGCTACGATAGTCTCGCGCTGTGCTCGGACGGCACGGTCGCTACTTGGGGACTCAACGGCTCCGGCGCGCTAGGCAACGGCAGCACGACGGACAGCAGTGTTCCGGTGCTGGTGACGCAGAGCGGGGTGCTGGCTGGCAAAACCGTGGTTTCAGTGGCGTCGGGAGAGGGCTACAGCTTGGCCCTAGCGAGCGTTCAAAATTCAGCTGATTTATCTGGATTGTCTTTGAGTTCCGGCACCTTGAGCCCGGCGTTTGCGGCAGCGACCACATCCTATACGGCGAGTGTCCCCAACGCCACGACCTCTATTACGGTGACACCGACCCTTGCCGATACGACTGCCACGGTCACAGTCAACGGGACAATCGTCGCGTCAGGAACTGCCAGCGGGGCAATCTCGCTTGCAGTGGGAACCAATGTGATTAGCACAGTGGTCACCGCCCAGGATGGCACCACGCAATCGACCTATACCACTACAGTGACGCGAGCTACGTCATACACCTCGTGGATTGCCAATTATCCGAGCCTGACTGGGGCCAACGCGCTTTCAACAGCCAATCCTAGCCACGACGGCCTGACCAACCTAATGAAATACGCGCTGGGTCTGGATCCGACGGTTGCACATGGCGCTCCAGGCTCGCTGAACGGCAGCACACTGAGCTTCACGAAGGGCACAATGGCCAGTGGTGACAGCAATGTTTCATACACGATTCAGGAGTCCACAGACATGGTCACCTGGGCAACGGCTACCCGGGGCATTGTGTCAAACAACAGCGGATCGATCACCTACACGTTCCCATCCTCCAGGCCAAGCAATCTCTTTGTCCGCCTGCAGGTGACTCAATCCCCGTAAACCTTTTTCACAAAACAGATCACACAGAGGAGGTTGGTAACTGGCCCCCCGCCTTCTGCTGATGGCGTAGCGGTCATAGATGCCACCAATAACATCTATGAATCCGTCGTAGCAAATTGCCTACGCACAGCGCTTGGGACTACGGTTACGGACTGCGCGCCCGCTCCGAGAATAAGGCCTAAGGACGCCGGGCGACCGGTGGCAAAAAAGAACTGTCGGCAGCCATAGTGGCCGCCGACAGCTAGAGGATGGAATCCGAGTTGTACTAAAAAACCAGCGGGGACATCTCGGGACTGAGAGACACAATCAGTTTATTGTTTGTCAGTGGGTTATTTCTTCTTCTGTTCCTTGGCTGCCGGAGCGGGTTTCTGCTGGGGCACATTGCCGCCACCTTGTGCCATTTTCGGTTTTGGGCCAGGCTGGTAGATCGGCTTTGGGCCAGGCTGGTAGATCGGCTTTGGTCCGGGCTGGTGGATCGGCTTTGGGCCGGGCTGGTGGATCGGCTTTGGGCCAGGTTGGTGGATCGGCTTTGCGCCAGGTTGGTGGATCGGCTTTGCGCCAGGTTGGTGGATCGGCTTTGCGCCAGGTTGGTGGATCGGCTTTGCGCCATGGCTGACCTTGTGGCCATGGCCGTCTGTGTAGCGGCGGCCATGGTAGCGGGAGGCACCACGGGGAACACTAGCAACGTAGATCGGGCGACCGTGTTCAAGATAGCAGTAGCGGCCTCCGTAATAAAAATAGTTCATGCCGCCATAGACATAGACGGGCTCCCCGTAAGCAACGACGTAACCCGGTTCATAAATCGGGCCGACTTCATCGTAGCCGGGGCCGACTTCAGCATAGCCGGGGCCGACTTCAGCATAGCCGGGGCCTGGGTAGGGATAAGTGACACAACTGCACATCAGGGCGGAAAAGCCCAACAATGGTAACAATAACAATGATTTTTTCAGGTTCTTTATGTTTTTCATGATATGGTGCGGATTCACAGGGAACTCGCCACCGGCCACGGCACCGTTGCACAAAATCTGCGTTATTTCTCAACATTGAGGTTTTCGGCTGCTCGCTGGAGGCGAGAAAAAGCTGGGCGAGGAGCATCGATACAAATACAATCACCAGCGAGCGCACTCCTGTTTGGATGATCTAACCCCTGCGGAGTTGGCGTCGCACTGCCTTTCTGCGCCACAGCCTACCGCTTTCGCTCCGAAAGGTAGCACGAACCAAAAACAGCCAAAACTCTCATAGAAACTGGTTCAAACTACTGGGGCACTCCACTCCAGGCGCGGTTCTCTGGAGAGTGCCGATTCATCCAGGAAGGCAGTCCTATTCATTACCGTTCCTCCCCGCCGGTAGTGCTATTTTTCAAATTCCTTACCTGGCTGCGGCCCGGAGCTTTGCGTTGCCTCCGCCTGCTGTCCTTTGTTGTAGGTGGATTTTTTGCCACCCTTGTTGTAGGTCGTCTTGTTGAAGGACTGCGTTTTGTTGGTTCCTCCATTGTGGCTATTATAGTGGACATTCTTGTAGCCGTGGCCGTCTGTGTAGTGGGGACCATGGTAGTGGGAGGCGCCATGGGGAACGTGGTCCACGTAAACCATGTTACCGTGGTCAAGATAGCCGTAGCGGCCTCCGTAATAATAATAGTTTAGGCCGCCATAGACATAGAGCGGCTCCCCGTAAGCCACGACGTAGCCGGGTTCATAAACCGCACCGCCGTCATCGTAGCCGGGGCCTGAGTCGTAGCCAGGTCCACCCGCGTAACTGGGAACTGGATAGACACAACTGCTCAGGCACGATGCCAAACCAACCACTGACAGCACTGCAAATGTCTTTTTCACATAGAATCTGTGGTTAGGTTCAGGCAGATTTGTCAATCTTTTTCAGGGTTTCCGTTCGATTCCCAGCATTTTCTCGATTTGCTTCATTTTGGGAAGATCCAGCCCGGCGGCCTGGAGTTTGTGGAAGTCGCTGGCGGTGACGTCCTGCCATTTTTCTTGGTCCACTTGCTGGTCCTTGTGCCGGAGATAAATTGCCCTCGCCTCCTCATATTGGTCCTGGAACAGATAGGAATGCGCCAGGTTGATTCGGAGAAAGTTAATTTTCGGATCCATAAGATGGCTCTTCTCCACAGCCGACAGTCCCTGCTCCGCAGCTTCTTGGGCCTTCGGAAATTCCTTGGTGAGCAGCAGATACCAGGACAGATTGCCATATAACCGTGGCAGCGCGGGGGTTTGAATGTGTTCTTCCGCCCATTTGAGGGTGTCGTATGCAATCTGGACAGCAGTCGTGCAGTTGCCATCATGTGCGGCTAATTCGGCCATGCGCTCCATAGTTGTGCAGACGTCCCGCTGCTTCTGCTTATTTTTAGGGTCGTTTTCGGCCAAGCGTTGGGCAATCATCAGACCCTCGTCGAATTCTTTCCGGACTGATTCCCAGTCAGGTTCCTTCTCTATTTGCGTCGTCTCACCCAGATGAAGGTGGCTGACAAACAAATCATGCTGCAATGTGAGATTGGATGGCTCCTCCTTGGATAGGGAATCCACGATATTGAGACTTTCCCTAAAGTACTTCTTAGCGGCCGTAACATCCTTTTCCTTTAGCGCAATTTCACCAAGCCTGTCATAGCCGACACTCAGGTCTCGCTGTGCCTTTACATCACGTGGTTTAGCCTCGGCCAGGCGTTTCAGGATTTCACAGCTTTTTTCGTAGTTCGCCCGTGCTGTCGTCAGATTTTGCGGTGTCGGATTTTTCACTTGCAGGTCTAAATTCCCTCGATTGTCCAACATCACCGCGTCATAGCGCCTGTCAACTTTTGTGGTAGGGGGATTGTTTCTGTAATATCTATCCGCCTGCTTGCGAACATCATCAAGCAGATCGGGACGGTCGAGCGATTGAAGTTTATCCGGCAGGTCAAAAATCATGCTTCCGACCAGTTCTTCGCCTGCGAACTGGGCGCGGGTTGCGGTTTTCTCCATTTCCTGAGCCTTGTTTTTTTCGGTGAGAGCCCATAAGGCGGCAAAGGATGCTGTAATCGTCAGAAAAGCCATAGCGGCAAAGGCGTTGCGCCTGCGGCGTGTGGTCTGGTGTGCCAAATCCGCGGCGGCGGTGGCGGATTGTCGAATAAAATCGCGCTGCTCGGCATTGAACATCATGGGCCTGGCGCTCAGAAGCACGGTGGCGTCGGAGAGAAGCAGGCCAGCAGGCAGTAATAGTTCCGCGGAGCGGGCATGGGCCAACCAGTCACGGCAGCGGAGAACGATTCGTTCGCGGATGCGTAGATTGTGGGCGCTGTTCTCCAACCACTGACTCAAGGCGTCCCAGCGACTTGCCACTGCGGCGGACAACAGCGCATCGTGCGCAAGGGTCAGGCCGGAGGAATCCTTGACGAGGAGTCGCGCAGTGACCAAGCGCTCGGTGAGATGGCGGACGGGAGCAGGAGCCTCCAGCAACTCTTCGGTGGATGCCCGCCTACGGACGAATGCGTCACCGTTGCCGGACTCGCTGGATTCGACCACGAGGTGGAGGAGGTCGTCGAGGGCATGGGATGCCTCGTTCGGGAAATCCTCGGCGAAGCGGGTCACAGCTTCCTTTGCTTTGATGCCGACGGCACCCTCGAAGCCGCCGAGTGCCTCATATTCGGCGAAACGCAGGTTATTGGTGGCGATGTCGCGGTGTTCCCAGAGTTGTTCCAACACATAGGACAGCAGCGGGAGTGACTGGGTATTGTGGCGGGCGTGTTCCAGCAGAACGTCATCAAGGCTGCGACCGTCTGGGCCGATTTCAAATGACAATCCGACTGCGCGAGCGCTGAGGCGGAGCATGGCGGCCAGTTCCCATGGCTGTGGCGGGGCGACGTCGAGTTGGTGGCCGTCCTTGAGTTCCATCAGCACGGGATGCTTGGCACACAGGTGGTAGAAATCGCTGCGCAGGGTGACGAGCACGGCGATGCCAGCCGTGTGGGAGAGGCGCGCGATGGCTGAGAGGAAACGGGCATGGGCGCTGCGGGGCAGATCCAAGCGGAAGAAGTGCTCGAACTGGTCGAGAATCAGGCAGATGCTGGAAGGCGCGTTGCTGTTAGTCGGCAAGCAGAGGGTGTTGCCAAGATTGGTGGAGGGATCGCGCAGGGCAGCGACGATGGCTAACGGATCGGTTCCGGGAACGGCGGCAGCAAGAAAGCGGGCCAGGGGTGGGAGCAGACAATCGTTTTCCGGCCGGATGTTACTTAGGTCGCAGATGACGGGGGCGATGCTGGTATTTCCTGAGACGGTGGTATTGTCACCCCGCAGCAATGACGGTCCGAGACCGGCGCGGGCGAGCGAGCTTTTGCCCGAACCCGAGGCACCGGTGATAAGCAGAAAACCGTTCCAAACGCTATCAGAACCTAGCTGGATGATTTCCAGTCCGCGACGATTGGCGTCGCTACGGCCAAAGAAGATCTCGGTATGTTCGGGTTGATAGGCTTCGAGGCCGCGAAAGGGGCAACGGTCCTTGCCCCAGAAACCCGGTGAGCCGGGTTCGATCTGGCCGAGTTTTTCGATGACATCGGTTGCGGAGTTCGGCCGGTCGTTGCAGTCGTAGGCCAGAAGGTCGTCCGCCAGATCCAGCAGCCGTTGGGGAAAACGCGGTTGTTGATCGCGGTCGGTTCCTGTGGCTGGACCGATCATATCTGTGACGATGCGACCCAGACCATATAGGTCGGTGCGTTCGTCCACCAGGCCACCGGTTTTCTGCTCGGGCGCGGCATAGTCCGGGGTGTGGGGATTATC
>Ga0209697_10003206_pt1 | contig 22504 bp, 20 predicted proteins | sample AliMusrvi5mmetaG_FD_184115 | JGI IMG/M metagenome (GOLD analysis project Ga0209697, IMG submission 184115) | Freshwater lake bacterial and archeal communities from Alinen Mustajarvi, Finland, to study Microbial Dark Matter (Phase II) - Alinen... | ecosystem: Environmental > Aquatic > Freshwater...
TGCGCATTGGAAAGCGGGGTATATCTCGATGGCTGGATGATGGGAGCTATATGAGCCGAGAGGCTCCCGTGTAGTTCTGCGAGGGGCTGGGGGTGAAACTCCTCCGGTCTACTCACCTTAGTATAAATTCTTTACTTCGTTTTCAGTTCTTTCACTTCAGTTTCAAGGCGATCAAGCTTATCCTTCATCGCTCCGAGGTTGCGCAGCATCGCTTCGTGTTTCAATTGGTCGCGCATTGGCTGTGCGGGAGTTCCCCGCAGGGCTATACCAGACTGAAGAAAGGATTTCGAGATTCCTGTTTTGGCAGCAACCTGTATGTTGTCGGCAAGCTCAAGATGGCCTGCAAATCCAGCTTGCCCCCCTATCAGGCAGTGACGGCCAACCGTGACGCTCCCCGAAATACCAGCCTGTGCGGCAATGACAGTGTCGTCACCAATCGTGCAGTTATGGGCAATCTGTACCAAGTTATCAATCTTCACTCCCCTGCCAATAACAGTGCTCCCCAACGTGGCCCGGTCAATAGTCGTATTTGATCCGATTTCCACATCATCGCCGATTTCCACAATCCCCATCTGGGGAATTTTCACATAAGAACCATCTTTCTGCGGGGCAAACCCAAAACCATCCGCTCCGATAACACTTCCTGAATGGATGACTACCCTTTTACCAATAACAGTACCATCGTAACAAGTAACACCAGGAAAAAGAACCGTATCTTCACCAAGAGAGACGTCATGCAAAAGAACGGTATGAGCGCCAATAACTACGTTATTCCCGATCGAACAACGATCCCCGATTACAGCATACTCTCCAATTGCCACACCCTCTCCAATTGAAACCGCTTCACCAATCACGACCGTTGATGCAATGCCTTTTGCCGCTATAGAACGGGGCTGTGCAAATTTCTGCATGAGAAAAACAAATGCAGTATAAGGATCATCAACTTTCAGAAAAACGGTTGTATGGACAAATTCATCAACACAAAGTGAGCGATGAACTATAACCAGCGAAGCCCTTGTGGATACAAGAAACCTTGTATATTTCTCGTTAGCAATGAAAGTGAACTGCCCCTTTTGTGCCGTTTCAATCTTTGCGGGTCCAGAAATCAGCCCATCATCACTCCCCACAAGTTCACCGGCATCCAAAAATTGCCCAAGATAATCCCTGATCTCCTGAATAGTCATATTTTTCAAGAAAATAACAGCACTTTAGAAAGAGGAAAAAATTAGTTAATTTTTCAGCCTTTTTAGTTATATTTGAGTTCGCTTAAATGTAATCATTTTTGGTAAGACGATTTGAAATATAATTTTGGGCGTTAAACGTACTGCCATAATATAATCCCTTTCATTCGAAAATGCAGGATACAAAGGCAAAACCCATTAAAATTTTCGCAGGGCGCAGTAATCCGACCCTCTCAGCAAAAATTGCCGAATACCTTGACATGGAACTTTGTAACGCAAAGGTAGAAAATTTTTCCGATGGGGAAATTTCGGTCAACTATTTCGAATCAGTTCGTGGATCAGACCTCTTCATTATCCAGTCCACTAACCCTCCAGGCGACAACCTGATGGAACTGCTGATCATGATTGACGCTGCAAGAAGGTCTTCAGCCGCCAGAATAACTGCAGTCATGCCTTATTATGGCTATGCCCGACAGGACAGAAAGGATAGGCCCCGCGTTGCCATTACGGCAAAACTTGTTGCTAATCTGCTCACCCAGGCTGGAGCTAACCGTATCCTGACCATGGATTTGCACGCACCGCAGATTCAGGGATTTTTCGATATTCCGTTCGATCACCTGTATTCCAGTGTCGTACTGATAAACGATATCCGTCACAGAGAATTTCGCGACAACCTTGTCGTAGCCTCTCCTGATGTTGGTGGCGTAAAGCTTGCCAGAAAATTTGCAGAAGAACTCGGTACCGATCTGGTGATTGTCGACAAACGCCGGCCAGCGGCCAATGTTGCAGAAGTCATGAACATTATCGGCGATGTCAGAGGAAAAAACGTTCTGCTTGTTGATGACATGATCGACACTGCCGGAACCATAGTAAACGCTGCAAAAGCAATACGTGAAGCCGGTGGACTCAACATTTATGCAGCAGCGACGCACCCCATTCTTTCGGGTCCGGCTATTGAGAGAATTAACGCTTCAGTACTCGAAAAATTAATCGTAACCGATTCAGTTATAACGGAGCACGCCTTCTCATCGAAAATTGAGACCGTATCTGTCAGCAACCTCATCGGTGAGGCTATAAAGCGTATTTATGAAGATGATTCTGTCAGTTGCCTGTTCGACAGCAAAAATATCATCGAAAAACTTACGAACCTTCATTAAACACAAGCGATAAAAGAGATAAAGGAAGAGCATGGAAACTATTGTATTAGGGGTAGAGCCTCGTATTATCAAAAAGGGAGACGCTGAAAAACTGCGGAAGAACGGTATTGTTCCTGCGGTTGTCTATCATAAAGGCGAAGAAACCGTCGCCATCGGTGTCAATGAATTGGCTCTAAAAAAAATCGTACACTCGGCTGAATCACATATTATTGATCTTCAGTTTCCGGACGGAAAAATTAAACGTTCTTTTATCAAGGACGTCCAATTTCACCCTGTGACCGACAGAATCATTCACACAGACTTTCAGCTCTTCTCGGCCGATGAGATCATTGAACTCGAAGTACCGGTTGCTGTTTCCGGCGACAGTATCGGCGTTGAAAAAGGTGGAAAACTGCAGATTATCCTCCATGCGCTTACAATAAAGGGAAAACCAGAAAATATGCCAGATCATATCGTGGTCGATGTTACAGCGCTTCAAATCGGTCATTCACTGCACGTCAAGGAGATCCCGATGACGGCCTATACGTCCCTCACCATCATGGACGATCTGGATACTCCTGTTATTACCATTCTTGCCTCGAAAAAAGAAGCTGAAGCCACTGCTGAAGAGGCTCCATCAACAGAAAGCTGAAAATTTTTCAGCCTCAGTTGACGAACCCGGTTCTTTATTATGCAAAGCTGCTTTTCTTCTAGGAAAAGCAGCTTTTTTTTGTTTCATGAGACCACATTCACCGCTATAGCCACACAAGCTTGAACACTGAGAGCAGCACATCATTATCCCTGTTGGACAGCAAATCCGGCGCTGGGCAAATCAGAGAAGAGACAAAAAGAGTACGCATTTTTCTGATGATCTCAATCGTTGTTTTTCTGCTCATCATGCTCATCAAGGCAGAGCTTGTAATAATCAGTTTCCGCTCACTCTTTTCAGCTATAGCGCTTTTCTTCTCTGCTCCGACAGCTTTCATGGAAATATTCTCCTCGGAAATCATCGAATTCTGGGCTGGGGCCATATACCTTGTTGCTATACCGTTCATTTTTGCGGTTATCGCAAGAAAATCTTTCCGGGGAAAAAGAGCGCCGACACACAAAGAACTAAGCCTCGGTAAAATAAGCTTACGGGCGTTCATGCGCCATACCATAGCTCTCTACGCTTCAGCCATAATTTTTGTCCTCTACTCTGCAGCATTCCTTGCTCCTTTCATTGCTCCTTTCAGCCCTTATGACCAGCAGGACTTTCTTGTCACTGCCTATCAACCTCCTCTCGCACGATTGGACGCTCTGGTGCTCAATCAACCAAAAAACCTGATCATACCACTGCAGAAGGGCAACGGAACAACCATAGAACTTGCAAACAGTCTGATCGGAGATTTCCAGAGACTGAAAACACGCAATGAACCAAACGCCATCAAGTTTGTCAACGAATACCACCTTGAAGGCGACAAGGTGATCTATCGCCAGGGCATACGCACTAAATCCATAGCTCTCGAAGAACTGGCTGGAGCCAAAGAAAACAGGCTTGCTGTTACCCGTACCTTCATTCTCGGTACTGACCAGTATGGGCGCGACATTCTAAGCCGGGTAATCTATGGTTCTAAAATCTCGCTTTCGATAGGCTTTCTGGTTGTTCTTATTTCCGTCACCCTTGGCACCGTCATTGGTGTCACATCTGGCTATTTCGGCGGCTGGATAGATGCGATCATGATGAGAATAGTTGATGTCCTGATCGCCTTTCCTGCGCTCTTTCTCATACTCATCATCATAGCAACCTTCGGCAACTCCATCTATCTCATTGTCATCACCCTCTCCTTTACGGGTTGGATGGGAGTGGCCAGAATAGTCAGAAGCCAGGTGCTCTCGCTCAAGGAGCAGGAGTTCATTCTTGCCGCAAAGTCTCTTGGTCTTTCAAACATGAGAATAATCTTCCGACACCTTGCGCCCAATACTCTTACACCGGTCATTATAGCGGCAACCCTGAGAATCGGCAGCATTATCCTTACTGAAGCGGGACTTTCCTTTCTTGGTCTTGGCGTTCAGCCCCCGACCCCAAGCTGGGGAAACATTATCAATGAAGGGCGCGACAGTCTGTTAAACTACTGGTGGATTTCAACGTTCCCAGGCATTGCCATCCTGACCACAGTCGTCTGCTTTAACCTGATCGGCGATGGTGTTCGCGATGCACTTGACCCAAGAATGCGAGGATAAGCCTCAGAACAAAGCATTTAAAGGTGAACTTTCATGAAAAAAACAGCACAACTCACCCTGCTTGAGGCCACCATAAAAGAACTCGGCTACACGCTCCGCTATGAAAAGGGCAACTTTCTTGGCGGTGAGTGTCGCCTGAAAGATGACAACGTGGTTGTCGTCAACAAATTCCTCCCTCTTGAAGGAAAAATTTATACACTGGCCCTCGTTATCAGCAAAATCAATCCTCCAGGCCTTTCTCACGACATACAAAACATTGTTACCAGTCTCATCAAGAACAGCCTGTTCAGCAAGAATCAACAGTAGCTTATTCCATTTCCAAATCAATATTGAACTCATAATCCAAGACCACGCGACGATGGAATGGACTCCTGATGTATCATGTTCTTTCATCCTTAACGAGGCTTCCAAATGGTCTTCAAGAGCATCCAAGCTGTAGAAGACTACAATTCCCAAAAGCTTTCTCGCGAAGTTCGTCCCACAAGTGCTCGACTGGATTGAGTTCCGGGAAATAAGGATATTCATCAACGGAATCAAGAAAACACTTGCCGCAGAACATTATTTCAGACCAAAATTTTGATGTTTATCAAATAATGATTTATCATTAAAAGTTGTGATTTATACTGTTGTTTTAATTCTTATACTTTTTTTTAACTTAAGAAAGGAGCTATTATGCCAACAACACCACTATCAAATAGTGCTCACCAAGTTATCGCACATGCTTTGATTGATAGTAACTTCCGTAATGACTTGGCAAAAAATACGGATGCAGCATTGAAGGCTAACTATCCAGGTTTAAGTGCCGCAGATGTTGCTTCTATCAAACACCTTAATCCAGCGGAATGGGGTAACTTGAGTGTGAATGACCTTAGCAGTAGACTAGGAAAAGTTGCTGCGGTCGAGGTTAGCAAGATAACTACCAGCAAAGGTAGTAAAGGGGGGCAACATATTTGACTTGTTACATACCCTCATACACTTGTTTTCAAAGTGTGTGAGGGTTAATTGTGAGTTGCCGAAAAGTCTCCATTCTATTTGCGAAAAAAATGAATCTTGATGCTGTAAGCACACTGGCAAACCAGCTTGAATCTTTTCACATGTTCGAGAGGGTTACCCGTAGGACATTTGGTTTGGCGCTCACCAACAAGTGTGCGGTGGGATGCTTACACTGTATCAATAATTCTCGTTCGAATGGCAACGCAGAGATTACGTTAGCTCAAATCCGTAAACTGTGTGAAGAAATCAAGGCATCAGATGAGTTCGACACCGTGAACATGACTGGTGGCGAGCCGTTCGAAAATGTCACCCTTTTAAACCACGCCACCAGCATTATCGCTTCATACGGGTTTAAACCAACAGTGGTCACAAGCGCATCTTGGGCACAATCATCTGAGGTCGCTCATAACCTGCTTACCGTGTTGTATGAGAGTGGTCTGCAAGTTATGGTTATTAGCAGGGATGAGTTTCATGAGCCACATGTGCCACACCAGTATGTCGTTCATGCCTTGCGAAATGCCCTCCAGCTTGGCATCTGCTCTGCCCTCACCTTGACAACTGGAGAAGGATTAAAAGGGTTTGATGATCTTTTGAAACCGATTTCCGAACAACTGAGGCCAGATGAGTTCAGTCAGATTGAGATCATGGAATCTGGACTGTTACGTTCAGGTCGGGCTGCCAAACTTCCCGCTCAAAAATTTGCCAGTAACTGTACCAATGAGCCTTCTCCTCTATATTGTCCCGTCAGTGGGCCGATGCTTTTGCCCAATGGGGAATTCGTATCCTGCTGCCGCGCAGAATTACCTGCTGCTAGTCTACTACGTAGAGGGCATTGTGATACGACAAATGCATCAGAAATGGCCCGATCAATCAACACTGATCCTATAGTGCGTATGATACGCTATTTTGGCTTGCGTCGTATGGCGAATCTCTTAGGTCCTGAAGAATTTTCTCCTTCTACAAGGTCATTCATCTCTTCTGCTGGTACCGCTGACTTGTGTGCTGTCTGTAATTGCCTGTTAGCCGTACCTGATCGGGTTGCCCGGTTGCGCTCTTTTGCGCAGGATCCGGCACTTAACAGTGAAATGGCGATAATTGCGGCAGTATTGTACGGAGACAACACTACTCTTGAAATATCATAATGCGCCTCATCCTGCTTCCGAACCCTCAACTCGTATGCAAACGAAACGATGAATATTGTCCGACATTTCCGTTGGGTTTGCTCTCTTTGGCGACTGTCCTCTCGCAGTCCACGAAGGTATCAGTCCACGTTGTCGATCCGAGAAGCATTGACTTCCAATCACCGCTTCATACAGCCGAACTTCTTCTCTCATTAGACGCAGATGTTGTCGGCTTCTCAACCATGTGCAATACCTATCCCTATGCCCTGAGAACAGCCCAATTGCTGAAGCAGCTCAAACCAGATATTGTTATTGTCTTTGGCGGGCCGCATGCGACAGTTGTTGCCAAGGAGACGTTAAATGCATTTGCCTTCGTTGATTTTATTCTTATGGGCGAATGTGAACGTTCGATCAGCGATTTTGTGACCTACCTTGCCACGCAGGAACGCAACCCGGCCGATATTCCTGGCTTGGTATTTCGGCAATCTGGTTCAGCCATCCAGCAAACGCACACCTACCCACTGCTGCCAGCAGATCAGTTGCCTGATATTGATTACGGGCTTATTGGAGATGTACACGGTTTTGAGAGCATTCCACTTGATGTAGGACGGGGATGTCCCTTCAGGTGCACCTTTTGCTCCACAACAGTGTATTGGGAACAGCAATCCCGGCAGCGGAGCGTCCAGAATATCATCGACACAGTGCGGCGTCTGAAATCCGCCTATGATGTTACGACCTTTGACTTTGTTCATGACAACTTTACCGCATCGCCCCGCAGGGTCACCGACTTCTGTGAGCATATTCTTGATTCCGGTCTTGCATTTGAGTGGAGTTGTAGTGCCAGAGCAGATTTCGTTGATCATAAGCTGCTTGATATCATGTATGAGGCAGGTTGTCGGTGTATCTTCATGGGCATTGAATCAGGCTCACCCCGTATTCAACGACTATGCAATAAAAAGCTCAAGCTCGAACGCGTCGAGCCAGCCGTGAACAAAGCCCTTGAGCTTGGCCTACCACTTACGTTTTCATTCATTACTGGTTTTCCGTACGAAAACATCGACGATATTGAGCAGACACTCCGCATGATGGCGGCGATCAATCATCAAGGAAAAACCAAATGCGATTTGCAGTTGCACTTGCTTTCGCCCGTACCGGGTTCACCATTATTAAGCGAGCCCAACGTTGAAACAGCGCTGGACGGTACTTTTTCGGATATCAGCCTTGCGCAGGCTTTGGATGATGTCATGAAAAGCTGGATGGCCGGTGTTGGCAAACCAATCTTTGAAAGCTTCTATCACTATGTCAATCCAATACTTTCTCGTCAAAAGATTCTGGTGATGCGATTCGCTTGGTTTACGCTCTTCAACTATTTTCGATATACTGCCTTGGCTCTTGAAGAGGCTCGACGCTATGATGATTTTCCCCTGATATCTGTTTTTGACTTGCCTGAGTTGCCGGAAGGAACAGATGGTACTAAGGAGACAGAAGTCGAATGGTGTGCAAATGCACTGCGGATGTTTCTCAATGCTTCTGATCGAGCTTGGGCAGCGACTCTTTTAGCCATACTTGAATTCGAGTTCGAGGCATATCGTCTGCGGATTAATGGTGGTAGTTGCCTCTTAGAGTGTGATTACGACGTCAACGAATGGGTTGAGGGTATTGATCAAGATGGAGAAGAGAGTACAAGGTTGCCATCTCCTGTCAAAAAGCGCTATTTCATCATGAAGAATGGTCAAAAACTCCAGGTTGCGTCTTTGCCAGTATAATCTTCTCATGACTCAATGTGGGATAGCAACATTGCTTAAACGGCTTCACTACAAGACTTTCAGGTCGCACTATTCAGTAGGCCCTAATAAAAGAATATCGACGTAAAGTATCATGGTAGTTCATATTGCACTTCTCCAATATTCTGGCAGGCAACAATCCCCACCAGCCTACCGCACCACAACCTGCTTTGTCTTGCTTCTCACTTCAACTCCTTGATGCTCCTTGACAAATCGATGCAGTTCAACAAGCTGATCATGCGACAAAAAAGAGCCGGGCACAAGAATACAGCGCTTCGGCTTTGCGTATCCAATCCATGAAGTAATCTGCTGCTTTTGTTTTTCACCGAAACGGTAGATCCAGAGAACGGCAATATCGGCTTTGTATAACTCCTCTTCCTTCAGGCGGCTTGTGCCCGACATCACGAGCATTGAGCACTTGCGACTCCAGATTTTGATGACCTTCTCTTCTGGGCGAACAATGACCATGGAGGAAAGAGCTATTGTAGTATCTGCCTGAAAAAGGCGCTTACGGGCTGGAATTTGCGCAATGAGAGTATCGGGGGAATAAAACTGTACGACGGCTGTTGGTGTATCGAGACCGTACTCAGTAACTTGCCGGGTAATGCGTTTCTGGTCACGGGACGTTTTGCCGGCATCGATCAGTACGGTTTCGCTGCCAGAGGAAAACAGTGTGGCAAGATTCTTGCCGAGATTGACCGTCACCAGAGCAGGAGCAACAGAATGAGATTGCAGGAAAAAGGAGTACCAAAAGAGCATGTTCACTCCGAGGAGGAGCGTCACCATAACCTGGCCCCACGCTTTTCGTTTTATGAAAACGAGAGTAATGGGAAGCATTGTGTAGTAGATCAAGATCTCGGCAATATCAGGCTTGATGGTGATGGAGGCAAAGGGAACCCGGCTGAACCAGAGTGCTGACTGAAGGGTAAGCTCTGCAAGAAAAAATGAGGTTGCAGCAAAATATGAGGCCACAGTGCCCGACACAAGATTGACCAGCAACATGGGTACGAGAGCATACATCAGCAGGGTAGAAAAGAGCACAACGGGAATATTGGCGAGAATACTGATCACCGAAAAGGTGCCGAAGTAGTAAGCGATCACTGGCGACACTCCGATAATGGCCGCGAGGGTAATCATAACGCTGCTGAACAAGGCGCCTGCCAAGCCCCGCAGAAACCCGCCTTCCTGTTTTTGAGACGGAACAAAAACAGGGTAAACCAGGAATATTGCCAGAACCGCGCCGTTAGTCATTAAAAATCCCGGATTCAGCAGGTCGAGAGGATCAAAAAGCAGAATCAGAATATCGGCAAAGGCGAGAGAGTTTACAGGCCAGGTTTTTTTGCCGAGTGTCTCCCCGCCGATCAGCACGAGAGACATGAATGCGGCGCGTTTGACCGAGGCGGAGTTGCCTGTGACATAACAATAGACAATAAGAATAAAGACAAAGAGGGTGAAAGAGAGCCATCGACCAACAGTGGTAACCTTCAGGCGCTGGAGAAAAATCTGGATAACAAGGGCGAGTAGCCCTACATTCATACCGGATACTGCGAGGATATGGGCCGTACCTGTCGTCTTGAAGGCTTCAAAAACCTCCTCTGACATAGTCTCCCGTTCACCAGTAATCACTCCGGAAGAGAGTTTGCGCTCCTGCCCCTCCGGTATCAGCACTTCAAGGCTCTTCATGATATAATCGTAGGTGGGCTCCACAACGAGGCGTTCAAATCCATTGAGCCTCGACTCCCCATCGGAGAGCACCTGCCAAGGACCCGAACAGTAAAGCTGTACCGAAAGCTGCTTCATGCGAGCTGCTTTGCGGGGATCAAACTCTCCCCTGTTTGAGGCCTCTGGAATCAGGTCGAGCTTCCCTTTTACCCGCACCATGTCGCCATTCCGAACCCTGACCTCAGTCTGCCCTCCGTTGTGCATGAAGACCTTTGCCCGATCTTGCAGTTTCACCATCCGGCCATTCTCAAAAATCTCCTCGACCTCCATGATCCAACTGGCACCCGATTCAGAGAAATTTGGTCGTCCGTCAATGCGTCCGTAGATCAGCACGTTTTTGCCGCAAAAAGGCAAAAGGCCGTCACAGGGCGTATAGTCCTGCCGGTATGCACTGAATGCCGCAAAACAGAAAACGACAAAAAGAGAGTAGCTGAAGGCACTGAAAAAGAGGGGAAAGGGAGAATTGCCCTTGATCTTTTCATAAAGAAGGCTTGTCAGAAGAGCGACCAGAGCGAACGCGCACGAAAGCACCCACCCCTCAAGCGGAAGCTGAAGGTTCACCCCAGCAAGAATCCCCAGAACAACCGCAACAAGCAGCCGCACCGCAGGATAGGGCGCCATGGAGAACTGCCAGGGCAAGCGCAGCTCCTTTCTATTTTTTACGTTAGGCACATCATTGTTTTTGTATATTCTTTTTTTTTTATTCAAGCCTCTAAACTCCACTCTCTGCATGCTTGTCAAAGAAATACTGGATTCTGCCGCAAAACCTGTCTTCAGCTTCGAATTCTTCCCCCCGAAAAAAGATGACGATTGGGAAACGCTCTTTGAAACAATAGCTGCCCTCTCGCCGCTCAACCCCTCCTATGTCAGTGTAACGTATGGAGCTGGAGGATCAACCCGTTCACGAACCCACAATCTGGTGACAAAAATTCAGCAGGAGACAGGGCTCACCGTTGTATCGCACCTCACCTGCATTTGTTCAGATACCGGGGAGACTGGAACAATTCTCCAGAACTACCAGGAAAACGGCATCAATAACGTGCTTGCCCTGAGAGGCGATAAACCTGCAGGAGTGGCATCGATTGAGGAGGCCGTCAAAGACTTTCCGCACGCCATAGATCTTGTCCGCTTCATCAAGAACAACCACCCCGCTATCGGCGTCGGCGTTGCAGGATTTCCGGAAGGGCACCCCGAGACACCGAATCGAATGAAAGAGATTGAGTACCTGAAAGAGAAGGTGGATGCAGGTGCAGACTATATTGTTACGCAGCTCTTTTTCGACAACTGCGACTACTTCGACTTTGTGGAACGCTGCCAGATTGCCGGTATTACCGTGCCAATTATTCCGGGAATCATGCCAATCAGCACAAAAAAAGGGATGATAAGAATGTCGGAGTTAGCCCTAGGAGCAAGAATTCCTGCATCGCTTCTGAAAAAAGTATTGGCGAGTGAGAATGATACCGACGTCGCATCAATCGGTATTGAGTGGGCAACAAAACAGGTACAGGAGCTGATCGACCATCATCTCAAGGGCGTTCACTTTTACACCCTGAACATGGCCGATGCAACTCTCAGAATCTTCAAAAACCTGCACCCATAAACTGGTTACCCGTCAGAACAGCTCATTCTGGACGAGCTGTTCGAGGGTTTCACGTTTGCGGACAAGTTTCACGTCTCTTCCGTTGACCATAACCTCGGCAGGTCGAAGCCTGCCGTTATAGTTGCTGCTCATAACCGCCGCATAAGCTCCGCAGGACATTACCGCGAGCAGTTCCCCCTCTTCAGCCGCATCAATCTCCCTCTGACGGGCAAAAAAGTCGCTCGATTCGCATATCGGCCCGACCACATCAGCAACAAAAGTTTCATCATGCCGGGTCACAGCCTGAACTTCATGATGCGACTGATAGAGCGCAGGGCGAATCAGTTCCGTCATCCCTGCATCCACCACAAAAAACTTCTTCCCGACATGGTTGTGCTTTTTGTACAAAATCCTGGTGAGCAGTACTGAAGCATTGGCCACAAGGTAGCGTCCGGGCTCAAAAATCACCGTGACACCCGCTGGCAAAAGCATAGGAACAAGCTTTTCGGCAAACCGTTCAATCGGAGTGGCTGGTTTCAGAGGATCGTAGGTTACCGGAAAACCGCCGCCAATATCGAGGAATTCAACCGAAAATCCCATCGTTTTCGACAAATTGAAAAGAGCAAGGAGCTTCACCGTCGCTGCAACGAAATATTCGGGATCAAAAATCTGCGATCCGATGTGCATATCAAGACCGACTAGTCGAAGGTTCGACATCTGACGGAGGAGGGTAAACACCTCCGGAAGTTCAGCCTCATCAATCCCGAATTTCTCCTTGCTGTCACCTGTCGTAATGTAGGGATGAGTTTCAGCGGTCACATTCGGATTGATCCTTAACGCAACAGAGGCAGTTTTGCCAAGCTCTCCGGCAATCCGGTCGATAGCCCGAAGCTCCGACAACGATTCCGCCTTCAGCATCAAGACTCCCACCTTCAGAGAATACGCAATTTCTTCACTTTTTTTACCAACTCCTGCAAAAATAATTTTTTCCGGAGCAACACCGCCCTGCAGAGCGCGAAAGAGTTCCCCTCCGGAATTGACATCGCACCCACACCCAAGTTCAGCAAATGTTCGGATAACACTGAGATTATAGTTCGCCTTGACGGAATAACAGGTAAAATGGGGCAACCCCGCAAAAGCATGCTCGAAAGAATTGTAACTGTCGACAAGGCTTCTTGTGGAAGTCACATAAAGAGGAGTTCCGAAAGTGCCCGCAAGCTCTTCGAGCCTGACTTCGTCACAGTTGAGCGTAGCACCGGTATAATAAAAATAGTTACTGTCAAGCACGGTTTCGTTACCTTTTTAAAGTGTTGTAAAGAGAGCAAAAATAGCTATTATCCCGTTATCATGGAAAAGAAAAAACCCATGACTTGCAAAATTACCTTATAGAGCTTATATTTAAAGCTATTTATAAATACAATACATGAGGCGTTACCATGGCAAAAGGAAAAGAAAATAGAATCGTTATCACACTTGAATGCACCGAGGCAAAAAAAGAAGGGAAAACGGTATCAAGATACACCACGACAAAAAACAAAAAAAATACCACAGAACGTCTTATTTTGAAAAAGTATAATCCTAATATGCAGCGTCATACCCTGCACAAGGAGATCAAGTAGGATTACTGTTCTGGTACAGGCATAACGCAAGGCCCGAATGGCGGAATTGGTAGACGCACGCGTTTCAGGGACGCGCGCCGCAAGGTGTAGGAGTTCGAGTCTCCTTTCGGGCACAAACAAAATTCAAGGGCGATATGCAGGTTAAGAATCTTGACAATATTTCAGCAGTCGAATCAGCTCAGACCGGGTTTTGCACACACAACACACCGACACGCACCTTTTCTCAAGAAGGTGCTTTTTTTATGCTTTAATAATCCAAAACCTCAGCCGTAGTGGATCATACCAAAATAAACCTCCTTGTCAAGCTTCAGCACCTTGATAATCAGATAGAAAGCATAGTCAGTCTCCAAAAAGGACTGCCAGAGGAAATAGAAGCTCTTGACGAAGATCTGTTATTTACAACCCGCCAGATCGAGTCACGAAAGAAAATAGCTGATGAACAGTTGAAACAGCGATCCCGTTTACACGAAACAATCAACGAGTGTAAACACAAGATTCTGAACTTCAAGGAGAAACAGACACTTGCCCGCAACAACAAGGAGTATGACGCTCTTTCCAAGCAGATTGAATATGAAGAGAAAGAGATCGCCCAGGCAGAGATTCAGCTTCAAGATATTGTCCATACCATACAGCGGATAGAAGAAATCCAGAAAAAAGGTCGACAACTGATTACCGAGAATCGGTATGACGAGATTACTGAAGAGATGATGCCTGACGATGTCCTGCATCAGCAACTTGAAGACCTGAGCAAACAGGTAACCCAGAAAAAAGAGGAACTTGAAAGCATTGTTATAGAAACAGCCGAAGATGTTGATTCCCTGAAAAAAAAGGTGAGCGAACAGCGGGCACTCATTGACCGTGAGGCAAAAAGGCTGCTCGACAAGTACGACCATCTCAGAAGCGGCACCTTGCGCAATGCTGTCGTCATGCTTAACCGCAACGCCTGTTCTGGCTGCAACACAAGAGTTCCGACAAATCGTCACACCATGATTGTACAGGGCGGCTTTTACCTCTGTGAGTCATGCGGACGTATTGTTGTTCATGAACGGCTTTTTGAAGAAGCCGAAGGCTGATTGTATTTTCAACACGTTCTTTGTAAAGCTGGAATCGCAAGTGTGCAGTCGCCGTGCAACGTAGAGGTTGCGCAGAGGAAAGTCCGAACTTCACAGGGCAGGGTGCCGGTCGAGAGCTGCAAGGCTCAAGCCCGGGGATGACGGCGCAAGCCGGTTATCACAGAGAGTGCAACAGAAAACAGACCGCCCCGAATTACCATTGGTAAACCGGAGTAAGGGTGAAACGGCGGTGTAAGAGACCACCAGACAGTGCAGTAATGCAATGTGCTTGGCAAACCTCCCCGAAGCAAGGCTAAATAGGAAAGCTTTCCCTCCCAAGGGAAAAGAGCGGCCCGTTCAATTCCGCAAGGAGAGTTTTCGGGTAAGCCGCATTAGATAAATGGCTGCAGCTTTACCCGGTTTTTCCGGGTAATCCACAGAATTCGGCTTATAGCTTTCGATTTCAGTTTTTTTATATCCTACGAAAATCGTTAAAAATTCACCGCCGTTGCACCTGCTGTCTGCTTCCGCATCAGCTCCATCCAGCCTGAACCGGATATCTTTTCCGCCAGTGCGACAACAATATGCTGCGGCACAACACCAAGATCAAGATTTCTCCCAAGCCCCTGCACACATGACGGACAGTTTGTGAGGATGACCGCCTTCGATTGACCATGCATCGACTCCGAAATGGCATCCCGTTTTCGATGAAGCATGGAATCGGTAATGTCAGGACGAGACAGTGCCAGCGTTCCCGCCTCCGAACAGCAATGCGGCACAGCGGTCACACGACCAAAACCTCCTATAGTCCGAAGTGTTTCACGCGCTTTACCTGAGAGTGAATCATGACACGGTGCATGGTAGAGATAATCACCATCGCCATTGAGCTTCAGCCCTTTTCCAAGAGCATAGGCTGAAATATCCGAGATTTTTCCACCAAACAGCTTGCCAGTCTCAATAGCATCAAGCCCCTCCATACAGGTGCCGCAGGACACCACACAGGCATCAAAATCGAGGTAGGAGAACATCTCCCTGATTTGGCTGAAAAGCACCGTATTGCGCAAAACAATACTCGAATACTGATCAGTTTTGGCATTGACATGCGCCGGAAAGCCGCAACAGAGGAACGGGGGGGGAAGCACCACTCTCGTACCAAGCTCAAGCAAAACATGAATTGCCGCCATAGAAATCGTAGAGTTCATGCGCTCCGAACCACATCCCGGAAAATAGAAAACATTGCCAGTCACCTCTCCCGAAGGCTCGAAGACCAGCACCTGGTCAGGGCCGCACTCCGGCAGCACATCACGCAACGTCTCCTCCGGCACCGGGGGCACCGGAGAACGCAACAATCTTAACGGATAGAGGGCGGGAGGATCATTCTCAGGCTGCAAGGGCGCTGAGAGTTTGTTGCCTGCCCGCTGAGCAGCTCCACCCATCCTGAGCACTGCCTTGCGGAAAAGCGCATTGAAGGCAGGTGAACGGCTGTCAAGATAGCGCAGCGTCAGCTCCGTGACGGGCGAAGAGTGCTTGAAACCCCACTCCGAAAGAATTTCACGCTCCAACACCGAAACCTCCCCGGTATCAATATCAACCGGGCAAGGCTTGAGACATTTATGGCAGATCGTGCAGTGGTCGGCCACCTCCTCAAGCCACTGCAAAAGGGCAAAGTCAGTCGATCGCTCACGCTGGGCATCAAAAAGAAGCGCCTCAATCAGCGACCCGATTGCAAGATTCTTGTTTCGAGGATGATAGAACATTCCCCTGGCCGGGTAGTAGACACAGCAATCGGTCTTGCACTTGCCGCACCGAATACAATAGTCAACCTTTTTCGAGAGTTCCTCGATCTGGGCCCGCTTGAGAATGTGCGCCTCAAGTTCGAGTAAATTAAAGGATGGGGTAAAAATATGGTTGAGCGCCTCATAATCTTCAAGCTTGCCGGGGTTCATGATTCCCTGGGGATCAACCTTGTGACGATAGCGCGACAGCTCTTCCACAAGAGCGGGATCAAGATACTTCAGTTTGGTGACACCAATTCCGTGCTCGCCAGAAACCACTCCGCCAAGAGAGACCACCTTCTCCATAACATGGTCAATCACCTTGTCGGCTCGATCAAGCATAGGCCGGTCATTCGAAAGAACTGGCACGTTGACATGGACGTTGCCATCACCGGCATGCATGTGCGTCGCCAGCACAATGCGCCGATCGCGAACATGATGATAAGCACCCTCCAGGGCCGCCTCCATTTCAGGATATCCCTGCACAAGCTCACCCAGCTCTCGGGCCATCTCCTGCAACACTGCAAGAGAGCGCAGAGACTCCTCCGTCTCCGCAAGAATTCTCTCATCAAACATGCGGCAGAGTTCAAGTCCGGCAGGAATCTTGGAGGTAAACTGGCCACCATCCCCTTTGACCTTGGCTGTCGAAAGAATATCCACTGCACGCTGCACAAATCGACGCTGGGCATAACGCTCTTCGTCAATATTCAGCTTGTCGATAAAACGTGAAAACTCGGCAAGCGCCTCCAGCGGAATCACAATATCCTCGTTCAACTTGAAAGCGTTCGTTCTGCGGGCAATCGCACCAAGCTTTTTACGATCAGCCCAAAAGCGGACGCCTTCCGCATTATCCCTGGCCAAAAACATCAGCGTATTAGGATGCGGCTCAAGCAGACGCTCCACCCGCTCCACACCACTCTGCACCTCGGCTGCGCTGTTACCGGCAATATCAATCAGCAGCACAGCTTTCGGCGTCTGGGCACGGGGCGCCTTTACCTTATAGTCAATAGCTCTGATATACTCATCGTCAAAATGCTCCAGCGCAAGCAGCGCTTCCCGATTTTCCGACTGGAGAGGAAAAATTTTTGACAGCTCAAGAATCACGCGGCTTGCCTCATCCATGTCGGGGCCAAAAAACTCAAGACAAAGCGTCCTCTTTTCAGGATACTTCGGATAAAGCACAAAAAGAGCCGAGGTAATCACCCCGTCAGTTCCCTCTTTCTGGAGTCCGGGCACTCCCCCAAGCGCTTTGTTGGTAATATCCTTCCAGAGCCCTTTTTTCCGAATATCGGTGCCAAGCAGCTCAATGCGATCAATTCTCTTGCCCGACTCATTCCACACCTCAAAGGTGACCGTATCCTCATGCAGAATTTTCCGCAATCGATGATCAACACGCTTCACAATCCAGTTCTCCCCGGAGGGCATTGCCATGCGCCATTCAACCAGACTATCAATACAGGTTCCCCAGCGCACCGCCATCTTTCCACCGGCATTTTCAGCGATATTGCCCCCAACCGTGCAGGACCACTCACTTGTCGGATCAGTGGCAAACACAAGGCCGTGTTCATCGGCCTCCTCCATCGCACTCTCCGTCACCACACCCGCCTCAACATCAATCACTGAGGCCTGCGCTATCTGACCATTGTCAAGCTGAAATTCACGCTCCGAAATACCTCGGATGCGGTTCAGCTTCTCCATATTGATAATCACACACTTCGACCTCAGAGGCACCGCCCCGCCAGTCAACCCCGTACCTGCGCCACGGGGAATGACATGCAGCCCGAGTGCAGCAATAGCGGTAATCAGGGGAGCCACTTGCGACTCCTTGTCAGGCGTTACGACCGCTGAAGGAAGATGAAGCCTCCAGTCAGTGGCATCAGTAGCATGAGCCGCAAGAGAAAAGGGATCAAAGAGCACATTTTTAGCCCCGACCACCGCACCAAGTTCACGCTTCAGGCGGCGGCGAAGATCGGGGGTCTTTTCAACCACCGAGCGAAACCGCTCAAGCTGCTCACGCACAGCCGACACGATCGCCGAAATCCTGCTTTCACCATTTCCCATATCGGAAATAGTGTCGAGCTCTTTAAATGCCCTCTCAAACAAGCGACGACGGCGGGCAGAGGAGTTCACCAGCTCCTGAAAAAGATAGGGGTTCCGGCGATGAATTAGAATTTCACCGATAATGCCCATAAGCAGCCGGGACGACCGCCCTGTAACCCGCAACTCGCGAAGCTCTTCGAGCATCCGCACAATATCCGCCCCAAGCAGGAACGATATTGCTTGCCTGTCGCCTGCAGAGGTATAGTTAAAAGGGATCTCTCGCGGAGCAATCGTCGCTGGTTTCACAGTATCTTGACCTGTTCGTTATACAAAGCTTTGTTTTTATGAATACAAAGTAACAAACCATAAGCAAAGGTTGAATACAAAGCAATAAAACAAGTGCCTTTCAGAGCAAAAACAAACAAAATGGTAAAAAATCTTATTAATATTTAATTAATTTAGGTATACTCAAAATATATCCGAAAATATTTAAGCTATTGAGTGGTAATAGAGAATGATTCTCAAGAACATCAAGAATTTATACCCCTATGAGTCGTTTCTTTGAGCGGTACGAGCCTGAAACCCGTCATTTTTTTGATGAGGTTATCGCAACAGAGGGAGCTCCCCGGCCTCATTACGACAAGATGCTTCAGCGTTTTGCCCAGTTTTCGATTGACGATATCAAGGCCCGCAGGGAGATTGTCAACATTTTTTTCAGGAACCAGGGCATCACTTTTACCGTCTATGGCGAGGAGGAGGGTGTCGAACGACTTTTCCCTTTTGATCTTATTCCGAGAGTGGTGCCAGCGCACGAATGGCAGACCATCGAAAAAGGTCTGGTGCAACGGATTACTGCGCTCAATGAATTTCTGAACGATATCTATCATGGTCAGAAAATCCTGAAGGACAAGATTATTCCTGCAGAACTGATTCTCGGAAGCCAGCATTTCAGGCGCGAATTTGTGGGGGTGAATCCTCCGCTCGGCATCTACATTCACGTCACTGGAAGCGATATTATCCGCGATCGGCAGGGCAACTATCTTGTGCTTGAAGACAACCTGCGCACACCGAGTGGCGTCTCCTACATGCTGCAAAACCGGCAAGCAATGAAACGTGCGTTCCCGGTACTGTTCGACAAATACAAGATCCGACCAATCGAGAATTATCCTCAGGAGCTGCTTCGCACCCTGCAGGAGATCGGGCCGGTTTCGCGTCGCGAACCGAATGTTGTGGTTCTCACCCCCGGCATCTATAACTCTGCCTACTTCGAACACAGTTTTCTTGCCCGCCAGATGGGAGTTGAACTGACCGAAGGCAAAGATCTTGTGGTCAACAACAACAAGGTCTACACCAGAACCACAAGAGGGCTCGAACAGGTTGATGTGATCTACCGCAGGGTTGATGACGCCTATCTTGATCCGCTCGTCTTTCGCCCTGATTCAAAACTTGGTGTAGCGGGCCTCGTCAACGCCTACCGGAAAGGAAATGTCACGCTTGCCAACGCCATTGGCTGCGGCGTGGCCGACGACAAGGTTATCTATAGTTTTGTTCCAAAGATTATCAAATACTATCTCGGAGAGGATCCGATTCTGGAGAATGTTCCAACTTGGTTGGCCAGCAATCCTGCTGACCTTAAATACATTCTTGCAAACCTCGATTCTCTGGTTATAAAAGCCGCCAACGAGTCGGGAGGTTATGGAATGTTGATCGGACCGGAGTCAACCATTGAAGAGCAGGAGAAGTTTGCCGAGATGATAGTAGCCAATCCTCGCAACTACATCGCCCAGCCAACTATTTCGCTGTCGCGCCACCCAAGCTTTTTCAATGACACCGAACTGTGGGGATGCCATATCGACCTACGTCCTTATGTCTTGTATGGCAAAGCTATTACTATAGTCCCCGGAGGTCTGACAAGAGTCGCCCTCAAGCGCGGTTCGCTGGTGGTCAACTCCTCCCAGGGTGGAGGCAGCAAGGATACTTGGGTTGTCGATGAATAAACACTAATATTGTAACTATTATGCTAAGCCGTGTTGCCGAATCACTTTTTTGGATGAGTCGATATTTTGAGCGGGCTGAAAATACAGCAAGGTTTCTTGACGTCAATTTTAACCTGCTGCTTGACCTCAACAAAATCACCCACGTTGAGAACCCGAACTACTGGATCGCGCTGATTCTTGTCACCAGCGACAGGGAGCGATTCAACAGTCTCTATGAGGAGTATTCGGCGCATACCGTCACCGACTATCTGGTGTTCAACAAAAACAACCCCAACTCCATCACCTCCTGTATAAGCCTGGCAAGGGAAAATGGACGCAGCATTATCGAGAGCATCTCCAGCGAAATGTGGGAGCAGGTCAATAACCTCTACCACTATCTGCAGAATGTGACGCAGCAATTCGTGCAGAACGACCCCTACAGCTTCTATAAAGAAATTAAAAATGCCTCTCACCTCTTTCAGGGTATTACCGACAATACCTTCTCCCACAATGAGGGCTGGGACTTCATACAGATTGCCAAATATCTTGAACGTACTGATAACATCGCCCGGTTGATTGATGTGAAGTACCACATGCTGCTCTCCGAAGCAGAAAACCAGACTGAAATTGTCGCCGGTTCTGAAGATATTATCCAGTGGATGGCCGTGCTCAAAAGCTGCAGCGCACTTGAGGCGTTTCGCAAGGTTTATCTCTCAAAAATCGATCCCGACAACATCCTGCGCTTTCTCATTCTCGACCGGACATTCCCACGCAGCATCAACTTCTCCGTCTGTGCGGCTGAAGATGCCCTGTGGCGCATATCAGGAAGTTCCCGCCATCGTTATGTCAACAATGCAGACAGGCTTATTGGAAAAATGGAGGCCGAGCTGAGCTATACTGCCATTGAAGACATCTATGCCAAAGGGTTGCATCACTACCTTGAAGATTTGGAACAACGACTGGTGAAAGTTGGTGAGCAGGTCCATTTGACCTATTTTGCCTATCACACTCCGGAAATCGAACCCGTGGATATTGAAGAGGCTCTACCCTTTACCGGAGTGGCTGGAGGACGGGCCTACTGGAGTCAGGCACAACAGCATCAGCAGCAACAACAGCAATAAACAGATGTAAACCAAAAGAGCATGATTCTGAAAGTTGAGCACGCAACCCTGTTTGAATATGACAATCCAATCTATGAAACAGCGACTGAAGTAAGGCTTCACCCCGACAACAACCCTGCTGCTCCACAGCGTTGCGCCAGCTTCAAGCTTGAGGTCGATCCCCCGGCAACACTTTTTCAGTACACCGATTTCTACGGAAACCAGGTAAACCACTTCAACCTGCTCCAGAGCCATAAACAGGTGAAAATCGTTGCGACCTCCGTAGTAGAAACCGGCATGGGCATCTCTGCTGCCGGTGAGGATGAGGATATCTATCTGATGGACTTTTCCTGCCAAAGCCGCTACGTCCATTTCGACCAGGCAATCCGCGACTTAACTTCCCGCTTTGCAACCGATACCGACAGCTTTCAGCTTGCCGAATCAATTTGCCGCCACATCAACGACACCTTTATCTACGAGCCGGGTGTGACCGATGTTCACAGCACCAGTGCCGTTGTCATGGCACTCGGGCGCGGCGTGTGCCAGGATTTTGCCCACATCATGCTTGCGGCCTGTCGAAACCTCGGCGTCCCCGCCCGCTACATCAGCGGTTACCTCTTTGGAGGAAGCACCCCGGATGGACGCGATGAAGCCAGCCACGCATGGTGCGAAGTCTATTGCGGCAAAGTAAAAGGGTGGATCGGGATGGACCCAACCCACAAAACCCTTTTTGTCGATGAACGCTACATCAAAATCGGCTCTGGAAGGGACTATGACGACATACCACCTGTACGGGGTACGTACAAAGGCAATGCCAAAGAGAAACTCAGTGTTTCAGTGAAAGTAAGCTCCATGGAACAGGTATAAAGAAACATCTTCCATGAAAACAAAGGCTGACGATCAAGCAGTGTTTTTTACCACGTTGATTGATTCAGTTGAGCCCTTCCCAATCCGAATACCTTCGCCAAGATCGATGATCCCCGGCAGAGAAAAAGCCTCCAACTCTTTTCTCAGAAGAGTAACATTCATACATTGAACCAATCCTGATCCCTTACATTCTCCTGTATGAATTTTTTCCTGACTTCATACATAAAACCCAGCAAATGCAGCAACGACAGGGGTGTGCCTTTGAAAATGGGCACTACAACGCAGTAATGTGATGCTGTATTTTACTGGACCAAAAATGGTGTGGCGCTGAGTTTT
>Ga0209697_10003208_pt1 | contig 22500 bp, 16 predicted proteins | sample AliMusrvi5mmetaG_FD_184115 | JGI IMG/M metagenome (GOLD analysis project Ga0209697, IMG submission 184115) | Freshwater lake bacterial and archeal communities from Alinen Mustajarvi, Finland, to study Microbial Dark Matter (Phase II) - Alinen... | ecosystem: Environmental > Aquatic > Freshwater...
ATTCAAATCCGGTCATGAGCATGCGGCAACCGGCTTTACGCATTAAAGGAAGAAGATCCAAGTCCGTATTTACGCGCATATTGCATGACCAACTAATACGTTTATTAATGCCTTTTTCAATAATAAGATTACAGACATCCATAACGTGCTGACGTTCTGCGGCAAAGGTATCTGTCTCAAACATGATTTCTCTAATCTGAGGATGTAATTTGAGGTCGTGTTCCATTTCAGCGACAACTAGATCGGCTCGGCGATTTCGTAGTTTATAACCATACATTAATTGAGGATCCCGACAGAAGGTGCAAGCGTTATTACAGCCTCTACCGGTCATAAGTGTTAAAAAGGGGAATTTCTTTCCAGCATCTGGGTACCATTCCGGTTGTATTAATTGCCAAGCTGGGAAGGGAAGCTCATTAACGTCAATATCTGGTCTTGGAAGGTTTTTTATGACCTTACCGTCTTTCAACCAGCAAAGACCTAAATTCTTTTCATCGGCAACGCGGCTGGCTAAATCACGTAAGGTGTAGTCATACTCCCTGGGCATAATGTAATCAACCACGCCTGAGCCTAAGGCGAAGGTGTTGTCTACTTCAGCTGTGGCATGCTGGCCTATAAAAACAACCTTGCATTTTGTTTTATCTTTGATGATTTTGGCCTGTTCGATATCTGAATAGATCGAAGGGGTTGTAACATGCATCACTAAGAGTTCGGGTTTAAGATCTACGGTTGTACCTATTGATTCTTCAACGGTGAAATTACGCGCAGCTGCTTCCACATAATGAACATTATGGCCTTGATCAATAAGGACTTGGGCTGCCGTTAATAAATATTCAGGATGACGTTGGACGCGGCCACGAGATTTGGCGGCCCAACGGGCTACTCTGACAAAATTGTCCCCGAATGAGGGGTTAAGGATAACAATATTCATATTTGAATGTTTAATGTTTAGATGGTTTAAAATCTTGTATATCCTATAGGTAGTAGGGCCTGGGTGCAATATATATTTTAAAAAGATTTTTACTATTGGGGTTTATTCAATGTTATAAATATATTAAATAAAACAATATTTAAAATACACAGGAGCTAATAATGAAGAAAAAAATAATGATTATTGATGATGAAATAGAAATTGCAGAATTGCTTAAAGGTCGTCTAGAGGCTAATGGGTATGAAGTTTTGACAGCGGCCAATGGTTTAGAAGGATATGCTAGAACGATATCGCATAAGCCAGATTTAATTATTTTGGATGTTTCTATGCCTGTTCTTGACGGTCATACCTTTGTTAAAGAAATGCGCATTGATCCGGAGTGTAAACATATTCCAATTCTTGTATTTACCGCTAAACCTCAAATGAAAGAACTTTTTGCTTTAGAGGGGATACATGATTTTATGGTCAAGCCGTTTGACTCTGAAAAACTTCTTAAGAAAATCAGTGAAATTCTCGTAAGTAAATAATTCTTTCATGCGCAGAGCGTATCAATATTAACGACGAGGGTGAATTGTAATCCAAAGTCGGACAATTTCAAAGCTCCTTAATTCTGTTAATTTGTAAGTTTTCCTTAGCCACTTGATTGGCTGATTTATATCCCAACCGTTTTCTAGGATAATTATTCATCCAATTTCTGATACTATTGATTTCTTTGTCGCTAACTTCATGAATGTTTGTTCCTTTTGGAATAAAACGTCTAATCATTCTGTTTTGATTCTCATTTGAGCCGCGCTCCCAGGCGCTATAAGCATGGGCAAAATATATGGTTGTTCTTTTGTGTCTGGGGAGCAAGGAACTTAGTTCTAGCGATCTCCAATCTAAAAATTCAACACCATTATCAAAGGTGATCGATTTGAATTTCAATTTAAATTCAGATCCATATCTATTTTCCAGATGATCTAAAGCGTTTTTAATTTCTTCTTGAGAACCACGTTCTATTTTAATAATAATCTCTTCTAAGCTTTTTCTTTCCGTTAAAGTAAATAGACTGCTTGTGTATCCTTGAGGACCTTTGACACAGTCGCCTTCCCAGTGGCCATATTCTAAACGTTCATTGATTTGTTTTGGCCGCTGTTCAATGCTTTTACCAGAGCGATTATTAAGACTGATACGACTGACAAGCTGATAGCTTCGTTTCTTACGCTTGCGTTTCTCCCAGAGGCTTTCATTGCTAATTCCTGCAAATATTCCAGCCTCAATGTAGTTGTATAAAGTCTTAGTACTGATCATTCCTTCAAACTTTAATCCCTTCATTTTAATCTCCCCAATAATCGCATCAGGGGAGTAGCGATATTTAAGAATCTTTTCTCGAATATAGGCTTCAAGTTTTGTGTCTTTGCCTATTTTTAAACCTCGCTGCTTGTTCTTGCCTTTGTCTTGGTAGTCTTTCTGTCCTGCATTTGCACGATAGACTTTTCTTTGAGCTAAATGTTGATCAATATGCATCCTTGTGCCACGGGTTATTTCCGCATAGATTGTTGACCTGGAACGCTTGAGAATCAGGGCAATTTCATCAGGCTTCTTTTTGCCGGCCAACAGAGCTTCTATTTTGTAACGTTCCCATTCTTTTAAATGGGTGTATTCTTTCTTCTTAGTGATACAATTCTTTTGCTCCATATGATCTCCTGTTTTTTGTTTCCTCGAACTTACAAATTAACAGGTGTTTTTGATCTATGGAGCTTTTTTCCTTATTTTGTCCTACTTAGAGTTACAATCTTTATTCAGATTATCGATTTAGAAATTCATTTGACAAACGCAGGAATGTAGTGCATACTTGCAACGTAGTAAATAAGGGAAAAGAATCATAAAGCCGCAAGGTGGACGATATCGCCTGGCGGTTTTTTTATCTTTGCAATTTGCCGTTATTTACTCAATGTTTAGAAAAAGGAGGTAGTAAAGTAATGGCAAAAGGAACTGTAAAATGGTTTAGTGACCAAAAAGGTTTTGGCTTCATTACTCCTGAGTCAGGTAAAGACGTATTCGTTCATCATAGTGCAATTCAAGGTGAAGGGTACAAGTCATTAAGTGAAGGTCAAAAGGTTGAATTTGATATCACAACTGGCCCAAAGGGTGAACAAGCTCAAAACGTAGTGAAAATATAAGCTACAGTGTAAAAAGGCCCAGGTTTATCCTGGGCCTTTTTGTGTCAAAAAATTTATTCTTAAAAGATTTTTTAATTCCTCGTTGACACCCCGTCGAAAACTTAATAGAGTGATATTGTTATTTTTAATTTTAGGAGAACGCCTGTGTATCTTAAACGTCTTGAAGTGTTTGGTTTTAAATCTTTCGCGGAGAAAACTATCCTTGATTTTCAAAAGGGAGTGTCTGTTATCGTTGGGCCAAATGGCTGCGGTAAAAGCAATGTGTTTGACGCTGTTCGTTGGGTTTTAGGTGAGCAGAGCTCTAAAGAGCTTCGTGGTACCTCGATGGAAGATGTTATTTTTAACGGGACCGACAAAAGGCCCGCGCTTGGTTTCGCGGAAGTTTCCCTCGTTTTTTCTAATGAGTCTAAGGTTTTTCCCATTGATCACGACGAAGTGATGGTCACCCGCCGTTTGTTTCGTTCCGGTGAAAGCGAATATTTGATTAATAAAAATACCTGCCGTCTGCGCGACATTGTTGAAATGTTCTTAGGGACAGGTGTTGGTTCCGAAGCGTATTCGTTGATTCAGCAGGGCAAGGTGGATCTGGTCGTGTCCGCTAAACCGGACGACCGTCGCCAGATATTTGATGAGGCAGCTGGAATTACCAAATATAAGGCCAAAAAAAAGGAAGCTTTAGGTAAGTTAAAAGAGACGGAAGATAATTTGGTGCGGTTAAATGATATTGTCGTCGAAGTTAAACGACAAATCGCCACTATTGAGCGACAAGCTAAGAAAGCGCAGCGTTACAAGGAAGAATTTGAACAGTTGAAGAGTTTTGAATTGATCATGGCTTCCCAGCAGATGTCCGTCATTACTCAGGAACTCGAAACTATTACCAGCTCACTTGATAATTTCCAAAGCAATGAACAAAAATCTTTTGAACAATTAACGGAATTGAATCATCTTATTGAACATGAAACCTCTTTGATTGAAGAACTGGAAGAGAAGGTCAATGCTTTTAAAGCAGACCAGATCCGTTTAGATAATGATATTGAGGTCAATGTCCGTCAGATTGGATTTAACGACGAGCGTCTTCAGAATTTTGATCAAACTATTCTTCGTCTGGAAACTGATAAAAAAGCCGCGTTAGAACGATGCGGCAGCCATCAGAATAAAATTGAAGAAATTAAGATTCAGTTAGCCCAATTTACGGAATCTTTAAAGACGACCATTCATCAGTTGGAAGAAAAACGCCGTGGATTAAACGCATTGATGATATTTATTGAAGAGGCCAGTGTCGGTATCAGGTCTTTGGAAGAAAAGATTTTTACTTTTAACGCCCAAGAAGTGCGATTGAAGAACCAATTAACGGAAAATATGAAACGCTTAATGGAGCAAAATGCGCGTAAAACCCGTTTGGATCAGGAAAATAGCAAGGTAGCGCAGGAAAAATCAGCTATCATCCAGAAATTTGAAATCATCCTTACCTCGATTGCTTCAGTCCAGTCCCAGTTAAAAGATCAGCAGGAATCTTTGGGGCGTCATCGTCAAACAGAAACGCAGTTAAAAACTGAGCTAGGGGCGTGCCATACAACCATTAGCGAGCTTGAGAAATCCAAGGTCTTTTTATTGTCTCAAAAAGATTTCATTAATAAAATGCAGCAACAGTATCATGACAACCCGGATCCTGTTGTTGAAGGTCGTTTTATTTGTCCTGTTAAACCTTTGGAACATCAGACAGGAATTATTGGCAAAATTAAGAGTGTTCAGGAAGTCTCTGGGGGATATGAGATTGTTTATGAGACGAAATATGTAGAGTTGGATTTGGCCCATATGGATGAACGGATCATTCAGGTAGAGGCCCAATTGGTTCATCAAAATAAACAGCGAGAGGGTTTAGGCCATACTATTAACGATCTAACCGCAGTCATTGATGTGGCCTCAAAAGATATTCAACAGTTGGAGAAAAATATTTCTGTTTTAGAGTCCCAGAAGAATGATATTGAGTTGGAATCCGGAAAGATCGTAGGAGAGTTGGACTTAATTAACGTAGAGTTTTCTCAGATTGAATCTATGCTTAGCGAATTAAAGGCACAGGAAGTTGATTTATCTTCGCAATTAAAAAACATCAGCGGTCAAATTTTAATTACCCAGGAAGAAATAAAAGTTAAGCAGGAAGATATCGCACGCAGACACCAAGAGCGTGAAGATTGGAACATGGCCGCCGTGCAGCTTGAAGCGCAACTTAATTCTTTGCAGAACCAGCAACGTAACACCCAGGAAAATTTGAACCTCCATACGCTGAATTTGGAACGTGATTTGTCCGATATCAGTCGTTTTGATCATGAAACCCAGGAATCTATATCGAAAAAGGTTAGGATTAATGAAGACATAGCTAATTTAGAGACGGCTATTGAACATTTAAAGACCAAAAAAGAAAGTTTAAATGGAGAACTTAATCAGTGCTTGGCTATGAAAGGGGAAATGTCGCAGCGCTTATCAGGCATTCGCCATAATGCCAAGGCCATTGAAGATGAAATCATTCAATCGAAGACAGAACTTCATAACCTGCAGATGCGCCAGCAAGAATTACAATTTAATCAGCGTTCGCTTAAAGAACGTCTTTTGCAAACATATAAAATTGAATGGGATCAGTGGCAGGCCCAAGGGGGGCTTTCGTCTCCAGAGATGCCTCAAGTCCAAGGGGAAGCAGATTCTTCCCAAACCAATGGGGTTCTACCGCCACCAAACCAATTGCCCCTTGAGCCTCCTTTAGTGAATTACGAAGAGCTGGCGTTAGAAATTGAACGTTTAAAGAAACGTTGTGAATCTTATGGCGCTGTTAATTTGGTGGCCATTGAAGAATTTGATGAACTTAAGAACCGTTTTGAATTCCTCACCAAGCAGCAAAGTGATCTTTTGACTGCTCGGGAACAGTTGATGTCGACCATTCAGAAAATCAACCGTACAACCCGGCAGATGTTTACAGACACCTTTACCAAGGTCAATGAAGAATTCCAAATTTATTTTCGTATGCTTTTTGGCGGAGGGGAAGCCCAGCTAATCCTTTTAGATCCTGAAAATGCTTTGGAAAGCGGTATTGATATTGTCGCCCGTCCTCCCGGGAAGAAGCTTCAAAATATAAGCCTTCTTTCCGGTGGTGAGAAAACCTTGACGGCCATTGCCCTTATTTTTGGTGTTTTTAAAGTCAATCCTTCGCCATTTTGCGTCCTTGATGAGATTGATGCGGCCTTGGATGAGAACAATGTCGGTCGGTTTGCTAATCTTTTAAAGGAATTCTCCAAAATCGCCCAATTTGTAGTCATTACCCATAATAAGAAGACTATGGCGATAGCTGATATTATGTACGGAGTCACTATGCAGGAGCGTGGTGTTTCCCGTATTGTATCGGTCAAGTTTAATGAATATCAAGCTCCAAAACCACCCATCAAGGTTACCGAACCTATGGAAGCCGCTGTAGCTGTTTAAATCATTTAGAGAAGATTTAAAAAGAAAATACTATCTTTTTTTTAGTCCTTATGCTATAACTCTATGATTATCAGTAGGATAAGTTCTAAAAAAATATTAAAAACATAGGGAGCGTTACCTTGACACTCCCTGAAGGTACATGTTATACTTCATTATAAGTTCGCAGAGATGAATACATTCACACATATTCTTTCTAACATTAATTGGGTTGACGTAGCTATGTTGGTTTTGTTCATCCGGATTATTTTTATCGGAGTCAAAACTGGTTTTGTTACAGAGCTTTTTAAGCTTTCAGGTGTCTTTTGTGCGGTTTTTGTGGCTTTGCATTACTATACGTCTTTTGCGGTGTTCGTGGCCCAAAAGACCAATTGGCCGATAGATTATTTAGAATTATCGTTCTTTGTCTTATTAGTTTGTTCAATGGTTCTGGTGATTAAATTATTACGTGATGGTTTCTTGATGCTTTTTAAGTTTGAGACCACCCACGCGGGATTTAATCAGTGGGGAGCGGGTGTTCTTGCGATGGTCAGAGTTTTGTTTTTATCAAGCCTTATTGTCTATGGAATTTTGCTTTCGCATGTGGAATATTTACAAAGACAAACATTGTCTTCCGTGGCGCATCGACTGGTTTTAAAAGCAGCGCCAAATACGTATATCTTTTTGTATCATAATTTTATAGGTAAGGTTTTTACAAAAGAAAAGTTTAATGAAGATGTTCTTAGGGTCTCTTCGCGTAATGGTATTGGTCGAAAGCCTCTGTAAGCGTTGGAAGGTTTTTTAAGGAGTTAGTACGTGGGGTTAATTGCAGAAGATATTATCAGAGTGGTCATTGACCGAAGCGATATCATCGATGTAATTGGCCAATATGTAACCCTTAAGAAGTATGGAAGTAATTTTAAAGCTCTTTGTCCTTTTCATAATGAAAAAACACCATCATTCGTGGTCAATCCCGACAAACAGATTTTTCACTGTTTCGGCTGCGGTGCTGGCGGGAATGTGGTGGGGTTTATCATACGTCAGGAACGTTTAGAGTTCCCGCAGGCTGTGCGTTTTTTGGCAGAACGGGCAGGAATTGAAATTCCTGATGACAAGCAAGCTGAAGCAAGCCCTTCAAAGAAATTAAGGGAAGAGATTTATAAAGTAAATGAATGGGCCGTACAGTTCTTTCATGAAACGCTTTTAACCAGCCGTCAGCCAACAGCCAAGACCGCCCGGGAGTATCTTAAAGGCCGTTCGGTTGATTTAGAAACAGTCAAGAAGTTTCGTTTGGGCTATGCTCCGGATGAATGGGAAGCTCTGATAGCGGATTTAAAGCCAAAGGGTGTTTCTTTAGAAGTGATGCATCAAGCGGGTTTAGTTATTGCCCGTGAAAAAAGCGGTTATTATGATAGGTTTCGTGGCCGCGTTATTTTTCCGATTTTTGATATCAATGGCCGTCCAGTAGCGTTTGGCGCTCGCGCTTTAAGCGAAACGGAAGGGGCCAAATATATAAACTCTCCCGAGACACCGGTATATACGAAAGGCCGGCATTTATTTGGTCTTAATTTGACCAAAACGTCTATCGGGGAAGTTGATCACGTTGTCATTGTCGAAGGGTATATGGATATGATTATGCCCTTTGTTCATGGAGTTAACAATATTGCGGCTTCACTGGGTACGGCTTTGACCGTTGACCAAATAAGACTAATACGCCGCTATAGCTCCAATGTGATCATGCTCTTTGATACAGATCCCGCAGGTCAAGCCGCCATTGTGCGTTGTCTTGATATTCTAATTGACGAAGGGATGAACGTTAAGGTGGTTACTCTAAAACCAGACCAAGATCCGGATTCATTTATCCGCATCTTTGGCCTGGAAGCTTTTCAAGAAAGGCTTAACAAAGCCCAAACGTTGTTTGATTATAAATTTAGCTGGCTTTGCGGCCAATTCGATCCTAAGTCGATCGATGGTAAAACTAAAATCTGCCAGGAAATGCTGACAACGATTGCGCGTTTTAAAGCGGAGGTAACTAAGTTTGAATTGATGCGTCTTTTGGCTAAAAGTTTAAATGTGCCGGAAGAAGTCATCATGAAGCAAGCGGTGAGTAACGCGCGCAATGTAGGTCGCCTAAGTTTATCGACGTCATCGGAAAAAGCTGTACCTGTGATTAAACAAACAGGTGAGGTTCCTAAATCACATGAGGAGCTCTTAATCACACTGTTTTTAGAAGATCACAGCCTGGCGAAAGAAGCCTTAGGTTTGATTGATTTAAGTGATTTCACCGAAGGTCTGGCGCGGGATATTGTAGAAAGAATTTGGCAGATGGATCAAGAAAAATCAGAGTGGACGACCACTCAATTTTTGTCCCAGCTTTCTAGTGAAGCGGCACAAAGTTTCATCGCCAAGTTATTAACTGATGTTAACGCTCGTATCAAGGAGCCTCAACGTCTTTTTCATGATTGTATCGGGCGGATGCATAAAGAACGCCTTAAAATACAAAAGAAAGAACTCATGGATAAAATTAAAGAGGCGGAAGATTGCGCGGACACTCAAGCAGTCGAAGAGTTACGGGCTAAGTTTCAAGAAATTATAAAAATGTAGTTTAACCAAATAGAGGCTTAATATGGCAGAACAAGTTAAAGATAGAGAAATACAGGGCGATTTGGACAAATTAGTGTCCTTAGGTAAAAAGAAGGGATTTTTGACCTATGATGAGGTCAATGAAACCCTCTCCGATGCTATTGATTCCTCGGAAGATGTCGAGCAAGTTTTTGATATATTAGACGGCCAGGAAATCAAGGTTGTTGATTCTGATGAAGAAGCGATTGCCCCGCCTGGAGGTAACGAAGAAGGCTCAAGCAATGAAGAAAGCCGCGAGCAGCAGGTGCGTCGTGTCCGAGAAGAAAATAAAGAGGAAGATGTGTATTCCGATAAATTCATTCCTCTAGATGATCCCGTGAAGATGTATTTAAAGCAGATGGGGTCTATTCCTCTTTTGACTCGCGAGGAAGAAATTTCCTTGGCAAAACGTATTGAAGAAGCGGAGATGAAATTCGCTGAAAGTTTATTCAAGACTTATTTCGCGCGTAAAGAAGCCATTGCGATGATCAATGCTGTATTGAAAGAGGAAATCAATGCGGAAGACGTGATTAAAGATGAGCTTGAACGCCGTGGCCGTTTGGTCAAGGATTTGGCTAAGATTTTAGAAAAAGTCCGGCATACGAGAGTAGGTTCAGACATTTCTGCTAAATCTATAGCTGAATTTAAATTGACCTCTACCGTCAATGAAGAAATTGTTCTTAAGATTACAGAAATGATAGAGAGTATTGAGCGTATTGACCGCATTATTAAAGCTAAAAAGAACGCTCTTAATGTGCCAGAATTTAAGAAACAAAGGCTTGCTCTCTTAAAAGAGTTAGGCGAGCCGGTTGAACGTGTTAAGAATTTGCTGCGTGAAATCAAAACACGTCAGTCACGTTTTAATAAAGCTAAGAAATTATTAGTCGAGGCCAACCTGCGTTTGGTTGTTTCAATTGCGAAAAAGTATATCAACCGCGGGCTTTCGTTCTTGGATTTGATTCAGGAAGGGAATATGGGTTTAATCCGCGCGGTGGAAAAGTTTGAATACAAACGTGGGTATAAGTTTTCGACCTATGCTACCTGGTGGATACGTCAGGCGATTACTCGTTCTATCGCGGATCAGGCTAGGACTATTCGTATTCCTGTCCACATGACCGAGACGATCAATAAAATTATTCGTGTCTCCCGTGTATTCGTACAGGAGTATGGGCGTGAACCTTCTGCCCAGGAAATTGCTAAAGAAATGCGTATGCCCATCACCAAGGTTAAGGAAATTTTGAAGATTTCCCAGGTGCCTATTTCTTTACAGACGCCCATTGGTGATGAAGGGGATACCCATTTTGGTGATTTTATTGAAGACAAAAAGGCGGTTTCACCAGCTAATGCTACCTTGCATTCGATGCTTAAAGATGAAATCACGTCGGTTTTACAGACCTTGGATGAACGGGAACGTAAGATTTTGGAATTACGTTTTGGGATCCATGATGGTACCGGCCGCACGCTTGAAGAGGTTGGGGCTGAATTTAACGTCACCCGAGAGCGCGTTCGTCAAATTGAATCCAAGGCCCTTCGCAAGTTGCGCCATCCCACAAGATCTCGTCGCATAAAGTCTTTCTTGGACATGGCGGCTAAAGACGGAGATGTGATCATTTAGATCTTTGATGATGTTAAATAGAAAAAACATTGGAGTACCTTCCAATGGTTTTATATAAGAAAGAAAACCTATGGATTTCTATTTAGCTAGGCACAAAGAATTAAATTTTCTTAATCCAGAATCGCATAAAATATTCCGGAAGTTAGTTGAAGATATTAAAGTTGGAATTTTTATGGCTGATTCGCTGGGTAAACTCTTTTATGTCAATAAAGCCTTTGCGGATGTTCTGGCGCTGCAAAATTGTTCAGAAGGATTAGGAAAAAGCTGGGCAAGCCTTTGCCTCGTTGATGATTCTCGAAGAGAACAATTCTTTAGTGAATTGGCCAGTCTTGGGGTTGTCAAAGATTTTGAAATCCTACTTGAAAAAAATACGCATATATTGATTACAGCAAACCAGATTTACAGCGATCAGGGTGAGAAAATTGGAGTTTATGGTTCATTGGTTGATATCTCGGATCGACGTAAGTTGGAAGAAGATCTGATGGTCAAGAACGTTAAACTTGAGCAAATATTAAGTTTTTGCAATATGCTCGGGAATATTTACCAAATCAAAGAACTGACGGAGTATATTGTCCATCAAACAGCGGAAATCTTGGACGCCCGACGCTGTTCGCTTATGTTTTTTGATATTGATTCTAATGAATTGTACGTTAATGCTTCCTGTGGGTTATTGGATGAGATGATTTCCAAGGTCAGGGTGCGTATTGGTGAACCGGTAGCCGGTATTATCGCCCAGCAAAGTAAAGCTGTGTTCGTTGAAGACATTGAAGACCATGATTTATTTAAGCGGCAGAACAAGGAAATGTACACGCAGCGTTCTTTTATGAGTGCCCCGCTTTTCTTCAATCAAAAATTAATCGGGATTCTTAATGTTTCCGAGAAGAAAGGTCGCTTCAACGAAACAGATTTGAAGGTCTTTGAAACCATTGCTCAACAGGCAGCGGTCAGTATCCATAAAACACAGGCCTTAACCACGTTTGAATATCTTTCTCAAATAGACCCCATGACAGGTTTGATTAATTACCGAGGATTTCTTCAAAGGATTGAAGAAGAAACCTTGCGCGCCAAGCGCTATGGTTCTATGTTAAGTTTGATGATGATTGATGTGGATAATTTTAAGAACTATAACGACACCTTGGGGCATCCTGAAGGGGATAAACTGTTAAAGAGATTGGCAGAAATCTTTAGGACAAAATTACGTGTCACAGAATATATTTGTCGTTATGGTGGTGATGAATTTGCCATTATCCTTCCTCAGACGGATGTGGCGCACGCGGCTGTGGCTGGAGAGAAAATCCGTAAATGTGTTGCTGAAGAATTCTCGCAATTTGGAATTTCCATTAGTATTGGGTTGGCGCAATTTCAAGGGGATTTAAGTAAAGAAGATTTTATTAAACAAGCGGATGAGCTGTTGTATGAATCTAAGAAGAGCGGTCGTAATTGTGTTACATTTTACCAGCTAAAAACAGAATAATGTCCTCTAGTTCTATTCTTAGATTTTTTCTTTTCTTCTTATTAGCGTTACCTTTCCTTTCCTGTTCTAAACAAGATGTATCTCGTTCGCATTCTTTATCTCAACAAACAGAATCAATATCGATTGTTAAAGCTGGCAATTTTGCCCTAGGTCAGCTAGAGGCGCATTTTATAAAACATGGTTATCAATTTGGTGGTATTACCCAAGGGCAATATTTACAGCAAGCCCAAGATCTTTTAAATGCGTTACCCGGTGAAGATGTTCTTGAGAAAACAAGGCCCAATGGAGATATTGAACATTTTAGAGTAAGCACAAGTGAGTTTGCGGTCATGACAAGAAATGGGAGAATTCGTACCTATTTCAAAACTAATCAACGCTATTGGATGAGGCAATGAGTCAGAAGCACGTATGTCCTGTCTGCGGTTTTAATGAACTTAAAGAGCCTGTCTTTGGGGTTAATCAAGAACCTTCTTTTGAAATTTGTCCTTGTTGCGGTTTTGAGTTCGGATTTGATGATAGGGATTCTTATGATGATTTTCGTCGGAGTTGGATTGAAGCGGGGGCAGAGTGGTTTGTGTTGGAATTAAAACCCAAGAATTGGGATTATAATAAGCAGTTAAAGAATCTTAAAGGGTAAAGTGTTTGTAAGGCTTTTTATAATATTTCTGGTTTTAGTTAATAGTCATTATGTATTGGCCCAAGAAGTGGCCGTGCCCCGCGTTAACCAGATCAAAAAGACTGTTCAGCTAGTTCCGTTTGAATATCAAAAATCTGTTTTTCATTCTTTGAAAAAGTCTTGGAGAAATGCCTGGGAGCTTATGGAGGCCATTGAGAAAGTGGATTCCAAAGAGCGTGAGGGTGTGGCGTTCTTGATAGCCAATATGCCTCTTAAAGATTTACGCACTTTAAAAGCGGGTTTTCTAGTTGAGAATGTCCGTCTTGCTTACCAAGGCATGACTGAGGTCTCTTGGGGGAAGGATATTCCTAAAGAAATCTTTCTTAATGAAATTTTACCCTATGCCAGCATTAACGAGCGTCGGGACAAATGGCGCAAGGATTTTCATGAACGCTTTATAAAGATTGCCCAACAAAGTCAAGATGTGGACCAAGCCGTTAAAGCTTTAAACAAATATGTATTTAATGATGTGAAGGTGGCGTATCATGCAACTAAACGTCCCAAGCCCGACCAAAGTCCTTATGAATCCATGAAGGCCCACTACGCTTCTTGTACGGGCCTCTCAGTTTTATTAGTAGATGCTTTGCGTTCGGTTGGAATTCCAGCTCGTATAGCAGGGATTACGTTATGGGCTGATGAAAGCGGCAATCATACCTGGGTGGAAATTTGGGACGGAAAGTGGCGCTATGTTGGGGCCGCGGAATCCAGTGATTTAGACCATACCTGGTTTAGTCAGAAAACATCATCGACGGACTATGAGCATCGCATTTATGCCACAAGTTTTAAGAAAACAGGTTTATTCTTTCCAATGGTATGGGCCAGGCATTTAAAAACAGTCCCAGCCACAGATGTGACAGAGAAGTATCTTCAAAAGCATGGAACAAAATCTAATTAGTCAAGTTATCCGCAGTAGACGCCGAACTCTAACTTTAGAAATAACCTCGGATGCCAGTTTGATCGTCCGGGCCCCGATGAGGATTTCAGTCGAAGATATCCACAAGATTGTTCAAAGAAAATTACCATGGATATTAAAAACTCAACAAAGGGCAAAAGAAAAATACCGTTCTGTTATCAAACATCAATTTCTAGATGGCGAAGAGTTTCTCTATTTGGGAAAGCTGTATAAACTGCGCCTTATTGAAGATCCTATCAGCTTGCTTGATTTTAATGGTCAAGAATTTTTGCTGTCTCAATTGTATTTAGCGCGCGCTAAGGTTCTTTTTCAGGAGTGGTACGTTAAAAAGGCTACAGAGATTATACCTACTAAGGTGAAGTTTTATGCCCAGATGGCGGCTTTAAGTTATTCACGAATAAGTATTACTGGCGCAACAAGGCGTTGGGGTTCATGTACTTCTAAAAAGACGCTTAATTTTAGTTGGCGATTAATGATGACGCCTCAAGAGGTGATTGATTATGTGGTGGTTCATGAAATTTGCCATCTCGCGGAACTTAATCATTCTTCAAAGTTTTGGGATAGGGTGAGGGCCTTGGTGCCTGATTATAAGCAAAAGCAGCTATGGTTTAGAAAGAATCAATATCTTTTGAGTCTTTAAACTAATTATTTCATTGAAGGAAGATTTATTTGAAGGTCAAGAAATATTTTCTTGTAAAACCATAACTAATTGATAATAGACATCTTAAGAAGGTCTTTTTTAATGGCGTTACCTTGAAAATCGAAAATAAGTCGTATATACTTAAATTAGATACATAAATTGTTCTTTAGAATACGTATTAACGAAAAGGCTAACCCAGGGTAACCTGGGGGCGCAAAGCCGTGGATCCTTATCCCAAGGACAGCCAGGCTACCGAAAAATACATCACGTCATTGTCTCTCTTGCTTAAGTTTACGGTAGCCTCGCCTTCTTGGGAGTAACCCGTTAAGTGGGAGGGAGCAATGAAAAAGATTTCCCCGTTAATTGCTTTCTGTTTGATGATTTTCAACATTTCTTCTCTCGAAGCACAATTACCTTCCGGTTACAATTTTGATTCTCATTTATTAAATTGGATTAAATCCAACGTCAGCCCTCAGACTCAACTGCCGTACAGTTTCTATATCCCTGAGGGATTAAAACCACAAGTCTATCAGAGTATGGATGATTCTGGTAGGGTCAATGGAGCTATTGAACGCACGATCACCCAAAAGGGCTTGGATATCTATGATGGGGCGGTTTATCAAATTCTCCTGACCATGTTAGGTGGAAAAGAAAATCTACAGCAGGCCACATTGCCGCTTAATTATTATTGGCAAGGGTCTATTGGAGATTTAGCTAGTATTCGTTCAGGTTATCCAATTAACCTTTTTGTTTATAATTCTAATGCTCCAGAGTCGGTGAGTTCAGACAATCGTCGTTTTGGCCAAAGAGGTTTTATTTTTCGTATTATCAATGCTGACGGTGAATTTTTGTTGAAAGATCCCATGAATGGCCAGGAGAAGCTCAGTGGTTTCCCTGAAGAGGACCGTTTGCATTGGGTCGATTGGAAGCCGGTGGCGGGAGAAAATGCTTGGGTGGTCATGGCGGCCATGCAGCTTTATCACAAGAAATATTTTGACCCCATTCAAAGAATGTATGCTCAAAAGACTAATAGTGTTGAACTGCGTTTGGCCCAAGAATTGGCGCGCGCGGCGATGTTTCTGCAGTCTCCCATCGGGGGTATTCGTATGGCGCCAATGGGTACGCATCGCACACTAAGTAGCCAGGAAGAAGGATATTTTACTGAGGATAATTGGTGGTATAAACATATTTCAACTGAGAACAATCTTTCATGGTACGCGGCCTTTCGAATGCTCTATGAGGTGACGGGCAAGGAGGAATATAAGAAAGCGATGAGTTCAATTGAAAGATATTTGAGTTTTGTTTGGGACAAAGAACACCATATGTTTTATCAAGGGGCTTATGAAATCAATGGCCAGTGGATAAAAGCCCAGGAACATTTTGCTCTTGATGTTCAAACCTGGGCCATTGATTGCTTGGGGCCTCAGATGATTGATGCGTGGTTGGGTCAGGGGGAGAGCTATCGCATATGGCAGACGGCCAAAGCGCATTCGGGGATGTTGGATGCTCAGGGACAAATTATAGGTGTAGGTTATAGTGATGAGCACGATAGGATTTCAGTGGAATGGTCTGCCGGGGCCATGGTGGCCCTGCAAGAATTAGGGGAGTATTACATGAATGCAAATCCAGTCTGGGCAAAGGAGGCTTTTAAGGACAAATTTACCATGCGTCAACATATGGAGAGCCTACATTATAAGATTTCGGATACTCAGGCTGCTTATAGTTATTCATCCCGTCGCGGCTGGATTCCTTTTGGATGGAATTCTCACGACCCTCAAGTGATGAGTCTGGCCTCCACCGGCTGGATCATGTTTGTTGATGCGGGAGTTAATCCATTTAGATTTATCCAGAATTAAGCTGAAAGAATTTTCTCTTGACCTGATTTTGAAGTTAGATTAAAATTCCATCATAATTTGATGATAAATCAAGTTTTGTAATCTCCGTATTAGACAAAAATTCCCCATTTTTGTTAACTCACTTGAAGCCCTAAGTATTTATTAATCTAAATTCCCCTTAACAAACCAAAGGAAAACTCTATGCAGAAATATTTATGGACCATGGTATTAATCTTGTTGTTGGGATTTGATGCGTTGGTTTATGCTCAGAATTTCTTTCCAGATTCCTCTTCGCAAGTTAATTCATTAGATCAACCAATAAACAATCAATTGCTAGATGAAGGTAGTGAATCGTTTAATCAAACTCAAAATGAGGCCAGTACGAAAATCAAGAAGCGAACGACTAAGACTAAGGCTTCAAAAAGCACTAGTAAAACTAAGGGGAAAACAACCAAGCCTAAGACAAAAAAAACTTCTAAAAAGACCGCCAAGAAAAGTTCTCAGACGTCTCAAGGCAAGAAACAAACAAAACAGAAAAAGCAAAAACAACCTAAGTCAAAAGACGCCTCTAAAAAAAATATCAAAAGCACGCTTGATTTTAAAATATCGACATAACATTTTTCTTCAGTTAATTAGTTGCGAAACAATGTTAATCAGGGTATCTTATTAATAACTATGAAACCCAAAATTGCTTTAGTCATTACCGACAGGGAAAGTAACTCACAAATCAAAAATTTAAAAGTGGATGTGCTTGAAATCAGGGTGGATATGTTTAAGACCTGGGAACTAGAGCATGTTCGTCGGCAAATTCTCAACCGCCAGAAATTAAACTTGCCATTACTTTTGAGTGTTCGTAATCAAAAAAAAGAAGGCGCGGCGATGGACTGGTCTGATGAGCGTAAACGGCAGATTTTTAAGATGAGCTTGCCCTTGGTTGATATGGTGGATATCGAATTAAGTTCGCCGCTTTTGAAGGAAACCTTGGTTGAGGCCCGCCGCTTAAAAAAGAAGACTATTGTCTCCGCGCATGATTTTAACCATACGCCAACTCATCTGGAGAATATATTCAAAAAAGCCCTAAGCACGGGGGCTAGCATCGTCAAGATTGCGGCAAAGGCGAATTCATATGATGATGTGTTTCGGATGATAGAATTTACACGGCATCATTGTAAGCATCCGCTTATTACCATGTCTCTTGGGAGTCTTGGGGTCATGTCTCGGTTAATCCTGCCTGCCGCGGGCAGTATGTATACCTATACTTTTTTACATAAGCCTTCAGCCCCAGGGCAAATTGATTTTAAAACGCTTCAAGCTCACCTAAAGATTTACTATTCTTAATTAAAGCTTTAAAAGTCCCTTTAGCGCAGCCCAGGGATGAATTAAAAACTATTTTTCCTTAAAATGTTCATTCCACGTCGAAGTTAGCGTTTCCTCAAAAACCTCTTCAAGGCCTTGACAAACGCCATTTTATGTTGCACACTTAGAATGATAGTTAAGAAAAGGGGAATTATGGCTCCATATAGATTATTAAAGAAATTTCAAAAGATTATTTCCTGTATAACTGTTGTGGTTTTTGTCAACACTTCTATTAAGGTACCAATGGCCTTTGGCCAGGTAGCTCCGCGGATGCCGGTACCTGGAGTGATGGTGCATTTGAGCCCTGAATTTGCTCCGGCCTTGTTAAGAGGTATGATTATTCACCCTGAAAATGCTTTTAATTTTGATTTTATTATTTATAAAGGGGATCAAGCATTGTCCGATGAACACAAAAAGCAGGAATATACAAAATTGATAAAATATTTCTTGGCTTCTTTGGCCGTGCCGGATGAAGATCAGTGGGTCAATTTAAGCCCGTATGAGAAAAATCGTATTATTAAGGAAGACTTTGGAAAGACACAGATGGGAAGGGATTTGTTAGCGCAGGATTACCTGTTAAAACAAATAACAGCTTCTTTAATATATCCAAAGGATAAGCTGGGAGCAAATTTTTGGGATAAAATTTATTCAATGTCCTATCAGCAATTTGGCAGTACCAATGTTCCCGTGAACACCTTTAATAAGGTATGGATTGTTCCAGATGAAGCCAATATTTATGAAACAGGTAACGTGGCCTATCTTTATAAAAGCCATTTGAAAGTTATGCTTGAAGAAGATTATTTGTCTTTAGAAAAACATAATAGGATACAATCCAAAGGGAATATTTATAATACCCATGGTTTGGGTTCACAGGTTGTGCGTGAAATTGTGCTTCCACAACTCGAGAAAGAAGTCAATGAAGGTAAGAATTTTGCGCCATTAAGACAGGTTTTTGGTGGGATGATTTTGGCGGCGTGGTATAAAAGGGCCTTAAGAGAATCTCTGCTGTCTAAAATTTACGCGAATAAAGCCAAGGTCAAAGGGGTTGATCAGGATCCAAAGAACAACGAGATTATTTACCAACAATATTTGAAAGCTTTTAAGAAAGGAGTTTTTAATTTTATTAAAGAGGATGTCGATAAATATACTAACGAAACTATCCCAAGAAAGTACTTCTCTGGCGGTGCGGCTTTAATAGAACATCCCGATAAAAAAGATCCTACAACTGGATTACCATTGTTTACTGCTTTAACTGACGGACATTCTGAGCTACAGAGACAGGCAGCCTCAAATGTATTGGAGCAGGAAGGTCAGGGTAGTTATGATATTGCAGAGTCTACTGTAGACCCAAATGCAGCGATGAATTCTTCGGGAGCTCGCTATAGAGGTATATTTAATAATGAGGATGCTCCCAATAATGTTTTAGGGGAAACTCAGCGAAGATTTATAGATAGAATTACTGATGCTTTGGATTTGTCAACTTTAAAAACGGTTTCAGAGGAAGTAACAACAGAAATAGGTAGAATTTATATGGGTTATCCTGAAATCCCCGTAGAAGAAAAGAACCGTTTAGCTATTTTATTTAGAGAAGGTATAGCAAAAAAGAGAAATTGGTTGGAAAAACAAAAAAAATGGGAAGAAAAAATTAGCACAGCGACTGAGGAGGCAACGTTAAGAAATACCCTTAAAGAGATTCGTATGTATGATACAGAAGATCAGAATTCTGAAAATCGAGAATTAGCTGAATTGGCTCGAGCAGTAGCTCATCCAACTTTAACTATGTTGCAACCACGAATAATGAGCCGCATTGACAATCTCAAAACTTATGGAAATGCCGGTAGCGCATCTACACCAAGGCCGGAATCTGAACGTCATCAAGCTTCCAATCCACATCAAGGCGGTTCAATAAACATGCGATATCATACGGAAATGACTGCGGATCAAATTGATAAAAAAATTAGCCGTCTTTGGGCAGATAATTTTAGTTTTAGAAGAGGCACAGACGATTATGGGAAATTAGCAGTTTTAATTTATATAAGAAAAAGTCCTGGAAGTTCTCCTGTTACTTTTATTAGAACAACAGGATTTACAGAACATAATGGTCTAGTTTATGTTTCACATATTCTCTCTAGAACGGGGCAACCTGAGTTTGGGTATGTTGACCCTAATGGGGAATATACAAAGCTGAGTGTTTCACAATTACCTGAACAGGTCCGTAGAGAGTTTGGGGTGCCATCATCATATTCTTCTTCTTCTTCTTCTTCTTCTCGTCCAGAATCAGAACAAAGAGCAAAAGTTAATATGCGATACGACAGTGAAATGACTTATGATGAAATTGACAGGCATATTGATGAAATACCTCGATCATTCAGGCCTGAATTTGGTTTTATTTTGAATTATGATGGAGCAAGTAGGCCGGAATTGACGATAAAAATTGAAAGGACGGGACATCAAATTTCGATGGTTAGACTTACTGGGTTCACTGCGTATAATAGAATAATTTATGTTTCACATATTATTTCTAGAACAGGTCAGACTGAGTTTGGGTTTATAGACACTAATGGAGATTATACACCACAAAATGTTTCACAATTACCTGAACAGGTGCGTAGAGAATTTGGGGTGCCTATAGAGGAATCTACTTATAAGCAGAGAAATTCAGACCAGTTAATATCCCAAGAAAATTTAAATGCCTTTGGAAGCCAATTACCAAAGGGGACTTTCTTTTTTAGAGGTATTGGCAAAGGGCGTGTTCATATAGCTAATTTAAGATGGCCTACTGAGAAAAAATCGGACGACTATTCTGGGGTGACCCATGTTGCAACGTATGATGGTAATTTATATGTGGCTCGAATAAACGAAAGAGATGAAATAGAATTTGTCTTTTATGACCAATTTGGAGGCGATGGATTGGTTCAAAAAGAAGATCAACTCCCATCTGAAATAAAGGGTAAATTTGGTATAAATACAACTACACAGGATGAACAAAAAGAGACCTTTAAAGAAATGACCCAAGATCAGTTAGATCAATTTGGTCTGGGATTAGATAGAGCGATAACGCCATTTTATATAGGGGGAGTTGTAGATGGGCATATCTTTTTGAGACATAATGATTGGCCCAGGTCAAAAAAAGCAGTTGATTATCTTGGTGTGACCCATGTTGCTGCGCATAATGGTAATATATATGTCGCTCGAGTCAACGAAAGAAAAGAGAGGGAGTTTATTTTCTATGGAAATTCTGGTGCTGATGGAGTCATTAAAACGGCTGATCAACTTCCGGATGAAATAAAGGTAAAATTTGGTGTTAAAACAACTGCAAAGGCAGCCGGTGAATCTCAACAAAGAAATCTTTCAGAATTGTCTAAAGAAGATTTAAATGCCTTTGGAAAACAATCAAGAGAAAGTTCTTTTTTTGTTGGAGGTATTGGGGATGGGCATATTTATCTAAGTAACTATAAATGGCCTACTACAAGATCCGAGAATTATGAAAGAGTGACGCATGTTGCTATGCATGCTGGTAATTTGTATGTAGCTAGAACAAATGAAAGAAAAGAGAGAGAGTTTGTTTTTTATGATCAATCAGGAGCGGATGGAGTCATTAAAACGGCTGATCAGCTTCCAATGGAAATAAGAACTAAATTCCAAATAAATATGGCAATGACAACGAAGGTGAAAGAAAATGTAGCTAGTAATAATATAGCTACTGTAGGAATAGCTCAACAGCTGGCACAATTACGCTTGATGGAGTTACATCACGCTGTATTGAAAACAAGCCCTAAGGTTGAGACTGTCTCTGTAGTGAGAAAGGGTGGTATCGACTTAAATGCCGCAAATTTGAATCTGAGAATCAAGCGCGGCGGCAAAGGCGTCCCACTTCCAATTAGCCAGCAGAATTTAGAAGATATTCATATTGACGGTTTGATTCCTGTTATTCTTAACATTAAACCTGCTATCGAATCAACCTTTTTATCTGAAATTTCTAACCGGCCAAAAACGGTAGTAAAAACATAATTTTAAAATATTCAAATGGATAAAAGAAAAAATCTTGCCATGTATTGCAGATTATAAGTTTCAGAAACTTCCTGGCTTTGAGGCAAGGGTCATCAGCATCCAACCAATGAACAATCTTAGAGAATTCTTGGAAGCGCCAAGCGGCTAATGAAGGCTACAGCTTAAGAATTTTGGCAATGAAATGCTATATTTTGGCAATCGCTTGAAAAATTTTGGCAACTCAAAATGCATTTTTGGCAATTGATTTGTAATTTTGGCAATGAATTATAGTATTTTGGCAATTTATTGGTCCAGCACGTCTTTATGTTTGTTTTATAGTTTTCCATATTATGTAATATCATGTGCTTATGTAACATTTTTAAATAAATGTTAAAGAATCGATAAAATTGGCAATAAAAATCATGATTTTGGCAATAAAAAACTGTATTTTGGCAATTGGTTTAAAAATTTTGGCAATTGAAAATGCATTTTTGGCAACTGTTTAAAATTTTGGCAATTGAAAATGCATTTCTGGCAATTGTTTAAAATTCTGGCAATAAATTCGTGCATTTTGGCAATTCATGATTTTAGGTGATGTTTCAGGGCAAATTTCCTATCTCTACCATGATTATTGGGAATGTTACAAGTCAATGTCCTGTCTTTATCATGAATATTAGGGTAGGTTCGATATGTTAAAAGGTGGAAATATTTTCGGCAGACCATCTTAATTTATTTGGTAAGGTTTGGATGATGGCTCAAACAATTTAAGGCAAACTTAATTTAAATTCCTTTATTTATGGGAAGATTATTTTTCATTTGCTATTTGAGGTGTTTCTGAATAA
>Ga0209697_10003212_pt1 | contig 22495 bp, 16 predicted proteins | sample AliMusrvi5mmetaG_FD_184115 | JGI IMG/M metagenome (GOLD analysis project Ga0209697, IMG submission 184115) | Freshwater lake bacterial and archeal communities from Alinen Mustajarvi, Finland, to study Microbial Dark Matter (Phase II) - Alinen... | ecosystem: Environmental > Aquatic > Freshwater...
AGACAGTAACCGTTCCGCTGCCACTATACCCAACCACTACAGTCGCAAGAAGGCCACCTCCGGAAAGATGGCCTTCTACATTCTGCTGCTCATGTATCCCTCCTTTATCAGTTTTTAGCAGTTACTGTAACAGTTTCATCCTTCACTACAGAGACAATCCCTTTTACCATGCCAGTCATCAGCAGTACTGCCGGTATTACCTGGGCAACAACTATCAGGGCGCAAAATCCCAAGAATACCCAGACAAAAATCCCACTGTTATCTTCACTTAATCCGTTTGCCGCAAATGCTGTTACTGGTGCCAATGTTCCTGCGATGGTGGTGATAAGTGCTCTCATGACATCCTCCTATTTTTACTTTCTTTTGAATTCGTTCGCTTTTGTTTTTATACTTAGCATCACACGTGCCAAGTATGGATAATAAATGATAAATAATCGTAACTACCCGTTAAGTAGGAGTTTTAACATTTTTATAGTTTAGTCTATTGGTTGCAAAGCAGGGATGGGAAAGTGTAGGTGTATGGCGTTTTTATACAATAAACGGAAGAATAAAGTGAAAGTGAAATAACAATAGGAGGTTACAATTCATATGCAGAGAACGGTGAGGTATAAAAGCTCTATACATTATGGTGTAGGCGCGGAAAAAAGTTCGTATAGATGCAAATATTTACTTTTAAGCGCATTTATATGTTGACATCCCGCATTCGTTTTTTATACAGTACATTCGTTTCATATGCAGAACGATGAGTGGGGCTAATATGGGCAATGAACTAAAAAGAGTACCTGCTATTGATAAATGTTTCACCATTCTTGAATTGCTGGCACAATCCAAAGACGCTTTAGGCATAAGTGAAATATCTGCGAAACTTGGGTTAAACAAGAGCACGGTTTTTAATATTTGCCATACTCTTGTTGACCTCAATGTTCTTGAAAATCAGCGTGATGACAAATTTGCTTTCGGATCGCGCTTTTACCTATTGGCAAATGTGACAGGCAAGCGTTCAACGCTTATACAGACGGTTCATCCATATATGGAGATGATTAATGAAAAAACCAGGCTTTCCGTATTCCTGGGGCTCCGCTCTGATCGCAAGACACTATTGATTGACAAGGTGGATTCGAGCAACGGGATCAGGGTTTCATCAGAAATCGGCATCCAGATGCCCTCCCTGGCCGGTGCTGGTATTAAGGCAATGCTTTCACTGTTGTCGGATGAAGAAATAGACAAGATTCTTGGTAATACTGAACTCAAGAAGTACACCCCCCAATCCATTTTGGATAAAACGGTTTATAAGAGAGAAGTTCTTGAAGTTCGTACGAATGGTGTGGCCTTTGACAGAGAAGAGTACTTCGAAGGTATGGTCGCCTTTGCCATACCGGTCAAGGCCTCTGCTAGTGGTACCCAGGCTGCAATCTGGGTAGTCGGGCTTACGCAACAAGTACCTGACTCATCAGTTCCGGAATTGACGGATTTGCTGAGGAGTATCTCCGAAGAAATAAAGCAACGATTATTATGAAGCATACCTGAACGACAAAAGTTTGATTTGTGCGGGGGACGTATATGAGGCATGCACAGACCGGGTTTGATTTAGAGATTAATCTTTCCCACGGCAGTATTGACAGACTGGCAAATGATCCGGGCGTAACCGATTTATTTCTTGGCGGACAGGGCGCTGCTGCGAAGATTATATGGGACATGGTTCCTCCGGAGGTTGGACCGTATTCGCCGGGAAATCTGCTGGTGTTCAGTGCCGGTCTCTTGTGCGGTACTCCGGTGCCAGGCGCCAATCGGACCAGTGTCAGCACTATTAATCCCCAGACTAACCTGTATGTGGCATCAGGATTTGGAGGTTTTTTCGGACCGGAACTGAAGCATGCCGGTTATGAAAACATTATTATTCGCGGGAAGTCCCCCGAGCTGGTTTATCTGTCCATACACAATGACAAGGTGGAAATAAAAGATGCCGGTCATCTCAAGGGTAAGAGCGCCCTGGAAACGGCAGAACTTATCAGGCAGGAATTAAATGACACCAACGTACAGGTAGCTGCCATCGGTATGGCCGGTGAGAATGGAGTTTTCCAGGCGAGCATCGAACATGCCAACACCTCTGCCTCCTGCGGGGTCGGTGTGATTATGGGAGATAAAAGATTAAAGGCAATAGCAGTTCGTGGAACCAGGGATATAAGCGTTGCGCACCCGGCTGAACTTTTTGAGAAATGCAACAGCATGTATCAGAAAATTTATGATAACCAGCAGTGCGGTGACTTTTTGTTAAAGGAAACGGACGATTCCTGGCATGCCAATAATCCCGCCTGGAATACGGCAGAGACGCCCATAAAAGGATTCTGGAGCAAGGAGCTTGATGATGATTGGGCGGTAGCCGTTGAAAGTGAGCAGGTATCCTACCAGTGGGAAAATTACAGTCAAGAGATGGAAGAAGTTCATGAGACCATAATTGACAGGAGCGCGCGGCTTCGTGGAACCGGCTGCTATAACTGCATACGGGGTTGCCATCAGGCGGTTTCCCTGCCGGGAAAGCGCACATATTTTTTAAAAAACTACAGTAAGCTGGCCTATGCAATGGCGGCCTATGAAGATTTAAAGCTCAATTACGATGTACTTGCCGCCATGCAGGATTTTGGGATTGACGAGTTCTCAATGCCCCAATTACGTGCCTTCGTGCGTAACCTTCAACATGCCGGTATGCTAGGTGAGGCCGAACTGCCCGGATTCCCGGCAGAAAGCCCGGAGCAACTGCTGTACCTGATTGAGCTTATTGCCCGAAGAGCGGGGGTTGGAGATACGCTGGCCAAAGGTCTGTATCAGGCCGCTCGCGAGATAGGCAATGGTGCGGAGGCGGTAGTTCAGGTAAACAAAAAAGTTGAGCATACTCCGGTCAAATTTAACTGCGATAATTATGCGTATTTCTTGATGTATGCCACAGGGCAGAAGATGAACATCACACAGATCGAAGGCTCTTTCCCCCACTCTCCGATTCCTGACAAGAAACAAAGAGAAGCCTTTGTAAATCAATGGGAAGCGGCACCCGAAATGTTCAAAAAATGGTTTCTGGAATGGGAAACGGATCAACCGCTATCCATTGAAGCCGCCGTCAACATCGCTGACTGGAACGAGGCTATGCATTATATCGATGACGCCCTTGGGATATGCCCGTTTTTGTCATCGTTTAGAGGCCAGTATGGTGGTACTCCCCCCTTCCACCTGCATAACCTTCCGGAGATGATCTCTCTGGCCACCGGTATGGATCTGGATTCTGAAAAATTGTTGGAAATTTCCGCACGAAACCGCCACTTGATACGAGCTATTAATGCGAGGAGAGGTTTGAGAAGAGCTGATGAGGAGGGGGCTGACGAGTTTTGGACATTACAGGAATCCGGGGTGGAGCGGAAACTGCTTGATGAGTATTATGAATTCAGGGGATGGACTCATGACGGGATCCCTGCCAAAGTGACGCTGGATAGACTTGGCTTGCATAATGTAAGCGGGGATTTACTCAAAAGAGGGATGTACGGGGTATCGAAATGAGATACGCAGAAACCGGTTTTAATTTGGAAATAGACCTGTCTCAAGGAAGCATCAGGAGAGTGGCGACTGATGTAACGCTGACAAAACGTCATCTCGGTGGGCAGGGTACTGCAGCCAAAATATTGTGGGACAACGTGCCTCCCGAAATTGAACCATTCTCTCCTGATAACCTGCTCATATTCAGTAGCGGCCTTTTAAATGGAACGCCTGTTCCCGGTGCAAATCGTACCTCAGTCAGTACCTTTTCTCCACTGACAAACTTATATGTAAATTCATTAATGGGAGGCTGGTTTGGGCCGGAGCTGAAATACGCCGGCTACGATAAAATTATTATTCGCGGCACGTCACCCGGTCTGGTTTATTTATACATAAACAATGACAAGGTTGAAATCCGTGACGCAAGTCATCTTCAGGGGAAAGGGTGTCAAGAAACTGCGGCGTTGCTGCAACAGGAATTGAAGGACCCCAAAATCCAGGTAGCTGCCATCGGCCTGGCTGGTGAAAACAAGGTATTGATGGCCACAATAGATCACGCCAACTCCAGTGCCTCAAGGCATGGTGTCGGTGCGGTCATGGGATCCAAACGGCTGAAAGCGATAGCTGTTCGTGGTACAAATGACCTCTATGTTTCCAGTCCGGCTGAGCTCTGGGATATGTGCAAGAACAAGTATCAGGAAATTTATGATAACAAGAATTGCGGCGACCCGATGGCGCACGATCATAATGAAGGTTTCCATGTCGACAATTTTGCGTGGGGCAACGCCCGCACACGGAGACAGGGGTATTGGAACAAAGAACGCGAAGGAAAGTGGGTTTCCAAGTGGAAACAGGTGCGGACCCGTGACTCGGGTTGTTATAACTGCCCAAAGGATTGCCACTATTCAATTTCTTACCCTGGTCGGCACAAATACTTTTTGAAATGTTTCAGTAAGCTTACCTATTGCATGGCGGCCTTTGAAGAGATCGATTTTAACTACGATATTCTCGGTGTAACCAGCGCATATGGATTGGACGGTTTTTCAACTCCACAGGTGCTTGCCTTTGCCGTTGAGCTTTACGAAGCCGGCATATTAACGGACAAGGATCTGCCTGATTTTCCGTCCGACGGAGCCGGGAGATTTTTTTATCTGGTTGAAAAAATTGTGCGACGGGAAGGGATCGGCGATGTCCTGGCTAATGGTGTGTATGCTGCGGCCCGTCAGATTGGCAACGGTGCGGAAGCATTTGATCATAACACCACAAAAAAAGTTGAACAGGTGCCTCTCAAGCTGGGAGTGATCAACTACCCGTTCTATCTCATGTATTGCACCGGTGAAAAGATGAATATCACCCAGATCGAAGGCTCCTTCCCTCAGGCGCCCATTGCTGATCCTGAGAAGAGAAAAGCATTTGTGGAAAATTGGGATGCAGCTCCGGAGAAGTTTAAAAAATGGTATCTGGAATGGGAACCACGCCAACATATGCCTATTGAGGCTTCTGTCAATGTCTGTGATTGGAATGAAGCCATGCATTATATCGATGATGCCATCGGAACGTGTGCCTGGTTGTCGTCTTTCAGGGGACAGTTTGGCGGGTCGCCCCCGTATCATTTGTTTAATTTACCGGAGTTTATCTCACTGGCATCCGGGTTGGATCTTGATTTAGAAGAGTTATTGGAAATTTCCAGAAGGAACCGCAATCTTATCAGGTCTCTCAATATACGAAGGGGCTTACGACGAATTGACGAAAAACCGCCGGAAGACCATTGGAAAAAAAGGGATCCCGAGATGGAGCAGAAGCACCTTGACGCGTATTATGAATTCAAGGGTTGGACTAATGATGCTATTCCTACCAAAGAAACATTGGACGGATTGGGCTTGGATTATGTGAGCAACGACTTCATTACGAGGGGCATCTTGACCGGCACCGAAGTCACTCTCACCAAAGAGGACTCCGATGGAAAAATTGGAGCACCAAAGTCAGAGGGGTGTTAATAATGAGTGACCATAAACAAATGAGAATCGTTAAAGAAATTAAAGTGGATCTTGACAAATGTGTTGCGTGCCGTGCCTGCGAGGTGGCCTGCTCAGGATTTCATGCCAGCCCCAAATATAGCAGCTTTAATCCGGCACGTTCCCGAATCAGACTGATTATGGATATGCTGAAAGATGTGTATGTGCCGGTTCGTGCCGGTGAGTATACACCTGCCGAATGCACCGGACGACATTCCTTCAAAATTAACGGCAAGGAGTACGCCGAGTGCAGTTTCTGCCCGACTTCCTGCCCGTCCAGGGATTTATTCAAAGAACCTGATTCCGGCCTCCCCCTGAAATGCGATATGTGTGAAGGGGAAAAAATCCCCTTGTGTGTTCAAGTGTGCCGTCCTGGTGCCTTGACCTACGTAGAACGGGAGGAAGAACGGGTGGAAGAGCTGAAGCTGGGTGATATGGAGATCGGGTTGCAATCATTGGTTAACAGGTATGGCTTGCAGAGTGTTCTGGATTCTGTTACCCGGATATCGATAAAAAGCTGATTCATTCACGTGTACAAGCTACAAACAGTGAATTCCGCATTAAAAGAGGGAGCCTGATTCAGATGATTTCCGACATCAACGTCACACTGCTGATAACGGCTGACATACAAAACCTGCTGGATGAGAGGGGAATCAGGGGCGAGGATATACGTCAAGTGATCTCGTGTGCGGAAAACGGCACTCAGTTTCACACTCAGGTAGCTACGGGGCATAGACTCGCATATTACGCCCCGTCCAGAGTCACGTACTGGGTGGAGTACGAACCGACAGAGGAAGGGTACAGGATTTACACGGCCTATTCCCATCGCATGAGGATTCTGCACGGTTTCAACATGCCTGCGAAGAAAGTGCAGACTTTTGCGGACTGGCTTTGTTCAACCTGCTCACTTCCCCTGGAATTGGCGACGGTCAAACTGGCCTATCTTGATGAAACTTTTGGTGTCGATATTCCGGCTTGTCCTGCCTGCCAGCGAATAATTGTCAGTGAGGAGCAGGCCATAGCTAAAATGGCTCTTGCAGAGCGTATGCTGGAAGATAAATAGTTTCCGTCCGGAAAGGGTGCTTATTCATGACAATGGGATACGATCTTCCGGTAGCGCGGAGAAATGCCTGATGAATTCCGATCAAACTCAAACAATACAACTGAATGACACCTATCTCGATATCCTGCGTCATCGCCAGAACGGCTTATGCTGCAGCCAGATTCTGGTCAAGCTTGTTCTGAAAGATATGGATCGTGAAAATCCCGACCTGGTTCGAGCAATGGCGGCCCTCTGTTATGGCAGCGGCCACTCCGATGGAACCTGCGGCGTGCTTACCGGGGCGGCATGCGCTTTGTCTTTATTTCTGGAGAACAGTCATGACAAGGAAAGAGCCGGTTCTCTACTCCCACTGATGCTTGATGAACTATTCGGCTGGTTCACGGTAAAAGCTGAAACATCCTATGGAGGAAGCCGCTGCGTGGAAATCCTTGCGGCGAGTCCCGACAAACGTGCTTGCAGCCTGCTGTTAACAGACACTCTTGAGAAACTCACTACGATGCTGGCAAGCATCTCAAACCAGTAGGAAAAAGAAACGGGAGGAACAACAAATGTCAGAAACCGGCAAGAAGACGATTTTTACGGCATGCTGTCTCTGTTACCAGAGCTGCGGAGTCGAGGTAACGGTTGAAAACGACCGTGTGGTGGCGGTGAAGGGGCAGAAATCGCATCCGATGAACAAGGGAATCCTCTGCGCCAAGGGGCAGGCCATGATCGAGCATCTGTATCACCCCGACCGGCTCAAGTATCCGCTCAAAAAGGTGGACGGGAAGTTCCAGCAGATATCGTGGGAGCAGGCGTATTCGGAGATCGCCGCAAAACTGAAAGAACTGAAGGAAGAATTCGACCCATCGGTTCTCGCCTTTTTCTGCGGCTCAATCGGTGTCGAGAACCTGGAGATGGGATCGCTGACGCACCGTTTCAAAGCAGCCTTCGGCACGCCTAATTTCTTCTCCGTCGAAAGTATCTGCTTCCGGATGCGAATCCGATCCCGGCAGATCACTTTCGGCAAGTATCCGGTGGAGGAGATGGACTCCAAGCTCTATATACTCTGGGGTCACAACCCGGCCGCATCGGATATTGCTCTCTCGATAGCCATCCAGGAGAATCTCAAGATAGGCGCCAAGGTTGTTGTCATCGATCCGAGAAAGATAGCCATCGCCGATCAGGCGGAAATGTATATGGCAATCAGACCAGGAACAGACGGCGCTCTGGCGCTCGCCCTGATTAATGTAATTATCAACGAAGATCTCTACGACCACGAGTTCGTGGAGAAGTGGACCTATGGTTTCGACAAGCTGGTGCCCCACATTCAGCAGTATACCCCCGAATGGGCCGAGGCGATTACCGAGGTCAAGGCTGACGACATCCGTAAGCTTGCACGGCTCTTCGCTGGTACCAAGGGAGCCAGTATCTGCCATGGCACCTGTACCCAGGATCAGCAGGCCAACGGGAGTCAGACCGACCGCGCCATGTCTATCCTTCAGTCCATTACCGGCAATATCAATGTACCGGGCGGATGGGTGATCAGTCCCCGGTTGTCGCTTTCCGACATCAGCCTGCCGGTCAAGGGTAAACCGCTGGGAGCTGATGAGTACCCTCTCTTCTACGAACTCTGGAGCAGGACAAGCCCCTATGCTGTCATGAACATGGTACCTGAAAGTGTGCCTGACAAGCTCAAAGCCTTCATTGTGGCCGGCGGTAACCCGCTTGTTACCATGCCGGACTCAAATGCATTGACCGAGGCTTTCAAAAAACTCGATCTGCTGGTGGTCTATGACCTGTTTATGACCGAAACAGCGCAACATGCCCATTACGTGCTTCCGGCGGCAAACCAGCTTGAGTTCTGGGGCCTCGGCTATAACTATAACGTCTGCCACTGTCTGCCATACCTGATGCTGCGCCCGCCGGCAGTGTCACGTTATTATGAGTGCAAGACCGTACTCGAATTCTACAAGGAGCTGGCCGAAGCATGTGGTTTTGGTGAGCTGTTCCCCTGGAAAAACGACGAAGAGCTTGTTACTCATGAGTTGGAACCATGCACTCTGAGCTTTGAAGATCTGCGAAATAATCCGGAGGGAGCCTTCTATCAGGAAAAGAGCTACGGGCTGACGGAACGCTCTTTCGCAACACCGTCCCGTAAGATAGAGATTTACAGCGATGCCTTCGAGCATGTCGGTTTCAGTCCTTTGCCTACCTACCTGGAACCGGAAAAGGGTCCCTTGGGAACGCGCTGGGAAGAACTTGGCGAAAAATATCCCCTGGTTCTGTCCACCGGCACCCGTTTTATCCATTATAACGGCTCCCAGATGCACAATGTTGCGTCAATGAGAAAGCTGGACCCGTATCCGCGTGCCGAGATGGGGCCGAAAACGGCTGCCAAGTATGGCCTTGCGCATCTTGACGACGTCATTGTCGAGACGGACCGTGGCTGGGTGAAAATGAAAGCTGAAGTGTCCGAAAGGACCATGGAGGGTGTTGTCCTGGTGCCCCATGGCTGGCCAGAAGAAGCCAACTGCAATCGCCTGACGGATTGCCAGTGCCGTGAACCCATAATGGGCTACCCACAGTGGAAGGGACTACTCTGCTCGATAAGAAAAGCTGATTAATAGAATTCCTTCTGGGACTCGGAATGTACTGATGTAAAAGGGTATATTGGTACGTTCCGAGCCCCTTTGGTCGAAAAGACGCAATCACGCTCCGGGGAACGGGTAACTTGCAACGTCAGAAGCAGTGACACAAAAATAACATGAAACACCTTATCTGACTTTTAGTGCCCCAAACCGCAGCACTTCAGACCCATGCAGTACCTTGATAATCCGCAGGATTGGCCCTTTCTTAACGTACACTGCAATGTATGGTGTCCGTAGAATAACAAGTTCCATTGTGCCGGCCACCCTTCCATTTTTTCCCCGACGGGAAACAGGTGTTAACATCATTGAAACTTGCTGATATATTTCATTTGTTACATATATTGCAGCTTCGATATTATCTTTTGCAATGTATTCAAGGATTGAATCTAAATCTGCTTCAGCCTCTGGCTCCCAAATTACATCCACGTTAGGCCGCCTTTTTAAGAAGAGCCGCCTGCTTAGATTTTAGCCGCGTACCAACGTCCTTATGTGAAGCCGATACCCTGCCTGGCTGATTCACTTTTGCCAGTACCGATTCAACTTGCTCTCTAAACCAACGATCATGCTCAGTAGCAGCAGTGGCGTTAAGCTTCATTTCAAAAGGTAACCCCTTCACAGTATTAACCTGACGGATAAAGAGCCGGATCGCCTCGCTCATAGTGAGGCCCAAACTTTTAAAAATAGACTCACACTCAAGTTTTTCTAATTCATCAACGCGAGCTCTAATAATAGTTTCTGACATGAGTATCACCTCCAAGATATTGTAGCCTATTGTAGCTACAGCAAAATATCTTTGCAACGTATTTAGACACATCTAGATAATTAAATTCTTTTGAGTAATCCCCCACCTTTGGTCTGATCGTGTCCCATAAATAGTGCTGGACACCGTCGAGAGTTTGTTGTACAGTTTTGGCATGAACATCTGTGGCAAGACATTTTCTCCAGAAACAGTGGAGCATATTCAGCGACTGGTTGATGAATCTCCTGATATCAGCCGTCGAGCATTATCTAGACGGGTATGCGAATTGCTGGCTTGGCGGCACTCGGATGGACGATTAAAAGATATGAGTTGCCGTAAGGCACTATCCCGTCTTCACAAGAGCGGCACTTTGAGGATGCTGGACGCAGTCCAGAATGCGGCTTTTATCCGCAGTGCGGCTCAAGAAGAATTTGCCCGTTCCCCTGTTTCTTGTTCATTGCAAGAGCTGGGTAATGTGACCCTGATCCTGATAGGCAATCGTTTGAGCGAAGAGGCCCGTATCTGGAAGTCTCTTATGAGCCAGCATTATCTCGGTAACCGTCTTTTTTGCGCAGGGTTACGTTATCTGATCCATAGCTCTGCTTTTGGTTGGTTGGGGGCTCTTGCATTCAGCCCCGCAGCATTTCGTGTGTCAGCCCGCGATCGGTTTATCGGCTGGAATGAACAGGACCGCCAGAGCAATTTGGATCGTGTAATTGGTAACAGTCGTTTTTTCATTCATCCCGAAGTCAGGGTACTTCACCTTGCCTCCCACATATTGGGGAAAGCATTGCGGTGTTTACCGAGGGACTGGCAGAACCGTTATGGGAGCAAGCCGTTGTTGGTAGAAACGTTTGTCGAACAAAATCGTTTTACCGGAACCAGTTACCGTGCCGCCAACTGGATTCATGTCGGTACGACTGCAGGTCGTGGCAGACAGGACAGCCGACATCAAAAAGCGTTGCCACCGAAGGAAATGTACGTATATCCTCTCCATCGAAGATGGCGGGAACTCTTGGGCGGCTCGATTCCAGTGGAGGCACCTCATTCCAAAGACTGGGCTGACGAAGAATGGGGCCACGCATCTTTGGGAGACAATCGTTTAGTTCAGCGACTTGTCAGCTTGGGGCGCGATCGGTATGCTCATCCTCAGGCAAATATTCCGCAAACCTGTGGCAGTCGTTCTAAAACCAAGGCGGCGTACCGTTTTTTTGATCATGAAAGGGTTACCTTGCAGAATCTGCTTGCACCCCATATTGAATCCACGACCAAGCGTGTGGCCAAAGAAAAAGTGGTACTGGCCATACAGGACAGCACCAGCCTGAACTATGGCACACATCCCGCTACGGAAGGGCTCGGCCCTATCAATAACATTCCAACTGGCGTCGTTGGCTTGATGCTGCATGGGACCTTGGCTGTAAATACCGAAGGAAATCCTTTGGGGCTTCTCTCTGCTCAATGCTGGGCTCGTGACCCCAAAGATTTCGGTAAAAAAGCCAGACGCCACCAGTTGCCAATTGAAGAGAAAGAGAGCAACAAATGGTTAATCAGTTTCAGAGTGGCAACAGCTACAGCTGCTGCCTGCCCCGATACAACAATTGTCAGCGTAGGAGATCGAGAGGCAGATATCTATGAGCTCTTTGCTCTCGCTGAGCAAACTCCGAACGCGCCCTTATTGCTGGTGCGTGCCCAACACGATCGCAAGCTACTCGCAGAGCAAAGCCGATTATCTGAATACCTGGATATGTGCTCCGAAGCTGGCATTCAAGAGATCACAGTTCCCAGAAAAGGTAGTCGCCCAACTCGTACTGCTCAACTCAGCATTCGATATAGTAAAGTAGTGCTGGCGCCTCCCGCAGGGAAAGAGAAGCAAGCACCTCTTTCTATCTGGGCTATTCGTGCTGAGGAGAAAGAATCACCTGAAGGGATTGAGCCGCTTAGATGGTTACTTCTTACAACAGCACCAACCAATAGCTTTGCAGATGCATGTAAACATCTATCTTGGTACACGCAACGGTGGACCATTGAAGTATTCCATAAAACACTCAAAAGTGGTTGCCGAATAGAAAACCGGCAACTTGGAAACGCCAATCGTCTGGAAGCATGTCTGGCAATTGATCTGGTCGTAGCCTGGCGTATCCATCATCTCACCAAATTAGGCAGAGAGACCCCGGATGTCCCCTGCTCGATATACTTTGAGGAAGCCGAGTGGAAAGCTTTGGCGACGTTTGTTGCCAAAAAGCCGATAACTGAAGATAATCAACCCTCACTACGTGAGGCGATCCGGATGGTCGCAATCCTTGGTGGCTTTCTTGGCCGTAAGGGCGATGGTGAACCGGGTACACAGACACTTTGGCTTGGTTTGCAACGATTGGATGACATAACTGAAATGTGGAAAGTTATGACAGCCATTCTCGGCCACCCACCGCCCTCGTCCCATATCTCCGGTGTCCAGCGGAAATATGGGTAAGGATCAGACCTTTGGTGGGGGATGCGTTACTCTGAGAAGGATTATAAAGGCAAAGTTGTTCCGTTTGGCGTATATTCCTGCCTGGAAGTCATCGATACCGGCTGCGGCATGGACAATGATACCAAACAAAGAATATTTGAACCGTTTTATACTACCAAATTTACCGGTCGTGGTTTGGGAATGTCCGCCGTACTTGGCATCGTTGCAACCCACAAGGGATTTTTGCAGCTCTTCAGCCAACCGGGGCAGGGCACAACCTTCAAAATATTTCTGCCTGTCCAGACCAGAGAATCCGGAGAAAATGGTACACTGGTACAGACGCCACCATCGGAGCCTTGGCAGGGGAGCGGCACAGTTTTGCTGGTTGAGGATGAACCGCATGTTTTGACACTCGCAAAAACCATGCTGAAAAAACTTGGATTCACCGTCATTGAAGCATCAAACGGCAAGGAGGCGTTAGATTTGTATCTGCAGAATTTTGCTGACATTACTCTGGTAATGACGGATATGGGTATGCCTGTCATGGACGGTTACGAGTTATTCCAGGAATTGAAAATGATCAAGCCAGAGCTTCCTGTCATCATCTCCAGTGGCTTTGGAGATCAGGTAGTAACCTCACGGATACCACCTGATCAAATTGCCGGTTTAGTAAATAAACCATATAGCTTTGATCTGTTGCGAGAAGTGCTTATAAATGTGAGTTCTGATTGACAAAGAGGTGTCGGAGTGACCACTACGAACAGACCAAACGACGAGCTCCCGGATGAAATAATCAATCTCCGCTATCGTCTCGAAGAGGCACAAGAGACCCTGCGTGCCATAGGCAAGGGTGAAGTTGACGCATTCATGATTCCAGGGCCAGATGGTCAGCAGGTTTTCACCTTGAGAGGGGCCGAACAACCGTACCGGGTACTGGTTGAAACCATGACCGATGGCGCGATAACTCTGACCGATGACGGAATTATCATTTACTGTAACAACGCTCTTGCAGAGATGCTGGACATGCAACCACAACAGCTCATCGGTACGGAACTCATCGGATACGTGGTTGGTGCTGATCGACTACTTTTTAAAAATCTTCTAAAAAACAGCTCCCATCAAAATTCTGCCAATGAAATATCACTCCTCACTGTGGCTGAATGTTCCGTGCCGGTGTACTTTTCATGCCGTTCTTACGATCTTTCCGGCAGTCGGCAAATCAGCGCGATTATAACCGATCTTACGCAACAGAAGCACAACGAGGAGATCATCACCTCGGAAAGAACCGCCCGACAGACTGAATTGCTTGAGGAACGTAACAAACTCAAAGAAATTCTCGATGCCATGCGGGAAGCGGAAGATACAATAAGAAACCAAAATGAGGCACTTGAACTCCGGGTAACGGAAAGAACCAGGTCCCTCGAAATCGCAAACTATGAGCTCACCCTACTTAACGCCGAGCTTGAACAGAGACGCTGTGAGGCGGAAGAAAATCAGAAAACACTTCAGCAACTCTCAAATGCTGTTGAAAACAGCTCGGCTATTGTAGTTATCACTGACATTCTCGGCCAGATCGAATACGTTAACCCAAAATTTACAAAGGTTACCGGTTACGTGTCTATAGAGGTTCTCGGTCAGAATCCGCGGATACTCAACGCCGGAAATATGCCGAAAAAAGTATACCGGGAACTTTGGAGTACCATCAGTTCCGGGCGTGAATGGAACGGTGAATTGTGCAACAGGAGAAAGAATGGAGAAATCTACTGGGAGCATGCACTGATTTCGCCGGTCATGGACCAGAGTGGTGCCATCACCCATTTCGTAGCTATCAAGGAAGACGTCTCGGAACAAAAACGGGTGTCCGGGGAGCTAAAAGCAGCCCAGGACGCGGTTGATGCTGCAAATCGTTCAAAAGCGGAACTTCTGTCAATGTTGGCGCGTACGGAGAGCATCGCGCATATCGGCAGTTGGGAGTGGGAAATAGCAACAGAGTGCGTGAGATGGTCGGATGAGTTGTTCCGTATAGTTCAGCGGAATCCTGCCGATGGGGTGCCATCCTTTTCAGAACAGTCAAGTATCTATCATCCAGAAAACATGGCGGAACTAAATCGCGTGGTTGATCTTGCTCTAAACAAGGGCACACCGTACGAAATCGAACTGCGCGCCATCCGACCGGGCGGTGAGACTCGGATCTGTCTGGCCAGAGGATTTGCGGAGAGAGACGAGAACGGAAAGACCACAAACCTCTTTGGATCACTTCAGGACATAACCGAGCGCAAACAGGCTGAGGAACAATTGCGTGAATTGCAGCAATTTAGCGAACAGATCATACACAGCGCACAGGAAGGGTTTATTGTCTATGACCTCGATTTGCTTTATCGCGTCTGGAATCCATTTATGGAACATCTTACCGGCATGAACGCGGCTGAGGTGATTGGCAGACATCCACTGGAATTATTTCCGTTCTTGCAGGAAGGCGGTGTGATTGAGCGCCTTGAAAAGGTGCTGGCTGGTGAAACGCCAAACTCCGCAGACTTTCCGTATTATACTCCAAAGACTGAAAGGTCAGGGTGGGCCTCGGATCTGAGTGCCCCCTTACGGAACACGAAGGGCGAGATAATCGGTATCATCGCAACAGTCCGCGACATCACCTTGCGCAAAGAGGCCGAGAAGCAACTGCAGGAGAGTGAGGCATTCACTATCGATGTGATGGACTCATTATTATCGACTATCGCCGTACTTGATTCCAACGGCATGATAGTAGCCGTAAATGAGGCATGGCGACGCTTTGCTCGAGAAAATGGCAGTTCAACGGCAATAGAATGTGGCGTTGGAGTAAATTATCTGGATATGTGCAAGGTCGTTGATGACAGTGATAACGAGGGCGTTGAGGACGCTTTAATCGGTTTAAACCGGGTGTTGCGCGGTGAACAGGATTATTACAGCATGGAATATCCCTGCCGTTTTCCGCATGAATCAAGCTGGTTCGTTATGAGTGTTTCGAGATTAACAGGCTCCCGGCGTGGGGCTGTGGTTTCCCATACCGATATCACGCTTCGCAAAAAAGCGGAAAACGAAACCCTGAGGCAACACAAGCAGCTTGAAGAATTATATCTTGAGCTTGATGATGAATCACAGCGTCTTGAAAATGCAAATTATGAATTGGAAATACTTAATCGAGAACTGGAACAAAGACGTATTGACGCCGAGGCGTCAAACATGGCCAAGGGCCAGTTTCTGGCTAATATGAGCCATGAGATAAGAACTCCGCTCAACGCTATAATCGGCTTTTCCGCACTGACTCTAAACACCGTACTCCCTCCTCTTCAGCATGACTATATCGGCAAAATACATACTGCCGGAGAGCTGCTACTCAATACAATCAATGATATTCTTGATTATTCAAAATTTGAGGCCGGAAAACTGGAAATAGAACAGATCCCCTTCCGTCTGGATATCATAACAGGCAATGTCATCAGCTTTGTGCAGAACAAAGCCCTGGAAAAGGAGTTGACCCTCCTGAAAGAAACTCCGCCCGATGTCTCGGAGTATCTGATTGGAGATCCCCATCGCCTGAGCCAGATTCTGGTAAATTTACTCAGCAACGCTGTTAAATTTACTGATCATGGTGAGGTAGTGCTTTCAATCTCATTGCTGGCAGAGGAACCTGAACGGGTTCACCTGAAATTCACCATACGCGATACTGGTATTGGTCTTTCTGAAGAACAGATTGCCAGACTTTTCCAGCCTTTCTCCCAGGCTGACGGCAGCACTACCCGTCGCTTTGGCGGCACCGGGTTGGGCTTGTCTATCTGTAAACAACTTGTGGAGGCGATGAGGGGGAGGATCTGGTGTGAAAGTGCACTTGGGAGCGGTAGCTCGTTCTGCTTTTCTCTCTGGTTCGGCATCAGTCGTCAGGGTGACGTGGTGCGGTTCAATTCAATAACCGATCATCACAAACATGACAAGGAGTCGTCGTATGATTTTTCGAATTTTACTATATTGCTGGTAGAGGATAATGAAATTAACCGGCACCTTGCACTTGAGCTTATCAAGCCAACAGGAGCTGCGATACATGTAGCTACCAACGGTAAGGAAGCGGTGTCAATGATTACCGAGGGTGATACAAGGTACGATCTGGTATTGATGGATATTCAAATGCCGGTCATGGATGGATATGAAGCCACGAGTCTTATACGAAAGGACGGCTGCTTTAACTCCATGCCGATAATAGCCATGACCGCACATGCCATGCAGGAGGAACATCAAAAAATTCTTCTGGCCGGTATGAACGATCACATAACCAAGCCGATCCATGCACAGAAAATGTTGGGGGTGATGGGACACTTCCTGAGCAAACAGGATCCGGGTAAACGCATTAGTGATGTGAATAAGACCTCTTACACAGATGTCAGCAGCATTCCATGCATAGAGGGTCTGAATGTTGCCGATGCATTAAGCAGTATCGATGGCGACATAGAGCTATACCAGTGGATATTATGCTCATTTGTCGAGAATCAATCGAATGTTTCGGTAGCTATCACTGAAGCGTTACACAAAGACAATATGAAGCTGGCAGTACGTCATGCCCACACAGTCAAAGGTCTGGCCGGTACCATAGGTGCATCTGATTTGCTGGAGCTTGCTGAGATGCTTGAAAACGCCATTGTACAAGGTGAGCCAATGGAAAGTATCACTACGATATTGAGCTCTTTTTCAAAAGAAATCAACCGACTCTCAGTCGCGATATCGAAACAATTACGGTTACCTGCCGAAGGTGAAACTCATGATGCTGCAGCAATTACTGTGGATGTTGCAGTGGTCACTCCAATCCTGAGTAGGCTGCTTAGCTATATTGACGGTCGTGAAGGCATTGCAGAACGTTATCTGGATGATTATCACCAGGAACTTGGTAGTCTTCCGGAGAAGACAATGAAACAACTTAAGAATCATCTCAGAAATTTTGATTTTAAAAACGCCCGTGAAGTTCTTGAAGTATTGACCACACAGTGCGGAATATTAATTACATCTTACAATAGCGAGAGACACCTCTTATGAAAATGTTATCTGCCTTGGCACGTATCCTGATAGTAGATGATACGCCACAAAACATCAGTCTTCTTAATGCAGCACTTGCCGACGCGTACACGCCAGTAGTAGCCACCAGTGGACAGCAGTGTATCGAAATTTGTCAGTCAATGAAGATAGACTTGATCCTGCTGGATGTAATGATGCCAGGTATGGACGGTTTTGAAACCTGTCGGCGGCTTAAAGAAAATCCTGTAACCAGGGGTATTCCGGTGATTTTTGTCACTGCAAAAGGAGACGTTAAGGATGAGGCAATGGGCTTTGCCTGCGGTGCCATTGATTATATTACCAAGCCAATCAGTGCTCCAATCGTGCGAGCACGAATCAAAACCCATCTCGCCCTGTATGACCAAACCAATACTTTGGAGCAAATGGTAAAGGATCGTACTGCCGAATTGATTGAGACCCGCCTTGAAGTTATGCAAACCTTGGGAAATGCCGGTGAATTTCGTGACAATGAAACGGCATTGCATGTCGTCAGGATGAGTCATTTTTCGCAGTTGATCGGCCGTGCCTATGGATTGTCGGAATGCGAAGCGGAACTACTTTACAATGCGGCATCATTACACGACGTGGGCAAGATAGGCATTCCGGACAGTATCCTGTTCAAACCAGGCAAGCTTAATGATGATGAATGGAAAATCATGCATTCCCATCCCGGGATCGGCTATAAAATTATTGGCAATCTTCGCTCTCAGCTGATGAAGACATGTGCAATGATCGCGCTCACGCACCATGAACGCTGGGATGGCAACGGATACCCACGGCGGCTTAAGGGTGAGGATATTCCACTGTTTGGACGAATTGTTGCCATTGCCGATGTTTTTGACGCCCTTACCAGCAAGCGCCCCTATAAAGAACCATGGTCAATTGATGATACGATTGAGGAAATAAAACGCAACAGCGGACTTCATTTTGATCCTCAGGTTGTGGAGGCTTTTCTGCGGGCGCTTCCGGAGATCGAAGCGGTAAAAATACAATTTGCCGATGACGACGTAGCAAGAGCAATCCCCCATACGGAGTCTGCCGTAATAAACCTGATGGATAATCTGAAGATGGCGATCCGTGAAAGGCATGCCCGCATGGAATCGCTCCCTTTTGTTGCAGCGCTTTCCGCCGGAGAACTACCACTTGAAAGTTACGTTGGCCAGTTGCGGGCAATGGCGGTAATTCATTGCACACTTGAGTATGAACTGAGCCAGATACCGATGACGGAGGTTGCGGCCATTTACTTTGCCAGACCGTCTCGCCTCGTGCATCTGCGCATGGATTTGACCGCACTTGATCCGTTATTGGTTCCCGATTGCCTGGAGGCCATTGAAGCAGCCCGATCGATTGCCGAGCAAATCCGCCGCTACCGCCTGGAACAATCGGTTGACCTGCTCAGCATAATCTATGTGCTTGAGGGGATGACTCTCGGTAACGCCGTCCATCTGCCCGATATAATTAAATCCTTTGGCAACCAGGTTTCAGGAAGCACCAATTATTATAACAGCTATGGAGACAAGACCACTGACTACTGGCAGGAATTACGCTCAGCCATGAATAACATCCCGTTAAATCAGGCTGAAAGCGAGCGTCTGGTCGTTGTCGCCAATGCTTTCTTTGATCAGCTTGAGGTTCTCTTCAGTGCACTTCATCCAATTAAAAAAGCCGGAATCGGATTTACCGCCACCATGCTAAATCCTGAAGCCGGGCAGCACTCGGTGCCGGAAAATGCAACCGAGATTAAGGCCGCAGTGATCGCCGCGAATCGCTGCAACAATGAATTCCCCTATTTCGAAGAACGCTACCAGGAGCGGGGGCGGAGTTTTGCCAAGAGCGATGCAGCTTGGCTGGCGACACTCATACAGCTGCCGCAAAGCAAACTCATGAGCCAGGTCGAGTGGCTTGGACGAGTGCTTGGCAATCGAGGAATGCCGAGAATCACACTGGAACGGCAACTTGAGTTGCTCTTTGAAGAACTGACAGCCGCTTTACCTGATAAAATAAATTCCTGCATAGTGCTTCTTGAAGCTGCCGGAAATCTGAAATCTGAGCGAAACCGTCGCATTCCCGAAGAGACTTTTGCAGAACTTGCCAGGCAGTTTCATGTCGCCACAAACGGTGAACTGCATGGAAGACTGCTGAAAACCGGAGAATTGATAGTTTCAGCCGTTTGTGATGAAGCGGGTGGTATTTCAGCGGCAGTTACCAGCCTGTTATCCTGGTTGACCGATAAAGAGCATTTCAATGATGAGTGGATTTCTCAAGTCATAAAAACCACACAGCTTGCACGTCAAGAAGTGATTACATTTGGAAAGGAATAAACAACTATGAGTGCTGACTCCGGTGCAATAACTGAAGCTGCTTTCCAATCGTATCTGGCGTATCTGATTGCAGGTGATCGGAACAAATGCCGCGAAGTAGTTGAGGACATCCTCCGTGACAATGTCGATACAAAAGATCTGTACGTGGGAGTATTCCAGCGGGCCCTCTATCGTGTTGGAGAATTGTGGGAGTGCAATCAGCTCTCAGTGGCACGTGAGCATATCGCAACAGCCATCACGGAGAGTATGCTTTCCCTTGTCTACCCGTCCATCTTTGCTGCAGAGCATTGCGGGCGAAAAGCGATTGTAGCCTGTGCCGCCAACGAATATCATCAATTGGGCGGCAAAATGGTTGCGGATATTCTCGAACTGAACGGTTGGGACGGATTGTTTTCTGGGGCCAACACTCCGGCAAAGGATTTATTGGAGCTTATCAATAATACAAACCCAAATTTGCTCTGCCTGTCGTTGAGTGTTCAGTCGGGGCTTCCGACATTACTCTTGCTACTGGACAATGTTCGAACAGAATTTCCCGATCTACCTATCATTGTCGGTGGTCAGGCTTTTCGTTGGGGTGGACGGGAAAATATTGCTTCATACCCTGACGTACGCCTTGTCGAAACGATTCATGAACTCGAACGCCTGATAAAGGATTGGTGACTATGATTGAACGTACTGCTATTTTGGAAAAACACATTTGGGACAGGTCGTCCCTTCTGGTATTGAATCTTGATGGCTTCGGCAGGGTTGTTGAGGCAAATGCTTATGCTCTCCGATTGCTCGGCAACGACTGCATTGGCCGTGGCTTTGGCGAACTGCTTATCGATTTTAATAGCCTGTTCGAACTTGGCAAGTTTCAGACAGATAATTCTTCAGCTCATTTGTTAAACTTTTCGACAGCCGAAGGAATGCCGGAATCGCTGAAAGTAACGTATTATCCATGTAACGACGGCGGTATTGTCGTCGGAGAACACGACGTCGGGGAACTGCAGGAACTACGCACAACCATGCTGACGCTTAATCAGGAGCAGGCCATTCTCTCGCGGGAACTCCAGAAGAAGAATGTCGAACTACAAAAACTTAATGACACAAAAAACCAGTTTCTCGGAATTGCGGCACATGATTTGCGCAATCCGATCTCAACAATTATCACGTACACCGACTTTTTTCTCGAAGACGAAGAACATCTGACTCCCGATATGACTGAAGTATTGGCTGATGTCCGATCTCTTGCTGATTTCATGCTTCATCTGATAACCCAGCTTTTAGATATCAGTGTTATTGAAATGGGCAAACTTGTTCTCGATAAACAGTTACTGGATATTGTTCCGTTTATCAACGAAGTAGTCAAATTGAACGGACTTTTGTCTCAGAAAAAAGGTATTGGCATTGAACAGCATTACAGAGGCAATCTCGACAGCATCTTGTGTGATCCGCATAAAATCAAACAGGTCATGAATAACCTTATTTCCAATGCCTTCAAGTTCTCTCTCCCCGGTACACAAGTAAAACTGCTCGTCTTTGCAGAACCACGTGAATTGAAGGTGGAAGTTCACGACCAGGGGCCTGGCATTCCCGCCCATGAGATAGACAAACTTTTCAAACCGTTTGGACGCACCAGTATCCATTCCACAGGCGGTGAAAGCAGCACCGGCCTGGGGCTCGTCATCAGCAGGAGAATTGTCGAATCTCATGGTGGAAGAATTGGTGTTGAAAGTGTCGTTGGAAGTGGTTCAGTATTCTGGTTTACCATACCATTCGGAGCATGACAGGAGATACACAAATGAGCATAACCACGGACACCTCTGTTTCCCCGGTACCAGCCGCAACCAAGCCATCCCACATCGTTGGCATCGGTGCTTCCGCTGGGGGACTAAGCGCGCTCGAACAGTTTTTCGATAACATGCCCTCCGATACCGGCATGGCATTTGTCGTTATTCAGCACCTCTCTCCCGATTTCAAGAGTCTTATGGACGATCTGCTGTCGCGACACACATCAATGCCGATTTATCGCGTCACTACCGGTATAGAACTGCAACCCAACAGTATCTATCTGATTCCGCCCAAAACTCACATGACGGTCAGCCAGGAGCATCTCTACCTGACAGAACGGACCATAAGTCCACAGATTGAACTCCCCATCGACATATTTTTCAACTCTCTGGCCGTCGATGCCGGCGATCGCGCCGTCGGGGTTGTCCTCTCCGGAACCGGTTCCGATGGTTCGCGCGGTATTGTCTCCATCAATAAAAATGGCGGGCTGGTGGTTGTTCAATCACCTGAATCGGCACAGTTCGACGGCATGCCGCGCAACGCTATCGCCACGAGCGTCTGTGACTTTATCCTGGCACCGGACCGGATACCGCGCATTCTGGTCGAATATGCTATCAGCCCGCTTTCAGTACGTACCAGAATGAATCACGAACTGGAAGTATTCGAGGATGAAGGGGAATTCGCCGGGATATTTGCGCTGCTACGGCGCAGCTATAATCTTGATTTTTCCAAATACAAAGCTTCCACGGTCGGCCGCCGTATCCGGCGGCGCATGGAGTTTCGCCAGATTCCTGAAGTGTCCGATTATGCCGCCATCGTCTCTGGCGATCAGCTGGAGCTTGAACTGCTCTATAAAGACCTGCTGATTGGCGTCACGGAATTTTTCCGCGACAAGCAGGCGTTCCAG
>Ga0209697_10003220_pt1 | contig 22443 bp, 16 predicted proteins | sample AliMusrvi5mmetaG_FD_184115 | JGI IMG/M metagenome (GOLD analysis project Ga0209697, IMG submission 184115) | Freshwater lake bacterial and archeal communities from Alinen Mustajarvi, Finland, to study Microbial Dark Matter (Phase II) - Alinen... | ecosystem: Environmental > Aquatic > Freshwater...
TTGTAGGAGCGTGTCGAAGCCTGACAGCTGTTTCAACTTTATTCACATTTTGACCACCAGGGCCTGAAGATCGAAAAGTATCCCAACTGATATCTGCTGGATTTATTTCAATATTAATATTTTCATCAACTATTGGATAAGCAAAAACTGAAGCGAATGAAGTGTGTCGTTTATTTTGAGAGTCAAATGGTGATAGTCTGACAAGACGGTGTACACCACTTTCACCTTTTAAATAGCCATAAGCATACTCGCCTTCAAATTCAATAGAAACAGATTTGATACCTGCGACATCCCCTTCCTGTGTATCGAGAATATTCACTTTGCATTTATTTCTTTCACCCCAGCGCAGGTACATGCGCATCAACATCTCTGCCCAGTCCTGACTCTCTGTACCACCTGCCCCCGAATTAATGTTCATTATTGCACCCAGCCTGTCTTCTTCACCACTGAGCATATTGCGGAATTCAAGGTCTTCAATAAATTTTAAAGAATCTTTATACTGTTTGTCGAGATCTTCTTCTGAAGCTTCACCTTCAATAAAAAAGTCCCATACTACATTGAAATCATCCAGACTATTTTTTGCATTGGCAAAAGCTGTTGTCCATGATTTTTTGTCCTGAATTGATTTGTGAATTTTTTCTGCAGCTTTTGGATCATTCCAAAAATCCGGACTTACAGTAAGTTTTTCTTCTTCTTCTATAAGTGCAAGTTTATTATCAATGTCAAAGGAACCTCCTTAAGGCATCAAGCCTTCTTGCGAGGTCTTTCATTTGTTCGGTTGTAACCATTGTATTTATTTTGGGTTGCAAAGATAGAGGATTTATTGTTAACGGAAAATATGTATGGGCTTTCGTTATTAATTTAAATTTTGTTCCTGCAATTAAAGGGGACTATGATGGTAGAAATGCAATAAAATATGGCATTTGTATTCTGATTAAAATGTCAGAATTTTAAAATACTGCCGGTGTTCATAAAAAGATGATTATCCAAACTCTGCTGTTTTACAGAAGATAAGCAATAGAAAATTCGACAATTATCATTAACAAGCATATTCAATAACAATTATTAAATCACTTACTTTTCAACCAATTTTTACACTACCTTTGCAAGTCATTTATTTTTTAGTAATGTTGGAAGTGAAGGCCGAAAAAGAACGGCAGGAAATAATAAAACGCTATCGCAATCTTCTCAGGGCATGCAAACCCAATACCAATATTGAAGATAAAAAGATAATTCGCAAAGCTTTCAATCTGGCTGTTGATGCCCATAAGGATATGCGGCGAAAGACAGGAGAACCTTATATTTATCACCCTCTCGCTGTAGCGCTTATTTCAGCAGAGGAAATTGGATTGGGTACTACCTCCGTGGTTTGCGCACTTTTGCACGATGTTGTTGAAGATACAGATTATACACTTACTGATATCCGTGGTCTCTTCGGTGATAAAGTCAGCAGAATCATTGATGGACTGACCAAGATTTCTGAGATCTTTGATCATAGTTCTCCATCCATGCAGGCAGAGAATTTCAGAAAGATGTTGCTCACACTTTCAGAAGATGTGAGAGTGATCCTGATAAAACTTGCTGACCGCCTGCACAACATGCGTACACTTGATGCAATGTCGCATCAGAATCAACTCAAAATATCCTACGAGACACTTTATCTTTTCGCACCTCTGGCTCATAGGTTGGGTTTATATGCTATTAAAAGTGAACTTGAAGATCTGGCGTTGAAATATACCGAACCTGAAATTTTTATAAACATCACGAATAAAATCCAGGAATCAGAAAAGGAGAGAGTAAGATTTATCAACCGGTTCATCAATCCTATTAAAAAGGAAATGACAAATCAGCACGTCAATTATACTGTTGCTCACCGCACCAAATCGGTACATTCGATTTGGGAAAAAATGAAAAAGAAAGAGATCCCTTTCGAAGAAGTTTTTGATCTTTTTGCTGTACGTATAATTGTTGAGCCTCCTCCTGACCAGGAAAAAGCTGAATGCTGGAAAGTGTATTCAATAGTTACTGATTTTTACAGACCTAATCCTGACAGGCTCCGTGACTGGATCTCCAATCCCAAAGCCAATGGTTACGAATCGCTGCACACAACAGTGATGGGACCTAACGGGAAATGGGTGGAAGTTCAGATTCGCAGTAACAGAATGGATGAAATTGCTGAAAAGGGATTTGCTGCGCATTGGAAATACAAAGAAACAGGAAATGCTGAAAGCGGACTTGATGAATGGCTGAAAAAAATTCGCGAACTGCTGAAAAGTCCGGAAGCCAATGCTCTTGATTTCCTTGATGATTTTAAACTGAATTTATTTTCGGACGAGATATTTATTTTCACTCCAAAGGGCGAACTGAAAACACTTCCTATTGGTTCAACATCTCTCGATTTTGCTTACAATATCCACTCCCAGATCGGAGATAATTGTATAGGCGCAAAAGTAAATCACAAACTTGTTCCTCTCAATCATCAGTTGAAAAGCGGTGATCAGGTTGAAATAATTACTTCAGGAAAACAGAAACCTAAAGAAGATTGGCTGGGGTATGTCATTACTGCAAAAGCCAAGACCCGCATCAAAGCTGCATTGAAAGAGGATGTAAGAAAAGTAGCGGAAGAAGGCAAAGAAGTTCTGACGCGTAAATTCAAACAGCTGAAGCTAGAGTTCAACAATTCGAACATTGCAAAACTTCTTACTTTTTATAAGATACCAAATTCACAGGAATTATTTTGCCAGGTAGCTATTGGAAAGATAGGACTGCGCGAATTAAAAGCTTTCATCCAGGAGAAAGATCGCTCAAAATGGCTTAAGTATATAACCTCTCCATTCTCAAGGAAACCCGGAAAAGAAAAAGAAGCTGCAGAAAATGAAATCACAAAAGAAGAGTCTGTCAAAATTATAGGGAAAAATGACACGCTGCTTATTGGTGACAACATGGACAAATTGCAATACACACTTTCGCCGTGTTGCAATCCCATCCCCGGTGATGATGTTTTTGGATTTGTAACAATCAATGAAGGTATCAAAATACACAGGTCAAGTTGTCCGAATGCAATGAACATGCTTTCGAAATATGCTTACCGTACAGTGAAAGCGAAATGGACAAACAACGAATCGCTCGCATTCCTTGCCGGTATCAAGATCATAGGAATTGACAAAGTCGGTATCGTGAACAATATTACCAAAGTGATCTCAAACGAACTTAACCTGAACATGCGCTCAATTAGCGTGGATAGTGAAGCAGGGACTTTCGTTGGGACGGTAATGCTTTTTGTTTATGACACAATCCATTTAAAAGACCTTATACAAAACCTGAAAAAAGTTGAAGGAGTACAGCAGGTTTTGAGAATAGATAAAGCCTGAAAAATTAACCAATATGCTTGTAATTACTTGTTGACTTAAAAGATTTTTTTAACTTTGATTTGTAATTTTAAATAATTTTATGCAATTAAATCTTACGATATGATTGACAAAGAAACCTTAGATACTGTGAAGCAGATTTTCACAAATTACATACAGTTAAACGGACAAAGAAAAACTCCGGAAAGATACACCATCCTTAAGGAAATTTATTTGCAGGATGGGCATTTCGATGTGGAGTCCCTTTACATTCACATGAAGAATGAAAAGTACAAACTCAGCAGGGCGACGATCTATAATACGATAGAACTTTTACTTGATTGCGGACTTATCGTGAAACATCAGTTTGGAAAAAATGTCGGGCAGTATGAAAGGACTTACAGAAATAAACAGCATGATCATTTAGTGTGTATGGAATGTGGAAAAATTACTGAATTCTGCGATCCAAGAATACAGGATATAGAAAGCTCGGCAAGCAGGCAATTTGATTTTGAAATAAATCATCACTCCCTTGTTTTTTACGGCAGATGCAGGGAGCATCCTGAATAAATTAAAGGTCAAAATTCCAATCCCGAAGTTTCGGGTCAAATTCCAAATTCCAAGAACCAAATCTCAAATTAATTAATGAAAGTTGATGTTTTAATAGGTCTTCAGTGGGGCGACGAAGGCAAAGGAAAGATAGTTGATGTAATTACTCCTAAATACGATGTTATTGCGCGTTTCCAGGGAGGGCCTAATGCCGGTCATACTTTGGAATTCGATGGAATGAAACAAGTTCTTCATACAATTCCATCAGGCATTTTTCATCCTGAAAAAATAAATGTGGTAGGAAACGGAGTCGTCATTGACCCTGTGGTGCTTCTTAAAGAAATCATTGAACTTTCAGGCAAGAAACTGGATGCTACAAAGAACCTTGTAATTTCGAGGAAAGCGCATCTGATACTTCCGTCCCACCGCATACTCGATGCTGCCAATGAATGTTCCAAAGGTTCTTCAAAGATCGGCTCTACATTGAAAGGTATTGGCCCTGCCTATACTGATAAAACAGCCCGCATAGGAATACGTTTCGGCGATATTGAAAAAAAGGATTTCAGAAACCAGTATGATACTTTAAAGTCCAAGCATCTCGAACTGGTGAGGAATCTTTGTTTTGATTACTGCAATTACAAAATTGACGGAGATCTGTTTGATGAATACGAAAGAAAATGGTTTGAAGCACTGGAGAAACTTCAGTCCATTCCTCTTATAGACAGTGAAATTTTTATTAACCGTTGTCTTGAAGAAAATAAACCGGTTCTGGCAGAAGGTGCACAAGGCTCATTGCTTGATGTTGATTTTGGAACCTATCCGTTTGTGACATCTTCAAACACTACATGCGCTGGTGTTTGCACCGGCTTGGGCATAGCGCCTCGGTCAATTGGTGAAGTGTTCGGAATATTCAAAGCTTACTGTACAAGAGTAGGTAGTGGTCCTTTTCCAACGGAGTTAAATGATGCAACAGGAGAGTTACTCCGGAAGAATGGCAATGAATATGGTTCCACAACAGGTCGTCCTCGCAGATGCGGTTGGCTTGATATTCCTGCATTAAAATATGCCATCATGCTCAATGGCGTTAGTCAGTTGATCATGATGAAAGCCGATGTGCTGAGTAATTTCAAACGCATTAAAGTCTGTACACAATATAACTACAAAGGAACGCTGATTGATTATATTCCTTTTGAAATAAATCCCGGTGAACTTTCTCCGGTTTATACGGATATTAAAGGTTGGGACGCTTCTCTGGACAAAATGAAATCAGTGGATAGTCTGCCTTTGGAATTGATCAGATACATTGAATTTATTGAAAATGCTGTTAAAACTCCGATCACAATAATCTCTGTCGGACCGGACAGATTACAGACAATAAGAAGGTGATTTTAATATTAATATTTAATACCTTTGCACTCTCAACTTTAATTTGAAAAATTATGCAAGCCGCCAAACAACCATTTTCAAATATTCAGATAGAATTGATGAAAATCTATTCAACAAATCTATCCGATACAGAGCTTAAAGAACTTAAAGACATTCTTGCTCAATTTTACGCAAAGAAGTCAATTAAATCGGCTAATAAAGCCTGGAAAGAAAAGAAACTTAATGACGATATTATGGACAAATGGCTAAATGAAAAATAATCCACGCTTAAACAATCTAAAAGATATCAATAGTCCATTGGTTTCAATTTCAGAATTCAATTACTCCAAAAAATCAACATTCTTTCCTTTCCATTATTAATTTTTTTTCTACTTTAGCAATTCAAAATCACAGGTCATGAAATTCCAAATAATTTTACTATTCTCATTGCTTTTATCCTTCTCTGTTATTGCACAGGAAGTCAAGGAAAGTGAAGTTCCGGCTAAGGTTGTATCAACATTTAAAACCAAATTTGCTCCGTCAGGAAAGACTACATGGAACAAGAAGATTGATGTTTTTGTAGCTTCTTTCAAAGAAGACGGTCAGAATATGCTTGCAACATTTGCTACCGATGGAACACTGAATGAAACAAAATATGAAATCCCCGGACAGGAATTACCGGGTGCCATTGGTTCTTATATTGACAACAATTATAAGGATGCAAAAATAAAATCTTCCTGGCAACGCGAAACACCAACGGAACCTCTCCACTATTATGTGACGTTGAAAAAAGAAGGTGTTATTGAGGCTGCCGAATTTTGGTTCGACATGAAGGGAAAGTTAATCAAGAAAAATGTTCCTGACGCTTTCATTAAAGCTGTGGGGATAGTATCAGTAAAAACTGTTGTGACTATTCACCCACCCACAGCCGTTAATGATTCATTTCCCGTAAAAGTTCCTTCAGCCATTGTGCAATATTGGAAAAAGGACAGTGTGAATTACACTGCCACATTTACCAAAGATGAAATGACCGGCTTTGCTGAATTTGGTCCCGATGGCACATGGCATTTCACCAAGTACACTGTGGATGCAAAAGAGTTGCCCGGTCCTATACAGACGGATGTGCAGGCTCACTACAAAGCTTATAGTATCAAGTACGGACAGTTAGTTTCTGAACCTTCGAAAACTTATCAATATTACTATGTCTATGCAAAGAAGGAAGGGATAGGAGTTCCTTCTGTTGAACTATATTATACTATGGCCGGAAAGTTCATTAAAAGTGTTTTTTCTGAAGAAAAAGTTATCAATGATGAAACTGAAAAATCTATAAAAGAAACCAACAAGGTGAATAAAACCACTGATGCCGACAGTACGAATGAAGCAACAAATAGCGAAGAAGTAATAAATAAAAGAGAACTTCCTACAACAATTACAAACTACATTAAACAAATGTACAAAGAATACGAAATAAAATCAGCTGTATTGAGCACCACAGATGCCGGCACTTTTTATATTGTGAAAATAAAAAAAGAAGGAATACAGACTCCGATGAAATTGCAGTTTGATGTAAAGGGAAAATTCATTCCTGAAGAAGAAATTAAATAATCTTAGCTAAAAAGATCCAAGTCTCAATCCCGAAGTTTCGAGACAAATTCCAAATTCCATTTCTAAAACTTCAGTAATGGAATTTGGAATTTTATTTTAAAAACCGTTTTCCTACAAATACTAATTATGAAAAACTCCTGTTTACTTTTACTAATATTTTTATTCGGGATCAACCTGAATTTATTTTCGCAGACTTACACCATGCCCGCAGAGGAAAATCAGCATGAAGGCACCTGGTTGCAATGGCCACACCAGTATGAGTATGGCAATCCCTACAGGGATAGTCTTGATCCCATCTGGGTTGCCATGACCCATGCTTTGGTGCAGAGCGAAAATGTGCATATTATTGCCTATAATTCCACACAACAAACACGCATCACAACATTGCTTACCAATGCAGGAGTGAGTTTAACCAATATTGATTTTAGAATATTCCGTACGAATGATGTGTGGGTTAGAGATAATGGACCCATTTACGTGAAAGATGGTAGTGGAAATTTAAAGATCGAAGATTGGGGCTTCAATGGCTGGGGCGGCAAATACAATTATAATTATGACGACCCGATTCCTACAGAGGTTGCCACAGCAATATCAGTACCTGTCGTTAATTTAGGTTCCACGATGACTGTTGAAGGAGGCGCTTATGAGCTTGATGGCAATGGTGTGCTGATGGCCTGCAGGAGTTCTATCCTTGCACAAAGTCCTGCAAGTTCGGTGAGAAATCCCGGAATGACACAAGCGCAAGCCGAAACTATTTTATCAACCAATCTCGGCATTTCAAAATTTATATGGCTTAACGGTGTCACCGGTCTTGATCTTACCGACATGCATATTGACGGGTTTGTGCATTTTGCCAACGATAGCACCATCGTTACCATGAACAATACAGACCTGCTTTATTGGGAAGTTCCTCAAGCTGATATTGACACTCTCTACAATGCGAAAAATGTGAATAATCATCCTTATCATTTTGTTTACGTTCCACTCTCTCAAAATAATGTTTCCACAACTAACGGAACCAACCTTGGCTACCAGGGCTCTTATTGCAATTACTATGTTGCAAATACTGTGGTGCTCGTTCCAAATTACAATGATCCAAATGATGCCGTTGCCAACAATATTATTCAGCAATTGTATCCCGGAAGGACAGTGATAGGAATTGATGTAAGGGATCTGTACCAATATGGCGGCATGGTTCATTGCGTAACACAACAGCAGCCTGCACTGACTTCAACGGGATTTATTGAACCAACAAATCATGAAATAAATGTTGAACAGAATTTCCCGAATCCCTTTGGTGATAAAACAACGATAAACTTTACACTAAATAAAAATTCCAATATCAGGATTGAGATCTACAACTCATTCGGACAATTGGTATCAACCCTTGTCAATACAGAGCTTACTGCAGGCAAGCATTCATTTGAAGTAAATGCTGCAGATTTTGCTAACGGGATTTATAATTATGTTGTGACAGTAAATGACAAAACAAATATTTGCAAAAGAATGATCATTCTGAAATAAGAAAATTGAAATTTGAGTCCACTCCGATAAGTCTTTTTTACCACAAAAGCACAAAAACACCAAATTTCACGAAATTATATTTTATTAAAAACTTGTATTTTGTGTTATTTTGTGTCTTTGCGTTTTAGTGGTAATTTTCGCATTTATTACTTTTCGGAGCAGTCTCAAATTTGAAATTTGTTTATCAGTTATTGTACCAGTTTAGTTAATTCACAATAAAAAGTAAAACGAAAAAGAACCTTATTTTACTCTTTTTAAACCTCTCATGTAACTTCAATTTTACCGGAACCATACTTTTCCAAAGTTTTCTTCACTTTGGAAAAGTTTTCACCCGGCTAGTTTTGGAAAGTTGCTTTCTTTAAAATTACAATCTTTTCATTGCTCCATGACTTAGTAGTATAGGCCTACACAGGCGTCTTTGACCTTATTATTATCCCTTCAATAAGGTAATGTGATTATGCGATACACACACGATAATGAATGAAAATGTTTAATGAGTGACGGGGTGACAAGAAAAAGTCGCCCCGTCAGGTTGGCTGCCTATTTACATAGGAAGGTAATAAGGTTAAAATTCCCGGTTATTATATTTCTACCAAAGTTTGAAAACTAAAAAAATAAGGTTTTTTCGAAATCAATTATTTTGAATTATAGCTAAAAATATAGTGACTTTCCATACTGGTATAATTGTGGATATTCAAAAATCCAAAATTCTGATCTTTCCTTTCAGATAAAATTGACTCGCATAATTTGCAATTTCGTACTTTTACAAAACAATAACCGGGATTCTTTTTCCGGTCATACTCTGTATCATTTATGAAAAAACTTATTCTACTCCTTTTATCCGCGCTGATTATTTTTACGAATACAAATGCGCAACACATGTACAGGCCATCGAACGCAGAGATAAAAACCCTGCCGGCCTGGGCACAGGAAATGTACAGTCAAAATCCAAACGTTTTCAAAACCGACAGTCTTTACAAGGATTATTATTCCTCACACATTTTCGAAAAAAGTTATCACACTCAGTATTTCCTTCGCTGGAGAAGAGCTGTGGAAAACAGAATTGATGCCAACGGATTTGTTATTCCCGTAAAGGAAAATGAAGTTTTAAACAGCGAGAATAATTACAGAAATAAACTTGCAGGAAAAACCAACAACAAACAAAAGTCCCTTTCCTATTGGTCTCCCGTTGGGCCTTACCAGGTTTACAACAGCAATAATGATCCTTCAAATGATCAGACCAATGTTTACTCTATTGATCAATGCGCCTCATTTCCCAACATTTTATATTGCGGGACTGAGCCGGGTGAAGTTTATAAAAGTGTTGACAATGCAGCCACATGGAAGTGTGTTTCATTGGGCGAGAATTTTGACGGTGGCTTGCGTGCCATCGAAGTTGATCCCACCAACCCCGATATTGTCTTTGCCGGTTGTGGCAGTTATGTAAAACGTACCACCGACGGAGGTGCAAGCTGGACAACAGTTCTTACTGCCAGCAATCTGAACGCGAATGAAATTCTTATCAACAAGGGGAACACACAAATTGTTTTGGTAGCCGGTGATGCCGGATTGTATCGTTCCACAGATGGTGGTGCAACTTTTACGCAGTTATACAATGATCGCTCCTATGATGTCAAGCTCAACAGCGGCGACAGCAATATTGTTTACCTTGTTAAGAACAATCCGACTCTTGGCATCTGTGAATTTTTTAAATCAGCAAATGCAGGCGCTACATGGACAAAACAGACACCAGGCTGGTACACATCTTCCGATTCAGCAAGGAATGACGGCGGCGCCCGCATTGGTGTTACTCCTGCAAATCCCAACAGGGTTTACGCATATTTAATCGGCGAAGCAAAGGTTAATGATTATGGCTTTATCGGTGTTTATCGCAGCGATGATGGCGGAACCACATGGACATTACCAAATCCTCCTGCAGGCGGACCTTACACAACATCTCATCCTGACCTTGCCTATGGCACGCCAACATGGACTTATCACCAGGGTTTCTACAATTGCGCCATCATGGTTTCTGCCACTGATGCTGACAAAATACTGATAGGAGGATTGAATCTTTGGCGTTCTGCCGATGGTGCACAAACCTTCTCCCCTGTGGCCGGATATGTCTCCGGTGGCAACCTCGACATGCATGTGGATATGCAGGATTTCAGAGCTGTCGGGACCAATTACTGGGTAACAACAGATGGCGGTGTTTACAGATCTCCCGACTTTTTCGACACTTCCACTATTCATAAAACAAGTGGTATCCGTGGCTCTGAATACTGGGGATTCGGTTCAGGATGGAACGATGATGTGCTTGTTGGCGGCCTCTATCACAATGGGAATATTGCATGGTACGAAAACTACGGCGAAGGGAATTTCCTTTCCCTTGGCGGTGGTGAAGCAAGCACAGGCTACATCAATCCCGGCAACAATATGAAAGCTTATTTTTCTGACATTGGCGGAAAATATATTCCCGAATTGATCACTGATCCCGTTGCCTCTTTCAGTCTCGGATTAAGTCCCAACGAAAGTTATTACGCTGCCGAATCGAGCGAAATGCAGTTTACGCCTTCATGCTACAACACCGCTTTTATTGGTTATGAAAATAAATTATGGAAGACAACCGACGGAGGCGCTTCCTTCAATCTTGTAAAAACTTTTGGAAGCAATGTGAACGACCAGGTAAAATACATCGAAATATCAAGGAGCAATCCGCAGGTCATGTACCTCAACCAGCAGCCACAGTATGGCAGCACAGGAATATTATGGAAGACAACCAATGGTGGTTCAACATGGACAGCCCTTGCCATTCCTGCAGGCAACAGCAGGGTGATGTTGCTCACGCTCGATTTCACCAACGAAAATAACCTGTGGATATCCTACACTTACGGAGCCAACGGAACCAAAATTTTCAAAACAACCAATGGCGGTAACACCTGGACAAACTTAACAACATCCACACTTGATGATGAAAATATTCACAGCATCGTGAACATTGCAAAAACCAATGGTGGCATTTACGCCTGCTCTGATCGCACTGTTTTCTACAGAAACAATGCGATGAGTAACTGGCAACTTACAAACGACAGCCTGCCATCTTTTTTTAATTCCGACATTGCACACCCGTTTTACCGCGATGGCAAGATCCGTATCGCTTCATACGGAAAAGGTATCTGGGAAAGCCCGTTGTTTGAACAACCTTCAGGACCGGTGGCACAGATCACTGTTGACAAAACAGATCAGATAGTGGTTTGCCACACCGATTCATTTTATTTTGATGACTATTCAGCGCTGAATCATTTGAACGCTTCGTGGCACTGGACTTTTCAGAATGGCAGCCCGGCAACATCCGCACTGAGAAACCCTGTGGTTTATTTTGCCGCTCCCGGAACTTACCTTGCCACGCTTACCGTTACCGATGGCAATGGGCAATCCGACACCGATTCATTGCATGTTACCATCAGCAATTATTCACCACCCGCCAACATTCAGGAAGGATTTCAGGCAAGCTTTCCACCTGCAGAAATTACCATCGAAAACCCGGGCAATGATGCGCAATGGTCTTTGGATACGGCAGCAGGTGGCTTTGGCAATAGCTCACAATCGGCCATTTTCGACAATTTCAGTTACGATTCACAGGGCAAATGGGACGATATGCGGGTCTCCCTTAATTTCACAAATCCTCTTTCAACCAAATTGGCTTTCGATTATGCTTATGCACCTTATGGCGGACAGTATATGGACTCGCTGGCAGTGCTGGTTTCAACAGATTGCGGAAATACTTTTACGCAGTTATTCAAAAAAGGCGGTGATTCGCTGGGCACTGCCCCTTCAAATTCAAGCATGTTCATTCCCGATTCCTCTCAATGGAAAAGAGACAGCATTGACCTTTCAGCTTATGCGGGCGCTGCTCACCTTGTTATTGCTTTCCGCAACATTGGCTATTGGGGAAATGCCGTTTATGTTGACAACATCAATCTTTCCTCATCCACCGTGGGCATTCAGGAACCCAAGCAAAATAAATTTGAAGTCTTTCCAAACCCTGTAAGCAAAAATGGCACACTCACAATTACCGATCCTTTGAATGAAAAAATAAATGTTACCCTTTTTGATGGCAGAGGCAGTGTGGTCTTCAAAAACAATATCCGTTCGACAACCGGGCTTAGCCTTTCTCCACTCAAACTTGCGCCCGGAGTTTATCATCTGAATCTTTTTGGCGAAACCAGGATCATGAATTATAAATTGATAGTAGGATCGTAGGAAATATGGAAGAGAGATGATAGAAAATAGCTAATAGAAAATAGGGGTTGTGGGGGATTGGAAGGCTGCAATTGAAAGGTGCGATAAAGGGTTTTGGACTTTAAATGCACCGGTTGGAAAACACACCTCAATATTTTTATTTATATCATTTTTATTTTCGATAAATTTTTTATGTACTTTTACGGCGTGAAAATTAATATCCGGTAATTCTTAAGTTTTTGAGAGTTTTTATTAATCGGATTAAAAATCCTAATAGTAAAATGGCAAGCAGTGCAAATCACTGCCTGAGGAATTGACATGAGAAATTTGACCTTCATTTTATTAATTTTTCTTTTTGCATGTACGACCAGGCAAACTCACCAGGCAATAATTTCAAATGTGGACAAGATTAAAATTGTTAATTTATCACTTGACACAACTTATAGTTATACAGACACAAGAGATATTGATATTTTAAAAGAAATCATTATTGCCAGACATGACAATATAAGTTCAATAAAAATTTACGCAGAAATTCAATATTAGAGTCCACTCCGAAAAGTAAAAAATACAAAATTGCCGCTAAGGCGCTAAAGCACTAAGATACGCAAAGCATTGAAAAACAATTATAACTTTTTTGCAAAACTTCGAGTCTTAGAGCCTTTGCGGCAGGAAAAAGACTTATCGGAGCAGACTCATATTACGAAAAAGATAAACGTGTATTGACGGCATACCAAACTGAACCTGGTGGATGTTTTTATGTCATTAAGTCTGACACTTTCAAGACAAGAGAATCATGGATACAGGGTATGCTCATTAGTGGAATGTGATTAATTTCTTTCAGTCCGGCAATGCATCTCCCCAAAAGTCTTGCTTTCCATCAAAAGAAATGTAATAAACAAATAAAGTAAAAGTTATTTGAGTAACCCTTTTACGAAAGTAATAAAGTCTGAATGCAAAGAATAAAGCGCAACGAGGAAAATGATGGTACAACAAATAAGATCAACAACAACTTTATTGCTTTGCAGGTTGAAGAATGAATGAAATTATGCATTAAAAACAATCACCAACATTGCTATTTTCAGTCAACATATTTTAAAGGCGAAAAATCATTATAACCCATGAAAATAAAAAAAGCAAAAGCCACTCCCGACAAGCTACAATCTTTTACAAAAAAGAAATATTGGCTTGATCTGTTTTACATGTTCATTTTGATGATTGTTGTAATTGTCGTTTACAACAAAGTTTTTGACAAGAAACTATATCTTGGTGGCGATAATGCCGTTTATTATATTACTGCCAAAGCAATTGCCGATGGTCAGGGATATACCAACATCAATTCGCCCGCCAATACTGCGGCCACATGGTATCCGCCGGGTTATCCTTTTATTTCTGCAATTGTGATGAAGGTTTTTGGCGAAAAAATTGAAGTGATGAACAAAGCCAATGGCTTTTTTCTTTTCGGCAGCCTTATATTTCTGTATTTACTTTCGCTACGATTTACAAAAAACAAACATCTTTCCTTCGTGATCACCATTCTCACGGCGTTGAATCTGCACATATTGAATTACTCGTTTATTGCAATGTCGGAGATACCCTTTATTTTCGCATCGCTGGGAGCGCTGACATTTTTTATGCGATGGAAAAAAGAAGGCTTACCTTTTAAGGATTACAATTTCTGGCTGTTCCTGGCTTTTTTAATATTGAGTTATTTCATCCGCGAAGTTGGCATCGTTCTTATTGGCGCTTCGCTTTTATTCCTGCTCATTGAACGGAAATGGAAGCTGGCAATCATTGTTTTTACAGCATTTTTTCTGTGTGCATTTCCATGGTATATCAGGAACAAACTGGTCTCCGGAAGCAGGTACGAAAGCCAATTGGTGATGAAAAATCCGTATAAGCCCGAATTGGGCAATATGAAGATCTCTGACTGGTTTACACGGATTGAGAATAATGCCGTGCGCTATGCTTCGATGGAAGTTCCGGTTGCTACCCTTTCCTATAGTATCGAAAATACCGACACCTATACCAAGCCTACGCCAAACGACAGGAATTGGACCATAGGTATTTTGTTTGTTTTACTTGTAGCCATCGGGCTTTTCCGCGTTCGTGAATATAAATGGCTGTTGATTTTCTATATGGCAGGAATTGTTGCCGTTCTTATGCTTTGGCCCGATGTGTGGTTTGGCATCCGCTTTATGTTGGTGATCATACCCTTCATTTACATGCTGGCAGTATTGTCTGTTTTCGATGGGTTATCATGGCTGTTGAAGAAAATTAATTTTCACGACAAATTCAGGGTGAGTGTTGTCCCCTTTTTATTTTTGGCATATATTTTTGTCTTGCAGGACGGAATTACATTTTTGGCTACCAAAGCCAAAGGCGTTTTTCCGCAACCATACGTTCAATATTTCGAGCTTGCAAAATGGGTCAAACAAAATTTGCCTCCCCAATCGGTAGTTGTTTGCCGTAAACCTGAATTGTTCTATTTATACGCCAATTGTAAAACTGCCGGCTTTTTAAATACTTTGAACGGCGACAGTTTGATCGCATTTCTGAAGACTCAAAAAGCAACCCATGCGGTGATTGATCAGCTTGGTTATTCATCAACCGGGCTGTATCTGCTGCCTGCCATTAAAAAGAATATCGAGAAATTCAAAATGATCAAAAAAACTGAAAAACCTGAAACTTATCTGTACGAGATCCACTACGATTGCGGATACAAAGGAGAAATGCAAAACGGCAAACGAAACGGCAAAGGTGTTTCCAACTTCGCCGATGGACAGTTGTATGATGGTTACTGGAAGGACGATAAAAAAGAAGGCAAAGGAGTTTTTACCTGGTCAAGTGGTGAAAAATACGACGGCAACTTTAGCAATGATGTCAGGAATGGCGATGGTATTCTGTATATGACAAACGGCAACAGGCTCGAAGGCTTCTGGAAAAATGATACCCTCTACGGTTATGCAAAACTATATGACCCCAAGGGCAAACTCCTTCACCAGGGCAATACCAAAAATAACCTCTTTGTAAATTAAGGTGAGGCATGGATTGGTGAATATTTGGTGGGTTGAATATTAAATTATGAGTTATTGATAATCGTAGCTATGTGAAATCTATGCGTAACTATGTGCCTATATGTTAAAAAAAACCAACAATATTGAGTCATGGAGGTAGTAAATAAAATCTTAAAATAGAACCACACAGGCACAATTGAAACACAGGCATCACATGGAAAATCCGGAAAAATGAACAACATTTCCGGTTTAATTTAATTGCTTTTATACAGTCCACCGAAACCTCGTTTTTCCCAAATAAACCATAAAAACTGTAATATTTTATACTATTGATATCTAATAATTTTTGCCGATTTATTGCTCCAAACCAGCACTGGTTTAAATCAAACCATCATTGGTTTGAATCAAACCAAGAGCAGAACAAATCAAACCATCACTGGTTTGAATCAAACCAAGAGCAGAACAAACCAAACCATCACTGGTTTGAATCAAACCAATAGCAGAACAAACCAAACCATCACTGGTTTGAATCAAACCAGGAGCAGAACAAATCAAACCATCACTGGTTTGAATCAAACCAGCAGCAGAACAAATCAAACCATCACTGGTTTGAATCAAACCAGTAGCAGAACAAATCAAACCATCACTGGTTTGACTTAAACCAATCGTGGTTTTGAGTGAAATCACCATGTGTTTTTTTAAAAAAATACTGTTCTTTTTTGAAGTAATATTAAAAGAAAAAGCGAACACAATGGTTCGCTTTTATCTTGAAGAAAAATGATAGTTATTGCCCGTTTCCCGGCGAGTGATGAATATAATTTATTTTGTCAGTTTTGGTGAAAAACTAAACCATGCACTAGGTTGACTTATGCCATAAGAATTCACAGCATAAATACGTATAAAATTAATCTTGTTAGCAACAATCTGTGAGGTGCTTAAAACTAATTTGGTGGCAGGTTTGTTTTCTATTACCTGTACAATCTGTGCTGTATCATCAACCACCGGAGTTAATTCAACATCAAAGGTCACATGCTCATGAGTAGTTGGATCATGTTCCACATCCTGTTTGTTTTGCTTACGGGTAAGCTTTATCTTATAAGTATTTTCTTCTTTTCCTTCAACAACTGCTTTAATAGTATTCCTTAGCTCCGGAACATTGTGTATGCTTGGTTGATAATTTGAATCCAGGCCTGACTGATTTATTATAGTGATGTCTCCGTCAGCCACATCATTAACATCATTTAAAACTTTCCCGATTAACTTAAAAACAACGATGCTTTGTTTATCACGGGCCTCTCTATCATCTTTGTTACGCTTTGCCGATGATATCAGGTTGTCTAAAAGTAAAGCTGCTGCAATAAAAGCCGCCTTTTTTGCCACTCCGTTTGGAAAAAGTGTCGGATTTGCGAAATACTTTAAAATAATTGAATTAGGCATATAGTCAATACAAAAACAGTACCTTTGTGCGTATTAAAAAAGGAACTATGGAACTAAGATTTGAGAGCCTTACAATTTTTGAATTTCAAGAGAAATTTCCTGACGATGACGCATGCATGGAACACTTGACAAAATTAAAGTGGTCACTGGGATTTGTATGTTCCCAATGCGGACATACAAAGTACTGCAAAGGTAAACGGGAGTATGATGTGCAGTGCACAAGATGTAATTATATTGAGTCACCAACAAGCGGAACTCTTTTTCACAAAATGAAGTTTTCGATTCTTAAAGCGTTTTACATTATTTACTATATAAGCACAAACAAGAAGGGGGTATCCAGCACAGAACTTAGTCGAAAGTTAGGGCTTCGTCAAAAAACTTGTTGGTTATTCAAACAGAAAGTTATGAGGGCAATGAAGAGTAGTGGTAATTATAAAATTACGGAGGTAGCTGAAGTTGATGAATCAGTTATTGGAGGTCAAGAAGAAGGGGTAGTCGGTCGCCAGAATAACAAAAAAAAATTGGTCGTCTTTGCAATTGAAAAGAAATGTAAAGGTGTGAGCCGTGTTTATGGTAAAGTTATTGGACATAGCAGTGCAAAGGAATTGGGAGCCTTTATGAAATCAACTATATCGCTTGATGCTAAAATAAAGACAGATGAATGGACTGGGTACACTCCGCTAAAGAAAGACTTTGCGAATCTTAACCAAGTTCCTTCCGGAAAGAAAGGTAAAAGTTTTCCAGATTTACATAGGGTCATAATGGGATTTAAAGGCTGGCTTAGAGGAATGCATCATCGGGTTAAATATTTGCAAGCATACATAGACGAGTACACCTACCGTTATAATCGACATAAGATGAAAGGAAATATTTTCGATAACCTCTTGGAAAGGATGATGAAGGCAGAACCATGCCCCTATAAATTAATTATTATCTAAATGCCTAATTCAATAAAATAATTTACCGGTCTGGATGCCCAAGCGTCCTCCAATCCAAAATCTCGATAGACTTCCTTTTCCGGATTTTAGTGATTTTTCTTGGAATAAATACCCTCATCCTACCGAAATTCCAATTATGGCTTCCAGAGGATGTGTTTACCATTGTGTTTATTGTTATGAATGTGTATTTTGGGATAAATTTCGCTGCCGCAGTGCTGAGAATATTGTTGAAGAAATGGCTTACAGGATTTCGCAGCATTCATTTCAATCTGACTCAAGTCAAAATACTCTCTTTAAAAACAGACAAATGCACTCACGGCCTTTGAAATTTATATTTGCCGACTCTCTAGTCAATGGGAATTACAGGGTATTAGGAGAAATGTGTGATAAGATAATTGAGCAAAGGTTAAATATACAATGGGTTGGACAAGCAACTATAGACAAACGTATGGATAAAAGCTTTTTCCAAAAACTAAAACAAGCAGGCTGTGTTCATCTTGGTTTTGGATTAGAAAGCGGGTCACAAAAGATTCTTGATATTATGAATAAGAAATTTCAAATTAAAGATGCAGGTCCTGTTTTAAGAGCAGCAAGAATATCTGGCGTCAAAGTGACATTGAATGTTATGGTCGGCTTTCCTTCTGAGACCTTTCTTGATTTTATTCACACAATTATTTTTTTGCTGAAAAATCGCATGTGGATACGTTCAGTAAGCAATGTTACTAGTACGCAGCTTGCTTTAGGCACTCCCATTTGGCTCAACCCCGAAAAATTTGGTGTTACAATCCTCCCTGATGGTTCATGGTACTCACATGACACAGGAAATGAAACTGATAGAAAGCGTAGACTGAGATTTTTACACTGGGCAATGACATGTTTAATTATTCCTCATCAAAAGATTGCGAAAGATTAGAGTTCTTCTTGCATGGATTGCTCTGATAGCACTCGTCAGCACGTTGGGGCGCAGGATATCCCGACATTTTGTCGAGATATCCTGACGCATTTATTATCACAACAAAAAAAAATGTTCCACCCTCAAAAGGTGGCATATTTTATAAGGACTAGTACTCCATGATTGACTAGTGACTATTGACTTCCCTCATCATTATAACTTTTTCTCCGTTGTGGTGGATCTGCGCTCAGCCACGTTCAACTAATGAGATTTGTAATCTCAACTCCTACATTTGTGCCTCTCTTTTATTAGTATGTAATAGACTACAAAAGTTTTAAAAACTTTTGTAGTCCCGATTATTACAGAAAATTAATTTGCAAATTGATTTTTTTGTAATTTGACCATAAAATGATTATTTTTTTACAGAGAAATATTACAAAAATACAAGACTGCACGCATAGAGACTGCTATTGGAAGCATGGAAAAGCAGAGGATTTTATTGAAGGGAAAAGGTGTTAAAAGAACAATTGCATGAAACAAATTATGGGCACCTCTAAAAACTATTTTTAGCGGCGTCCATAAAATATAAAATCCGCTGACCAGATTATAAACAAGGAAAAAATACAAGAAAAAAACAAATAAACTTTGTCGAAATAACAAACACGGACAAATCATTAGAAAAACAAATGAAATGGTATCATTACGTTGCAGGATTTTTTGCAGGAGGATTTTTGACGAACGCGGTTCCACATCTCGTTAATGGAATTTCAGGAAACGCTTTCCCCACAACATTTGCTAATACACCAGGTCAGGGACTTTCATCTCCTTTGACTAATGTTTTATGGGCGCTATTAAATTTGCTTGTAGGGTATTTACTATTTAGGGTTAGTAAGATAAATTCAAAAAGTAAATTAGGATTGCTCGTATTTTTCGCAGGAGTGATTCTTATTTGTATTATGAGCAGTATTACATTTGTGGATAAAGTAAAATGAATGATTTTAAAAATCGAATTAAAAATCAGCACATAACACTCACTAACCATTAACTGTAAATATTAATTAAAACAAAAATTATGAAAACAAAATAAAGTGGTTAAAATTTTTATTAAAATCACTACATTTGCATAAAATTATGAAGTCATCGGAATCTGACAATTGTAACTATTTACCAACAAACTATCCAATTGATAAGTAACAGTAGATTAATAGGTTTTATTATTTGTAATGGTCTTGTTTTTACTAAAGCAAATCTCTAATAAGGAACAGTAAATTATGCCAATTTTTGTCTTTGTAGTATGTGGCTCTGAAAAATTTATAAACACACTGAATTATTCAGTCAGTTGTTTGCGAAAATTTTCGGAGAATAAAGTAATTGTAGTTACAGATCTTTCGAGAAATGAAGCATACATTAAACATGATACGATTGTTGACATTGAGACACCAAAGAAATTGACAAACCACGAGGCAAGCATTTATTTAAAAACCTCACTACATCGCATCCTTGATCTTAATGATGTTTATTGCTACCTTGACAGCGATGTTATTGCTTTGTCAAAAGAAGTTGATGAAATATTCAATTATCAATATGGTCCAATTACATTTGCATCTGACCACTGTAATATTGAAATGTTTAGTCCTTATGCAATGAATTGTGGTTGTTTGACTAATTCTATTGAAAAAAAAGAAAAACTTCAGGAATTAATCAAAAGCTATGATCCTGTTTTTGACAAGGAAGAAATGACACATAACATGGTCGCACGGGAATTATATAGGACCATTGGTAAAGTGATAAAGAGACCCTGGTCCGATGTGCATTCCCTGATCCGTTTGTTTTATGTTTTATTTATGCTTCCGAAGAAAAGCTCTAATTTCAGGTTTAATGATAATATCATTTACAAAAAGTCAAAACATTTATGGACTGACAATGATGGGAATCCGATTCTTTATAATGTTTTGAACTATTATAAGAAAATTGAAAAAAATAGTAAATTTCGCTTTAATTTATTTCAGACATCATGGTTAGATGAAAATAAAAAAAACATATCAACGCCAAAGTGCGACCATTTAATATCAGGTATTAAAGAAAATTTTGAAATAACAATTTCTAAGAATAACTGGACACATTGGAATGGTGGTGTCTTCATTTTCCATAAAGAATCTATTGATTTTATGGAGACCTGGCATGAATTTACAATGAGAATATTTTCAGACAAAAGTTGGACAGTAAGAGATCAGGGAACTCTTGCTGCTACCACATGGAAATTTGGTTTACAAAATCATCAAAGGTTACCTGAAGAATATAATTTTCTGGCTGATTTTTATAATCCTAATATTACTTACAATCCAAAATTTGGTTTTACCTTTGACAATTTCAATTCTACCATCAAACCTAAATTCATACATATCTATCATGAATTTGGAAATAAAAATTGGGAAGTTTGGCAGGGGGTTGAGAAAAGAACAGAAATTGGAGTTGGGAATTTAAATTGAATGCACTGAACAATGGAGCAAATAGTCAACAATGTACGATAATGTCAAAATTTGAATTTTTTAAATAATGTCAAATATACTAGTAACGGGAGCGGCAGGTTTTATTGGATTTCATCTGATAAAAAGCCTTCATGAAAGTAACGATAAAATTTTCGGATTGGATAATCTGCAAAACAATCATGATTACAAGATAAAACTCAAGCGTCTTGAACAACTAAATATCAATAGTGATACTTTAATCAATGACCTTGTAGCCGATAATGGAAATTTGAATTTTGTTAAAATTGATCTTTTAGATAAAGACAAACTTAATGAACTTTTCTACAATAATAATTTCGAAATTGTAATCCATCTTGCTGCACAAACAGGCGTGAGACATTCGGCATTATACCCTCAACAATATATTGACAATAACATTACCGCCTTTAATAATTTGCTTGAATGTTGCCGGGACCATAAGGTAAAAAAAATGATGTATGCTTCCAGCTCATCAGTCTATGGTATGCATAAAAATACGCCTTCAAAAGAAACTGATTCTACTGACTCACCCACGAGCATATATGCTATTACAAAGAAAACCTGCGAACTTCTTGCTTATGGATACACTTTGCAAAATGATATGGTATGTACCGGATTAAGATTTTTTACAGTGTATGGTCCCTGGTGCCGCACCGACATGGCAGCCTATATTTTTATGAAAGCTTTAGTGGATGAAAAGCAAATCGACTTGTTCAACAATGGAGATATGCTGCGTGATTTCACTTATGTTGACGATATTTGCAAAAGTATTAGGCTGATTAAAGAAAAATTACTTTTTGATAGTCCTACCCCACCCTATCATGAAATTTTTAATATTGGAAACAGAACCCCGATCTCCTTATTTCAATATAAAGCAGCAATCGAAAAGGATCTTGGAAAGATAGCAATTTTTGAATGCAAACCTATTCAGTATGGTGAGGTAATAGTTTCATTTGCGGATGTAATTAAACTTGAAAATTTTATAGGTTTTAAACCTGATACAGATCTTCAAGATGGAGT
>Ga0209697_10003231_pt1 | contig 22373 bp, 17 predicted proteins | sample AliMusrvi5mmetaG_FD_184115 | JGI IMG/M metagenome (GOLD analysis project Ga0209697, IMG submission 184115) | Freshwater lake bacterial and archeal communities from Alinen Mustajarvi, Finland, to study Microbial Dark Matter (Phase II) - Alinen... | ecosystem: Environmental > Aquatic > Freshwater...
CAACTACGTTGCAGGATATAACTGAATATCCTTCCGAAATTATGGAATGCAGAATTTTAAAATGCTTATAATAAAAACCAAACTTGATTAAAGGAGATAAGCAGTTAATATTTTTGAAGATTTTATTTTAAACTTTTTACGTACTTTTGAAAATTGTAAAAAATCATTAAAGTATTCAATTGGCAATTTGAATTTTTTTAATAAAAAAACCATACCCATGAAAATAAAGACCAGTTTATTTCTCACAGTCCTTTTATTCGCTTGTACAATTGCAAGGTCACAGGACAAGATCTACATGCCGTTTTTCCAGATCGAAAACATGCATTGGGAATACCAGATGAGCGCTGCAAAAATTTTCAAAAATTATGTCAATGACATAAACAAATATACGCTGATACTGCCCGAAACAAAAGATACTACCTATCCAAAAGAAAGTTTTCACCAAACAATATTAAATGCAAAAACAGCAGGAACGAAATATTTTATCATTGCCGAAATGAATGCACTTAATGATGTGATGATCGTTTCAATGACCATGTACAACACTTCCGACAGCAGCAAGGTGTGGAATGATTTGCTCAAAGCCCGCACTCCTGATGACCTTGACCCCATTCTTCAGCGGTTGGCAAAGTGTTTGGGAACCGATAAAAAAGCTTCGGTTGACGGCGATATTTATTCTGTTACAAATTATGATTCCAAACCACTTTCGAAAGTGAATACTTCGGTCAATTTTGGGGTTGCGATCAGCGGGGCATATTGCTTTGTGAATAAAGTTTCGAATCAAACTCCTGCCGGCTTTGGGTTGTTGGCTTCGTACGATGCAAGAGATGTCATTTTCGACCTTCAGGGTGATTTTCTTTTCGGAGATATCAAAATGTATGGAGTGAGAATTTCAGGTTTGTACCCATTCAAAAGCTCAAAAAATACACCGTATATAGGCGGAAGTATAGCATGGAGCGGAACTACTTTATCCAGCAATGATAATAGCTATTATTCCACCTCACACAGCGGAGGCGGCCTTGCCTTTTATGCCAATGGTGGTTATATTTTCAACCGCAATTCAACGGTAAATTTCAGGGTAGCAGGTTCAATAATTATCCCTACTTATAAAACAGATGACAACCAGGTTCCGCTTGGATTGATGATGAATGTTGCCATTTTATTCTGATGTTCAAAAGGAGAAATATTTTAATCATCCTCTCATTTTGTTCACTACTGTTGTTTGGTTGTGGAATGAGTACCATTGTCGTGAAAAATGCGAATGTTGACCTGTATGTAAATAATGTTTACAGAGGCAAAGGAAGTGTTGAAGTTCGCAGGACAGGCTTTCCAAAAAGACTGTACATTGAAGCCAAATATAACGGGGCAACAGTTGGTCAGCTTACAGTGAAAAGAAAATTGACAGGAATTGGTTGTTTGACGGGCTATTTTACTTATGGTTTAGGATTGTTGTTTTCTTTCAGGTATCCCGAAACCATTATCGTTCCTATCAACGAAACCCCTAACGAACCCAACCCCTGGAAAGAAAGTATTTGGAAAAAACCTCCGAAAAGCTGGAAATAAATATTTTTGTAAAAATAAATTAAGAATAAAAACCAAAATCATGAGACGACTATTACTACTCATTGCAATGCTCGCTACAACCTGCTTGAGCACAAATGCACAAACGGCCTACATTACGAATTATACCGGCAACAACGTTTCAGTAATTGATGTTGCAACCCATGCCGTTGTTGACACCATCATTGTAGGCTCCGGGCCTTATGGAGTTGGGGTGAGTCCTTTTGCAAATTATGTTTATGTTACCAATTACAATGATGGAACTGTAAGTGTGATCAACGCTTCAACAGATACAATAAGCGCTACAATACATGTTGGCAATTATCCGATTGGAGTTTGTGTAACCCCTGATGGACATCAGGTGTATGTTGCAAACAGTGATTATCCTGGTTCAGTATCCATTATCAATGCTCTTTCAAATACTGTAACAGCCACTGTTCCGGTGGGTATTTATCCTTATGATGTTTGCTTTACTCCAAATGGAAATTTTGCGTACGTTACAAGTTCCGATGGCAATTCAGTAAGTGTTATAAATACTACTACACATGCTGTAACTACAATACCGGTTGGCAAAAGTCCTTATGGTATTGTTGCCGGCACCAACGGTAGCAAAGTTTATGTCGCCAACGATGGCGCTAATAATGTTATGGTGATAAACACTTCAACAAACACCATCACTGATACAATCCATGTAGGTATCCAGCCTTATGGAATAACCATAAGTCCTGACGGGAGCAAATTATACGTTGCAAACACAGGGAATTCAGTGTATGTCATCAATACCGTATCCGACATTGTAACTGATTCAATCAGGGTTGGTCTGTTGCCGGCAGGAATTTCTGTAAGCCCTGACGGAAGCAAAGTATATGTTGTGAACCGTAGCGGGAATAATGTGAGCATCATAAACACTGCCACAAATACAGTCACAGATTCAATTACTGTTGGAACATTTCCTGAAGGATTTGGAAATTTTATTTCAACTTATCCGGTGATCACAGGGCTTTCGCAGGCAAGTATTGATCACGCCGGCATTGAAGTTTATCCGAATCCTGCAAATAACAAACTCACCATCGAAGCACCTCAAACCTCAATAATAAACATTACAAACCTCAGAGGCCAATTGATAAAAACTCTGACAGCAAAAAGCGATACCACCAGCCTTGATGTTTCAACATTTCCGAATGGTGTTTACCTGGTGAAGGTAAAAATGGAAAATGGCATTGCAGTGAAAAAGTTTGTAATAAACAGGAAATAATTTAATGATGTGAATGACATCAACTATTCAACACTATTGAAATTTATCAGCAATGTCAAGGAAAACAGAGATGTTATTCTTTTGAAAAAAAATTAAAAAATATTCTTGCAGTTGCTAGAAAATAGTATATTTGCAGACCAATTAATTAACGAATTAATTTTTTAAACCAAAAACAAGAACAATATGAAAAAAATTTTACTTTCAACACTAGCAATCGGGCTTGTAGTCTCGATAAGTGCGCAAACAGCAAAACACATTGTGCATTTAAAAACGAACATCGTTAAAGCAACTACAACTATCAAGGATGCACCATCAACAAATGTTGCAATTCCTGCAAAGAATGATGTGAAAAAGGGCAAATCAATCGAAACAGGTGTTACTGTTGATTCAATTGGCCAGGCTGCAAATCCACTGGGTTTGTACAATGGCGGACGTACTGCTTTATGGGCAGATCCTAACATCAACAGCGTAATGTTTACTCACCGTGAAGTTTCACCAAGCGGAAGCATTTCTTATGATTATTCAACCGATGGTGGAACTACTTTTACAGTTAACCATGTAGTATTTATTTCAGCTTACAATGGTGCAAGGTATCCACAAGGTTTAATTTACAACCCAAGCGGAAACACAACTGCTGCCAACGCTTATGCAGTTACTTTTGCAGCACTGAGAGATGGTTCAAACCCTGATGCAGCTTCAAGTGGCGACTGGGGCGGTTATGCAATTGCAACAAACGCTTTCGGACAAGCTACTCCTCTTGTAGAAGACACTATGCATTCACATGGCGCATACAGACAAGCTATTCCTGATGCAATGCACATTAATCCGGTTTCCGGCAAAGTGTGGGTTGTTGAACCTGCACTCATCAATTCACTGAATAATGGCTACACAGATTCTTTAATTATCAACCAGGGCGTATTTAATTCAACAACCCATGCAGTTGAATATACACAGAGCTTATTATATGCTCCTGTTTCTGTAATGACCTCCGGTAAAAATGCAGCTTGCTTAACTCCAAGGATCGCTTTTGCTCCTGATGGACAAAAAGGATGGATTTCATTCTTATCATGCAACGATCCAGCTTTAGTAGCTGACTCATGTTATTATCCAATTTTATATAAAACTACTGATGGTGGCGCTACCTGGACTGGTCCTATCAATGTTGACATTTCTTCAATCCCTTCAGTTAAAAACTTTATTTCTGACAGTCTCCTCGGAGTTTTATTAGGTCACGCTGTTGTTACCGGAACTCCGGGAACACGCGATTCTATTTTATACACTACAGCATTTGATGATGACATGGCTGTTGACGCAAACGGCAATCCTTACATTGCTATTGACATCAGCATTGGTGTTGGCTCATGGTCTGTTTCTTCAAAACCTGGCGCTTTAGGTATGTTCACAGTTTATTCAACAGATGGTGGAACAACATGGGATGGAAAATTCGATAGCTACATTGAAACATTACGCGGAACATTCGGAACAGGCTCAACAGTTATTTCAGAAGACAACCGTCCTCAGATTTCAACAGACTGGGCTGGTACAAAAATGTTCACTTCATGGATTGACACAGACACTATTTTATACACAAGCGCCAATGGCAACTACTATCCGGACATTCACGTTAGAGGTCTTGATTGTGTAACTAAAAATATGACTCCAGCATTTGACGTTTCTAAAAATCATGGCGTAGCTGATGGTGGATCATACATGGGAACCGCTTCTTACTATGTTTTCAAAACAGGAACCACATACACTCTTCCATTTGCATTCCAGATTTTCGATCCAACCGATGCTACTACTGAAGCTCAGTTCTACTATATCAATGGATTCACATTAACAGATGCTGATTTCACATCTGGTATTAATGAACAAAGCAGCAACATCAATTTCGTTTCACAGAACTATCCTAACCCATTCAATGGAAACACTCAAATTACTGTTGGTCTTCTTAAATCATGCGACCTTTCAGTTAATGTTGTTAACATGATTGGACAGTCAGTTGAAACAATCAACATGGGCAACGTTGCAGCCGGCAATCACAATATCATTATTGATGGCAGCAAACTTAACTCAGGAATTTATTTCTACACTGTAACAGCAGGTGGAAATTCAGTTACACATAAAATGATCGTTGAGTAATTCTCACTTTTCATTCAATAAAAAAACCCTTCCGGAAACGGGAGGGTTTTTTTATTGCACAATATTTTTTTATTTTTTTCAGAACATTCTTTTGGTTCCACACTTACCACAAAAATTCCCTGTGTAGTTATCAGGAAATTTATATCCGCATTTGCTGCAGAATTTTTGTTTAGGTGCATTCTGCTGCATTTGTTGAACCGGAGGTGGTGGCGCTTTATATTGTTGTTGCGATTGAAATTGTTGTTGCACCGGTTGCTGAACAGGATTTTGTTGTGCAGGATTATAAACAGGTGGTGCATTATAATAAGGGGCTGCTTGATTTTTGTTCGAACTCATCTGCTTTATCAACGCAGTTATAGCAATACCAGCATAACATAAAAGTGCGAGATAAGCGCCAATTTCCATTTGAATTCCGTATGTAACACCATCCTGCGATCCGGTATATTTGTTTTTAGCAATAAAATAAGCAATTAAAAAAGTGCTAAGGCCTGCAATGCCTCCGATCATAAATTGAATAGGTTTTTTAAAAGCTAAAATTATCAACCCACAAACCATTGACAACATAAAAAGGAGAGTCATGGTTGTGTCCATAGCCGTCCCTGTTTGCATACCAAAATTAACCGATCCTGAATTGAAAAAACCTTTTACTATATCCCATCCTTTCCAGGTAAAATTTCTTGCTTCACCCATGTTCATCGGACCATTGTAGTCACATCCGGCAACCGGCAGAAAAAGCAGGAATACCACAGCAAGAGCGCCTGCTATTTTTAAGATTAGATTAATAGTAGAAAATGGCTTGTTGCCATTTTGAACATTTGAGGTTTGGGGGTTATTGTAAGTTTCCATAATTAAAAGTTTGAACAAAACTATAAAAAAAATTGAAATCAACTAAGTGAATTTTATTTTAAAAAGTAACAAAAATCAGAAATGACACTTCCGGAGCAAAAAGAAGCAGCATTTTATCAGACTATAAATGAAGTGTTTTGTTCTAAATTTCAAAAAAATGAGTAAAAATATTGCATAGTTTCCCTTTGTTTGCTAATTTTGTATTGTTATTATTCTATGCATTTCTATGGACAAAGTTTCAATTATTGTATCGGGACTTGAATACAAAGTAAAAAAAATCGTAGATTTGCAGAATCAAACGCTGATTGAAAATCAAAAACTAAAACAAGAAAATCAAAACAATAAACTTATAATTGAAAACCAAAAAGTTATCATTAAAGATTTAGAGGAAAAATTAAAAGTTCTGAAGGTTGCAAAAACACTTGAAAGTGGTAAGGACACTTACCAAACCAAGGTGAAGATCAACGAACTTGTGCGAGAAATTGATAAATGTATAGCTCTTTTAAACAAGTAGAAAAACAAAATATTCATAATGACGTCTCTTTCCATAACAGTAAATATCGCAGACAGGCCTTACAGGCTTAAGATAGATGCCAGTGAGGAGGAAACGGTTAGAAATGCAGTGAAATCAATAAATGAAAAGATAAAAGCTTACGCTTCTACTTATGCCTACAAGGATAAACAAGACTTGCTGGCAATGGTGGCGCTTCAGTTTTCGACCTATGCGGTCAATTACGAAGCAACAGCAAAAGCAAACGATGATCAGATAATTGGAAAACTGACAGATTTGGATACGATATTGACAGATTGTTTAAATAAAGCATAAATCGTTCTTTGAAGACATGTCGAAAGACATACCCGCATTAATTCAAGCACACGTTTGTAAAACTTAACACTATTACAATTAGAGCATAAGCTCTCGATTTCAAAAACAGGCCTCATTCCCTTCTTCGGGCGGGAATTCCTAACACAGGGACAGTGGACGTTTGAAAGATCAGGCAGCTCTAAAAATTTCTTTATTGAGGTTTTATGAACCTTCTTGAATTATGCGGGTTTTTTTTTAATTATTATTAATATTTAGACGTAAAGAAACAAAGATGGACATGTATATTATTGCAATTGTCATTACTGCTGTGGTTTCTTTGCTGGCGGGATTTCTGATAACAAATACACTTATCAAGAAATCTATTCAGGAAAAAAACCAGCATATCATAAGAGATGCACAGGCAGAAGCAGAGGTCATTAAAAAAGAAAAGATCCTGCAGGCCAAAGAAAAGTTCCTGCAATTAAAAGCGGAACACGAAAAATTTGTCAGCGACAAGAACGCTGTTATCAATACTGCTGAAACAAGAGTCAAACAAAAAGAAACTTCTCTCAACCAAAGATTAGAGGAAGCAAGCAGGAAACAAAAAGAACTTAATACTCTCAAAGAAAATCTGAACAACCAGCTTGAACTTGTAACAAAAAAACAAAACGAGCTTGAAAGAGCCCATAGCAAACAGGTTGAACAGTTAGAAGCAATTTCAGGACTGACTGCGGCAGAAGCACGGGCACTCATTGTTGAATCGCTGAAAACAGAAGCGAAAACAGAAGCACTTTCATTTATCAAGGATTCAATGGAAGAAGCTAAAATGACTGCCAACATGGAAGCCAAAAAGATCATTATTGAAACCATACAGCGAACAGCAACAGAGCAGGCAGTCGAGAATTCAGTGTCTGTTTTCAACATTGAAAATGACGAAATGAAGGGGCGCATCATCGGTCGTGAAGGCCGCAATATACGCGCTCTTGAAGCAGCCACTGGTGTTGAGATCATTGTTGACGATACTCCTGATGCCATTCTTCTTTCAGGTTTCGATCCGGTGAGAAGAGAAATTGCACGTCTTTCCCTGCACAAACTGGTTACTGATGGTCGCATTCACCCTGCACGTATTGAAGAAGTGGTTGCAAAAACCAAAAAACAAATTGAGCAGGAAATAGTAGAAATTGGTAAACGCACAACCATTGACCTTGGAATTCATGGAATGCATCATGAACTTGTGAGAATGATCGGAAGGATGAAATACCGTTCTTCTTACGGACAAAATCTTTTACAGCATAGCAAAGAAACTGCAAATTTATGTGCTACGATGGCTGCGGAATTAGGACTAAATCCAAAAGTTGCCAAAAGAGCAGGACTATTGCATGACATTGGTAAAGTTCCCGACAACGAACCTGATCTGCCACATGCTTTACATGGAATGAAACTGGCAGAGAAATTTAAAGAAAGTGCAGAAATATGCAATGCCATAGGCGCTCACCATGATGAAATGGAGATGAACAGTCTTATTTCACCAATAGTGCAGGTTTGTGATGCAATATCAGGAGCACGTCCTGGTGCACGCCGTGAAGTGGTGGAAGCATATATCAAAAGGCTGAAAGACCTTGAACAATTAGCCCTTTCATACAATGGCGTAGTGAAAACTTATGCCATTCAGGCCGGGCGCGAGTTAAGAGTGATTGTAGGCGCTGAACTGGTATCGGATCAGGAAGCCAATGAACTCTCTTATGAACTGTCGAAAAAGATACAGACTGAAATGACGTATCCGGGACAGATTAAAATCACCGTTATCCGCGAAACACGGGCTGTAAGCTACGCTAAGTAGCCGAAAGTTTTGCAAATATCTACTCGTGTTTTTTTTGTAGTAGCAACCGGCATCGAAAGATGCCGGTTTTTTTTAAGTTCAAAGTTTAAAGTTCAAGGTTCAAAGTTACGCTTGATTTGAGATTTCTGTAAAACTGGTTTAACAAAAACGTTTCAATGAAAATTACGATTTATCGTTCTCAAAATAATTAAGCTCATATTCCTATAATTTTACTAACTTTGATAATTCAATCAGCGAGTTTTGCTTTTACAAAAAAACATTGATTCAAATACTCTGATAAAAAACTTCGAATGCCTGGCTGGACAAATAAAATTCTTGAAATAGATCTCACTGCACGAAAAACTGAAGTTATTGAACTTCCCGCAGAGACTTACCAGAAGTATATTGGAGGGAAAGGTTTGTCAGGTTATTATCTGCGGCAACACATTCATCACCCCTGGGATTCTCCTGAAATGCCACTTCTTTTTTTCACCGGTCCTTTGGTTGGAACAGCTTCGCCAACATCCGGAAGAATGACCATCTCATCAAAGTCGCCGCAAACAGGGACAGTTGGCGATACTTCTGTTGGCGGAAAGTTTGGAACACAAATCAAAAAAGCAGGATGGGATGGGATCATAATTAAAGGAAAAAGCCGGAATCTTTGCGGCATTTCTATCATTGATTCTAAAGTTGAATTTTCGGACGCTTCTTCTTTTTACAATAAACCCATTTCGGAAATTATTAAACATCTTCCCAGGCAAGGTTCAAATGCAATCACAGGGCCTGCTGCAGATAATCATGTGCTCTTTTCCAGTATTTGCATTGACGGGCATTATATAGCCGGAAGGAATGGACTGGGACTGATCATGAGCAGCAAAAATCTCAAATTTATACAGGTTACCGGAAACGGAAAGGTTGATGTTTGTGACCCTGTTGAATTGGAAAAAGCACGCGAAGAAATTTTCAGGCTTGTGGCAGCTTCGCCCATTCTGAAAGGAGAAGCGGGTATTTCAGATTATGGCACCGGCGCTCTTTACGACTTGATGCATAACCGCAGGATGATGCCTACTGACAACTTTAAAAGCACATGGTTTGCAAAAGCTCCTGCTTTGAATGCATGGCATTATAAAGATAAATATCAAACGAAAAAAACGGGCTGTGCAGGCTGCCATATTCTTTGCAAAAAGACAGGCGCCAATGGGAGCATCATACCTGAATTTGAAACCATGTCCCACTTTACTGCTTTGCTTGATAATGACGATATGGATATTGTTGTTGAAGCAAACAGGCTTTGCAATGAGTTTGGGATGGACACAATTTCTGCTGCTTCAACTTTGGCATGTTATGCTGAAATAAATAAAATCAAAATTGCAGGGCAAAATATTCCCGGATTATTAAAGGACATAGCTTTTTCACAAAATGAAGGCAAGGAATTAAAACTCGGCGCAAGGAAATATGCTATGCTGAAAGGCCAGGAAGAATCAGCTATTACTGTGAAGGGGCTTGAACTTCCGGGCTACGATCCGCGCGGGGCTTATGGGATGGCGCTTGCTTATGCAACTTCCACAAGAGGTGGATGCCACCTGAGAGCTTATCCCGTTTCGCATGAAATATTGCGCAAGCCGGTTTCAACCGACAGGTTATCTTTTAGCGGAAAAGCCCGTATCATCAAGCTTAATGAAGATATGAATGCAGTGGTTGATTCACTCACAGCCTGCAAATTTATTTTTTTTGCAGCGACACTTGAAGAATATGCCAAAATGCTTTCGGCTGTCACAGGATATCATACCAACGCACTGGAACTGATGAAAACCGGCGAGAGAATTTATTTTAATGACAGGATCATGAATGCCATCAATGGCTTTACTGTTTCGGATGACGATTTGCCAAAACGCTTTTTTACTGAAGATGGAACAAGCGGCGATGGAATGGAAATTAAAGCAATTGATCGTGATGAATTCCTGCAGGCACGCTCAAACTATTATAAAATAAGAGGCCTTGATGAAAATGGTTTGCCTCTGAAAGAAAAATGTATTGAACTTGGACTTGAATGGAAAAGCTGATCAATAAATACGCATTGAAAATGGTTAAGCAGGGACTTTGTGAACCCGGCGCTCCACTGATTGGTGGCCTGGATGCTGAAATTGTCTGGAACCGCAAGGGTGATGAAACAACCATTCTTACTGAAATTTTTAATGCTTTACCCATCAACAGTCTTTTATTTTCCGAACCTGCTGAACCATTCAGGTCTGTTATTAATTTTCTTTCGCATCACTCATGCGATGAACATGGCATCATCAGGCCGGAGGATACGGAAACGAAAACTTTTTTTCATGATATTCCTGTCGTCAATGAATTTCAATCCTTGATCATTTCTGAAAAACTCAAAGAACGAAAGGCTGTAATTATTAAAGACCGCGGAATTATCAGTTACGGGATCGTTAGCCCTGAGCAGGCTTTTATTACTTACAGCTCGGTTTGTTTTTCATGCTTTGTAAAATTTTTTGTTGACTGTTATTTTAAAAAATTGAACAATATCCCGCTTGTTGATGAGGAAAAAATCATCCTCCAAAAAGCATTGGGATTCTATGGGGAATTCATTAACAACATCAACATTTCTCCAACATTTACTGGTCCATTTGATAATAAGGAAACGGTGATCAAAGCCATTGTTGAAGCGGGCAAAATGACTGTTGATTCACGCATGGTGGATTCTTTTTTCGGAAATATTTCTTACAAGCTTGACGAAACCATTTACATCAGCCAAACGGGGAGTTCACTTGACGAGTTGAGCGGCTACATTGACCCCTGCCCTATTGATAACTCGACCACCGCGGCCATCACTGCATCGAGCGAGTTTAAAGCGCATAAAAGCATTTACGAAACGGGCAGCAATCTTGCCATCCTTCACGGGCACCCCAAATTCTCAGTGATCGTTTCGATGATGTGCGAAAAGACAAATTGTGAAAACAAGGGAAAATGCCATATCAAATGCACTAAAAAAAGAAGCGTTGGCAATATTCCCATTGTTCCCGGCGAAGTGGGCACAGGGCCTACCGGGCTTTCGAACACATTGCCGCCTGCCATGAAAGATCACCAGGGGGTTATTGTCTTTGGACATGGATTGTTTACAAAAGGGGAAAAAGATTTTCAGGATGCCTTCAAAACACTGGTGGAAACAGAGAGGATGTGTTTTGAAAGATATAAAGAGAAATTGGAAATTTGAAATTTAAAATTTAAAAAAAATAATTTAATGTCACTCGTTGGGACACAATTGCAAACTGGAAGCAAATCCTATACAACGGCAGCCACAAATCCACAGCTGTGGAAAACCCATTTAGGGAAACCAGCAAATCCCGACCATCACGATTGTTAAAAAATTTAATTTGTAAAATTGGTTATTTATAATGGTTGATTGATTAGCTTTTCATTCAACATGTCACAAATACCTGATAATTATTGATTTATTTTGTGTAACCCAAATTTTCCGGTATAATAGACAGTGACTGTTTTACGGAAAACAGTGGCCGTTTTACGGAAAACGGTGACTGTTTTCCTAAAAACAAAGGACATTTTCAGGTCCGTTGATTTGTTTTCCTAAAAATGATGGCTGTTTTCCTAAAAACAGTGACTGTATTCCACAAAATAGTGACTGTTTTCCTAAAAGCAAAAAATGAAATAATAAAACAGCGGCTGTTTTCTGCAAAACGATTACTGTTTTTCGTAAAACAGCAGCTGTTTTCCGAAATTCAGAGCTCTCGATTCTGTCCGAAAACAGTGTATTTAAGAATTTGAAAAGAGTATTTGAGAAAATAAAGTCTATAGAATAATCTCCCGCCATGTAAGATGGAATATACGTTTGTATTTACTGTAAAATGCTCTTCATTTTGTGTAAAACGGTTGCTGAATGATTGCGGAACCAGCCTAAAATCATCACACTTTATTTTAATCTATTTTCAACAAGATTGTAAATAAGAGTATATTTTTGGAAAAAGTCAAAATAATAATGGGAACACTTACTTTTTATCAATGGTCATTAGTCAACGTGGTAATTTGAATAAAAATCTTAAATCCCAAAATGCATCAGATTTCCTACGGAATAATTACCGATTTTGATCTTACCGCATAAGCGCTGAAATAACCCAGCGCACCGCCGGTGATATTTGTTACAGGATTGGCCGGAGGAGCCGACTGAAATCCACCCTGGTTGTTCAGTTGCCTCAGCAATCGCAGGTATTCCCTTACATTTTTGTCAATACTTTCGAGCATCACTTTCAAAGTGTCGCCGGGGTTAAGGGGGCTTTGGTCGTTGCTGTTTAAATCGAGAGGAATCCTCATTTTAATAGTATCACCATCGCGCAGATGATCATCGGCTGAAGAAAACTGGTTTTGGGAAACACTGTTGACCTTGGTGAAAATTGCATAATAATTGGCAATCCCTGCCGGGTCAGGAAACACAGCATAGAGCGCCTGTTTATTTCCGAAAATTCCCTGATGCTCGTTTTTTATGGTATCAAGGTTTACGGGAAACGGCATGGTCGAAACGGCGGTATAGGTTTGAGAATTGGCCTCATCATTAACAACAAGCGTATAAGTTCGCCCGGGCATTCCCTGCAAAGTTGAAGTTTTATAAATTCCGGCTAAGCTTTCTTTGAGTGTATCAACGTTGCCAACATTATCACTGATCGTAACAAAAGCGCCGGTGACAGGCGGGAAAACATTTGTTTCACTAAAGTTCACTGTTTTGGTAAGTTTTACGATGTAAGGTCCCGGCTGATCGGAAACAAAACCTTCGATCACAACTTTTGGCGAAGCCGAGTTAAGGTCAATGTTGACCACCTTCTGGCAGGAGGCTGAAATAATAATCACAATTACAATTGCCAGTTTGACGGGTATGGGGAATCTGTTTTTCATCTTATTTCTATTTTCTAACTTCTGTTTTCTTTACTAAAATTTAAAATTATAAGTAACCGAAGGAACCATTTTGAACAAAGTTGTTTGCACAGCCTGCGTTTTTGTCTGGTCATTGGGGTCTTGCTGGAATGTGATCGAATAAGCATTGTCGTGGTCGTATGCATTGTAAACTGAGAAAGTCCAGCTCGATTCAAATTTTGCTGTTTTCTTCCTTATCCATGTAGCGCCAATATCCAAGCGGTGATATGCAGGCATGCGATACCCATTGCGCTCAGTATAATAATTCACGACCTGGCCATTCACTTCATATTTTCCACTGGGGAAAGTAACGGCATTGCCGGTGTAGTAAACCCAATCGGCCGACAAAGTCCACTTTTTAGAAAGTTCATAAATTGCCACCACCGAGATATCGTGAGTGCGATCCTGTTTTGCGGGGTACCATGCATTGTTGTTGATGATCGTAAACTGACGCTCGGAGCGCGACAAGGTATAGCTGATCCAGCCATTGAAACGACCGTATTTTTTCTTCACAAAAAACTCCATGCCATAAGCCCTGCCTATGCCATAGACCAACTGCGATTCGATGTTTTGATTGAAATTTAGCTGGGCGCCGTTGATGTAGTCAATCTGGTTTTGCAGGGTTTTGTAATAAACTTCCGCTGAAAACTCATACGTATTTTCTTTGAAATTATGGAAATAACCCAACGAATACTGATCACTGATCTCGGGCTTCACATTGAGGCTGCTCGGTATCCACAGGTCCGTTGGATTGCTTGTGGTAGAATTCGACAGTAGGTGCAGGTTTTGAGAGTTTCGGCCATAAGCAGCTTTGACGGAATTTTTTTTATTAATAATAAAATTGGCTGCCACACGAGGCTCGATGCTGTAGTATGTTTTTGCAACCTGGTTAGTGCTGTAGGAAGATGAATCAACAATGGCACCCGTCTCATCATAGGTGTAAAAAGTCCCCGGACCAATAACACTAAAAGATGAAAAGCGCAACCCATAATCGAAGCTGAGCTTTTCAACCGGTTTGAACTCATGCGAAATGTAAGCGCCGTTTTCCCATGCATGCTTGTTTGGCAAATGAAGCTGGTTGATGGGAGTGTTTGAAACCACGGTCACTTCGCCGGGAATGATGAGGTGGTAAATGGAATTGAAACCAAACCTGATCTCGTTTTTTGTGTTCACAAAATATTGAAAATCCTCTTTCAGGTTTTCGTCCTGAATTCTTGAAATGACATTGCCCTGCTGACCGCTGAAATCAAGGTTGATCTTGTAAGTGTAATTGCTAAAAATAACTGAAGTGTTTGAAAACAATTTCTGATTAAAAAGGTGGTTCCATCTGAAAGTGCCCGTAGCGTTGCCCCAATCAATACCAAAATTATTTAAGCCCAGAACATCCCTTCCAAAATATCCTGACAGAAAAATTTTGTTTTTATCATTCAACTCATAATTGGCTTTTGCATTCAGGTCATAAAAATACAGGCGGGCTTTCCGCAATGTGGTGTCGGGCGCAAGTTTCAGAAACAAGTCAGCATAGGTGCGCCTTGCCGAAATGGTGAATGAACCTTTGTGTTTTTTAATAGGTCCTTCGATATTCAATCGCGAAGATATTAACCCGATTCCGCCACTGATGCCGAATTTCTGATCGTTGCCATCGTTCATCTTAATATCAATCACAGATGAAAGGCGACCGCCATATTCGGCAGGCTGCTCACCTTTATAAACAGTGACATCTTTGATGGCATCGGAATTGAATACCGAGAAAAACCCCAGCAAATGCGAGGCATTGTAAACAGTGGCTTCATCAAGCAGGATCAAATTCTGATCGGCGCCACCGCCACGCACATAAAAACCACTGTTGCCATCGCCTGCCGATTTGATACCGGGCAACAACTGAATGGTTTTCATGATATCCTTTTCGCCCATCAACACGGGGATATTATTAATTTCTTTAATGTTGATCTTATCAGCGCCCATTTGAACATTGGTAACATTTTCTTCTTTTTTCTCCCCGGTAATCGTTACTTCTTTCAAACTACTTGTTTTTTCATCAACTTTAAAATCCTGCCGGATGTTTTGATTCAGAACAATGCTCATACTTTTCGATTCATAGCCTATGTAGCTCGCCACAACGGTGTATGTTCCACCCGTAATAGTGATTGAATAGTAACCATAACCATTGGTCACCACAGTACCGGTGTTGGTGAGTTCATTGATAGAAACTGTAGCCCCGATCAAAGCTTCGCCCGAGCCGGCAGATTTCACATAACCACTGATCGTAAAATTATTTTGCTTGCCAACAGTCTGAGCGAACAATGAACAAGTCAATAAAACAGAAAGCAGGAAGGCAGAATTTTTTTTCATTTAAGGAAATTATTGTAAATACGGGGATTCAACTGAAAAATGTTTTCAATGATTTTAGTTCAGGTATAAGAAGTTTTTCCCCAATGTTGATCGTCTTTGTTTTTATGATTCCACGAAATTCCGTGATCCGGGATTCTTTGATATTAATATTTCCGGTTGAAATAAATTTACCAGGAATAATGAGAACGCAAAGTTGCAATGATTTATTATTTTTGTCATTGAAAATAAACTATTATTAACAACTTTTCTGATCTGAAAGAAGTTTGTTTTTAAGTCCGCAGGTTCCTGAAAAAGCTTGTTCCTTTTAATGATCCTATCATTAATGTCCGGAAAAATAATCACAATTGTCTTAAGAGCCTTTTTAAATATAGCTTCCCGGAAGATATCGCCCCGCTGGGGCTTCTTTTTTATTACATAAATTTTATTACAAAGATTTCACCTCTCCGAGGTTTTATAACTACCATAAAACCCTAATCACGTAGTGATTTAATCTTTGTAAAAAAAAATTCAGCGGCAATAAAGCCACGTAGTGGCGATATGAAAAATTTAATCGTGCCGTAATGTAATCCCATCATTCATGAAAGCAAAAAAAGGGCTGTCCAACTATTAGGACAGCCCTTGCAGTACAGGATTCCAACATCCTGATAAAATTCATCAGGACATTCACACTACGGTTTCACATTATCACACTTGAAACCATTACTTGACTAAAACCCCAAATCAAGCATTGCATTTGCAACTTTCAGGAACCCTGCAACATTTGCACCTTTTACATAATTTACATATCCACTGGCATCAGTACCATGCATTACACATGAAGCATGTATATTGATCATGATTTCATGCAGTCTGTCGTCAACCTCTTTTGCCGACCAATTTAACTTCATTGAATTCTGGCTCATTTCTAAACCTGAGGTAGCAACACCGCCTGCATTAGCTGCTTTTCCGGGTGCAAATAATATTTTCTTTTCAATAAACATTTCAACAGCTTCCGGTGTTGATGGCATGTTGGCGCCTTCACAAACACAGATACAACCGTTAGCGATCAATTTTTTTGCGTCTTCACCATCAAGTTCATTCTGGGTAGCACATGGCAATGCGATATCACATTTAACTTCCCATGGTTTTTTTCCTTCGTGAAATTCAACACCAAACTCATAACTGTAAGGTCTGACGATATCCTGATTTGAAGCTCTCAATTCAAGCATATAGTCAATTTTCTTTCCACTGATACCTTCCGGGTCATAAATATAACCATCAGGACCGGAAATTGTAACCACTTTTGCTCCAAGTTCAACAGCTTTCAAAGCAGCGCCCCAGGCAACGTTTCCAAAACCTGAAATAGCAACTGTTTTTCCTTTAAAAGTTTCGTTTCTGGTTTTCAGCATTTCTTTTGCGAAATAAACACAACCATAACCTGTAGCTTCAGGACGTACAAGACTTCCACCCCAGTTGAGACCTTTTCCGGTAAGAACACCAGTGTGCTCATGGGTTAATCTTTTGTACATACCATAGAGAAAACCAATTTCTCTTCCACCAACACCAATGTCACCAGCAGGAACGTCAGTTTCTGGTCCGATAACTTTAACAAGTTCCATCATGAAACTCTGGCAAAACCTCATTACTTCAGTGTTTGATTTTCCTTTAGGATTGAAATCAGAACCGCCTTTTGCACCACCCATAGGAAGTGAAGTTAAGCTGTTTTTGAAGATCTGTTCGAAACCTAAGAATTTAAGAATGCTAAGATTCACACTTGGGTGAAAACGTAATCCACCTTTATAAGGACCTATAGCCTGGTTAAACTGAATTCTGAAACCTCTGTTTACATGGATATTTCCATTATCATCAGCCCATGGCACCTTAAACATCAAAACTCTGTCAGGTTCAACAATACGCTCGATAATGCTTGCTTCATCAAACTGTGGGTTTGCTTCAACAACATCAACGATTGATTCGAGAACTTCCCTCACTGCCTGTAAAAATTCGACCTCACCTGGATTTTTCTTAGTAAGATCATTCATAATTTTGTCAACGTTCATAACTTTATTTTTTAAATGGTTTAACTTCTAAAATTGATGTGGCAAAATTACTCCCGCTACAAATACTGGCCAAAAAAAAAGGGCTATCAAATCACGGTCATCCGATTGATATTTGTCAATTGAAGGGTTGAGAATTGTCAAGAAAAAGTGCCTAAAGTGACTAGAGTGTCTAAAGTGTCTAGAGTTAATAGTTCGTAAAGTGAAAAGTTATAAAGGATATAAGGTCCTAATGACTGAATTGAATAGAAGGATGTACAACAACTTTAAGAACTTTATAAACTTTACAAACTTTCTAAACTTAATTCACTAATTTTGCCACCTTCTGAAAATGGACTACAACAACAATGACTGAGGAACAGAATATCAATTCCCTTATAAACAACCTTGACGAACGCACCAAGGAACTTCACTGCATATACCAGGTGGACGAGGTGCTGAATGATTTTGAATCGGATATCGAACTGGTATTAAATAAAGTTATCGCTATCATTCCCGACGGACTAAGATTTACCAACATCTGCAAAGCAAAGATAGTTTACGAAGATCTGGAATTACGCAGTGATGGTTACAAGGAAACGGAGCTAAAGCTTTCATCGAATGTGATAGTAGATAATAAGGTATTGGGGGAAATATCCGTTGTCTATGTCAAGCCTATTAAAACCGAGAAAAGGATATTTCTCACTGAAGAAATCACACTTGTCAACACCATTGCATCAAAACTCAGCAACTTTTTTCTATTGCGAAAACTGCGGCAAACCATCAAAGAAATGGGAACCCGAAATGGAGTGCAAGCTGCAACCAGAGAAGATGGCATTTCAAACTGGTTGAAAAATATGGGACTCACCGACAACGAAGTTGAAAAATTCACACACGTTAAAATAAAGTTCAAAAAGGGTGAGAACATGTGCAAACAAGGTTCTATCACCTCTTACATAATGCTACTTTCGGAAGGATTGTCCAAGAACTACCTCGAAGGCGTGCAGGAACGCGGATTTAATTTTAGCATTGTGAAGCCTTATGATTTCATTGGTCTTTCCTCTCTCTATGGCTCGGCATTGTATAACTTCTCCGGGGCAGCACTTACTCCCTGCAACGTTTTTATGATAGATAATAATCTTTTTAAAAACACCATTCAAAACAACCCCTCATTCAATCTGAATGTTTTAAACTGGTATTGCAACACAACTGAACGCCACCTCAAGCGCCTTTCATGCATTGCAAACAAACAGTCGCTTGGCCGCATGGCGGAAATACTGCTCTATCTTAAGGATGATATTTTTGGCAGCAACATCATTAAAGGCTACATCTCCCGCAAAGATATCGCAGAACTGGCAGCCCTCTCCACCGAAAGCGCTGTAAGGATACTATCTGAATTGAAAAAGGATAACATCATCAATATTATCAACAACAATGATATTGAGATAGTGGATGAAAAGCTGCTGAAAACGCTCAGTTTGGCAGGATGAAAAAATTAGTCATTAATCATTAGTCATTAGTCAATGTTTCATAGAAAAATCACCTTACTATTTTTCATTATACTTAGCATGTTTGCGCTCCATGCGGTCACTATTGCACAGTTTTCATTCGTTCAGATAACAGATCTGCATATTGCCGATGGTAAGTACAATTTATATCATCACGACAACAATGGAGTGATGTTTCAAAAGGTGTTGAATGCAGTGAATGGAACAATTCCAAAACCAGCTTTTGTGGTTGCAACAGGGGATATTTCAAATATAGGTGAAGGCGGCATCAGTACCGGATCAGAAGGAATGTACGAAGCCCTGACAAAACATCTTTTTGCAAACCGCTCCCTCTACCCCGCCCCCGGTGATCTCTTTATTGATTCAGCCAGGCACGTCCCTATATATTTCACCCCGGGCAATCACGATTATTACACACGGTTTATACCTTATGTCACTACCGGCACCCTTGCTTATTATGCAAAACATATCAGCCCTGACACGGATTATTGTGTCGTTTACAAAAATGCCGTTATCCTGTTTGTCCGCTCAGGCCATGATGCGCACCGATCTCTGAAAGAAGATAAAGACTGGAAGAAACCCGAATGTTCAGGCCTTTCAAATAGTCAATGTTCATGGATAAGAAATACTCTGAAAACTTACAGCGACAAACGGAAAATTATTGTAATGCACCATCCCGCTGTTGATGTAAATGGCATAAAGGTTGATGGCACCGTTAACACCATTGTCTGCGACACTGCAGATGGTTCACTATGCCGCAACCGCACCATGTTTCTGAACATTTGCGATTCAAACCATGTGGATGTCGTACTTAATGGCCACAGCCACCAAAACGTAGTGTGCAACCGTGCCGGAAAAGTTGTTGACAACAACTGGGCGCTCGGCACACGCTATGTTCAAACAGCACCCGGTTTTTTGGGTTGCTACAGGATCATTACTGTTGATAGTGGATTTGTTTACGTTGGCATACCCCAAATCACATCATCAATTGACGATAAAAATATTTCCTCTCCAGGAGTTTTAAAATATGATGAAACGTTTGCAAATACAGAAAATTTTATTAGTTTTGGTGAATTAAAAATACAATAAGTGAAACTTTCAAAAAAACTTCCCCATATTATTGCATCGAAGTACGAATTCTTTACGAATATACGAATTGCGAAGGCGTTGATTGATTCGTACTTCGTATTTTCGTATTTTTGTTCGTAGTTCGGTGAAATAATGTTTTTGCTGAATTTATTTTAAACTTTTTACATATAGAACCTAGACAATAATCCTAAAATAAATTGTTATGCTAATAAATATTCAAACCACTCGCCAGGCAATTGGTATCCTGAGTTCAATAAGCACAGTTAATAGTTGCAAAATCATATCACTACTTGAAAAAGAACCGGACTTAGAATTACCTGAGATTAGTAAAAAAATCGGACTGGATGAGAAGTTAACTCATTACAGTATCGAAAAGATGAGGAAGTCAGGCGTAATACTCTCGCGCCGCATTGAAAGGAAACATTATGTCTTTTGCATCAACCCGCATATTCATGAACAATTGATGAAATTGTTAGGGAATTTTTGCAGACTTGAAATAATGCAGTAATAATCCATTCACCCATTTCACAAAATACCGGATACTGAAGAAAACGAAATCTGGTTGTCAAAAAAATGTTCCACCTTTTTGAGGGGTGGAACATTTTTTTGAATGAAAATTATTTAATGTCACTCATCAGGAGATAGGTGCCAACAGGAATTTAATGATTTATTCCTTCACAAATTTCTTAATTACCAAACCCTTTTCAGTTCCTACCTTAATAAAATAAACTCCCGTTGCAAATCCACTGCAATCAATAATTTTAGAAGTTGATGTATAAAGTAACTTACCTACAGCATCAGTAATTTCTATTTTATTAATTTTTAAAGTTGTTTGAATTTGTAAACTCTCAGTTACAGGGTTTGGAAAAATATTTACCAAATTGTTAATTAAGGTTTGATCAAAGCCTGTTACGACAACATAAAGAACATTTGAAGTGTCCGAAACACACCCCATTGTATCAGCAATAATCACATAATAATGGTTTGTTGCTTGCGGTGTATATGATGATAAATTAGCCCCATTAATAATTCCATTATCATCATACCATTGGTTACCATTGGTAGAAGTTGAAAAAAGATCATTCCCAACCTGATAAATAACAGGTGTTGAAGGGGGGCTAGCAATTGTGACTTTGACACTATCAGAGCCGAGACAGAACCCATTGGAAACAGTTACAACATAGTTATTGGTTGAGGAAGGTATAAAGGAAACTCCCTGTGTTACCCCATTATTCCATGTATAAGTATTGCCTCCGGTTGCAGTTAGAATAATACTTGAACCGGGACATATTGTTGTATCATTTCCTGCATTAGCATTTGGCTTGGGTACAACTGCGATATATAAATCTGAGGCAATTCCATCTCCACAGTAATTACTACCCAATACAGTAATATTTCCAGAAGAAGCGGATGTCCCATAATTCACTGTAATACTATTTGCAGAACTTATTCCAGTAGCTCCGGAAGGTAATGTCCAGATATAGGTTGTTGCATTTGAAATTGCAGGTACGAAATATGTTACAGAATCTTGACCCTCACAAACCGTTGAGGTACCATTTATTATTCCAGCCATTGAAGGAAAAGGATTAACTACCATAGTAATTGGATTTGATGTTGCAGGGCTTCCTGTAGCACAAGTTGCATTTGAAGTCAAAGTACAGGTGATAATATCTCCATTTGCGAGTGTTGATGAAGTGTAGGTGGAATTTGTTGAGCCGCCAATATCAGAACCATTCTTTTGCCATTGATAAAGTGGGTTTGTTCCTCCATTTGTTGGGTTAGCACTAAATGCAACACTTGTTCCCGAACAAATAGCTCCTGATGGGCTTGCAGATATTCCAAGGCTTGCAGGTAGATTTGGATTAACTACCATAGTCATTGGATTTGATGTTGCAGGGCTTCCTGTAGCACAAGTTGCATTTGAAGTCAAAGTACAGGTGATAATATCTCCATTTGCGAGTGTTGATGAAGTGTAGGTGGAATTTGTTGAGCCGCCAATATCAGAACCATTCTTTTGCCATTGATAAAGTGGGTTTGTTCCTCCATTTGT
>Ga0209697_10003239_pt1 | contig 22345 bp, 14 predicted proteins | sample AliMusrvi5mmetaG_FD_184115 | JGI IMG/M metagenome (GOLD analysis project Ga0209697, IMG submission 184115) | Freshwater lake bacterial and archeal communities from Alinen Mustajarvi, Finland, to study Microbial Dark Matter (Phase II) - Alinen... | ecosystem: Environmental > Aquatic > Freshwater...
GTCATTCATGGTTATTGTCATAGATCACCAGTATGCCACTCACGCGATTCCACGCAAATGAGCCTTCGGGCTCATTTTGCGTAGGAATGGGATTTCATTTGGGGCTCATTTTGTAGTGTATAAGACTGGGATTAGACACGGACGAAAAACCATGCTATACTGCAGAAGTCATGAAACGGGTGTCGCGCGTGCACCCGTTTTCATTTTTTCGGTATAATCCGTGAGAGAAAAAGCATATGATTCAGGCGAGTATTTTCCCGGGGAAGTATGTCCAGGGCGCTGGGGCGCTATCCCGGTTGGGCAAGGAGTCGGCGAAGTTCGGAAAGAAGGCATTCGCGATCTGTGATCCGTACGTGTTCGAGTCGGTGATTCCCGGATATAAGGAAGAGATCGAGAAAGAGATCGCGATCGTCTTCGAGAAGTTCAACGGGGAATGCAGCGACAAGGAGATCGACCGCGTCACGGAGCTCGTGAAGCAAGACGGAAGCGCGGTCGTCATCGCCATAGGAGGTGGCAAGACGATCGATACGGCCAAAGCTGTCGCGCACGCGCTGTCCTTGCCGGTCATCATCGCGCCGACCATCGCGTCGACCGACGCACCATGCAGCGCACTCTCGGTCATCTATACCGACGAAGGCGCGGTCGACCGGTATCTGTTCCTGCCGTCGAACCCGAACGTCGTCTTGGTGGATACGTCGGTCATCGCGAAGGCCCCGGTCCGGTTCCTCATCTCCGGCATGGGCGATGCACTCTCGACCTGGCTTGAGGCACGGTCGTGCCAGACAAAATACGCGGACAATTTCGTGGGCGAGAAGGGCAGCATGACGGCGTACGCGCTCGCGGAACTCTGCTACGAGACTCTTCTCGAATTCGGAGTCGCAGCCAAGGTGTCGAACGAGACGGGCGTCGTCACGCCGGCCTTCGAGAAAGTCGTCGAGGCAAACACGCTCTTGTCCGGACTCGGATTCGAGAGCGGAGGTATCGCGTCGTGCCACGCCGTGCACAATGGTCTGACCGTGCTCGGGCCGACGCACCACTACTACCATGGTGAGAAGGTTGCGATCGGTGTCGTCACCTCGGTCTTCCTGACCGACAAGCCGGCAGAAATCATCGACGAGGTCTACGATTTCTGCGAATCCGTCGGATTGCCGACGACGCTCGCCCAGGTGGGACTCGAGAGTGTTTCCGACGAGGACTTGATGAAGGTCGCCGTACGGGCCTGTGCGGAAGGGGAGACCATCTACAACGAGCTCGTGCCGATAACCCCGGAGTCGGTATTCGCGGCCATCAAGGCGGCGGACGCCTACGGCAGGGCCCGCAAGTCCGGCGAGGTGTAGGAAAATCGAATTGAGCGTATGAAAACGGGATTCGAAAGGGTCCCGTTTCAGTTTTCTTGACGGTGGATTGCCGAGGCGTTATAACGGAGGCAAATTCCTTTTGAAAACCTTAACATCCACTGGCATGTATTTTACCGAAAGACCGGATAATTTCGATCCGAGATTCGAAATTGTCGCCTGTTGGCTCGAACGGGACGGGAAGTTCGTGCTGCTTCATCGTCAGTCGTGGAAGTCCGAAGGTGGCACCTGGGGCGTTCCTGCCGGGAAGATGGATATCGGAGAATCAAAATGCTCCGCGATGCGAAGGGAGCTTTTCGAAGAGACCGGCCATTCTGTTACGGAGGAGGAATTGACCTATCAGACGACGCTGTTCGTCCGCTATGAGACGTATAGTTTTGTCTACCATATGTTCCGGACGAACGCTCCCGACGGCTTCATAGTCCTGACTAATCCGGAGGAGCATCAGGATCATCGATGGGTCACGCCCGAGGAAGCGCTTTGTCTGCCGCTTATTCCCGAGCTCGATTCCTGCGTGAGGCTGACATACGACGTCTGATTTTTTTCAGCAACGAAAGCGGTCCGGATATTCCTGAACAGCTTTTCTTTTTCGGCGTGCGATCGAAAGGACGTCCGACTTCCATGGAAGTCGGACGTCCTTTCCGGGTAGACTTCCTTTCTGGGTTACGTCGTTCCCGTCGCGAGACCGTTGAGCATCCGGAACAGCGCGTCGATGAATGATTCGGACGATGACGGGCCGTCCTTCAGCCGTTCGTCGGAGGCGCCGAGGACGCGGGGAAGGGAGTCGGGGAGGGCGGGATCGTACGGCGTGCCGAGGGAGACGAATTCACCGAAAGTGAGTCGGTCCGAATCCTGATCGGAGGTCATCCCGGTCTCATACGGCTCGAATTCTTCGGTCGCTGCCATTTCCACGGCCAAAGGATCGGTTTCCGCCGCAGGGACGGACCAGGCCCATCCGGAATCGGAAGTTTTGGCAAAGATGGCGTCATCTTCGGCTCCGCCGTCACGGATATAGTCCACCGTCTGTACGGTCTTGCCGTCCGGGCGCCTGAGTTCGATCACGGCTCGTTCGTTCGGGAGCGTGAATCGCGAGTCATCGTGCGTCAGGACGATCTCTTCGCCTGGTGCGATGGAGCGATCCGAGAGGACGACATGGTTCACAAGTTTTTCCTTCTCGGTAGCGGTGGCGATGCTCCAGCCGGCAAGACTGATCCGCTTCGTGTCGTCGTTTCGGATCCTGATCCATTCGCTTCCAGTATCGGTCCCGGACGGGTTCGGGCAGAGCCCGACGAGGTGCACGTCCCACTTCGGATATCTCCCGATGCGTATCGTGAACGTCTTCACGGTCTCTTCGATTCCGTCACTCGCCGTGAGCGTGCCATGATAGGTCCCGGTCTTCGCGTACCGGTGACCGGTCGTGTCGAGATAGCTCCTGTGCCCGTCGCCGAAGTCCCAGGAATATTTCATATTTTTCTTGTTCCCATCGGCGGAAAACGGGATGAGCGCGTGCACGTAGCCGCTTCGCGGGATTGATGACCTCTTCACTTTCGGTTCCGTGCCGAAGATATTTTCGGCGCCAGGCGTCGGTGTCTTACTCCATCGGAACCGACCGGGTCCGAAGAACCCGTAAGAGGCCTCCTCGATCGTCTTGCTGTAGGTGACCGTGTCCATCGTCGTTACGCCACCGGGCGCGAAGAGTGTCACGGCTCCATCGGTATTGCGCAGCGCGAGTTTGGAAAGCGCCCGTTCGATGACGAGGAATCCGTCCGCGACGATACCGCTTTGAGTCGCCGACAGACCCGATGTCCAGGTGAATTTTCCGGACCCTGACTGCAACATCCATCCGATAAGCGAGACGGGCACGTTCCCGGTATTCCGAAGTTCGATCCACTCGTTTCCCTCGCCTTTTTGCGCCGGATTCGGAAAAAGCTCGCTTATGATAATCGTACCGACGGGCGGAACCCATGCCGGCTTCTCTTCCGGATCGAACGCGTTTTCGGTTCCCGGCGTCGGGGTATGCGTGAGGAGGAACGTTCCCGCATCGGTACGCGCGTATGCGGCACCTTGCTCGGTACCCTCGTACGAGTATGTGTCCGTGGCGGATCCGTCAGGGAACGACAGGGTGATACTCTCGGCCCCGGTATTATTGAGGGCGATTTTCGAGATGTCCGCACCGATGACAAGATAGCCATCCGGGCCGATCGTGGTCATCGGTGGAAACGTATATCCTCCGCTTACGGACGCATCTTTCAGCTTCCATCCGGCAATCGATACCTCCGTGTCACTGGTATTGCGAAGCTCAATCCATTCTTCCTCGCTGGCATTCGGATATGGGAGGAACTCGTTGACGATGATCGTGCCGGCATCGGGAAGGGGGATCGGCTTCTCTTCCGGATCGAACATATTGGAGGTTCCCGGCGTCGGGGTATGCGTGAGGAGGAACGTTCCCGCATCGGTACGCGCCCATGATTCGTTTTTTTCAGTCTGTACGTACTGGAACGTGTCTGCGACGCTTTCATCCGGAAACAAGAGAGAGACCGTTTCCTTATCGTTGTTGAGCGCGATGCCCGATGTCTTTCCGTCGACGACGAGAAATCCGCCGGCTTCGATTGCTGATCCTTTCGGGAACGGATAAATCTTTCCGATCGCATCGACGAGCTTCCATCCGGCAAGCGATACGTTCGCGCTTCCGGTATTGTGAATCTCGATCCACTCCTCCCCACCGGTGTCCGGATTCGGGAAGAGCTCGCTTATGATGACGGTGCCGACGGGTGGGGGTGGAACAGGCTTTAAGCACACATCGGTCGGGCTGGTTGTTTCTCCACGACTGTTCGTCGGGGTCGGACAATCCGAAACCGACCAGGTGAGCGTTTCCACGTCACGGACGAGGCTCTTGTCCGCAGGAGGGTTTTCCATTCTCGGCGTATCCATATCGAATGACTTTCCTGTTCCCCACGCGAGGCTGTCGATGATACGGGTCGGAGACGAACAATTGTCCGTGAGCGCTATGCCATTATCTTTCGCGAGCGGTGATGATTTCGTCGCGGTGTCCGCTTTCGGAGCGAACTTTCCATCGCTGTTGGCAAAGAGAAAGTAGCCCTTTCCCGGGATGGTGTCGCTTTCGGAAAACGATTTGATCTGTGAGGTGGTGGTCCCGGACGTCTTGCGACACAACTTCAGTCCCGCAAGCGGGGCGACATCATTTCCCGGGTTGTAGAGCTCGATGAACTCATCGGCCCCGATGATTTTTCCTCCGGCATCGGTGCCTTCTGTCTGTACCTCGCTTATGATGACAGTCGGAACGGTATCGGTATCCGCGGTCGACAACGATATCGCGATCACCTGAAACGATGGAAATATCGCGCTTACCATACCGGGTGCCACGAGGATGCCGTCTTGAGGGAGTCCGGCCCCTATGAGAGTCGGACTCCCGAGAAGCGTCGGCGCATCCGGCGTGGCGGGTGAGACTGGTGTGGGTGCCGGAGTGCCCGGGGTCGGCTCTTCGGCCGGTGATGAAGTCCTCGATGTTTCGGGAGCCAAGGTGTTGGAGGGTGTGACGAGACTCTGAACCGTTCCCGTCGGGGATTCGGGAAGGGGATTTCCCGTCGGTTTCGGTTCCACAATATCGTGTGCCGGCGCCGGATCGGTCGGCGTTGGTGACGTAGCCGGTTCTCCGACGATGTCCAGTGCTTCTGCCGATAGTGTGGCCGGTTTTTCCGCGTCGGTCGTTTCGGTGTCCGTAGTCCCGCCCGTTGTCGGATCCGTGGCAGTCGTGTCGTTTCCGGACGGATCCGTCGTATCGGCGAACGACGGGAGCGAGGAAACGAGAAAAGAGAGTATGAGAAGGGTCGGAATGAGGGTGGCTGTCCTGCCGTTCATAGCCGTTCGATACTTTCCACCATCATAGCAGAAACTTTTTCGAATGGGGAGTGCTTGTTTCTCGGCGTCAATGAGGAATGGGTTATACTCCGCACAGAAGCTGATTACGTGTTTTATGTTGTCTGTCTTCCTGCCCGCAACGCTTCGCTTGCCGCCATGACTGCCGTTAGGCTGTCGGGCTGGCGCAGCGATTCGGGCGGGTGCGAGGGAGTCTGCGACCGCGGCAAACCAGAAGGACGGGGAACGGGAGTGGGGACTGGATTGCCACGGATGAGTACATCATCGCAAAAACGGAGAGAGCAAGGAAGTGATGATGTGGATGAATTGAAAATCGAGATCCGTCTTTGCGACCCCACCCTTCGCGAAGGGTGGGGTATCTTCCGAAAAAGGATTTTTCATGGTATTTTTAAGGTGTCATCCATCATTGTTGGTTTTCAGCCATAGAAGCGGTGTTTTTTTTCCATGCCAAATCAATCGCTACCTCGAGCCTCTTGGCTTCTCGTTCACCCGTATAAAGACAGACAACCATATGCATCACCTCCGAAAAAAAGTGACGGACTTTCTGAACAGGAACATTTCCAAAACGACGTCTCATGATATGACTACGAATCGAAAAAAAACGATCGTCTTCCGTTCTTCTATTATAGTGGTCCTTGTCATTGTGATCGTCCTCGGATTCCAGTTCTTCGACATACTGAAACTCAAAGCTGCTTCTTTCGGCTGGGTTCAAAACAATTGGAGTGGGGGAGCCAGTTCCGATGTGGCCACCCATACCAATAACCAGACTGGTTGGACCAAATTCTTCTCCAAAGACTCCAATGTGGATACGAGTGGGGGAGAGGTGAAGTTGACGGGGACGAGTAATGCGGCGGTGGATACGACGGATACGGATTTCAATGCGGGGACAAAAACCAATGTGGTGACGCTCGGCACGGGTGCCGGCGCAAGCGTCACCTTGCTCAAGCAAGACGGCGCCACTTGCAGTGTCAATTCCGAGTGCGCTTCGGGCGGTTGCCAAGCCGCAGTTTGTGTGCCGGCTTGCAGCGGCTCAATTGCCTCGGGGCAATTCTGCGCTTTCGGTGGTTTGGTGTATGGCGTGGTGACGGCGGCAGATGGAAATCTGTGGCTGGATCGAAACCTTGGCGCTACCGAAGTGGCCACCGCTTCCAATGATGTCGCATCTTATGGTTGGTATTTCCAATGGGGAAGGGCGGCTGATGGACATCAATTAAAGGATAGTCCTATTACGTCTGAGATAAGTTTTACCTCCACTGTAGCCGAACCTGATACCGGAAAATTCATTTCCACTAATGATCATGATTGGTTAAGTCCATCAAATGATAATCTTTGGCAAGGAGTTAATGGCATAAACAATCCCTGCCCGCCAGGATTTCGCGTGCCAGCGCAGGCAGATTGGTTTTCTGTTGTTAGCGCACTTAATATTCCAAACTGTGCAAATGATAGGAGTTGCGCTGCAAGTGTGTCCGCTTCAAGTTTGAAGGTGCCCCTGGCTGGCTGTCGAGACAAAAGTTCTGCTTCAGTTCAATATTTTACAGAGGCATATTATTGGACATCATCAAGCGCAGGTATGCCACAGTTTGCCCCATATTTCGTAATTGATCCAAGGCAGATGGTTACTTATTACGGTGATTGGCCAAACTCAAGATCGTTTGGTTTTTCTGTCCGGTGTATCAAGAATTGATCATTGATTTTCACTGATTAGGCTGATTTCACTGAAAAATGCAAAATCACGAAAAATCCACCAATGAATTCAAATGGAAAAAAGATACGGCCAAAACCCCGAAAGAATTTTTGAAAAATTATGCCGATTCGCAATTTCAAGTCGTGAGCAAGGAGAATTATTGGAAATTTTTGATCGGAGAGAGTGAAGAGGAAACTAAAATGAGATTGCAATATCAAAATTGGGGCAAATAATTCGGAAAATTTAAAGGAGAGAATCGAGTGTAAAATGTTCAAACAAAAAGCAAAAATAAAAGTGATGTTGGCCGGCCTGATTCTGGGTCTGGCGATTTTCGGGTGCTCGGCCAAGAATGCAAGCGCTTATGCCAACTCGGGAACCTATGTCTCGTCGGTCAAGGACATGCATACGCCAGTGCATTTCGGAACCATCGGTTGGAACGACGTCGTGCCTGCTGGTGCGTCGATCGTGATGGAACTGCGAAGCGGAAACGTGGCCGATCCAAACGGTGGCGGGTGGACGGATTGGACCGCGTTCAACAAGAACGATGCGATTGTCGGAACATTGGACAACAAGCGCTATATTCAATATCGCGTGACGCTTATTTCCTACGATCCGGATGCTGTGCCGAGCATCAGCGACGTGACCATCAGCGCCGCTGTCGGCACTTTGGTCTCGTCGGTATACAATACCAAAAACGCCGGTAGTGTTTTGGAGTCGCTCGCTTGGAATGAAAGCAGACCCGGAACGTCGGACGTGCTTTTTCAGGTGCGAACGTCCTCGGATAACATCGTTTGGACGCCGTGGTGCGGGCCGGACAACGGTGGGGCGGGTTGCGACAGCGCGACATTTTTCACGGACCCTGCCGGCGGTGAAACGATGGATGGCGAGTTCAGGACTCACGTCGTGCCGACCGAAGCCGATCGATATGTGCAGTATCGGGTCGTGCTGGTAGGTGACCTGAGTAGTGGCGCGACTTCGACTTTGAGCGAGGTCAATGTGCGATATTCCGCATCGCAATATTCCGGAACCATTCTCTCCGCCGTCAAAGACACCGGACAGTCATCGTCTTTCGGCGCCCTTTCTTGGACCGACGATCACGACGCGGTCAATGCCAGCAATCCGTATGCCGGAACCTCGGTCGATATGCAGATCCGCGCCGGCAACACCCCGACCTCGGACAATACCTGGACCAACGGAGGGGACTGGACCGACGTGGCCCAGGGAGGCTCGCTCTCCGCTTTTTCCGGCAACCGATATATTCAGTATCAAGCCACCCTTTCGACATACGACGACTCCGTCGTCCCTTCCGTCTCCGACGTCTCCCTCCCATACACCTACTACCCAATTACTACCCAGCAATTGGTTTCTTCGCCCTACAACACCACTGACACAACTAACTTACTAGCTTCAGTCCACTGGAATCAAAACGCACCCTCAGGCACTAACGTCAAAATCCAAACCAGAACAGCGCCAAATCTCAATGGCTCTCCAGACTGGCCCAACGGCTCCGGTTGGTGCGGCCCAACCACGTGCGCAATTTCAACCTCTGACGCCGATTACGCCAGTGATTTTTATCAAACCACCCCCACCGGCGAAACAATCAATCCTATTCAATCAACCGGCAACAATGACCAATGGATTCAGTACAGTCTTTGGATTTCTTCTGGCACTACCAGTGCTACTCCCACCGTTTCAAACCTAACCCTAGCTTACGCTGTCAACGCTCGACCTGAAATTCAAAATGTCTCAGCCTCTCAAGATGCAACCGGAAAAATTAATCTTGCCTACGAAGTTAAAGACTCCGACACCCTAAACGGAGTTCTTCATGGCCAAGTCGAAACTTCCCTGGAATACTGCACGGCTAATTGCAGCGACCCAGGCAATGAAACCTGGACCCAAGCTCAAAACACCATTGGCCTTGGTAACGTCTCAGTAACCCAAGACACCTTTACTCAGCACACCGGCTCTTGGGATCCTCAAGACTATCAAGGTTACTACAACCCAAGTTTCAAAATCAGAATTAAAGTTGATGACAAAGAAGTTGCCAACAGTAATGTCTATGGTCAAACGCAACTTAACATGGACACTAAAAAACCAATTACCAATAATCTCTCCGTCGACCTGCAAAACAAAACCGTCACTATCAATCAACCCCAGGAAGATTCCAACTACGCTATCTATCTAAGCATCAATGGAACCTTTCCAAATACTCCTCAAATTCCTGAAGCTCAAAATTTAACTTACCCTTACACCTACACTTACCCAGACCTAGCCAGCATCGACACGAACGGCACAGTCTCCATGAAGATTGTCGACCGATACAGCAACGTCTCCGACACATACTCATACATCGTCCCGCCCAAACCGGAGAACGTGATCTTCTTTGACATCTCGAATGCCAGCCAGGGAACCTATACCGAATTCCTCACCTGGAAATCCATCGCCGGGGAGAACCTCCGGTATCATGTCTGCCGGGCCGAGACCAATGACGGCACTCCGGTCGAGAACCCGGACACCCTCACATACGGCACCTGCCATACCATCGCCGACATCTCCAGCAACTTCTTTATCGACAATAATCTCGACGGCACCAAGCACTATTTCTACCGCGTCTACACCGAGAACATCCTCGATCATTCCGTCTCGAACCTCTCCAATGTCGTGCAAGACACCCCGGATGGCAACGGTGCCAGCGACTCGACCCCGCCGACTTTGTCCGACGTCACCGTGGACGAGAATACCGACGTGACCGCCACTTCGATCACCGTCACCTGGAAGGCCAACGAAATCTCCAACTCCGGCATGGGCTTCACGAGCGAGTCCGACTACGACCGGAACCAGTATGCCCAGGAACGCACCGCCTACGACCCCGAGATGATCGCGACCGGAGCCGTCCATTCCTACATCCTCACCGGTCTCGAGCCAGGCACCACCTACTACCTCCGCCCAAGGAGTAACGACATCCTCGGCAATCAGGGTATCATCGGCAACTGGGGACCCGACCGGGGCAACGGCATCATCACCGTCCGGACCAAGGACGGTCCCGCCATCAAACGCTTTACTATCAAGGAGACGACCAATACCAGCGTCACCGTCACCTGGAGCACGACGACCGCCTCCGATTCCTCTATATACTATTCCCAGATCAAATCAAACGGGGACCTGGTCATCGACGATCCGAACGTCCCGAATCCCTCGAACGGAGTGATTAGGGACGGGACAGACTTCGTCCTTGTCCACGAGCTGAAGATCCCGAACCTCAAAGTTGGGGAGAGGTACTACTTCTTCCTGAGATCTGCCGGAGAGAACGGCAACTTCGCCATCGAGAACAATGCCGGCAAGTTCTACGAGTTCACCACGGACGACGACACCGCCAGCCCGGTCATCTCGTATGATCCGGCAAGCCAGCCCTTCTTCACGACGAACGCCAAAGCCGGACTTTCCTGGTCGACCGATCAGCCCGCCACCACCACGTTCCAGTACAAGAAGCATGCCGACAGCACCTTTCAGGACTACCCGCTCGACCAGAACCTGTTCGACTCCGGGCATACGATCTTCCTCGAAAACCTCGACACCTATACAGTCTATGATTTCGTGATCGCCGCGACCGACATCAACGGCAACAAGGCCGGCAAGGTCAGTGGCAGCTTCCGGACCGCGAAGGATCCGGAATCCGACCATGCTGCCCTCTCCTCGATCGACCATATTATCGTACCCGATGGCAATTTGTCCGACACCAACGCGGTCGTGACCTTCGATACCGACCAGGCAGCGCTCTGTCTGGCTGAGCTTTCCGTCTCCTCCGGCTCCTATACCAACCCGATCGTGGTCCAAGAGGACGGATACGACGCAAACAAGAACTACACGACCTCCCACACGCTCCGCTTCATCGGCCTCATCTTCTCCACCCCCTATTACTTCCGTCTCACCTGTCACGACAACCTGCAAGACGACAACGGCCACTTCGCGTACTTCACTTCCGACGAGGCCTCCTTCATCACCAAAGAGAAACTTTATACCGCCGAGGGTGCCGGCGTGCTTGGGGACCATACCGCTCCGACCATCTCCTCCGTGCAGACGTCGAACATCACCGGCGAATCCGCCACGGTGTCGTGGAATACGGACGAGGTGGCGAACAGTCTGGTGAAGTTCGGATTGACGGATACGACTATGGATCAGATGGCCGGGGACGCGTTGGCGACGTCGGCGGTCAGCGCGTATATGACCTCTCACCAAGTCATTGTCTCCCGTCTCATTCCCGGCATCAAATACTTTTTCTCCGTCCTCTCGTACGACACCTCCGGCAACATCTCCGAATCGGCCATCTCTTCCTTCACGACCCGCCTCCTCTCCGCCGTCTCCTCCATCCACACCGCGTCCCAGCAGATCGGCGAGGTTACCGTCACCTGGAAGACGTCCACCTCGACCTCCTCGTTCGTCGAATATGGCGCGACCGAGACATACGGGGACCGCAAGGAAAGTAACACGCTCTCGACTGACCATTCGATCGTCCTCTCCAAACTGACCTCCGGCACCGAATACCACTTCCGGGTCGGCGGTACGGACAAGGACAAGAACCTCTACACGTCTTCCGATTCCACCTTCTCGGCTAAGGCGCCTCCGGTCCTTTCCGCCATCACCGTCGGGAACGTCACCGAACGCAGCGCCGAACTGTCCTTCATGACCGACGTTCCTACGGATGCCCTCGTCGTCTATCAAAACGGCGCCAAGCAGGACGACTCCGGCAGTCAGGGCAAACCCGAACTGTCCCTCAGTCACGTCGTCAGGCTCACGAACCTCGCTCCCGGTTCCACCTATGCCGTCACCGTCAAGGTCCGCGACGATGCCGGCAATGAGACCGACGATGCCACCAAGAGCTTCACGACCACGGCCGACGACAACGCTCCGATACTCGAACAGGTCAAGATCAACACGGCCCTCACCCAAGACGACAAGGTCCAGACCCTCATCACCTTCTTCACCGACGAGCTGGCCACCGCGACCCTCACTTATCGCGAGGGTGCCCAGGGAGAGGAGAAGTCCTTCCCGATCACGCAGGACCCTTCCACTTCGCATACCGCGGTATTGCTCAACTTCAATCCTGGCTCCGTGTATTCCGTCCGACTCTCGGTAACCGATCTCTTCAGCAACACGTCGGATTCCGAGGATTACGTGGTCCTCACCCCCAAGCGTTCCGAGAATGTGGTGCAGGTGATCGTCAAGAACTTCAACGATATCTTCAGTTGGGCGAAGATGTGATACATTGGATATGGTACGGGTGGAGTATCTGAATTCGGGAAAACGAAACACGGTATGTCGGATTCAACGATTCGGGTCAAGAACCTGAGCGTCGTCTACAATCAGGGAAAACAAAACGAGGTGCGGTCCCTGCAGGAGGCCGATTTCACGATTTATCCCGGGGAGTACGTAATCTTTTTCGGGCCTTCCGGATGTGGGAAGTCGACCCTTCTCTATTCCGTCGCTTCGTTGCAGTCGCCTACGTCGGGCGATGTCTCTATCGGCGAGAAGTCGATCTCCACGATGACGAAGAAAGAGAAGTACGCGTATCGTCGCATGGGGGTCGGCATGGTGTTCCAGGCGTTCTATCTCATTTCCTCGATGAACGTCTTGGACAATGTCTGCCTGCCACGGGTGTTTCTCAATGAGGACAAGCGTGTTCGTCGCGAAGCCGGGCGCCAACTGCTCCGCCGCTTCGGTATCGAGGGACAGGCGGACAAGTATCCTGGTCAGCTGTCCGGTGGACAGAAACAGCGCGTCGCGATTGCCCGCGCGTTGGTCAATAATCCCGAATTCATCCTTGCCGATGAGCCGGTCGGCAACCTCGACAGTGAATCCGCTCAGACGGTACTCGGCATCCTGAAGGAACTCAACGAGCGGGACAAGAAGACGATCATCCTGGTTACCCACGATCCGAACCACTTGGCATACGGCGACCGCATCTTCCATATGAAGGACGGCCGCGTCATCAGGGAGGAAATCCGAAAGGACAAGCGTCCGCCGGAAGCCGTGCTCGCCAACGAGGAATCGGAGGAGTCCCGGGAACTCAGGCTGTTGATGCGGAGCTTCCGCGGTCTGTCCGACGAGTATACCCGGACACTGCTCACCCCTTTCAAGACCAAACAGCTTTTATCGCACATACTCTCTTCCGTTACCGAAGACCAGTTGCGTGGAGCCGAATCGCTTCTGCAGGAACGGATGATCGGGGCGATCGATGCCGGTCGGCTCGTGGCACTGCTCGATCTGCCGGCCGAATCCGGAGGCGCCGGTTGGAACCGGGTCCGGGCCGTGTCGCTTTCAGGTCGGATCGAGTCGTATCTCGACACCGCGACCAAGATCAAAGCGGCCGGATCGGCGCAGGAAGGCGCTCGTCTGGTCTACGCGTTTTTCGCGGATCGATTGCCAATCCCGGCGGATTCCGTGCAGGCGGACCGGGTACGCGAGGCGCTCACGGACCGGCTTGCGCTGAAGATCGACCTGAGTGGATTGCAGCGGAAACTGGACGATCCTATCGCGGACGGCGGCGCCGGGCTTCGTCGCGATACCGCCGAGCATCTGGTCTCGGAAACCGAAACGCTTCTCCTCCTCAAATATTGATATCGATAGGATACACCGAACGGTATGAAACTCTCCGACGCGCTCGCCATCTCCACCCGTATGTTTAAGGCCCGGCTGTTGCGGACCTTCTTGACCGTGCTCGGCATGAGTATCGGTATCGGCGCCATATTGTTCCTGGTTTCGCTCGGGTATGGCCTCCAGCGGACGCTTTTGGACCGTATCACCACGGCCGATTCGCTCCTGACGCTCGACGTGGCCGAGGCGTCCGGAAACGCGGTGATCCTTTCCCCGAAGGCCATCGAGGACCTGCAGGCGATTCCCGATGTCGCCGAGGTCAGTCCGAGCGCCCGGCTGGGCTCGCAGGGAAAATTTCACGAGAAGCTGATCGACCTTAATGTGTTTGTCGTCACGCCGACGTTTCTCCGCCTGGGTGGGACGCGGATCGAGGCGGGGGATACCCTTCGCGACGATGCGCCGAACGGGTTGATCATCTCTTCCTCCTTGGCCGGCGCGTTTTCAAGCGATGGCGGAAAGGACCTTCTGGGCCAGGAGATGCATCTGAAGTTTTTCGACCCCAATGCCACCACGCCGAGCGACACGAATGAGAACGACCACGTAGAGCAGGCGATGCTTTGGGAGGGGACGTTCACGATCGCCGGTATCGTCGCAAGCGAGGAGAACGTCGTCTATGTCAATGCGAAGGCCGTGTCCGACATGCCGATCAGCCGTTACGCGACGGTGAAGGTCAAGGTGCGTTCCAAGGACGGGCTCGTACCCGTCCGGGATTTGATCCTCGGAAAGGGGCTCGCGGTCTCTTCCTTGTCCGACACGGTCGACCAGGCCAACAATATCTTCGGTATCCTCCAGATCGTGCTCATGCTGTTCGGCGTCATCGCGTTGGTGGTCAGCGCCATCGGTATGTTCAATACCATGACCATCGCCCTGCTGGAGCGGACGGAAGAGATCGGAATCATGAAGTCCTTGGGCGCGTCCGATGCGAATATCTCGTCCCTGTTCATCCTCGAGTCGACCATCATGGGATTTTTAGGAGGGATCGTCGGCGTATTGTCGGGATTCCTGGGTGGCAAGGGACTGAACGTGTTCGTCAATTTTCTTGCCACCCGTTTCGGCGGTCAGCCGGTCGATCTTTTCTTTAGCCCGACTTGGTTCGTGTGGTTCATCCTGCTTTTTTCCGGCTTCGTCGGACTGTTAACCGGGTTCTTCCCGGCCCGTCGCGCGAGCAGGGTTGATCCGCTGGAAGCGTTGCGGTATAAATAACGGTTCGGTATCGATCGTGGACACAAACTAATCGCACATCGTTTTTGATTCGGTCATCTTTCCTGTTCGCCGCCGATTTACCGTGGCATTTTGTTGAGGGAGACCCGGTTTCATGATATGCTGGACCCGTACGATCCAAGCGAACACGAAAAAATATGAGAATCGACATCGTCCCGGAAGGGAATAAGACAAAACACGAGGAGAGCGGGTTCGGGTCGGCGTTCATTTTCGACACCGTGTTCGGTGGCGTGAAGAATCTTTTGGAAAGCGTCACCTCGAGCATTACTTCGGCCATTGACGAGGTCATGAGTACGGTGTTGCGCCGGGCGTTCGCGGTTCTGTTGGGCGCGATTGGCATCTGGTTCCTCTTCAGCGGGTTTGCGAGCCTCCTCGATTTTCTCTACGGCACGCCGGGCGTGGGCGAGATCGTCGTCGGGGTGCTCGTGTTCGCGGCGGCGATCATCGTGTCCGCGTTTTCCCGTGGGCGGCGGTAGGGCGGTCCGGTTTGATCTGTGATAAGCGGTATTAAACAGTAAGAAAAATCGTATGACGAAGAAAGTCGTGGCGAAGAGAAAGGCGGCGGTGAAGAGCGTGTCGGTATCGGACGTGAAGAAGCAGTTCGAAAAGGAGATCGAGAAGGGCCTGAAGACCGTCGAGAAGGAGGCTGCGAAGATCCGCAAGCAGGCCGATGTGGCCGTGAAGCAGGCAGACGCGTACATCCGGAAGAACCCGGAGAAGGCCATGGCCATCGCGTCCGGCATTTCGGCAGCGCTTGGTGCGGCCGCGGCGCTCATCGCCTCGCACGGACAGAAGAAAAAGTAGGAATCCAGTCCTGCCCGTAAGGCTCACGCCTAGTGTTGTAGGCGGGTGGACGCGTGTCCCATGATCGCATCTCGCGATTCTACGGGGTCGAAAGTCTGTAAAATCTATAAATAGACAGTTGAAAGTGAAACCGCTCCGGACGACCCGGGGCGGTTTTTCGATAGATGCAGTCGTCGTTCAGTTTCTTCCGAAGCTGAACACCGTGAAGTGGCCGAAGGTCGCGCTGTCTTTGATATGATAGTCGGAAAGTTGCTCCCGCGACGACCGTTCGAGAGTCAGCTCTTCATCCGTTGAAATTTTTGCGAGGTCGATCGAGAAGACGGGGGCATCCTGCCTGATCCTGGTGTTTCCGTTCAGTACCCTGATCGTGATGCCGTACGGATCCAGGAAGTATGAAAGGCCCTTTGTCATACCGAACAGGTCGCCACTGCGGTCGTCGATATAGACCGTGTCCGATATTCCTGCATGATCCCGTACGAATCCCGCGATCGACCGGATTTCTGAGGCGGTGACGCTCTCGGGGGTGACGACCCGTTCGGGATGCGCCCCTTCGTACGAGGCGAACGTCTCGGACAGTGCCCGGAGGTTCAGGAACGAGAGAATGACGATGATCGCCGTCATGACGATCAGTCCGTTTTTCCCGAGTCGTTTTTCGGCGGATTCGAACCACAGTGCAAGGAACAGGAACGGGACGAATTCGACGACGAGGAAATAGCGCGAGGTCATCTCGGTCGCGAAGGGGATGAAGATCAGGAAGGCCATTATCGCATAGGTCGAGACGAGGAACAGTCCCCGTTTCTTTTCCCGGTCAGTCTCCTTCCGGGTGCGAAGCAGGAGCAGAAAATATCCGCCGACCGAGAAGACGACGCCGAGCGCGAGTCCGGAAAGCGCCATGATGCGGCCGAAAACGCCGAGCGCGCGCTCCTTGGTGGCGAGCCGGGCCCGGAAGCCGGCCAGGTGACAATCTTCCAATCCTCCGGAAGCGGAAACGATCATCGCGTTGTTCCGGACCTGACAGACGCCGTCGACTACCGCGTATTCGGGAAGCAGACGGATCGGGGTCGATTCCATGATGATGCCGGTGATGAATTCCCGGGTGTTTGACCCGCTGGTCCGTATTTCCGAAGCGATCTGCGGAACGTTCAGTACCACGGCCACCGCGATCAGTATGCATGCGGTTTTCCAGGCGTGCGGTTTTTCCCTGAACGTGACGATATAAGACGCGATCAGCACGAACGGCGCGATCAGGAGGAAGAGCGTGTGGAGCTGGATGCCGACCCCGAGTGCGATGCCGGAAAGTATCGCCCAACCGGTCCCGTTTTTCCGACCCTTTTCGCTCAGTTCCGACAGGGCGTAGAGGAAGAGTAGCGTGAAGAACGGCAGCGAGTTTGGATTCCAGGCGAACCGGGAATACTCGATCGCATAATACGAAAGCCCGTAGAGTGCGGTGACCGCGATACTTATCCGGTCGGAAAAATATTTCCGCAGGAAGAAAAACAGCATCGGTATCGCGAGGACGGAGAAGAAGAGATCCGGATAGGCCAATCGGTCCGGCGTGTCGCCAAAGATTTTCCCCGAGGCGTATTGGAAGTAGTAAAACAGCGGGCCGAGCCGGAACCGCGTACCCGAAGCGTTCGGTCCGAGGAGCGGGAGTTCCTTTCTGCCCGACAGGAAATCCCGGACGAACGTCGCGTCGCGGGCCTGGTCGTCGTTGAACCGGATCCAGTCGGCGAAATGATATGTTCGTAAAAATACCCCGAAGAGGACGATCAGGCCCAGAAGAAGGAGGGGAATATATTTCTTGTTGATCCTGAATGTTTTTGGGAATCTCATTTTCAGTCGATGAGGGGTGAAAAGCGCCGATCGGTCGTATGTCGATAGTACCTTAGACGACGGCATCCTTCAACTTCCGGCATCCCATCGTCCTTCGGATGAGCGGAGGGTGTGTTATACTCGACGTATGATGCCGATACCGAAAAAATACCTCTTTCTTCTTATCCCGGTCGCGATTGCGGGCGCGTGGTGGTTTTCCGCACAGCGGACGGAGTCGTTTTCAAACGATATTCCAGCATCGCGGGATTCATCGGTCCGGCCGGCGGCCGTTTCGGATTCCGATATGAACGGAGTCGAAGGGGGAGGGAATGGGAATGTTGAAAACGGGAATGCTGGTACCGCCACGGTCGCGGATGGGGTGACGGGGAGTAATGGGATAAAAGGGATGCAAGGGGAAGAAACAGGAGGAAAGGGGACTGTGGACAAAGGGAACATTTCCATCATCGACCGGCTCGTGTCGTTCGGTTTCGAGAAGCGATCATCGAGATCCATCGATACGGTCATCGTCCATTCATCCTACGACGCGCTCGGGAGCGACCCGTATTCGGTGTCCGGCGTGATCGCGGAATACGAACAGAGTGGTGTGTCCCCGCACTATCTGATCGATCGGAAGGGGAAGGTGTATCGTCTCGTACAAGATCATGACGTCGCGTATCATGCGGGCGTCTCGAAAATGCCGGACGGCCGGACCGGCGTAAACGGATTTTCCATCGGGATCGAGGTGATCGAAAAAGATACCGACTCGCCGACGTCCGCGCAATATGCAAGCCTCCGATCACTTATAGCCTCGTTGAAGTCGGCGTATCCCATCAAATACGTCCTTGGCCACAGCGATATCGCGCCGGGACGGAAGACCGACCCTTGGAATTTCGATTGGAAAGAAATTCCGTAGAGACGGTCAACCGCTCCGAAGTCAAGTGAAGGATGAATCCTTATGGTCCCGTTCCCGCTCCGTCTTTGCGAGGAGTCTTCGACGAAGCGATCCGGTCACGTCATTCGCGAACGACGTGACCAGGATTTCAAGCCATGGATTGCCACGGGCTCGAAGACTCATCCTCGCAAAGACGGATAGGGGAATATCGGAGTTTGACTCCGATAAGGTTTTTTTTCTCCCCTTGACTCATTTCCGTATCTTTTCTCCGCATTCTCGTTGGCGAAATGAGAAAAAAATGCTATATTGGAATGGAAGTTTATTGAGCCGTAATCAGTGTATCTTTATATGGATATGGAAAAGGAATTGTTTGAGTCTTCGGAAACGGCCGGAAAGGAACATGTCGGCGTGTCGGTCGGAAACGCCAGACCCTCGGCTCGGGTCCCGTCCTCCGGTCAGGGAAAGACATCGGGTTCGGGCTCGAAACTTATCGGTATCTTTGACGGCATCATCACGACGAGCCTGGTGGCGCTCTTCTTCGGTCTCCCGATATTCTTCACCGGACTGTCCCTGCAGGGCATCACGTTCGAGAAACAGATTTATTTCTATTTCTGGATCCTTATCGGGATAGTCGGTTGGGTTTCCAAGGGTGTCATCTTGGGGGAAATGAAGATCCGGCGGACCCCGCTCGATATCCCTGTCCTTGTATTCCTGTTGGTTTACGGGCTCGCGACGATATTCTCGACGAACCGGTGGGACTCCTTCTGGGGGACCTTCGGCGATCCGTCGCGCGGATTCCTTTCGGTCGCGGCACTCTCGCTCGCGTACTTCCTCATCGTGAGTCACTTTAATCGGAAGCGCCTGACGCTCATGCTTTCGGGACTTTCCGTATCGGCCTTTCTCGTCGTCGTCTGGAGCTTCCTCGTGATCATGGCGATTCCGTTCCTTCCGGCATCGGTCGAAGCGTATGCTCCGCTCTCGCTTCTCGGCACCGTCACGACGCTTGCGCTGTTTCTTTCGGTCGCCCCGATCATCTTCATGACGTCCCTGTTCGCCTTATTCCGCGACGAGGCCTCGGGTTTGGCGTCGTGGAGGCGATGGATCCCGACGGTACTGCTGTTCATCGGTCTCCTGTTCGATCTGTTCCTGATCCTCGCGCTCTATTCGTTCATATCCTGGCCCGTCCTCATCGGAGGTCTCGGATTCTTCCTTATCTTCATCCTCGCGCAGATCGTTCGTCCCGTCGAGCGGTGGGCATGGGTCCCGATAGTCGTCTTCGTGATCGTCCTCGCCTTCCTCATGTTCAACAGCTTCCCGCTCGCGCGGACGAACCTGCCGGTCGAAGTCATCCCGAGATTCTCGTTCGCCTTCGATATCGCCAAGAGCGCCGTTCAGGACAAGTTCCTTCTCGGTACGGGTCCGGCGACATACGGCTCGGTCTTCTCCTTGTACCGCCCGGTCGAATATAACCAGAACTCGCTCTTCACACTCCGCTTCGACCAGACCCCGGGAATCTTCCTCGAGGCGCTCTCGACGATCGGTGCGATCGGAACCATCGCCTATCTCGTGCTCATCCTCTCGTTCGTGAGCGTCGGCATCTATCTGCTCTCGAACGACAAGAGTCGGAATAAGCTCTATTCGCTCGGCGTCTGGAGCGTTGCGGTCATGTTCTTCATCGCGAGCTTCGTCTCGGCGTTCAACGGGCCGATCCTGCTTCTCGCCTCGCTTCTCGCCTCGCTTGCCATCGTGACGGTGCTCTGGGAAAGCGGGATGGAGGAACGCTACCTCACGCTCTCTCTCAAGGCCTCGCCGAAGTTTGCGCTCGCGCTCGCCTTCGTCTTCATGGTGGTGTCCGCCGGTGTGGCGTTCCTGTTCGTCTTTCTCGGCAAAGTGCTGGTCGCGGACATCTTGGCGGGTATGGCGTCCCGGGAAACGTCGGTGAACGATAACGCCGTCTCGCTCCTCGGTCGTGCTGTATCGCTCAACCCGCGCGAGGGGCAGTATCTGATCAGCCTCGGACAGGCATACATCTCGCTCGCCAACCAGGAGGCAGCTAAGCCGGAAGGGGAGCGCGATACGAACAAAGTCGCCAACTATATCAAGGCCGCCGTCCAGGTGACGGAAGGCGCCTACGCGCTCGCGCCCGAAGACGTCCGTACGGCGGAAGCGGCCGGTCTTATCTATGAGAACAGCTCGCTCTACGCTTCGGACGCGCTCGCGAAAGCGTTCGATTACTACAAGAAAGCGTCCGATCTCGAGCCGAACAATCCGGTGTTGCTCGTGAAGCTCGGTCAGGTGAAGCGCTCGATGGGCGATCAGATACAGGCCGACGGGGCGGACAAGACGGCCGACTATCAGGAGGCCAAGGGATATTTTGAGCAGGCGGTCCAAAAGAAGGCCGATCTCGGGATAGCGCACTACAATCTTGCCGTCGTCCTTTCCCGTCTCAAGGATTACGATGCGGCCATAGACGAGACGGGCAAGTCGATCGCGCTCGAACCGACGAATGTCACCTACCAGTACAGCCTCGGTACGCTCTATCAGCTCCGCAAGAACGATGGCGATTTCGACAAGGCTCAGGCCCAGTACGAGAACATCCTCAAAGCGAACGAGAAGCTGGTCGACGTCCGCTTGGCGCTCGGATTGCTGTTGGAAGAGAAAAAACAGAAGGATCAGGCACTTGCTCAGTACCGGCAGATCCTGACGTATCTTCCGGACGGCGATCAGGGCGATGCGATCCGGAAGCAGATAAACACCTTCATCGACACGCTGCAAAATGGTGGTAGCAACCTTGCCAAGGCGTCCGTTCCGGCTCCGGCGGTCGAACCGGCCCCGGCCTCCTCGGAACCGGCTACCACGACACCGGTCGCGCCGACTGTCCCCGTTACCAAGATGCAGGCGCCGACAACGCCCACCGTCGATACGGGTACGACCAGCACGACCACTACGGGAACCGCTGTTCCTACGAAGAAATAGACGATATGCCTGACAAGAGATGCTCCGATGAACGATCGGAGCATCTTTTTTTCTCGGGTCCGGTATCATATTTTTTTTACACTTTTCATTTTACGTTTTATACTGCCGGATATGGAACATGCCTTCAGATTGGAAATCGGACGGGAAGGATCACGACTCGCGCTTTTAAAAGATGCTGAGCTGGTTTCATCGCGGGAATGGCCCGAGGCACGGGATATGGGACAACAGCTGTTCGAGGCGATCGATATCCTTCTCAGGGAATCCGGCATCGCACCGACCGATGCCACTCATTTCTTCATAGAGACGGACATTCCAGAGTCCTTCACCTCCGTCCGCATCGCGCAGTCCGTAGGGAAGGCGTGGGAGTACGGGGTGGGGAGTCGGTAAAATCATAAGTCACCAGTCTTTGCTGAGGCTTCGATGTGGCAAGACAAATCGTCTATTTTTGCGAATCTTACCCACTCCGTCTTTGTGACCCTCCCTTTCTGTCTTTGCGAACCCCGAGTCTCCGAGGGGTGAAACAATCCAGGATTCAGGCTCGGATTTTCCGTCTTGGATTGCCACGGGCTCGAAGACTCACCCCCGCAAGGACCGAAAAAAAAGGCGAGGAAAGGCGAGGAAAGGGAAACTGGATTGCCACGGGCGAGTACGCCCTCGCAAGGACGGACAAGGGGAAATGGGAAAAGGGAGGCGGTATTTTAGGAATGATATGAAATAAATCAGGACAGCTATGTGAATGGTCGGGTTTATTCCTTCTCAGGGTCTAATACCCCGCGGCTTGCCGCGGATAGGTCTCGCGAAGCGGGACTGGATCACGGGGTAAGCCCGGGACAAAAGTCGGGAGATACCTCGCGGCTTGCCGCGAGGAGTTTCATTTTCATTCCGTGTTCTTTCTTTTCTTGACTCTTCCTGCCATGGTCATATAATAGACCTCTTTCAAAAGTACCCTTTTTCCGCTATCATAGAGACAGGAACCGATTCAAAAACACAAACGTATGTATGACAAGGTATCAAAACTCAATCCGGAACAATTCAGGAGAAAGACTGGGGTAA
>Ga0209697_10003243_pt1 | contig 22330 bp, 13 predicted proteins | sample AliMusrvi5mmetaG_FD_184115 | JGI IMG/M metagenome (GOLD analysis project Ga0209697, IMG submission 184115) | Freshwater lake bacterial and archeal communities from Alinen Mustajarvi, Finland, to study Microbial Dark Matter (Phase II) - Alinen... | ecosystem: Environmental > Aquatic > Freshwater...
CGTTCCTTGAAGCGGTCGTATTCGGCCTTGTTGACGCGCACAAAACGCATCTGACTGGAATAAAAATCGTTGTAAAGATACTCCTCCAGGGTGATAATGGGATACTCTTTGCCTGTACGGTCCAGTATTTGTTTCCCATCGTAAAAATATTCGGGTTCAGTACCGGAACTGATAGTTTTGATCTCATCCAGACTGTAATCGTTGAGATTAGCGACGACCACAACGGGTTTTTTTCCACCTATGTCGTTGACGGGCCGGTTCGACCGCCGTTCGTATTCAAAGGGATTGGTCTGTGCGACCAGCGGTGCCGTGATGGCAGAATGGGACTCCCGGTCCTTGAAAACCGCTACCAGCTTGCGGGCGAATGGGATCTCATCTGCCGGATCTTCTGTCAGCGAAACCCGGATGGTATCGCCAATTCCATCGGCAAGCAAGGCTCCTGAGCCAACAGCCGACTTGATCCGGCCATCTTCCCCTTCCCCTGCTTCGGTGACACCGATGTGGAAGGGATAGTGCATCTCCTCCAGCCTCATTTTATAGTTCATCAACCGAACAGTGTAAACCATTATTCGGGTGTTACTGGACTTGATGGAAAGGACGATGTTGTGGTAATCCTCCGCTTTGCAGATGCGAAGAAATTCCATCACAGACTCAACAATTCCGGCCGGGGTATCGCCATACCTGCTCATGATACGATCGGAGAGGGAACCTTGATTGGCGCCGATGCGCAGAGCTATTCCCCTTTCCTTGCATTTGCGGATGAAAGGAACAAAGCGTTCTTCGATTTTCTTGAGTTCCAGCCGGTATTCATCATCCGTGTAATTCAATTTCTCAAAGACCGCACGCTTGTCGTAGAAATTCCCCGGATTGATCCTTACTTTTTCGACGTGTTCGATGGCCAGGTCTGCGGCTGCCGGATTAAAATGGATGTCCGCACAGATGGGTTGAAGGTAGCCCCTTTGATCGAGCTCGTTGCGAATATTTTTTAGATTTTCGGCTTCACGGATTCCCTGAACGGTAACCCTGACTAGGTCCGCCCCTGCGTCGATAATTTTAATTATTTGATTAACTGTAGATTCCGTATCATTGGTGTCTGTATCCGTCATGGATTGAATACGGATCGGCTGGCCTGAACCCATCAATACGGTACCAATTGTGACAAGCGCAGTCTCCTGACGTTTGTACTGCAACAAATTGGCGATATAGTTAAATCCTTGGTTCATCTTCTGATAAGTTATCTTTCAAAGGCCCGATGGAATAAGATGCTTAAATCTGGTTAAAAATGGAGATTCTTAACACTTCTCCTTCCATGCGAAAATAATCTGTTTTGTAGTTTGGTAAAAAGCCTCGTTAAAATTCTGCAAATATTCAGATGGACGATTTATTGGTTAGGACCATCCTTCCTTGCACTATTTAACTTTCACAATTACAGAAGCAAATTTATCCTTTTATTTTGAATAAATTTGATCCAAAATTTCTACCGCATGTCAGTTCAAGTTGAGGGTATTTCCAAAATATACGGAGCACAGCTCGCACTAGATCAGATTTCATTTTCAGTCGATTCAGGAACCGTATTGGGAATTCTGGGACCCAACGGAGCCGGTAAATCCACCTTGTTAAAAATTATCACCGGATACCTGCGACCTACCTCCGGGAATGTCCGGATCAATGATCTTTTGGTGGATCCGGATAATCAAGAGATCAAAAAATTGATCGGCTATCTTCCCGAAAATAATCCGCTTTACTTAGATCTTTATGTCAGGGAGTACCTTCGTTTGGTGGCAGGGTTGTACCAGATTTCCAACCGAAACAAAAGAATCGATGAGATCATAGGAATGACCGGACTGGAAGCCGAGATTTCCAAAAAAATAGGATCCCTGTCAAAAGGATACCGCCAGAGGGTCGGTTTGGCGCAGGCATTGATTCACGATCCAGCCCTGCTGATTCTGGATGAACCCACCTCCGGGCTTGACCCCGCACAACTGGTTGAAATCAGGCAACTCATCCGCAATATCAGCAGCAACAAAACCGTTCTTTTCTCTACCCACATCATGCAGGAGGCCGAGGCCATTTGTGACAAGGTACTCATTCTCAATCAGGGGAAGGTGGTCGCCCTCGAAACTCCCGAAAAAATCAGAAATATTTCGCTGCAAAAAATCAGAAAGATCGTTGTCGAGTTCAGTGAGCCAGTCTCGGTCCGAATTTTTGATTCTCTGGAAGGTGTCGCAAAAACCGAACAATCAAGCTCAGGGAAATTTTACCTTTCCAGTGATGCAGACGATTTGAGAGCAGCCATTTTCAGGCTCGCGGTGAAGAACAACCTGACCCTAATTACCCTGCACGAACAAGAATCGACCATGGAGAAAAGTTTCCTGGAGTTGGTAAAATAAGTGAGCTAGAGTGACTAAAATGAACTAAAGTGCCTAAAGTACTTGGGAATAAAGAACTCTTGTGATTTTTTCATGGCATATAATTCTATCCCAACATTTCTCAAATCCAACAAATAACTAACTTTAGGCACTTTAGTCATTTTAGTCATTTTAGTCACTACTACCCATGAAATTCCCAAAACTACTGTTGTTACTGCTATTACTTGCCTCTGCTTTCAACATGAATGGTCAATTGGCAAAAAAAACCAAAGGCCAAAATCAATACCTGTCCAGCTACGAGGGAAAGACCCTCTCCCCGGCTCAAACCCCGGTGCTGCTTCCCTACAACCGTTGGATTGATCCTGCCGGGACCCAAATTACTTTTGGGAACAAGGAACAGGAAAACCACGCACTGGATGTGGCCCTTTCACCTGACGGGAAATGGCTGGCCATTGAGGGCCGATATGAGGTGGTGGTAGTTTCTGCCGCTACAAATAAAATTGTATCTACTTTCCAGCTAAACGACTACTTCAAGGGTCTTGTTCGCATGAATACTTTTTCTGGCATCTGCTGGAGACAGGAAGGGAATCTTTCTCAACTCTTCTGGGGAGCCGTCGGAAAAGAGAATTCCGTGGTCATCAAGGCCACCTGGGGCAACGGTAAATTTACAGATGCAGATAATATTCCATTTGAAAAAGAGGCTCCTGCTGAAACCTCCCTGGTCAACGAAGTGCTCTATCAGAACGAATCGGGCCAGCCCGCCCTCTATGTGGTGCTGAATGGAAACAACAAGGTGGTAAAAGTGAATCCTGATACCAAAAAAATATATTGGTCAACATCGGTCGGAGTTGCCCCATTCGGCATCACCAAAGCCAATGAAAAAATTTATGTCACCAACTGGGCAGGTGGCCAACCTACCATCAGCGACAAGAGCGTTGCCGGAGTACCCTGGGGGAGTGCCAGGGTGAATGACCTCAACGGAGCTACCCGTGAAGGAACCGTATCTGTGCTGGATCCAGCCACAGGCTCCATACTGAAAGAGATCCCGGTAGGGTTGCATCCCAACGATCTGATCACGGGATCCGATCAAAAATTTGTCTATGTTTCCAATGCCAACAGCGATCAGGTGAGCGTCATTTCAACCACGACCGATCTGGTGACCGAAACGATTTCTGTCAGGCTAAATGCCGGGGAGAATACCTATTGGGGAGATTCCCCCAACGGATTGGCTCTGACTCCCGACAATAAAACACTTTATGTCTGCAACGGGATGGACAATGCCCTTGCCGTCGTAGCCCTGGGGCAACTTTCAACCACAGGCACCATGGATAAAAACAGCAAAGTTCTGGGATTCATTCCGACGGGTGCCTATCCGGGAGCCGCCACCATATCCAGGGAAGGGTTGATCTATGTCGCTAACATCGAAGCCTCAGGATCCGGCATCCCCTTCTATACCGAAGGATCCACTAAGCCAAAATACAACTCACACAAGGAGATGGCCTCCATTTCCATCATTCCTGCTCCCGGGAAAAAGGAGCTAAAATCGTTTACCGAGCGTGTAGAAACTGCCAATCTTCAGTTCAGACTTGACCTCACAGCCAAACTGCCCAGAAAAAAAGTGGAAGCTGTTCCTGTCCCCGAAAGAATCGGTGAACCCTCCGTCATCAAGCACGTTCTTTATGTCATCAAGGAGAACAGGACGTACGACCAGGTACTTGGGGATGTAAAAAAAGGAGATGGCGATTCTACGCTCACCGTTTATGGAAGGAAAGTCACGCCCAATACCCACCAGCTCACCAGCCAGTATCTGTTGCTCGACAACTACAATGCATCAGGCAAATGTTCTGCCGAGGGACATCAATGGACGGATGCTTCCATTGTGACAGATTACGTGGAGAAATCTGTCAGGGCCTGGATCCGAAGTTATCCGCACGTTCAGTACGATGCTCTGGTCTATGCACCAACCGGATTTATCTGGGATAATGCACTTGCGCATGGCAAAAAAGTGAGAATTTATGGAGAAGCTTGCCTTTGCGATTTTGGTGCGAAACAAACCTGGACCTCTATTTACCAGGATTTCCTTCAGCACAAAAAGCTGGAATTCAAAAACAAGACCACCATTCAACCCGTGGAAGCCATCCTTAGTCAGAGTTTTCCCTCCTCCGACAACCACATTGTTACGGACGTGCAACGAGCCGATGCATTTGCGAAAGAATTGAAAGAATATGAGAAGCAGGAGGGAGATCAACTCCCCGAATTGATGGTGATGGCCCTTTCAAATGACCACACGGCTGGGACCAGACCAGGCATTCCAACTCCACGTGCCATGGTCGCAGACAATGACCTTGCCCTTGGTCAAATTGTGGAGGCATTGTCCAGAAGCAAATTCTGGATAAACACCGCCATTTTTGTCACGGAAGATGATTCTCAGGATGGGTGGGACCACGTCTCCGCCTATCGCACAGTGGGTACCATCATCAGTCCGTTTACAAAAACCTCCGCTGTGGTACATACCAATTACAACCAGGTTTCGATGGTGAGAACCATCGAGCAAATACTTGGCCTTCCTCCGATGAATGTCATGGACGCAACCGCGATGCCCATGTTTGACTGTTTCTCGCCAAAGGGAGACTTCACTCCTTACCAGCCACTTAAAAATGAAATTCCTTTGGATGAAATGAACCCCGATTTGCGTTCCCTGAAAGGGACTGCACTGCACTATGCCAAGAAAAGCATGGAGCCACAGTTCGACGGGATCGATGGCGGAGATGAAGATCTGTTCAACAAGATCCTCTGGTTTGCTGCCAAAGGAAAGGCGAAATATCCCAGGATGAGGTAAGGGAGAACAGAAAAGTGACTAAAGTGACTAAAGTGACTAAAGTTAGCGATTTGCTGGATCTCTGAAGTACAATAGGCCAAAGAAAAGAGGTTAATAATTTACTTCTGCCATCCTGGTTTCCAAGTACTTTAGTCACTTTAGTTCATTTTAGTCACTTTAGTCACTTGCTTATTAAATGAAATTGTTATAATTTTGCACCGTGGACGGATTTGATTGATTGCAACCACGGAAAAAAATGCTAAAACAAAGTGTATTGACTTCCCCTTCAATCATCCATCCCACTTAGTTTTTTCATCCGTCACTTTAAAAAAGTGACACAATAAATGTAACTATGGGATATTTATTTACTTCAGAATCAGTTTCAGAAGGTCATCCTGACAAAGTTGCGGATCAGATTTCAGATGCCGTATTGGATGCTTTCCTTGCACGTGATCCATCCTCAAAAGTGGCCTGTGAAACAATGGTCACTACTGGCCAGGTGATCATGGCCGGCGAAATAAAATCAGATACCTACGTCGATGTGCGTGAAGTGGCCAGACAAGTCATCAACAAGATCGGATATACCAAGGCGGAATACCAGTTTGATGGAGACTCTTGCGGTGTATTGACGGCCCTTCACGAACAATCTCCCGATATCAACCGGGGTGTGGAGCGAAAGGATCTGGAAAACCAGGGTGCCGGCGACCAGGGAATGATGTTTGGCTATGCCTGCAGCGAAACCGACAACTTCATGCCTCTGCCACTCGAATTGGCCCATGCCCTGCTCAAGGAACTGGCAAAAATCCGCAAAGCAGGTATGGAGATGACTTACCTTCGACCGGATGCCAAATCGCAAGTCACCATCGAATACGACAACAACAACCAGGCAGTCAAGATCCATACCATCGTTATCTCTACCCAGCACGATGAATTTGATACGGATGATGTTCGGATGCTGGCCAAAATCAGGGACGATGTTCAAAATATTCTCATCCCCGCCACCAAGGCTGTGCTTCCACTCCGACTTCAGAAACTCTTTGAACCCGGATACATACTCCACGTTAACCCTACCGGGAAATTTGTAATCGGCGGACCACACGGCGACAGCGGACTGACAGGCCGAAAAATCATCGTGGATACCTATGGTGGACGCGGTGCCCACGGGGGTGGTGCCTTCTCCGGAAAAGATCCTTCCAAGGTCGACCGTTCGGCAGCTTATGCCGCCAGGCACATTGCCAAGAACATGGTAGCCGCAGGAATTGCCGGCGAGGTATTGGTTCAACTGGCCTATGCCATCGGCGTGGCACAACCCGTCAACATCTATGTCAATACCTATGGAACTTCTAAAGTTGACCTGCGCGACAACGAAATTTCCGACAAGATTGCCTCACTCTTCGACCTTCGGCCCTATGCCATCGAACAAAGGCTGCAACTGCGCAACCCAATTTACGAAGAGACTGCTTCCTATGGCCACATGGGCCGCACACCCCGCACCATTACCAAAAAGTTCGAATCGGTCTATTTTGGCGACGTGGTAAAAGAGGTAGAACTCTTTACCTGGGAAAAGCTGGATTTTGTAGAAAAGATCCAAGCAGCATTTGGGATCTAGAAAATAGTCAGTATCGTATCATGAGACCCGCAACCTTCAGATGTTGCGGGTCTTTTTTTATCTGTTTTTTCTCTTTCTACTTTTTTTGCCGTAACTTATACTATCCATTTCCGCCTCACAAAGTTTGAGGTCACAAAATGTGACCTCAAACTTTGTGAGGATAGAAAAGATAAATTCTACTTAACTACTTGCAAAAATGGAACAAATTATCATTCAGCAGAAAATTCATGAGTTCAGGGGACAGCGTGCGATTCTGGATTATGACCTTCACCGAACAGGGTGTAGCAATGCTTTCAAGCGTCCTGCGCAGCGAGCTGGCGATCGAAATAAACATCCAGATCATCCGGGCATTTATCCTGATCCGCCAAAATGCGCTACTTTTTACTGAGATCAACTAAAAATCGAAAATCCAAAATGCTCTCCCTCCTAGACGATCTCCTCTCCCTCTTCTACCCCAGGTTGTGCGCCGGATGCGAGACTCCGCTCGTCAAAGGGGAAGAGATCCTCTGTCTCGGATGCATGGCTGATCTTCCCAAGACCGGTTTCGAAAAAACTGCAGATAATCCGGTCGCCCAAATTTTCTGGGGAAGAGCCGATATCCGGCTGGCCACCTCTTTTTGTACTTTCGATAAAGGCGGAATTGTGCAACATCTGATGCACCAACTCAAATACAAGGGATCAAAAGAGGTGGGCGAAAAACTGGGACGCTTGTTCGGATCCGATTTAATCCGGTCTGCACCCTACCGGGAAGTTGAACTCCTGGTCCCTGTTCCATTGCATCCAAAAAGGGAGCGTAAAAGAGGCTACAACCAAAGTGCAGAAATCGGTAGGGGGATGTCGGTCGCCATGGGAATTCCCCTTTTGAACGGCACCCTCGTTCGAAATCACTACTCCGCCACCCAGACTAACAAAGGCAGGTTTGAACGCTGGGAAAATGTAAGGGAACTATTTAGTGTCCAACATCCGGAGCTGCTTGAAGGGAAACACCTCCTTCTGGTGGATGATGTGGTAACTACAGGCGCGACCCTTGAGGCTTGTGCCCAGGAGGTATTGAAAATTCCGGGAACGACTGTGAGTGTGGCGACGATCGCCTGCGCGTAGAAAAGGACACAGAGTTTCACAGAGAAAGGCTGGTTTTTACTCTGTGCAACTCAGTGTCCTATTTCTCTCCCCAACGAAACCCATTCTGCTCCATCCCCATCAAATCCAGCACCCTGTTCACGACTGTATCCACCACCTCCTCTACATTGGCAGGCAAGCTGTAAAAGGAAGGAGTAGCCGGCATCACGATGGCTCCGGCCTCCGTAAGGGTAACCATGTTGCGCAGATGAATCAGGTTGTAGGGTGTCTCGCGCGGAACCACGATCAAACGACCCCGCTCCTTCAGCATCACATCTGCCGCTCTGGTGATCAGGTCATCAGAAATACCACCCGCGATGCGTCCCAACGTTCCCATTGAGCAGGGTATGATAATCATCGTATCGTATCCCGCTGAACCGGAGGCAAACGGGGCAAAAAAATCGTTTGGTCCAAAGACCTGAAAAGTTAATCCAGTCTCCTCGACAGTTTCTTTCAGTTCAAAAGCCCAGATATCCCTGGCATTTTTCGAAAAGACCACAGAACACGTTTCTATTCCTGCCGGGGATGCCTCTAATTTCTGCAACAGTCTCCTGGCATAAACGGATCCGCTGGCTCCTGTAACCGCGACAACAATTTTCTTTCCCATAATTATTTATTCTGTTGCTTTCCTGTTGACCGAAACAAGATAGCCATTATTACCCTATTTTTATTGTGGAGGACCATTCTCTCTTTCCTGCTCATTTTCAGGTTAAATAAACCTTAATTTATATACGTGCAGAACCCTTTTCGGTTGTCCTGTTTTCTGCATAATTTTATATTTACACCAAACTAAAACCATTTTCAAAAACTATGAAGGAGCAAAATCAGGTGGGTCCAAAAATAACAGCACTTCGCCAAATCAAAAATGTGAGCATTCAGGAACTTGCCGAACGTTGTGGATTTCCGGTTAAGATGATGGAGAAAATCGAGAAGGGCGATTCGATTCCCTCCCTGGGACACCTCATCAAGGTTGCTCGCGTTCTGGGTGTCCGCCTTGGAACCTTCCTTGACGACAGCGACAGGCTGGGTCCCGTTGTATCCCGCAAAGGCAAACTACGGGAGGGAACAGGTTTCTCCACCTCCAACAATGAATCGGGTCCCGGACTCACCTTTCACCCCTTGGCCGGCGACAAGTCCGGCAGGCATTTCGAACCATTCCTGATCGACATCAATCCCTCTCCGGCAGTTGTAACCCGACTCTCTGCCCACGAAGGAGAGGAGTTCATCTTTGTACTTGCTGGTGAAGTGGAGGTCTCCTACGGGAAGGATAGTTACCAACTATCTGAAGGCGACAGCATCTATTACGATTCGGTGGTCGACCACCACGTCCATTCTGCCAACGGGGAACCTGCCATGATCCTCGCCATTGTTTACGCTCCTTTTTAATACCTCCACGCTAACAATCTGATAGCTAAAAGCTAATTGCTAATTGCTAATTGCTAAAACCATACTTCTCTTCCCATGGAATTAATCGACACAACCTTTGGCCAGTTCCTTGAACATTGGGCACAACTAACCCCGGATAAGGATTTCATTGTTTATCCCGACAGGGACCTGCGCTTTTCCTATGCCACCTTCAACAAAAGAGTCGATCACCTGGCTAAATCGTTGCTGCATCTGGGTATCAGGAAGGGAGACAAAATCGGAATCTTCGCAAACAATGTTCCCGACTGGCTGACTTATTTTTTCGCTACCGCGAAAATAGGAGGGGTGCTGGTCACGATCAATACCAACTACAGAACCCACGAACTCGAATACCTCGTTAAGAATTCGGACCTCCATACCCTCTGCCTGGTAAACGGCTGGCGCGATAGCGACTACGTCCAGATGGTCTACGAACTGGTTCCGGAACTGAAGGAGAGTCAGCGGGGTTTCCTGAAAAGCGAAAAATTCCCGGAACTCCGGAATGTGATCTTCATGGGTCCCGAAAAACACCGCGGAATGTACAATACTCCTGAGCTTATCCTTCTGGGCAGTCAGCTGGATGATACCCGACTGGCTCAGGCCAAATCCGCTGTAACGTGTCAGGATGTGGTCAACATGCAGTATACTTCAGGAACCACCGGTTTTCCAAAAGGAGTAATGCTCACCCACTACAACATCCTCAATAATGGCAATGCAACGGCCTCCTGCATGAATTTTTCGACCGATGAACGGCTGTGTGTCTGCGTACCCCTCTTCCACTGCTTTGGTTGCGTTTTGGCTCTCTGTTCCATCATTACGCGGGGCGGTACGATGGTGATGGTAGAGAATTTCGATCCGCTCACGGTATTGGCCTCCGTTCAAAAGGAAAAATGTACCGCCCTGCACGGCGTACCAACGATGTTCATCTCTGAACTGAATCATCCGATGTTTAACCTCTTCGACCTCTCCTCCCTGCGCACAGGAATCATGGCAGGAGCCCTTTGTCCGATCGAGACGATGAACAACGTGATGGAGAAGATGAACCTAAAAGAATTGATCATCGTCTATGGCCTTACAGAGAGCTCTCCGGGCATGACGGCCACCCGTGTGACAGATTCCCCTGCCATCCGCTCTACCACCGTAGGCAGGGCTTATCCGGCCGTTGAGGTGAAGGTGGCAGATCCCGAAACGGGCAAGGAACTGCAACCAGGCGAACAGGGAGAACTCTGTTGCCGCGGATACAACGTCATGAAAGGCTACTATAAAAATGAGGAGGCTACCGCGAATGCCATCGACGCGGAGGGCTGGCTCCATTCGGGCGATCTGGGGGTGATGGACGAGAACGGCTATTTCCGGGTCACCGGAAGAATCAAGGACCTGATCATCCGCGGAGGCGAAAATATTTACCCACGTGAGATTGAAAATTACCTCTACACCCTCCCCGGCATCGAAGCAGTGGAGGTGGTAGGCGTGGCCAGCGAAAAATATGGCGAGGAGGTGGGCGCTTTCATCAAGCGGAAGGCGGGATTCGAACTGACCGAGGAGGATGTCATCGATTTCTGTAGGGGGAAGATTGCCAGGTTCAAGATCCCGAAATACATCTTCTTCGTGCACGAATTCCCAATGACCGCCAGCGGAAAGATCCAGAAATATAAATTAAGGGAGATAGCGCTGGAGGCGATACGGACAGGAATATAAATTTCGGGTGCCGCGGTTTCTAACCGCGGATATTTATCTGTTGAACAATCTTTTTCCGCGGTTACAAACCGCGGCACCCGATTTGCAATTAAAAACCGCGGCACCCACCCCACGATCCCGGCCAATCCGTCCAATTACCAACCAGGCCGGCTTTAACCGGATTATTCAACGTATATCGAATTGCACATTGCAGATGTCGGTCATTTCTAATCGTGGTATCAAAACTCTCCTTTTGCCACAATGGCCCAGCCCGACCAAGGACTTTATTGATCCTATTGGATGAAAAACGTTTGACCGAGTGTAACAGATCCTGCAAGTAAACCAGATTTCCTTCAGCGTTTCCGGAATACAATTCAAAAACCCAATGGACATGATTCGGCATAACGGTAAAGGCATAATTCCGAATTTTTCGTCCATCCCAAAATTTCAGAGTAGGAACTAAGATTTCAATAACCTCAGGATCAGACAAATTAATAGCCGGAGATTTACAGTTATCCAGCATATCGGCATAAGCCTGAATGTATTTCTTTCGATGTAAAACAAACTCTCTTTTAATTCGTTCCAACTCCTGGAACCCGGATGGAAGCTGCTCCATCGTATTGATCTGCGCTTTGAGCAAATTAAGCTTGCGGGCAAATTTGTAAAAAACTTTTGGAGGTATCGCATCTTGCAAGTTCCAGGTTACAAAATAGGCCTGACCCTGTTTCTGAAAATGGGGTAAAGTATGTCTGTATGACTCTTTCTTTTCCATCGGTAAAGATGCATACTACAAGTTACACCAAAAAAATGAATTTCGGAAAGGGAGGTGCGATTTGTAATCGCACTGTGGTAAAGTATAACCCGGTTAATTCTGCGATTTTCAATCGCGGAACCCGATAACGAGCCGTGCCGGTCGGGTGGTGCGATTTATAATCGCACATGGAAAGCGCGAATGTCGTTAATCCGCGATTGAAAATCGCGGCACCCCCCCAAAAAAAAAGCCTCCCCGAAGGGAGGCTTTAAATAGAAAACTATCGATTTGATAAGTCAATTATTGAACCAAAGTGAATTCGTTCATTGTTGTAATACCAGTTGCGCTACCAGCCAAGGCGAATGGAGCACCATTAGCAACAGTATGGTTAGCACCACGGTCAGTTGACAATCTTGAATCCAAAGTAAGATTTCCAACAACACCGCCCAAGGTGACGAGGTCAACGTTGCAATTCAGTGAAATTTGTGGCCAAGCTGGTGTAACTTTATACATTGCGACGAAAGCTTTCAAACTGTGCAATGCAGCAGATGTGATGGTAGACTCAACATAAGGAGTGGTTGCAGTAACAGCAACTGCATTCGTATAATTTCCAGTCAATTTGTTGGATACTGCACCTGAACCACCGATGGTGATAGTTGTTGTTGCCAAAGCGGCAGCAAGCAGCGGTGTATGGTAAGAAGAAAGATCAAGTGAAGCAAGAGCACCATTACCAACGATATTTATGTTCAAAGGATAATCAAGAACACCAGAGCTTAAAGTTGTCAACAATGTATTACCGGTAACGCTAAGTGTTGAACCAGGTCCACCAACATAATGAGTATGAGCCAAAGTCATTCCAACCAATGCAGTACCACTAACATTCAAGCTGTTGATTACACCTGCAGTTGTAAGTGCTGTAAGTGCAGAAGAGCTAACATTTGCAGTTTTGATAACACTACCAGTCATACCACCTAAGGTAAGGGTTTTCAAGGTAGCACCACCTGCATTAACAACAGCCGGAGTTACCATAGGAACGGCAATTGCTGGAATACCATTTACGGTAGCAGTTACAACAGTTCCAGGAATGGTAAGTGCCTCATTCAGTACATCAACTTTCAAAGTAACGAAAGCAGCACCTGTACCACCAATATTGCCACCAGCCACACTGGCTACTTCAAGTGTAGTAGCTGGAGCACCAAGTGTAAGACCACCAGCTGCATCTACATTATAAAGAGGAGCAGTGAAAGTTACTGCGGCAGTTGCAGACAGACCAGCAGGAGCAGTTGCTAATGCAGGCAAGTTAACAGGAGTAACGCTTGCCAAGGTAGCAGCACCTGTAAGAGTTGTAAGAGCAGAAGCTGTCAAAGTACCGGCAGTAATACTTGTTGTACCACCAACAGAAACCAGGTTAGGCAGCGTTACGGTAGAAGTAGCGGAGCCACCAATGGTCAAGTTTGTTGTAACAATTTTACCACCTACAGTGATTGCAGAAGCAGCTTTTGTAGCAGAAACAGCAAGAGAGGCAGGATAAGTTGCAGTTGCACTTGCATTAAGTGTAACAGTATTGGCAGCATTGGCAACCAATCCAACCAATTTATTGCCTGCTCCAATAACAACGGTAGCAGCTGATGAAAATACAGCAGTATTGGCAACCAAACCGATAACACCAACTTGACCTCTAAAACCAATTGCTGTGGCAGCAGTTTGGAAAGTCGTGTTAGTTGTCAAACCAGAGAAATCAATTGCCATAGTACCTGTTGCAAGATTACCTGCAACTGCACTGGTTATGTAGTCGTTAAGAACTACATTGGCAACAGAAGTAAGAGCTGGGTAAGCATAACCACCATCGTAGTCAGCGGTAAGAGTACCGGTAACGGTTGCAAGAGCAGCATCAGCAATGTCAAAACCAGTTACTGAATAGTTTCCACCTACTGTTGCAAGAACAGGGAAAGAAACTTCGTTAACAGCAGCTTTGGTTGTAACGGCAACACTACCTGCAAGAGAAGCCAATTTAGCGAACGACAAAGCATCTCCAGCTGAAGTAGTAATGGTAAGATCACCAGCATTGAGACCATTAGCAATAACAGCAATAATATTGTCCGTAATCGTTTTCAGATCAGCCCTTTTGCTAACAGAAATATTTGTTGTGGTAACAGTAACATTACCACTAATCATACCGCCACCGATCCAGGTGCCGATTTTTGTCAAATAGAAAGCAACCTCAGCGTCAGAAGTAATATTTACATTTCCAGCGAAGAAGTTAGAATTGGCAAGCAACTGGTTCAAAGCTGTCTGCTGAGCTGTCAGCAACAACTGAAGACCTTTCACAGTAACAGCAGTAGCATCTGTACCTGAACCTGTCAGGGCAGACTGCATGGCTGTGATCTGAGCCTGAATCAAAGCAGCAAGAGCTGTATTGTTGGCAACGATCTCAGTATTGATAGCTGTGTTCTGAGCTGTGTTGTCAGCTTTCATAGAAGCAACAGCAGCTGCAATATTTGCATTAACTGTAGCCAATTGACTTGTCAACTCAGTCTTTACGTTTGTAGTAATGGTTGCAATTGCATTGGTAACATCAGTTTTAGATGCAGCAGCTAAAGCCAAAGCATTTAAATTGGTGTTGATGGTTGCAATGTTGGCCAAAGTTGTGGTCAAGTCTGTCTGCAATTTGGTAATGGCAGCAGTTGGGTTTGGAAGAGCTGCAACAGATGCCTGAATGGCAGCAACACTAGTTTTAACAGAAGCCAGGTCTGTTGTCAACTGTGTAACGCCAGCAACCTGGGTTGCGAGTGCATCCAGTTTGGTGTTCAATTGTTTGAAATCATCTGCATACTTGTTGCAAGATGAAGCAAAAATTGCAACGACCATCAAGATAGCCCCTGCTCTTTTTAGGAAATTCATAGTACCCCCTGTTTTCATAATTTTTGTTGTTTTAAAAGTGTTAATAAAATCTCTAGTTTTCATAAAAGAATCGTTAATAATTGACAAATTTTTAATCGATTTTTACTTTTTATCTGTTAATAAATGATGTTTAAGAACGTGATAATTATAAAGTTAAGCTATTCATCCCTATCCGATCTTACACAAATAGGGTAAATACGGCACAATATTATCCATAAGATTTCAAAAATCCTAATTTTTTCAGTCCATTCCTCAAATTAAAGAACTAAACACCAAAATGTTCTAGCCTGTATTCCGTAGATGCAAATAAATGCACATTGGTTGCTTTTGTCCTTGCAACTAACTACAAAATACGATGCCTTTTGTGTGTTAGATGTTCAAATTGCTGCTGAGGTTGCTTCGCTCCGAAAAAAAAATGAAAAAAATTAAATTTTTCTAAAAATCTGTGAATTTTGAGACCCAAATTCAAGAATCCATTCTATAACAATGGGTTATCTGTAGAGTCTTAAATACAAGATTAAAGATATCTTTTCAGAAAACCAAATTTTTACCCCCTTTTTGCTGCTTTTTTTGATCTATTTTGGGCGAAGAGGGGAAGTTTTTTTGGAGCGAAGGTATTCGGAGGAGATATGAGATATAAGATATAAGATATGAGATATGAGATATGAGTGCGGGGATGGTGATGGGGGCTGCAGTAGAGACACCCGGAAAACAGCGATTAAAAATCGCTGCTCCTTATTAACGCCGGGATATTTTGAACTGTAAATACGCGATTACAAATCGCATCACCCGATTACCGCCGGGATATTTTGCACTGCTTTCTGAATTCGGGAAATGGTTTCGGGCTGGCCGATGATTTCGCAGATCTCGAAAATATCGGGACCAAAACTGCCGCCCACCAGGCAAAGCCGGAGGGAATTCATGATTGTACCAAAATTCCAGCCTTTCTCCGTCACGAACTGGGAAAAGGGTTCCTTGATAGCGGGAGCCTGCCAATTCTCCAGGTTTCCAAAGAATCCGGCAATCTCTGCCATCATGCCGGGCACCCCGTCTTTCCAGCGTTTGCTCACAATTTTTTCGTCGTAGGTGGTGGGTGCTTCGAAGAAGAAGAAGCCCTGGTCCCAGATTTCATGGACGAAATGGCAGCGCTCCTTCACCAGTCCGGTGACGCGCACCACCAGTTCCTGCGGAACTGTTATGCCTTTCGAATTCAGAAACGGGGCAAAGAGTCCGGCCAGCTCCTCGTCTGTATGGCGTATCAGGTATTGGTGGTTAAACCACTTCGTTTTTTCGGGATCGAAGCGGGAGCCCGATTTCCCAACACGGTCGAACGAAAAACTCTCAATCAGCTGCTCCATCGAGAAGATCTCCTGTTCCGTACCCGGATTCCATCCCAGCAGCGAAAGCATGTTGATGAAGCCATCCGGCAGATAGCCGTCTTCGCGGTAGCCTCTCGAAACATCGCCCGTTTCGGGATCTTTCCAGGCCAGCGGAAAGACGGGAAAACCCAGCTGGTCGCCGTCACGCTTGCTCAGTTTGCCCTTTCCCACCGGTTTGAGGATCAACGGAAGGTGCGAAAACTGCGGCATGGTAGCTCTCCAGCCAAAAGCTTCGTAGAGTAATACGTGCAGAGGCATCGAAGGAAGCCACTCCTCCCCGCGGATCACGTGCGTGATCTCCATCAGGTGATCGTCGACCACATTGGCCAGGTGATAGGTGGGCATGCCGTCGCTTTTGAAGAGCACCTTGTCGTCGAGCTGGTCGCTGTTGAACTGGACGTGACCCCGGATCAGGTCGGTCTCTTCGACCACCAGATTCTCCGGCATTTTAAAGCGGACCACATGAGGTTCGCCGGAAGCCAGCAAGGCCGCACACGCGCTTCCCGGCAGGGTCAAAGAATTTTTTAACCCCTTGCGGGTGAGATTGTTGTAGGTAAAGGTTCCGCCGTGCACCTCTGCGTCTGTGCGCAGGGCATCCAGCTCTTCGGGCGTATCGAAGGCATAATAGGCGTGGCCGGAGTCGATCAGCTGCTGTGCATAGCTTGCATAGAGCTCCTTGCGTTCGCTCTGGCGGTAGGGAGCGTGCGGCCCTCCTTCGCGGGGACCCTCGTCGATTTTGATTCCGCACCAGTCGAGCGCTTCCATGATGTAGTTCTCGGCTCCAGGTACGTAGCGGGTCTGGTCGGTATCTTCGATTCTCAGCAGGAAATCCCCGCCGTTGTGTTTGGCAAAAAGATAGTTAAAAAGGGCGGTGCGCACCCCTCCGATGTGAAGTGGTCCGGTAGGACTCGGGGCAAAACGGACGCGGATTTTGGGCGTAGTCATATGAATATGTTGTAAATTGACAGTTTATGTTGCCGGGGATGGAGGGGGAGACTAAAGGACTGGGGGACTAGGAGAAATCGACTCTGGGGTTTAGCCGCATAGCGGCAAAATTTTGGTAGCCAGGGGTGGAGCGTAGCGCAACCCCTGGTAGAAAACGTCAGGTGATTACCGTCCGTGCGCGGATATGGATAAGGCGGGTATGCAAAATTCGGACGGAATCGTACGGATGAAGCTGGACGAGTGGATGAATGATTTAATAATTGGTTCATTGCGAAAATATTAATCTCCAGGTTCCGGTTATCCCTATAAATGAATAAAGATAAGCCCAACCTTTATATTTTTACCCAAATACAGCTTAAATTATTTAAGCCTTCCGTCCGATCCGATCCAACATGGTCCCAACGGCAACCGCGGGCGGACGGTGCTCTCCCTGAACTTCCTTCCTACCAAAATTTCGCCGCTATGCGGCTAAACCCCATAATCATACCAGGGGACTTGAGGACTGAGAAACTAAGGGACTGGGGGACTGGAACTCCTGTTATTACCTTTTTTAATTGATAATTCTAATATTATATTTTCTTTTTATTTCTTCTCGATTTTGCTCGAAACCTCTCTCCTGGTCTCCCAGTCCCCAAGTCTCTCAGTCTCCTAGTCCCAGAGATTCTATTTAAGTACAATATTGACGATCTTCCCAAGTACGACAATAATTTTGACGATTGTCATTCCTTCCAGCCATTTTTTGGTCAAATCGTGGCCTAAAATGGCCTCTTCGACCTCCTTAGAGGTAAGTCCGACCGGCAGTTCAAGCTTGAACCGAACTTTTCCATTAAACGATACCGGATATTCGACCACCTCCTCCGTCAGGAAAGCAGGGTTGAAAACCGGCCAGGGAGAAGTGCCGATGCTTTCGGTATGTCCGCTCATTGCCCAAAGTTCTTCGGCAAGATGGGGTGCAAACGGAGCAAGCACCTGGTAGAAGGTTTTGGCTGTTTCGCGGGTTACCGATCCGGCTTTGAGGCAATGGTTGGTGAAGACCATCATCTGGGAGATGGCGGTGTTGAATTTCATATCCTCCACGTCATCACCCACTTTTTTGATAGTTTGATGAAGCATTTTCAAGGTTTCCTTACTTTCGGCACCTTCTTTCAGATTGCTCTCTTCCCCAAAGAAGGTGGCCACGCGACGCAGGAAGTTGTAAACCCCTTTTACGCCGTTTTCAGTCCAGGGCTTGGTGGCCTCCAGCGGACCAATGAACATTTCGTACAACCGCAGCGAGTCGGCGCCGAATTTCTCGACCACATCGTCGGGGTTGACTACATTTTTCAGCGATTTCGACATTTTGGCCACGATCTGCCTAAGCTCATCTCCTGTTTCGTTGTGGAAATATTTCCCCTCCTTCTCGGTTACGAGATCGGATGGGACTTTGGAACCGGAGGCAGTTTCGTAGGCAAATGCCAGAATCATCCCCTGGTTGTACAATTTTTGAAAAGGCTCGTTGGTGGAGACGATGCCGAGATCGAACAATACCTTGTGCCAGAAGCGGCTGTAAAGCAGGTGGAGCACGGCGTGCTCGGCGCCTCCGACGTATAAATCGACAGGCATCCAGTAGTTCTCTTTGGCTTTTGCAAAGGGTTCACTTTCATTTTTGGGGTCGATGAACCGCAGGTAGTACCAGCAGGAGCCGGCCCATTGTGGCATCGTATTGGTTTCGCGACGGCCCTTGCGACCGTTGGCGTCGGTGACGGTCAGCCATTCGCCGGCATTAGAGAGGGGCGATTCGCCGGTTTCACCGGGCTGATATTTTTCGACTTCCGGCAACTGCAGCGGCAGTTCTGCGTCATCAAGCAGTGTAATTTCACCATCTTCCCAGTGGATGACAGGAAATGGTTCGCCCCAGTATCTTTGGCGGCTGAAGAGCCAGTCTCGCAATTTGTAATTAACTGTAGACTTACCCAATCCGGCAGTTTCCAACCAGGAGGTTACCTGTTGAATGCCCTGTTCCTTGGTCAGGCCGTTGATGTCGATTCCGATATTTTTGTTGACAGAGTTAATATAAGCCCCGTCGTCGCTCCAGCAGGCCTGACCTGAAAGAACCTTGTTTCGGGTTACCGTATCCGTGCCCTCTTTCGGATCGAGGATGCAGATAATTGGAAGATCGTAGGTTTGGGCAAATTCAAAGTCGCGTTCATCGTGTGCAGGAACAGCCATGATGGCGCCGGTGCCATAACCCATAAGCACATAGTCGGCTACCCAGACCGGAATTTCGGCCCCATTGAGTGGATTTATGGCGTAACAACCGGTAAAGACCCCGGTTTTGCCTTTGGCCAGATCGGTCCTGTCGAGTTCGCTTTTCATCGCTGCCGTGTTGATGTAGTTGGCAACAGCGGCTTTTTGTGCAGATGTGGTAATTTCTGTGACCAGCTCGTGTTCCGGCGCAACCACCATGTAAGTTGCCCCAAAGAGCGTATCCGGGCGGGTAGTGTAAACGCGCAGTTTTTTATCGTGGCCGGCGAGTGTGAAATCAACCTCGGCACCTGTTGAACGTCCGATCCAGTTGCGCTGCATCTCCTTGACCCCTTCCGGCCAGTCGAGGCCATCGAGCCCTTCCAGTAAACGTTCGGCGTAATGGGGAATGCGGAGCATCCACTGTTTCAGGAAGCGGCGTTCCACCTCTTTGGTACCGCATTTTTCGTGCGAGCCATCATTCAGCACCTCCTCGTTGGCACAGACTGTTTTGCAGGTCCGACAGTACCAGACCTGTGCTTCACCGTAGTAGGCAAGGCGTTTCTGGTCGACATATTCCTTGATAGCCTGTTTACCAGCACTTGCAATTTCTGCAGGAATGGGAAGTTCGCTGATAAGTTTTCCCTTGCCGGCAGCTGCGTCGAACCAGGTGTTGTACAATTTGGTGAAGATCCACTGGGTCCATTTGAAATAGGAGGGATCGGTGGTATTGATTTCGCGGTCCCAATCGTAGCTCAATCCGAGGGATTGAATCTGGCGTCTGAAATTATCGCAATTTTTTTTGGTCGTTTCGGCCGGATGGGTACCGGTCTGGATGGCATATTGCTCAGCCGGAAGTCCGAAAGCATCCCAACCCATAGGATGCAGTACATTGAAGCCTTTGCTACGCTTGTAACGGCAAACGATATCGGTGGCGGTATAACCTTCGGGATGACCTACGTGCAATCCGGCTCCGGATGGGTAAGGGAACATATCCAGACAGTAAAATTTGGGTTTCGAAAAATCGTCTGTTGTCTTGAAACTCTTGTTGTCGGCCCAGAATTGCTGCCACCTGGCTTCGATCTCTTTGAAGTTATAATCCATCGCTTTGAACTGTTTGTGCTAAAAATGTGTGGCAAAATTACGATTAAAATCCCGAAAAAGAGAAAAAGCCAGACTAGAGATGAGATATAAGATATGAGACATGAGATTCTGGAGGGCATGCATAGTACCGTCAGTGTAATCTAACTCATTACTAATAATTTATTCATCCAACATCCACACGAATCTCTTGCAACTCATGTCTCATGTCTCATATCTTATATCTCTTTTCATCTTGTCTTCTCTTTCCAAAACGCATCAAATTTCCACATTTTAGTTACAGGTTGAAAGTTAAATCGAATCATTTCTAACAAAAACGGATGAAATGAGATTTCGGTACTAATACTTTGATTCTCTAAGTTTTAATGACATAATTCACATTAGGTGGCGAATAACAGAATAAAAATTAGTCTAATTTTGGGTATTGATTTTTTTATAACTGAAACAATCTTAAAAAAACAAAAACATGAACGCCGGAATCGATAAATTTATGGAGGAACTGAAAACCCGTACACCGGGAGAAAATGAGTTTCACCAGGCAGTGAGAGAGGTTATTGAAACAGTTTGGGACGTATACGATGCGAATCCACGCTACAAACAGGCCAAGATTCTGGAGCGGATGGTAGAGCCCGAGCGCACCATCATGTTCCGCGTACCCTGGATGAACGATTTGGGAGAAGTAGAGATCAACAGGGGTTACCGGGTAGAATTCAACAGTACCTTAGGGCCTTACAAGGGCGGACTCAGATTTCACAAGAGTGTCAATCTTAGTATCTTGAAATTTCTCGGATTCGAACAAACCTTTAAAAACAGCCTCACTACCCTTCCAATGGGTGGTGGCAAGGGCGGCTCCGATTTCAGCGCCAAAGGCCGGAGCGACAACGAAATTATGCGTTTTTGCCAGTCTTTCATGACGGAACTTTTCCGTCACATTGGACCGAATACTGACGTTCCTGCCGGGGATATCGGGGTAGGCGGACGTGAAATTGGCTATTTGTTCGGACAATACAAGCGCATTAAAAATGAATTCACGGGAGTTTTAACTGGCAAGGGACTCGGTTGGGGTGGATCGCTAATCCGTCCGGAAGCCACCGGTTTCGGTGCCGTCTATTTTGTACAGCACATGCTGAAAGAGATGGGCAAAGAGTTGAAGGGCAAAACAGTTTCCGTCTCCGGCTTCGGCAATGTGGCTTGGGGTGCCATCACCAAAATCGATGAACTGGGAGGAAAGGTAGTCACCATCTCCGGCCCGGACGGATATATTTATGACCCTGCCGGGATTTCGGGACACAAGATTGACTACCTGCTCGACCTTCGTGCCACCAACAACGATGTGGTAGCACCTTATGCCGAAGAGTTCGGTTGCCATTTCTTCCCAAATGCCAAACCTTGGGACCAAAAAGTCGATATCGCACTGCCTTGCGCCTGTGAGAACGAACTGGACGAAGCCGATGCCAGAAAGTTGGTAGCCAATGGTTGCTTCCTGATCGGAGAGGTTTCCAACATGGGTTGTACCGCCGGTGCCGTCAACTATTTCCTTGACAACAGGATTCACTATGCACCTGGGAAAGCTGTAAATGCTGGTGGTGTAGCCGTTTCCGGACTGGAAATGTCACAAAACAGCATGCGTTATAACTGGACCAAGGAGGAGGTCGACGAAAGGCTTCACCTCATCATGCACGATATCCATGAGACCTGTCAGCGGTTTGGAAGAGACGGGGAGTACATCAATTACGTGAAGGGAGCCAATGTTGGCGGATTCGTAAAGGTCGCGGACGCAATGCTGGCGCTGGGCCTAGTATAGAGATATAAGAGATAAGATATAAGAGATAAGATATGAGATAGTCCGGGCATGATATGGGGTTTTACTTAAAGTGAACAATAAGTAAGTGGAAGGGGCCTACCTTGAGGCTGTTCAATAAAGTGTGTCAAAGTTAGAAAAGTAATAATGAATAACTTTGACCATGGAAAAGAAAGAAACGAAGAAAAGAGAGAAGCGATTGCGATTGAATGAGATTATTCCTGATGATGCCA
>Ga0209697_10003245_pt1 | contig 22324 bp, 19 predicted proteins | sample AliMusrvi5mmetaG_FD_184115 | JGI IMG/M metagenome (GOLD analysis project Ga0209697, IMG submission 184115) | Freshwater lake bacterial and archeal communities from Alinen Mustajarvi, Finland, to study Microbial Dark Matter (Phase II) - Alinen... | ecosystem: Environmental > Aquatic > Freshwater...
GGTTGGACCAACTGACGCTATTGACCGAAGGTTGACCACCAACAGTGGTCAGATAATCATTTGAACAAACCGCTTTGAGCGGATCACGATTTATAAATGCCCCCACCTTTGGTGGGGGATGCGTTACTTTACCGAAAAGGGTTCCGTTTCACTGCACATTAGTACCGATAATGAAAATGAACAGCAGTCTACACTACGCTTTGTGGTGCGTGACAGCGGTATCGGCATTTCATATGACAAGCAGAATGATATTTTCAAGCCGTTTACTCAGGCAGATGGTTCAACGACACGGAAATTCGGCGGCACCGGTTTGGGTCTATCCATCTGCAAAAATTTGGTGGAACTGATGGGCGGCGAGATCGGCGTGGATAGTTCAGACGGAAACGGGGCAACGTTCTGGTTCACCGTAGTTCTTGAAAAACAATGTGGAGAATACGTGTCCAGCCAGACGATAACAGCCGGATCAGCGTCACCTTCTGGAGCAAAAGTACCCTCACAACCCCGCACACGACCCCACGTACGACTGCTGCTGGCTGAGGACGAGCCCATCAACCAGATGGTTGCCAAGACTTTTCTGGATAAACTTGGTTACAACTTTGATATTGCCAATAATGGCGTTGAAGCCTTGCAAGCGTTGTCAGCGAGATTCTATGATCTAGTGCTGATGGACTGCATGATGCCGGAGATGGGCGGTTTTGAAGCCGTTGCCAGAATCCGCTCTGATGAATCTAATGTGCTCAATCATTCCATACCGGTGATTGCCCTGACAGCGAAGGCCGTTGTTGGTGATCGCGAAGCCTGTCTTGCCGCCGGAATGAACGATTATCTGAGAAAACCGCTGCGGAGCATTGATTTGACAGAAATGCTTGAAAAGTGGCTTCCGGATAAAGCGAGTCAGTCCGGTAGTGACTCCGATCTTAATGATCAGTTTACAGACGATGAGGCAGTCCTGTCGCTGTTCGTTACAAAAGCCCCCGGATATTTTGCGGCCCTACAGAAGAGCGTTGCCGATAGGAACGCTCAGGAACTTCTCCATCATTCCCACAGGCTTACCGGTGCGGCAGTTGCAATCGGGGCAATCAATTTCGCCGCTCTTGCGGCTGAATTGGAAGAGTGTGGGCAACAGAATGAAATGGACAAAGCCAGGGAGAAACTGCAGTGCCTTTCCAAAGCGTTTGAAAAATTGCTTGCTACGTTAACGCAACGGAGTTGAATGGTTTTTTTATGACCACTGCCACCATTTTAATAGTTGATGACGAAGAGATCTTCCTGCTTAGCCTGAAAAACAATCTGGCACGTCTTGGGTATGCTGTAGTTTCGGCCACAAGTGGCCGCGAGGCTCTGATACAGCTGAAAGAACAGTCGGTTGATCTGGTGATTACCGACCTGAATATGCCGGAAATGGGCGGGATACAACTGATGCTTTTGATCAAGGAGCTTCTACCGGCTCTACCTGTTGTCGTCTTTACGGCCAAAGGAAGTATTGAAAGTGCTGTCGATGCCATACGTCAGGGGGCCTTTGATTTTCTTGAAAAGCCATTCATCTCCCAAACCTTTGACATGGTTCTGCGGCGGGCTCTGGAGTTTGGTCGTCTCTCCGGTGAGAATCAACGAATCCGGGGGCACTACAGTGAGCGCTACAGCTTTCAGAACATAGTGACTCAATCGTCAATCATGCGACAGGTACTGGAACTGTCCTCCCGCATGGCCGAATCCCCAAAAACAACGATCAGTCTGACTGGTGAAAGTGGAGTCGGCAAGGAGGTGTTGGCCCGTGCAATCCATTCTGCTTCAGGCGGCATGGCCGATAATTTCGTAGCGGTTAACTGTGCTGCTATCCCTGAGTCGCTCCTCGAAAGCGAACTATTTGGACATGTCCGCGGTTCCTTTACCGGCGCCGAGCGAGACCGTGAAGGAAAATTCACTCTGGCCAAAGGAGGAACTGTTCTTCTGGACGAGATCGGTGACATGCCGTTGGCACTCCAAGCCAAGCTGCTGCGTGTTCTTGAAGAACGAACTTTTGAAAAAATTGGCTCTAATGTATCGTTGCCTGCTGGTTTTCGTGTCATCGTTGCCACTCATCGTAATCTTGTCGAGCAGATTCAGGCAGGCACATTCCGTGAGGACCTCTTCTATCGCATTAATGTCGTACCTATTACAATTCCACCGTTACGAGAAAGAAAAGAAGATATTCCACTGCTGGTGGACTATTTTTTGAAACTCTTCCGTAAGCACCAGGGTAAGAAGCTTCCAGGGGTTTCGCTGAAAGCTCTTGAATTGCTTCACGCTTATTCCTGGCCCGGCAATATCCGCGAACTGCGAAATGTGCTGGAATACGCCACCATCCTGGTCAGTGACGAACTGATCAGGCCTGAACATCTGCGCCTCAGGGCTCAGCAGCAATCAGTGTCAGCAAAGCTTGACAGCACGGCGATAGACTACCATGTCTGCCTACCTGTTGCGGGGGTTAGCCTTGAAGTGCTTCTTGATGACTTTACCGGTAAAATTCTGGACATAACCCTCAGTAGCTGCAACGGCAACAAGTCCAAAGCAGCAAATATCCTCAAAGTAAACCGGAAAATATTCTACCGCAAATCCTAATCTGTCCCATCCAGGTAACACTATGTCCCGTTTTGGGGACATGCTCCTGCTCTTCCAATTCACAACCCGCTGAAACAACGCATAATAACCTTTTGGCACCATTCCTGTATTTACTACCAGCATGAACTTTATCTGTCGTTTAGTTGTCCCGTTAGAGGGACATATTGGAAAGGAGAAACAGACATGTCGCAAGCTGGAGTTGAGAGCTTTCTGGGCAGAATAATTACCGATGCGAACTTCAGTCTTCAGGCGACGCGTTCGCTGGAGAGTACCTGTAGAAATGAAGGGCTTACAATATCTGCAGAGGAACTGGTGTACCTGAAAATGATTGATCTGGGTCAGTTCAGGCGCATGGCAGATGTACTGAATGACTCCATAAAACGTGGATAGATACGCCCCCGATGAAAACAGCTTCTTTTTCGGTGACGACTCGGTCAATCTGCTGCGCCAGCTGCAAGACATCCGCCAGTTGGAAAACTGCGAGTCAAGATTTTTGGAGGAGCGTCTGTGATAGGCAATCGAGACAAAGAAGGCAATTTTTTCTGCGTTGGCCAGGTAAACTGCCGCTTCATTCGTGAATATCTGCTTACAGAAGGCATTCCGGTCGTAGCCGAGGATCTTGGTGGGGCCTTTGGGCGGGTCATCCATTTTTCCAGTGGAGATGAGGGATCGCGACTGCTGGCAACATTCAATACAAAATCAGGAAAGTGCCTTGCCGACCATAGACCTGTGGTAGCCAAAGAGAGACAGAACGTATGCTTATACATGTAACAAACGATATCGGTGCAATCAAGCGCAGTCATATATTGGCCTTTCTTGTGGTGGTCTTATTGATTTGCGTAATTGGTTATGGCTATTTCAGCAACGTCAAACAGCTCATTATCGCTGAAAAAACAGCTGAACTGACCACTATAGCCAACCTCAAGGCGAACCAGATCGTTCAGTGGCGCAAAGAGCGTCTTGGTGATGGATTTACTATACAGCATAATCCCCTGCTTGCCAGCCGTCTCCGGGATTGTCTGGGAGGATTGCACTCCCCGGTTATTCTGGAAGAATTAAAAACCTGGATGGAAAGCCTACGTACAAGCTACGACTACCGAAGTGCTGCTCTTTACGGGGTTGATGGCAAATTGCTTGTGGCAGTTCATGACGACGGCACTCAGCTTGACCTTATTGCACGACAACTGGTTGAGCAGTCTGTCCATAAGTCTGAGGTATATTTTTCCGATTTTCACCGGGATGGAGACTCTGGCTCTATCCACCTGAATCTGGTAGTTCCGGTCGGGCATACGGTTGAAAAGAAGTTCAAGTCTCTCGCCATATTGGTACTGGATATCGATCCGCACAAATTCCTGTATCCCCTGATTAACAAGTGGCCGACTGCCAGTAAATCGGCGGAAACAATACTGCTTGAACGAAATGGCGATGATGCCCTTTTTCTTAATGATGCTCGTCTTCGGCCCGGTACGGCGCTTTCAATGCGTATGCCGCTGGCACGAAAGGAGATGCCGGCGGTCCGGGCGGTCCTCGGCCAGGAAGCGGTTTTTGAGGGCAAAGACTATAATAATGCTTCTGCCTTGGCTGCAACCAGAACTATTACCGGTTCTCCCTGGGCCCTGGTTGCAAAAATTGATCTGGCCGAGATATATGAACCGATAAAATCGAGGGCTTATTGGGTGGTTTTCTTCTCTGCATTGCTGGTTCTTACCTCTGGCCTGGGCATCTATAACTGGTGGAGCAAGCAGGCAGTCAAGTCACTAAAGGAGAGCGACGAAAAATTACATGCAATTGCCGATAATACCTATGACTGGGAATACTGGAAGGGCTCAGACGGCACTATTTTGTATTGTTCCCCCTCGTGCGAACGCATCAGCGGCTATACGGCAGAGCAGTTCCAGCAGGATCCCGACCTGTTGATCAGGATGATACATCCAGATGACCGTGAAACATACAGGCATAATCATGATTTTGATGCCAATGACCTGGCAGCGGTGCATTGCCAGATCATGGATTTTCGCATCCATACTCGCAGCGGTGAAGAGCGCTGGATTGCCCACATCTGTCAGGAGATATTCGATTCAAGCGGCACATCACACGGTCGCCGGGCCTGCAACCATGACATCACGATACGTAAGAGGGTTGAAGAATCTCTGGCTGTCAGCCAGGCAGAGTTGCAGGCAATATACGACAACGCGCCGGTGATGATGTGCCTAGTGAATACCGAGCGGCGCATTATCTATACAAATCATGCCTTCACGCTTTTTACCGGTATTTCTCCGGAAGATTTTGAAGGGGGACATCCCTGCGGAGTATTCGGTTGCGTCAACGCCAAGGATGATCCGCGTGGCTGCGGTTACGGGATAAACTGCCGTAACTGCTCCTTGACACAGGCAATAGATGACACCTTCGCGACCGGAAACGCGCATCATAACGAGGAGCATACTTTCACCATTGATCGGCGCGGGAACCGGCAGGAATTTACAATTTTGGGGTCCACTGTCCGCATTGATACCGCTGACAGAAATCGCCTGCTGCTTTGTCTTCAGGATATTACCGATCACACTCATCTGCAAGAATTGAAGCAGAGCCAAGAAACTCTCAAAATATACGCTCAGGATCTCGAAAAGCTTGTTGCTGAAAGAACCAGGGCACTTGAAGACGCAAACTACGAATTGATTGCCATCAACCAGGAACTTGAACAGAGGCGTCATGAAGCGGAACGGGTTCAGGAGATTGCCCATCTGGGAAGTTGGGAACTTGATCTCAACACTGGGTTGCTGACCTGGTCGGATGAAGTGTATGTTATCTTTGGACTCATTCCTCAGGAGTTTCCTGCCACCTATGAGGTGTTTCTTGAGGCGGTGCATCCGGAAGATCGAGATGCCGTCAACACCGCCTATTCAGATTCGGTGGCAGATAATAAAGACGGCTGTGAAATTGAGCATAGGATTGTCCGATTTCACACCGGAGAGGTCCGTTATGTTCATGAAAAATGTGAACATGGTAGAGACGCTTCCGGCAAAATAAACCGCTCTGTCGGGATGGTGCTTGACATTACAGATCACAAACTGGCTGCGGCCAAACTGCATGAATTTTCAAGGCTTCTTGAATGGAAAAATGTAGCGCTGGAAGAAGCTAACGAAGGATTGCTGCTTGCAAACGCCGAACTTGAGACGCAGCGACTCGAAGCTGAATTGACCCATAACAAACTACTGCAGCTTTCAGCAGCGGTTGAGAACAGCCCCGTAACCATTGTTATCACGGATAAGCGAGGTATTATCGAATATGTCAATCCAGCGTTTACCAAGATCTCTGGCTACCTCCCGGAAGAAGCGATCGGGCAGAGTCCTCGCATTTTGAAAGCTGACGACCAACCGAAACTCTTATACCAGGAATTGTGGGAAACGATCCTGGCTGGGAAGGTATGGCGCGGTGACTTATGTAACCGGAAGAAGAACGGCACTATCCACTGGGAGCACGCCTCGATCTCTCCGATTCGCGATGATAATGATACCATCACCCATTTTGTTGCTATCAAGGATGACATCACGGAGCAGAGACAGATGCTGGAAGAGTTGCTGAATGCGCGCGATGCAGCCGACTTGGCCAATGAAAAGCTGTCACAGACAAACGATATGCTGAACGAGGCTTTGGTGACTGTAGAACAGGCCAGTCGCACCAAGGGGGAGTTTCTGGCCAACATGAGTCATGAAATCCGCACGCCGCTGAACGCGATCATCGGCTTTTCCGCTCTAACCCTCAAGACCACCCTGCCACCACGCCAGCAGGATTACATTTGTAAAATACATACAGCCGGAGAGTTGTTACTGAACATTATCAACGACATCCTCGATTTCTCAAAAATTGAGGCTGGTCAGATGGAAATGGAACAAATTCAATTTCGACTGCACATTATAGTTGCCAACGCGTCCAGCCTGGTACAGCAGAAAGCTCTGGAGAAGGGTTTGAATCTGCGTATCGGGACTCCGCCGGATGCAGCTTCCTGTCTGGTCGGTGACCCGAACCGGCTAAGTCAGATTATCATCAATCTCTTGAACAATGCCGTAAAGTTCACGGAGCATGGTGGAATTGTGTTTGAAACAACGCTGCTGGAGCAGCAGAACGAGCGGCTGTTGCTCAAATTTTCCATAAAGGACACTGGTATCGGTATCTCCGATGAACAGCTTGCCAAACTTTTTAAACCGTTCACTCAGGCCGATGGCAGCAATTCCCGCCGCTTTGGCGGCACCGGTTTGGGTCTGACTATTTCAAAACAGCTGGTGGAGAATATGAGAGGTGAAATATGGTGCGAAAGTACACCGGGGCAGGGAAGTACCTTCAGTTTTACCGCCTGGTTTGGCCACTGCCAGGAACATGACATGGAACAGTGTGATTATACGTGCGCTACAATCACGAATGATAAGCGGCCAACCTTTGATTTTTCCGGTTTCCGGGTTCTGGTGGTGGAAGATAACGAAATCAACCAGCAACTGGCGCTGGAACTGCTGAAAGACACAGGTGCTGTAGTGGACATAGCGGTAAACGGAGAGGAAGCTGTGGCAATGGTTACCGGAGGCGCGACACTTTATGACCTGGTGCTGATGGATATTCAGATGCCGGTTATGGACGGTTATGAAGCCACGCGGACCATCAGGAGGGACAGCCGCTTTGCTGCCCTCCCTATCATCGCCATGACGGCCCATGCCATGAAGGAAGAGCGGCAGAAAATCTTAAAAGCCGGCATAGATGCTCATATCACCAAGCCGATTGAAGCCCGCACCATGCTGCAGGTAATGAGGTTTTTCCTTAACGAGCATGAGTCAAGCGCTATTCGTAGAGAAAGCCGTGAGGGAAAGGGAGTCGATGAGGTCGTCACTCATGAAATTGACGGACTTGATACTGAAGCAGCCCTTGGTCGTCTTGATGGCGACCGGAATCTGTATCTCTGGGTGCAACGGTCGTTTGTAGAGAATCAGGAGAATGTGGCACGGCTCATTGAAGAAGCACTTAATGCGGGTGATATGAAGCTGGCGGCGCGACAGGCTCACACCATAAAGGGCATTGCCGGCACCATCGGAGCGGTGGAGCTTGAAAAACTGGCATGGGCGTTCGAAGCTGCTATCTACAGTGGCGAACCGGCTACCACAATCAAAAATGCTCTCAAAGAATTTGCTACAGAGCTGTCGCGAATGGTGGAAGAGTTGAAAGTACACCTCCCGATTGTTCTCGTCCAAGACGACACTCAACGGGAAACAACGTTCGATGTGGCTGTGGTCAGGCCGATCCTGATCAGACTGCTGGAGTATATCAAAAGCAGGGACGGCAGGGCGGAACGGTATCTCGAAGAGTATCAAAGAGAGTTGGCAGGATTACCGCAGAGGGAAGTACTGCGGATCAGAAAAATTCTGCAGAAATTTGATTACGCAGCGGCCCAGGAGGCACTTCTTGAACTGGCGGTGGTGAACGGCATTATTCCTACACATGAAGAACAAAAGGATCACCAACCATGAAATCAGCAATTACACCGGCAAGCGTACTTATTGTCGATGACACACCACAAAATATCAGTCTGCTCAATGCAGCATTAATGGATGAGTATACCATAAAAATTGCAACCGGCGGGCAACAGGCAATCGACATCTGTCTCTCAATGCCGATAGATATCATTCTTTTGGATGTCATGATGCCTGAGATGGATGGCTTTGAAACCTGTCGGCGACTCAAGAACAATCCTCTTACCGCTTCAATCCCGGTAATATTCGTCACAGCACGGGGGGAGATTAATGATGAATCAATGGGTTTTGACTGCGGTGCGGTTGATTACATCACCAAGCCGATTCGTGCAGCCATTGTGCGGGCACGGGTACACACACATCTTGCCCTATATTATCAAAGTCGCATCCTGGAGCGTCTGGTGCAAGAACGTACCGCCGAATTGAACAAGACGCGCCTTGAGATTTTGCACCGACTCGGCAGTGCTGGTGAATATCGGGATAACGAGACCGGCCTGCATGTTATCCGGGTCTCCAGCTATGCGCGTATCATCGCTACGGGTTTGGGACTGCCGGAAAGTGAAGCGGAACTGCTTTATAATGCCGCGACCCTGCATGACACCGGAAAAATCGGCATCCCTGACAGTATCCTATTCAAGCCGGGCAAGCTCGATGAAGAAGAATGGAAGGTCATCAGAACACACTGTGAGATAGGCCGCAAGATAATCGGCGACCATACGAGCAGCTTGTTGAAAACAGCGGCGTCAATTGCTCTGACGCACCATGAACGCTGGGATGGCACCGGGTATCCACAAAATCTCAAGGGGAACACTATCCCATTATTTGGGAGAATTGTGGCAATTGCCGATGTCTTTGACGCACTTACCTGTGTACGCCCATACAAGCGCGCCTGGCCTGTGGCGGAGGCGGTTGAGGAGATTGTGCGCTACAAAGATAAACATTTTGATCCAAAGATTGTCGATGTTTTTTTGAGAAGTATTCCTGAAATAACGGCAGTTCAGCAGCAGTTCGTGGACGAGGCTTAACCCATGAAAAAGGAGGATACGTGTCACATGATTTATCGCATAAGTGTGTGCTGCTGGTAGAAACGACCTGATTACGAGAAGGGTTGTTTCAACCGTACTGGAAGATATGGGGTGCCGTTATCTGCAGATGCTTTTACCGCTCTGAGCAGCGCCTTTGCCGTATTGACTGACAACGAGCAGAACGGAATGAAAAGGAAATCACTACAAATGTCATCAGAAAACCTGAACTTGGAAGCTACCTATCAGGCGTATCTGGAAGCACTGATACGTGGCCCTTTGCTAATGAGGTGGTCAGACTGAACAGCCTGCTGGCGCAGAAAAAGGGGATTATCCTGGAGCAGCATTACAGTGGTGAGCTGGACCGTGTCAGGTGCGACCGCCAAAAACTGAAGCAGGTTATGAATAACATAATCTCCAACGCCATTAAATTTTCGCCCCAAGGCGCAGTTGTTTCCATATCGATCTGTGGCAGGAACGGTGAAATGCGGGTGGAGATACGCGATCATGGTGTCGGCATTCCGGATAACGAGCAAGAACGCCTTTTCAAACCGTTCGGACGGACCAGCGTCCGTGCTACGGGGGGAGAAAAAAGCACCGGTCTCGGCCTTGTCATCAGCAGGAGAATTGTCGAATCGCATGGCGGCAAGATCGGCGTGGAGAGCGCACCCGGCAGCGGATCGACATTCTGATTTACCATACCATTTAGAGCATGACAGGAGATATACACATGAACACTTCCATAGAAACTGGCGACTCACCTGCTCCAACAGCAACCAAGCCATCACATATTGTAGGAATCGGCGCATCAGCAGGTGGCTTGAGCGCACTTGAGCAGTTTTTTGACAATATGCCTTCTGATACAGGGATGGCGTTTGTTGTTATTCAACACCTCTCCCCGGACTTCAAGAGTCTCATGGACGACCTGCTGTCGCGCCACACTTCAATGCCGATTTATCGTGTAACAACCGGCATTGAACTCCAGCCCAACAGCATCTACCTGATACCGCCCAAGACCCACATGACGGTCAGTCAGGAACACCTCTATCTGACAGAACGGACCATTAGCCCTCAGATTGAGCTCCCCATCGACATATTTTTTAATTCGCTGGCCATTGATGCCGGTGACCGTGCTGTCGGTGTTATCCTTTCCGGCACCGGATCGGATGGTTCTCGCGGCATCGTCTCCATCAACAAAAGCGGCGGGTTGGTCGTTGTTCAGGCACCTGAATCGGCGCAGTTTGACGGTATGCCGCGTAATGCCATTGCCACTGGTGTCTGCGATTTTATCCTGTCGCCGGATAGAATCCCCCGTATTCTGGTCGATTACGCTATCAGCCCGCTTTCGGTACGATCCAGGATGACTCACGAACTGGAAGTGTTTGAAGACGAAGGTGAGTATGCTGGAATATTCGCCCTGCTGCGACGGAGCTACAACCTGGATTTTTCCAAATACAAAGGCTCAACAGTAGGTCGACGTATTCGCCGGCGTATGGAATTCCGCCAGATACCTGAAGTCTTTGATTACGCAACTATCGTTTCCGGCGACTCGGGTGAACTTGATCTGCTCTACAAGGACTTGTTGATCGGTGTCACGGAATTTTTCCGCGATACACAGGCATTCCAGTTTCTGGAGCAGGAGGTTGTACCAAGGCTATTCGCCAATCTTCAGCGTGGTGAAGACCTGCGCGTCTGGTCAGCGGCCTGTGCAACTGGCGAGGAAGCGTATTCATTGGCAATTCTTCTCGCTGAAAAAGCGGAAGCAAGCGACTTTATGGGTAAAATCACGGTGTTTGCTACCGATGTGCATAAAACCTCTCTGGAAGTTGCCTCACAAGGAGTCTACGACCGAGCCCGCCTGACCAATGTCAGTCCGGAACGGATGGATAAATTTTTCAAGAAGGAAGGCAACGACCTGTTTCGGGTTACCTCGGAACTGCGCAAGATGGTGGTCTTTGCCCCTCATAATCTGCTCAACGACCCGCCGTTCACCCGTTTGGACTTGGTCTGTTGCCGGAATCTTCTGATTTACTTCCAGACTGAAGTCCAGGAGAAGGTAATTTCGCTGTTCCACTTTGCCCTCAAAAAAGACAGTATTCTCTTTCTGGGGAGCAGTGAGGGACTGGGAGCTTTTGTCGGCGAATTTGAGGTCATAGCTAACCAGCACAAATTATTTCGTAAGATCCGCGATCTTAAACTGGCACTCAATCTTGACGCCAACCGTATGGAACGGAGCGTCAACCTGCCAGTGACCGTATTCCAACCAGGTATAAGCCGCACGGTTTCAATTGACCGCCAGATGCTGTCCGATTACGACACCTTGCTGCGGAGGCATATGCCGCCGGGTGTCCTTATCGACGAGAATCGTAACATCGTCCACTACTTTGGCAACGTGGCAGAATATCTGAAAATGCCGGAAGGGAGAGCTGAAAATAATATCCTCGCACTTGCCGAGGACAACCTCCATATAGCCCTTAGCACATCTCTGCAGCGGGCAGATAATACCAGACAGTTCATTGTTACCCGCAATGTCAGGATCAGGCGGGGCGAGACTGAATTTCTGATTGACCTGAACGTTTCGCCGCTGCCGGACGAAAAGAGTCATACGACCCATTATCATGTTTATTTTGAGCGGGTACGAGCGACGGAACATCCACTGCCTACGGAAATGCATGAAGAGTCTGATTCAATCAGTTTTGATGTGGAAAGTCATTTCCGCCAGCATGTCGCAGATCTTGAGATGGAGCTGCAATCGACCAGGGAGAACCTCCAAACCACTGTCGAGGAACTGCAAACCAGCAATGAGGAACTGCAGGCTACGAATGAGGAACTCTTGGCCTCCAACGAAGAACTGCAGAGTACCAACGAAGAGTTGCATTCGGTTAACGAGGAGCTGTATTCGGTCAATTCAGAATTCGAGCGCAAAAATATCGAACTGAAGCAGCTCAATAACGATCACGAAAATCTTCTGGCCAGCACCGATATCGGGACGGTGTTCCTCGACCGCCAGCTCCGTATCCGCAAGTACAACCCGGCGATTGAATCGTTCTTTAAACTCATGCCACAGGATATTGGTCGCCCGATTGACCATATCGCTTACCACCTCTCCCAGCAGGAAGAGATGCTGGCAGACATCAATCGAGTGCTGGCAAACGGTATTGCAATCGACGCGGAAGAGGAAACCCGCGACAATCAATGGCTGCTCAAACGGATCATGCCGTTCCGCACAGAAACCGGCCAGGTAGAAGGTGTCGTCATAACCTTTACCGACATCACAACGGTCAAGGCGGCAGAGCTCAAAGTTCTCCGGCTCAATGAAGAACTGGAGCAGAAGGTTGAGGAGCGCACGACTGAACTGAAACAGGAAATTCAGGAGCGGCGACGGGCCGAAGAGACGTTGCGCAAGTTGTCACGCGCGGTTGAACAAAGTCCGGCGACTATCGTGATTACTGATATTCATGGAACGATTGAATTCGTCAACCCCAAGTTTGTCGAACTTACCGGTTATACGGCCGAAGAGGCCATCGGCAAGAATCCTCGTGTTCTGAAATCAGGTATGACTCCACCCGAAACGTACAGAGATCTATGGAAGACGATTATATCAGGTGAAACGTGGCAGGGAGAATTTTTAAACAAGAGTAAAGATGGCAAGCTGTTCTGGGAACACGCTACTGTTTCTGCGCTTCGCGATGAGGCGGGCACCGTAACTCATTACCTGGCTGTCAAAGAAGATATAACGGAAAAGAAAAGTATTATGAAGCAGCTCATCTCTGCAAAAGAGGCTGCAGAGACTGCCAATCAGGCAAAAAGCGAATTTTTGGCCAATATGAGTCACGAAATTCGCACACCTATGAATGGCATCATGGGGATGTCCCAGCTTTTAGCGTATACCGCTTTGACCGATAATCAGAAAGAGTGCCTTAATTCAATCCGTACTTCTTCAGACAACCTGCTAGCTCTCATCAACAATATTCTTGATCTTTCCAAGGTGGAAGCCGGAAAAGTAGAGCTTGAGGTCAAAAATTTCAGCTTGCGAGGATGTTTGAAAGAGGTCATTAGCACGCAGACCGCAAGCCTTCATGCGAAAGAACTCCTGCTGAAATGCGACATCGCTGACGGCGTACCGGACGATTTGAAAGGAGATCAACTCCGTCTGAAACAAATTCTCCACAACATAGTGGGTAACGCGGTGAAATTCTCCGAAATCGGCACCATTACTGTTTCGGCATCGCTCGAAGAAGCCGGGGTTGACCCGCTTCTGCTGAAGTTGAGTGTGACAGATACCGGTACCGGTATCAAACCGGAGGCGATGAGCCGGATTTTCGCTCCGTTCAGCCAGGAAGACACCTCCACCACGCGAAAATATGGCGGGACTGGACTCGGTCTTTCTATTAGTGCAAAGCTTGTCGAACTTATGGGTGGTAAAATTTGGGCAGAAAGCACCAAGGGGTGTGGCAGCACGTTCCATATCATCATTCCTTTTCATAAGAGTGAAGGCACGGAAACAGCATGGCAGCAGACAAAACCGGATCTTTTACTTTCCTGGGGGCAACGGCCGCTCAGTATCTTGGTGGTTGACGATCAAGACGTAAATCGCAAGGTTACAACCATGCTCCTAGGGAAATGTGGTCACATCATGGAAACGGCGGAGGATGGCGGAGAAGCCATTGAAAAATGGCAGAGAGGCAGCTTCGATGTCATTCTGATGGACTTGGAGATGCCAGGTATGGATGGTGTTGAAGCGACCGGCCGAATTCGTGAGTCTGAGAAGAATGGCGACCACCGCACTCCCATAATAGCTCTTACCGCCCATGCCTTGAAGAATGTTCAGGAGCGGCTACTGGATCAGGGGTTTGATGGCTATGTTTCCAAGCCGATGAACACCAATACGCTGCTGACTGAGATCAGGCGATGCCTGCGGATGCCGGAAGAAAGCCCGGAAACTGACCCGGTACCTTCCCTTTCTGTCCCGCAAAGCGTCGATATGGAAAAACTGGCCATCCTTCTTCTCAAGATGGAGGTTTTGCTGAAGCAGAACAACATGAGTGTTCTGGACAGCATCAGCGAACTATCAGCACTCATTGAGCATTCTCGCTTGTATGATACTCTGGTACGGCAGATCAGACTGTTCGACTGCGTGTCGGCTCTGTTAACAATCGAGAATATCTGTGATGAATTTGAGATAGACCGCTGAGCATTGAAATCGCTTGGTCGAGCACATTCAAGAAGTTAGGAGTCACCGGTGGAAAAGAAAAAATTGTTGATAGTCGATGACATAGCTGAAAATCTCACTATTCTTTACAAAACACTGCATGACGACTACGAGATTTTTGGCGCTAACAACGGTCCAGATGCCGTCAGGCTGGCTCAAAGTGTAATGCCGGATCTTATTCTGCTTGATATCATGATGCCGGATATGAACGGCTATGAAGTGTGCCGGATACTCAAGGAACAGGAAAATACCAGGGACATTCCAGTCATTTTCGTAACAGCCCTGATTGAAGAGACCGACGAAGTCAAAGGGTTCGCCCTGGGGGCGGCCGATTACATTACCAAGCCATTTAAGCCGGCAATTCTGAAACGCAGGATCAGAACCCATCTCGAGATCAGGCAAGCTGAAAAAGATAAACAGGCGCTTGAGCAACAATTTCAGCAAGCTCAAAAGCTGGAAAGCCTTGGCATACTTGCCGGTGGCATTGCCCACGACTTCAACAACATTCTGACGATTATCATAGGGCATTGCTACATGATAACGATGGAACCAGATAATGCCTTGGATCAGGTGCTTCCCATTCAAAAAGCTGCAGAGCGTGCTGCCGATCTCTGCAGGCAGATGCTTGCGTACGCTGGAAAAGCCTTGATTGCCAAGGTTGAGATCAGTATGACAACATTGGTGGAAGAAATGATCCATATGTTGAAAACGACCACCCAAAAAAATGTGGTTATCAAGCCGGACCTTTCCGCCGATGTGCCTCCGATAAATGGCGATGCGAGTCAACTCAGGCAGATAGTCATGAACCTGATTATCAACTCTTCTGAAGCCATCGGCGAAGAGCAGGGTGAAGTCACAGTGTCGTTAAAGAGCATTGCCGTCAGGTCGGGACATTCTGACAGAGACCATCTCGGCAAAGTTATTCCTCACGGTTGGTATGCATGCCTTGAAGTTACTGACAATGGCTGCGGCATGGATGAAGAAACCAAAAGTAGAATATTTGAGCCGTTTTATACCACCAAGTTTGCCGGGCGTGGTTTGGGTATGTCGGCGACGCTCGGTATCATTACAGCGCACAACGGTTCATTGCAGTTAACCAGTCATCAGGGTCAAGGCACAACGATTAAAGTATTTCTCCCCATTCTGACAAGTGAATCTATTCCTTGATGACAGGGCGGAACCTCTTGAACTGCAGCGCATTCCCTTGAAGGATCGTGCTTTTGTATTCGCAAATACTAAGAAAGTGCGCGATAACAATTATCTCATTGTTTTAGGTGAAGCCTCCCGGTTTTCGACTGACAACGGCCGCGAAGCCATATCACGATTCGCTATAACGGAGACTATAAATCGACTTGGTAGAACAATCCATGAACTTATTGCCAAGAGTTGGGGATTTGGAACCACCCGGTGGACAAAACTTGCAACAAAAACCGACGGATCAGGAACTTTTGAACAGAGCAACGCTGTGGAGTTTATCAATCGTCTTAACATCCTGCAACGCGCCCTTGTTTCCGGGTTGGGAGGGAATAAAAGGATCACCGATACTGCTGGATTTGATTCGAGAACCCTCAGTAAAGCCATTGATGTAGTAATAACGCCCACTTACAAGTAGGAGAAGCGATGGCCAGTCAAAATTATTTTCTTGGAAGACAACCTATCCTGAACCGCAACGAAGAGCTTGTCGCTTATGAACTGCTGTTTCGCTCTTCGGAGTCAAGAACTGCTGATGTCATTGATGCCTCACACGCGACTGCCAGTGTCATCATTAACACCCTGACCAGTTTTGGAACCGAGGAAATTCTGGGAAAGCACAAGGGCTTTATCAATCTGGAACTGGAATTATTGATGGACGATTCATTGAACCTTCTGCCTGGTGATCAAGTGGTGATTGAACTTTTGGAAACCCTTGAGGTTACACCGGCACTGGTGGAACGTTGTCGTTTCCTGAAAGAAAACGGGTTTTCTCTGGCTCTTGATGATCACGAGTACAGTCCGATTTACCACGAATTGTACGAAATAGTGGACATTGTCAAGGTAGATCTTATGCTGAGTCCCGCAACGGGATTGCAAGAGATGGTGAAACAGTTTCGCCGCTTTCCCGTGCAACTGCTTGCTGAAAAGGTAGAATCACAGGTGGAATTTGATCTTTGCCGGAACCTCGGCTTTGACCTGTTTCAGGGGTATTACTTCGCAAAACCGGCAGTTTTGGAAAAAAAACGCATGGAGGATTCCGGCGCATCAATGCTCAAACTGATGCGTCAACTTGGCGAAGATGCGGAAATCAATGAAATCGAGAAAACTGTTCGAGGTGATGCCGGACTCACATACAAACTTCTCATGTTGGTAAACTCTGTTGGCACGGGAATGCGTATGAAGATCAATAGCGTTCGTCACGCAGTATCAGTTCTGGGGCGGCAACAGATCAAACGGTGGGTGCAACTGGCGCTATTTGCGAGCAGTGACCAGCGCGGCATGGAAAACCCGCTTGTGGAAATGGCGGCAGTACGGGCCGGGTTTATGGAAAATCTGGCCTCCCGTCATAAAAGCCTGAAAGGAAATCACGAGTCGCCTGAAAAAGCTTTCATGACCGGAATACTCTCAATTTTGGGAGAGGTCTATGAAATTTCCATGGATGAGGTGGTAGGAAAGTTGAATCTATCGGAAGATGTCAGGATGGCTCTCGTTTCACAACAGGGCGAACTTGGTGAATTGCTCCATGTGGCAAAACTATTGGAAAAGATGGATTTCAACAGTCTCGGCCCCTTTCTGAATGAGATAGGTATTTCGCACGAAGAAATGCTTCAATCCCAGCGGCAGGCGTTTTCATGGCGCAAGGGTATGGCCTGATGACCTTTACAGCTTATATTAAATCAAGGGTGTTTCCATGAATAAAGACGTATATAAGCTTGTTTCCGTCAATGATGGCAAGTCTGATACCGCTGCCATTATCAAGGCTCTTTCTGAGATAGCTTCAGGTCGTTTGAAATCTGATCTCTGACTGCTCAATTATTGCGAAGAAGCCCGGTAAGCTATGCAGCAGCCGTGACTGCTGTCGATGGAGACAGGATGGTACTGTTACTTGCCGCAGTCTGCACGAGATAATTTGCATGATTCCATCTTGCAAGCGTCTATGATCTCATTTAGTACTGAGTCAGCTTGATCATAAGGCACTTGGCAAGTTCCTACTTTTCTATGGCCTCCACCACCATATTTTAGCATAAGTGAGCCAACATCAACTATAGCTGTCCGGTTGAGAATGCTATATCCTACCGATATTGAAACAAATTCTTTACCACGTCCGTCAATCAACCTTATAGAAATATTAGTTTCCGGATAAAGGGAGTAAATGAGGAATCTGTTTGACGGTGGGATCTCTACTGTGCCACGCGTGTCAGTGACTAACACATTTTCATAAATGCGTGAATGCTTTCGAAGAAACGTTTGGGCTTGCTGTTCGTTAGTTTTATAGCGTTCAATTCGCTCAAGCATATCAGGCAAACTCATTATTTCATCAATGGTTTTTGACTGAATATGGTTAACCAAATCATTCATAAAATCAAGGTTGCTAATACGATAACCTTTATAATATCCAAGCCCGGTTCTAGGGTCACAAATTAATCCAAGTAACACCCATCCTGTGGGGTTTAAAATTTCTGATTCTGTCAGTTGGCCTGAATCAACTTTATCGACATTTTCAAGCATCTCCTTAAAGCTGCTGAATTTATCTTGCCCATAATAATCAGTTATTACTCGCGCAGCACTGGGAGCTAACTTGCTACATCCATCATATTGTCCTTCAAGGTCGAGGCGCTCTTGCTCACTGGAATGATGGTCAAACCAAAGTCCACAACCAGGGACATAAGGCACGTTTGCTAAAATGTCATCCTTACTGACCTGAATTTTACCGTCCTGCAAATCTTTTGGATGAGCGTACACCATCTCTTCCATCAGGCCAAGTTCCTTTAATAGTACTGCACAGCAAATACCATCAAAGTCAGAACGTGTTACGAGTCGCATATATTCTCCTAATTCGGCTGCACATTAAATATGATTTGGCAATTTACCTGTACTTCTAGGCATAGTCAAACAGTTCTTAGCAAAGCAGGAATATTTCAACATACAGAACCAGTGGCAAAAGTATTTTCTTGCTGCACGCGTTTCTCTATGAAATGGCCATTTTGGGCCTTTTAAGAAATCAGCAGATTTGGAATTCAAATTGCAGTGGCGCCGCACATCTGTTGTTGCAAACAAGAGTGCATGTTTTGAACGGTGACCTGCGTAAAACCTTCTGCAAATGGTACCCTGGTATGAGGTCTGACGAACCAACTGATTTAAAGGGGGCCACCACAGTCTTCCGGCGGTGCCATAGTCCTGAACATGAATGTGAAATTGATTCAAATGTGCTCATCGCTCCCGCCAAAAGCAATCTGCAGTGAGTAATGCAGATCGGCGATACTGCAAAGCGAGCCAGATGTGTTGCCATCAGATAGTGGGGGCCCGTCTGTCCAGGTTGCGGAATGAGCGGTTGAGGCGGAATGAATCTCAGGCGGTTTTTGCCGCCCGTATCGGCGTAAGTGCGCCCACTCTGCGTAAAATGGAAGCCGGAGACTCCACGGTCCTTATCGGACATTGGGCAACAGCCCTGGATGTGCTTGATCGTGCCGGAGATATCGATGTAATCCTTGCCGAGACAGAAGATCTGTTCGCCAAATACGAAAAAACAAAAGCTCCGGTACGCAAACGGGCGTCGCGGAGGACGCCATGATCCACCGTGTAAAAGTTTGGGAGCGAACGGGAGAAGAACATCGAACTGTAGGTGAGATGGTATGTGAGATCGCCGACAACGGTTGTGGCAAAGGTGCGTTCCGATATGATCGGGAGTTCCTGGAACGGGGTGACGCATTCGCATTGGACCCGGTGTCTCTCCCCCTGAAGCCTCCATCACCGAAGTATTCAAAGGACTGGAGAAGAGCGCCTTCTCAGGCACCGACTACAGCATTCTGATGGGCGTTGGGGGGGCTACAAGCCAGATTGCCTGCAGCGTCTGGCCATTTGCAGCACTCTTTCTGACCAGTGGAGTAACGTGGGGCTTGAACTTCGCAATAATAGCGCTCAGGATTATCTGGGAGATTTTGAACAGCGTATTGCCGGACTGGGAGCAAACCTGCTACTTGCCGAATACCGTGGCTACGGCATGTCGAGCGGTGAACCGGCCTTGGCCGCCATGCTGGAGGATGTCCGACTGATCGTTGAAGCCTGCGCCGTTCCCCCGGAAAGGATCATCTTCTTCGGTCGGTCGCTTGGTTCCCTGTACGCCTTGCATGGCGCATCGCTGTATCCCCAGTCGGCAGGTCTCATCATTGAAAGCGGTCTGGCCGACCCTCTGGAGCGGATTCTGGTTCGTATCGAACCACGCCATCTGGGTGGTACTATGGACGAACTGAAGAACGAAGTTGACCGTTGCTTTAACCAACAGGCAAAAATCACCTCGTTTACCGGCAGGGTGCTGATACTGCATACCCGCAATGACGACCTGGTATCGGTCCGTCATGCCGAGCGGCTCTACAACTGGGCCAATGAGCCGAAGGAACTGGTGCTGTTTGAACGCGGCGACCACAACACCATCCTGTCAGTCAATGAGGAAGAGTACTTCGTGAAAGTCGGGAGTCTGGTCAGTCAGGTTTCAGCAGAGCTGCATTAGGAAAGGACGTAAGCAATGGCATACAACAAATCCATTGAACGAAGCATAGATGCCTTGATTGCAGTGTGGCCAAATATCGAGAAGAAAAAGATGTTCGGAGGGGTCTGCTATCTGACGAGAGGAAACATCTGCTTCGGAATCTGGCAGGAATATCTGATAGTGCGCACCGATCCTGCAACAGCACAGAAACAGATGCAGAAAGAGTCTGTACGTCCGTTTGATGTTACCGGCAAACCGATGAAGGGATGGTTCATGGTCGCCTCTGAAGGGTGGCCGACAGATTCAGAAATGAATGAGTGGCTGGTGTTGGGACGAGAATTTGCCCTGACACTGCCAGAGAAGTAAACAGTCACATGTGCGCCCGCTCATAAAAAACTACGCCAACCCGTTCTATATTCTCCCGCAAACTTACATTATCAATAAATCTGGTGAGCTGCCGAAGTGCCTTGGAATAGTTGTCCAGTCGTTGTTTCCAGCGAATATCCTCAGCCATCGGCTCATTCTCCTTTTTCAATCAATTCAGATACTAACTCCGGAATCCACCGGAAATACTCTCCGTTAATGAAGTATGCCGGGGAAATTGCTGCATGAACTTTCTCTGTTTTTTTTGTAATATAAAAACAACCTATTGCTTTCTGGGAGCTGAGTAATTATAAAATGTTGTATTGGAGAACGAATTCTAAAAATAAAGGAGAAAATGACGTATGGCGTTAATGGAATGGAGTCCGGCATTTAGCGTAAAGGTTACGAAGTTTGACAATCAGCACAAAAAGCTGGTTGACCTCGTCAATCAGCTTCATGACGCAATGAAGGCAGGTCAGGGAAATGCTGCTCTGGGCGTTGTCCTCCAATCACTTATTACATACACTGCTACACACTTCAAAGATGAAGAACAGGTAATGCAGGTAAACGGCTACCCTGAATTGGCAAAGCACAAGGCGATTCATGCAGAACTTGTTAAGAAGGTTCTTGAACTGCAACAGAAATTTAAAGAGCAAGCCGGTGGCGGGATTTTAACCATGAGTGTTATGAGCTTTTTGAAAGATTGGCTTGTCACTCACATTCAAGGCGAAGACAAGAAGTACGGAGTGTTTTTGAATTCAAAGGGCATTTCCTGACATACAGAGCTCAATATACATTCCTTAAATATGTGGAAGCCTCCTTAACGTGAACCGCTCAAAGTACACGAAAAGGAGGCTTCAATGGTTAGGGGCGCTACGCCCATAGCTCAGATTAAGAGTTACTCTCTAACAATTGACCATCCAGCGCCTCACGTACCTTTGTTGCCAGTTCCTGGGCTGAGAACGGCTTAGGAATGAACTTCACGCCTTTATCCAGCACTCCATGATGAGCAATTACGTTAGCCGTATACCCTGACATGAAAAGGCAATTGAGTTGCGGATGGAGAACGCTTAGTTTAATGGCAAGTTCTCGCCCATTCATTTCGGGCATCACCACATCGGTAATGAGCAGGTTAATTTCTCCATCATATTCCTTGGCCAGAGTAATTGCTTCGCTCGGCTTGCTTGCAGCCAATACGGTGTAGCCATATTTTACAAGAAACGCCTTAGTCACCTTCAGAATGCCAATTTCGTCCTCTACCAGCAGGATGGTTTCCTGTCCATTAATTTGCAATGGTGCAGAAACACCCCTCTGAATTTCTCCGGCATCGCCCTTATGGCGAGGCAGATATATTTTGAACGTCGTGCCCTGATTCGGCTCACTGTAGACCTTGATGAAACCGTTGTTCTGTTTGACAATACCGTACACCGTAGCAAGGCCAAGCCCGGTCCCTTCGCCAAGAGCTTTGGTCGTAAAAAACGGTTCAAAAATTTGTGCCTGTGTCTCCTTGTCCATACCACAGCCATCATCACTTACCGCAAGAAGTACAAACTCACCTGTTATAAATCCAGGGTTCTCAACACAATAATCCCTGTCAAATATGCTGTTCGCCGTCTCAATTGTGATCTTGCCATTACCTTTAATGGCGTCACGGGCGTTGACACACAAGTTGGCAAGGATCTGGTCAAGCTGGGATGGGTCTACATTTACCTGCCACAGTTTGGTCGCTGGATGCCAGTTAAGATGAATATCCTCACCAATGAGTCTTTGCAGCATCTTGAGCATACTTGACGTGGTTTCGTTCAGATCCAGCACTTTAGCCCATTTTTGACACTGTAATTAAAAACACTCGCTGTTACAGCGTGTTACCGATGTAAATTTCGTCAAGTGGCACTACATTTTGTTTTTTGAGCGTCACATAGTCAGTTTCTTT
>Ga0209697_10003251_pt1 | contig 22307 bp, 22 predicted proteins | sample AliMusrvi5mmetaG_FD_184115 | JGI IMG/M metagenome (GOLD analysis project Ga0209697, IMG submission 184115) | Freshwater lake bacterial and archeal communities from Alinen Mustajarvi, Finland, to study Microbial Dark Matter (Phase II) - Alinen... | ecosystem: Environmental > Aquatic > Freshwater...
TTGAGATTAATGAGAACGGTTATGAAATAACAACTTTGAATTAGTAACTGCAAAAAAACAGTCAAGATTCTCTTACGAAACTGCATCAAATCTAGTACTTCTGACTACCATAGAAGCGCAAGTCTGAGTGAAACGGAGACTTGTGCTGGGAATGTGAGGAGTTTGTAACTGTGTATTTGTTCAGTTAGAAACTGCTTTAGTTTTGAGTCCAAGTTACGCTTCGCTAAACATAGGAACTAGACACATTTCAGCATTCAATAGACTTAGAACCTGAGTTCGGGATAAGCAATGAATGACGAGAATAATTATTTTAATGATATGTTCTGTTTTTCATATACTTACAAATATATTGTTTCGGTGCGCTGCACCTTTGGTTTTATGTATATGATAAATTTCTACAAATAGGTCGGTGCTCTGCACCTTTTTTAGGGACAGAGTCCCGTTATATAGGTAGAATTTAACGTTATATATTTTCGTTAGGTGCAGAGCACCGTAATATCCAATTGATTATTTTGAAAATCAACTCCTGCTTATCCCGAACTCAGGTTTAGAGGAAAATGAGAAATAATCTTATTGTTTACAATTGTGGTCTCTTGTTCTATAGTTCCAAATTTTAATTGAATCTTAGTTTCATTTGAAGGGACTACCATATTCAATGTTAGGTTTTCGTTAATAGAATGAAAACCAGTATAGAACATTTTATCATCACCTTTTAGAATGAGGGTAGCTTTTACCGCAGCAACATTAGTTAAAGTAAGAAGTCCAATGATAGAAATTTCTACTTTTTGTGATGTAGTCCAATCAAAACAAGACGACACTTTAAGTTCCGACATGTTTTTTGCTCCATTTGAAGTGGTTTCTAGATTTATGTCATCCTGACATCCAATAAATATTTCAGCCAACATAATTAGAGCGAGTTGAAAAAGTTTTTTCATTTTTTTTTGTTTATGGTAATTAATTGATTTGTTTACTTTTACTATTTTTCAAAATAGCATTTCTTGGTATTAATAAGTGAAAGAAGACTCATAATTATTACAAATGTGTTAAATTTAAATGCCAAAGCTTTAAATATCAATATATCAAGCCTCTATAAGAGTAATAATTTTATTGCAGTATTCCTAAATGAAGATTTATATTCGAAAACGGAGCATTTAAAGATATTAATGAGGTATGAATTGGGTATATCCAGGTTAAATAATATGAAGATACAAACCGAAAGCTGAACAGATAATGATATGAAAATGTAAGAATTCAGAATGTGGAGAGAAACTGAATATACTTAAAACGAAAGTTCAGCATCCGGAACTAATTGAAATCAAATTTGTTTAATATTTATTGGAAAGAAAATTGTAGAATAGCGTTTTAGTAAGAAAATAATACGATATAGTAAATTGAAAATCTGAGATAAACTTAAGAACACAGCTATCGGCTTTCTATAAAATAATCATCAGTAATGAATCTTTAATACCTTTTTTTTTCAATGGAAATGGATTTCTATTAATTAAATAAACACCTTGAACTATGAAGAAACTAAATTTAAAACCTGGACTATTTTCCCTGCTGATACTTTCGTTTTCAAGTGCTTACGCGCAGGGCGACTTTGAATTTGTAAAAGACATTCGCACTCCTAATGGAGGAAGTATGCCACAGTATCTTACCGAGTACGACGGGAAACTCTATTTCAATGCATATGATGACACCTACGGACAAGAGCTTTGGGTGACTGATGGTACAGGTGGCGGAACCCAGTTACTCATGGATATTAACCCGGGGAACGGAGGCAGCAATCCGAATTTCTTAACCGTTATGAACCACATGTTGTATTTCACGGCAAATGATCCGGCTACTGGAACACATCTCTGGAAAACATATGGCACACCAGCAGGAACTGAGGCGGTAGTTTTGGGAGATTCCTGTGTGTCTCCTTACTATTTGACGGTGTATAAAGACAAGCTTTATTTTTGTGCATTCGACAACACGCATGGCAATGAACTCTGGGTAAGTGATGGTTCAGCCGGCGGTACACGCATGGTGAAAGACATAAATACCAGAACCGATATGGGCAATGGACGAACGGACGACGGCAATCCCAGTCGTTTTATTGTATTTAACAACCTGCTATATTTTGCTGCCAATGACGGTGTACACGGAAACGAACTGTGGGTGACCGATGGTACTGATATGGGTACCCACATGGTAAAAGATATAAATCCGGGTATCGGAAGCAGCTCACTTATTTATCCGACGGTGTTCGGTGACAACATGTATTTCAGGGCGAATGACGGAACTAACGGAGAAGAATTGTGGATAACCAACGGATCGGAAGGCGGAACACAACTTTTTAAGGACATCTGGCCAGGTGTAAACAGTGGCGCTCCACAGGATTTGGTTATATTGAATAACAAGATGTTTTTCGGGGCATCAAGTAACACTGGTTATGGATTTTGGGTAAGTGACGGAACAGTTGATGGGACTGTAATGCTGAAACAGATATGGCTGTTTTTCTTCGGTGATGATAAACGGCATATCGCGGCATTAAATGACAGGGTATATTTCCGTGCCGATGATGGATTCTATGGGGATGAATTATGGACCAGCGATGGAACTCCGGGCGGAACCCAGATGGTGAAAGATATTTATCCTGGAATGTATGGAGGATGTAAATTTAACTATACCACTGTTTACAACAACAAACTTTATTTCTGTGGCAGTGACAATAATTACAGCGAATCACTGTGGGTAACCGACGGAACATCTGCCGGTACAAAAAGAATTGCTCCCACATCCTGGCAAAGTCCACTGCAAGGGACTTCAGGCTTTAAGGAATTCAAGGGTTCACTCTTTTTTGCCGCCAGCTATGATGAAAGAAGCCTTGAATTATGGAAACTGACAACAGCTACTAGTGGTATTCCTGTACTCAATATTGCTGCACCGATTGTGTATCCAAGTCCGGCCAAATCGTATATAAAGCTGACACAAGCAGCCCATGAAACGTACTACAACATTATCAGTGCTGATGGTAAAGTGGTTCTGTCGGGAGAAACCGGAGATACAGACACATTTACAATTAATGTTTCTGCCCTTAATGCGGGTACTTACCTTTTAAGGACTAAAAACAGGATCAATCAATTCATCAAGGAATAATAAAACACCATTAACACCAATGCCTTATGAAAAATGTATTCATCTTACTAATTCAAATTGCTTTCTTTCTTCACGTTGTTCAATGCTATCCTCAAGTTAACAATAAATGGATTCGCACATGGGACAGTCAGTTATGGGACGAAGCACATTCAATAACCACTGATGACTCCTGTAATATTTATGTTGCTGGTTGGAATTACGAGTGGAAAGTAAACTATGATTTTATTTTTGCAAAATACACTCCGGATGGAGATGTGAAATGGAGTAAGATCAGGAATTATTCAAGTGGTGATCAGGCAAGTCATATTCTTTATGATGGTCATGGCAATATCTATATTTCAGGGTATGTTTACGGAGATTACAGTAGAACTGGTGGAAAAATGTGCTTAATGAAATACACCGTCAACGGCGATTCTCTTTGGGAATATGTGGAGTATAATAATTCATTGGCACAGGTAACAAAAATTGCGATTGATGATTCGTGCAATATAATTCTTGCAGGTTTTGATGGCTCAGTCAGTTCTGATTTTGTAACTATGAAAATTGATTCAGCTGGAAACCAACGCTGGCTGAAAACCTATTCGAACAATGGACCTAATGATGCGGATAAAATTAATGACATGTGTCTGGATAAGGAGGGCAATATATATGTTACTGGTTTTAGCGATGATGCTTTAAACTTCTACAACGATATTATGACTATAAAATACAATCAGAAGGGCGACACCGTATGGACAAGAAGATTTAACGGACCTGCAAACTACAATGATACGGGAATTAAAATATTGGTTGATAAACAGAAAAATGTTTTTGTTGCAGGGGTTGTAAATTCTAATACCCCACTCAATACAAATTACGTCTTATTAAAATACGATTCTCTGGGTACGTTACAATGGACAAAGTACTACGATTACCAACCGGCTAAAACTTCATTTGATAATTTGAAAGACATGGTTATGGATAAAGCCGGCAATATATACCTTACAGGCAATAGCTCATCGGATAATTCGCAGGCTACAATACGTATTGCCACAGTGAAATTCAACCAAAACGGAGATACTATCTGGACGGCAAGATGGGGAGCAAGTGGCGATAAACAACCCCAACAAATGGTTATCGACAGTATGGCAAATATCTATATAACAGGTTATTACTACGACAATGGTGGAACGGGATATAATGCAATAACATTAAAATACGATTCGGCGGGTATATTGAAATGGGAAGCTTATTATAATGATAATACTAATGAACAAGAGATGTTTTATGCCCTAACTCTGGATGCCAGAAACGATTTGATTGTAACAGGAAGAACTCATTCGGAATCTGATTTCGATTTTGTTACTATCAAATATCAAAATTCGATTACAGGAATTCCTATGATTGAAGCAGGGAATCCTGATTTGCATATAAATTGTTACCCAAATCCAGTATCAACAAGCACGTTGGTGAATTATTATTTACCAACAAATAGTCGTGTAACTTTAAAACTATTCGACATACCGGGTAACGAACTAAACGTTATTTCCAGTGGCTATCAGGAATCAGGAAACCATACCATGCCTTTTTCAAGAAACGAATTAATGGCAGGTATTTACTTCCTTGAATTGACTTCGGAATATAAAAATTGTTCTCAAAAGATTATTATTACCAAATAATAGCTAAAATGAATAGTAAGTAGTTACAAGTTGTTGATTATCTGAATATTGCTTTAAGAAAACATATCAATAAATATTATTGATTACTTAATTGTAAACCGTGTAACTAAAAAATTACTTTGAATTCAATAATCAGGAACGGTTGTAATGCAATTGCACTATAACCGTTCATTCTTAATTTGCCAATCGTTATTAATACATTTGCATTGTATTTGAGGTAATTAGAATATCTAATTTTATTAATAACCTGAGTTCGGGATAAGCAGGAATTGATTTTCAAAATAATCAATTGGATATTACAATGCTCTGCACCTAACGAAAATATATAACGTTAAATACTACCTATATAACGGGACTCTGTCCCTAAAAAAGGTGCAAAGCACCGACCTATTTGTAGAAATTTGTGATATACATAAAACCAGAGGTGCAGAGCACCGAAACATTGTATTTGTAAGTATATGAAAAACAGAACATATTATTAACATAATTATTTTCGTCATTCATTGCTTATCCCGAACTCAGGTTAATAGAGTTTTGAACTTACAAATTCATTATTATTTGCGTTGAATTTTCTCCCAATTGTAGCTACAGCACAATTGAAAGCTCCTTATTATCCCGATTACATTCGAAGTTGATTACGTGGGGGTTTATGGGTAACAGTAAAAATGAATAAAACAATTTCGTTTTCAGTTTATCACTGCTAAATTATTAATACCTTTGCAGTTCCAAAATATTCTGAACTGATTATTGATAATTGTTCACCGATAACTGATTACTGAAAATGCTTCCCATTCTGGATGATTATCATTTGTATTTAAAATTTGAAAAGAGCCTGTCGCACAATACGATAGATGCTTACGAGAGCGATTTGCAAAAATTATCAGGTTATCTATCTGATGCACATGTTCCGCTGGAAAAAGCCAGCACCGAGATTCTCCGCGATTTTATTATTGAAATCAGTATGTTGGGCATTCATCCACGTTCTCAAGCCAGAATATTATCAAGCATAAAGTCCTTTTATCATTTTCTGATTTACCGTAATATGTTGGATAATGACCCGACCGAATTACTGGAAAGTCCCAAAATAGGTTTGCGTCTGCCCGAAGTGCTTTCGGTGGATGAAATAGATAACATTGTTGCTGCAATAGACCTCTCAAAACCCGAAGGACAGCGCAATAAAGCCATTATCGAAGTACTTTACGGGTCGGGGTTACGGGTGTCGGAACTTATAAACCTGCAACTTTCGAAACTTTATCTCGACGAAGGGTATATGCTGGTGGAAGGGAAAGGCAGTAAACAACGCCTGGTGCCCATGTCACCGCAAGCATTGAAACAGATTGATTTGTGGAAAATTGACCGCAACTTGCTAAACATTAAAAAAGGAAGCGAAGATTGCGTTTTCTTGAACCGACGCGGAACAAAGCTGACACGCGATATGATTTTCAAAATTGTAAAATATCTGGCAATGCTGGCGGGCATCCGCAAAAATGTGAGTCCCCACACTTTCCGGCATTCGTTTGCAACACATTTGCTTGAGAATGGAGCTAACCTGCGTGCCATTCAGCAATTATTGGGACATGAATCTATTACAACGACTGAACTTTACACACATATTGACGTACATTTCCTGCGGCAAACGGTAATGGATTGCCATCCATTTTACAAAGAAAAAAACTAAAATTGCGAGAAATTGCGAGATTCTTGTAAAATCTCGCAATTTATTCATATTTTTGTGGAAAACTTTATTCAATGATAGAATCTGCACCTATATTTTCAAATGAAAATAGTGACTTTAAAATTCTTGCAAAAACTCGTTTATCAGGTTTACTCAAATCAATTAACGATGAGTATTTGTATTGGGACAAAATAAAATACAAAAACAAAGAGTTTACACCAGAAGAATTGTGGACTGCGGTTAAAACAGAAAGATGGTTAAGAAGTTCCAAACTCGCTTTTGGTAGTTATACTTTTAGTTTTATGACAACCGATTATATTCAAAAGTCATTACATACTTTTGACCTCAATATTGGTGGAAGTTTAGGAAGTAATATCAATATTGCCGATACTGACAAAACAAAATACCTGATTAGTTCCATTATGGAAGAAGCCATTTCGAGTAGCCAAATGGAAGGGGCAGCAACTACCCGCAAAAAGGCTAAAGAAATGCTTCAAAAAGAACTAAAGCCTAAAAGCAAATCAGAGCAAATGATTTTAAATAATTATATTACGATTCAGCACATTATTCAACACAAGAACGATGATTTAACTCCAGAAAGTTTATTATATATCCATAGTTTGATTTCTAAAAACACATTAGATAAACCAGAAGAAGAGGGTCTTTTCAGGACTAATGATGATATCTATGTTGTTAATCATTCAACTAGTGAGGTAGTGCATCAACCTCCGGGATATGAAGAAATACCCAAACTACTAAAAGATCTCTGCAAATTCTTTAATTCTGATACAGAGAATTTTATTCATCCAATCATAAAAGGTATTATTATCCATTTTATGATTGCATGGATACACCCATTCAGCGATGGCAATGGAAGAACTGCCCGTACTTTATTTTACTGGTATATGTTGAAAAAAGGATATTGGCTTACTGAATATCTTTCCATTTCAAGAATCATAAAAGACACAAAGGTTCAGTATGAAAAAGCATATCTCTACACTGAAACTGACGAGAATGATTTGACGTATTTTATTACCTATCATATTAAAACCATGGAGAAAGCCTTTAATGCATTGAAAGAATATATAAACAGAAAGCAAAAAGAAGTAATTCAGGCAGCGCAATTTCTAAAAATTCCAAATGTAAATGAACGTCAAGCACAAATTATTAAACTTCTCCACGATAATCCAGACAGAGTTCTGAATATAAAGGAAATGGAAAATCGTTTTCAAATTTCAAATTACACTGCCCGTATTGACTTGAAAGGTTTAGCAGATTTAGGATTCCTCGAAATCATTCAAGTTAATAAAATCAAACAAAGTTTTATTAAATCATTAGGGTTTGATGAAAAACTGAAGATATCCGGCTTCTAGAAATTGCGAGAAATTAAAAGATTCTCGCAATTTCTACAAAAAAACACATTTCAATTACTCACAAAATAATAGTTCCTTGAAAAATAGCGCATTTAAACATATCATACTTTTCATTGCCTGCCTCTTTGCAACTTTATTTGTCTCAAGCAAAGCAGTTGCCCAGACACAGGAAACAGTCGTTGTTGGCCAGGTACTTAACAAAGCCGATAATACCCCACTGCATCAGGTAAATATTTATTTCAAAAACTCAACTCAAATTATTCAGTCGAACGAAGATGGATATTTTTTGATTCAGATAAACGGGCATTACAACACGCTTGTGTTTTCGTGCATTGGTTTCAAACAGGAAGAAATCAAATTAAAACCCGGTCAAAGCATTGGAATACAGGTAAAAATGGAAGAAGAAAACACCCTGTTACAGGAAGTCTTTGTGATTCCGGGTGCAAATCCAGCTATGGATTTAATGAAAAAAGTACGGCTATTGGCAAAAGAAAATGATATCAGCCGCCACACCGGTTTCAGCGCACAAAGTACCGAGCAAAATCTCGTATTACTGAGCAAAGTCAATCAGCGGTTGATGAGCAAACGGATTTTCGACCAACTGAGAAAAGGCAGCCTTTCAAAAACCGATTCTTCGTTGGTTATTCCGCTCTATATGGTTGAAAACAAGTATCAGTTATCCGGAACGGAAAAAAAACAACTTTCTCGGAATATCTTTTCTTCGCCCGAAACTGGAGAGAAAATTCTTGAGAAATTAGTCGGAGAACTATCCTCTGAATTGAATTTTTACAATAATACGGTTACTGTTTTCGGAAAAAGCATGGTTAGCCCGCTGGCAAATATCGGCAATATTTACTACAATTATTACCTGTCTGACAGCACCCACACTCCTAGCGGCAAACAATACGAAATTCATTTCAGATCAAAGAACGTAAAAAATCTGGCTTTCGACGGGAAACTGTGGATTGATTCTATCACACATGCTCTAACCGGAATTGAAGCCGAACTGCCACAAAAAGCCAACATTAATTTCATTCATAACTTGCGAATAAGAGAAAATTTTACTTTACAACCGACTAAACGCTGGAGTCGTCAGTTGGAAGAAATGGAATTGAATATGAATTACGAATTGCTTGCCGACAGCCTATTTCCAAAGCCTGAGATTTTCATAAAACGCAGTGCAACATATTATTATACGGATTCAGTTTCGGGTCAGATCAATAACTTTGCCCAAAGTAAATACACGCAGGAATCGCTGAATGACAAACTAAATGATCTTAATAACACGCCACTTCTTCACACAGCCAAATGGATTGCCGATGCTTTCTTTACAGGCTATATACAGGTAGGAAAAATTGATATTGGCAAAATTGAGCAGATAATACGTACCACCGACATAGAGGGTCTCCGCCTTACATTACCTTTCAGAACCAACGAAAAAATATGGAAAAACATTTCGCTGGGAGGCTCTGTTGGTTACGGATTTAAAAATGAAACGGCTAAATACTCCGGACAGGCACAATTCAAGCTTCCGGACAACAAACGACGCATTTTTAGTCTGAATTACACCAATGATTACCGCCGGGTAGATTATAATTATAACGACTTTTTGTTTTGCGAAAACCCATTACTTACAGGCGATGTGGATATTTCCAGTTCAATATTTGCACTAAAGTATGCAACAAAAAACAGCGAACGAAAAGAATTTTCGGCTACTTTTTCAACCGATTGGAATCAGGATATCGAAAGTAATTTATTTGTCCGATCCAACCAGCTATTTGCCAATGCTTCGATGCCGATGTTGCTTAACGAAAATACCGCTGCAACATTCCTGATACAACAATCCGCCACATTTTCGACCCGTTTTTCGTTTGGCGAGCGAACCTACGACGACCATATGCAACGAATTTATATTGCCAATAAGAAGCCTGTAATCTATACTATTCTGGAAGCCGGCAGGTATCAGTTAGGGAATAAATCAGGTCAATACGGCAAAATTTTGGCAAAAATGAAACACAATGTCAATTTTGGATTTGCTGAGCTTGATTACATTGCCGAAGCTGGTTTAGTACTTGGCAAGGTTCCTTATCCGCTGCTCGAAGTCCCACCCGGAAGTGAAACCGGCGGTTACAGCTCTTATCAGTTCAACATGATGAATTACAGGGAATATGCTACCGATAAATACGTCAATCTTCACAGCGAACTGACTTTCAACGGGTTGTTTATGAATCAGATACCTCTCATAAAAAGCTTCAATTTACGTGAAATTTGCTCGTTTAATATCTCGTATGGCAGCCTGAACGATTCACATAAAACACTTCTGGATTATCCGGCCTACATGAATCCGTTAAAAAAACCATATCTGGAAGTAGGCGTAGGACTGTCGAACATCTTGCATATCTTCACCCTGCAATCGGTTTGGCGACTGACCGACTTAAATCATCCGGGTGCCATTCCGTGGGGATTAAGAGGTTGTTTGAGATTGAGTTTTTAAATTTTTTATACCTATGTGGAATGAGTTTGAAGGGACCAAAAATCTTTGTGTTCTTAGTGTCTTAGTGGTTACCATTTTAATAAAAAATTCTATCTTTGTAATTCAGTATTAGGATAAAAATAAAACAACATAATTATGGAAACAAACAACCTTCAAATTGCTATTATCGGTGCCGGAAACATGGGCGGTGCAATTGCCCGCGGCCTATCGAAAGGAACACTTATTCAGTCGAAAAATATCCGCGTGAGCGATGTTTCTCAAGCCAACCTTGATGCACTCAAGGCTTTTGATGCCGAAATTACGGTGAGCAATTCCAATCGCGATATAATAAAAGATGCCGATATCATTGTATTTGCTGTAAAACCTTGGTTGGTTGAAGTTGTTGCCGAAGAAATTGAAAATAAAATTGATCTGAAAAATCAAGTTCTCGTTTCCATTGCTGCCGGTGTGGATTTTGCAAAACTGACCGATTTGTTCGACACCGATGCCATGATGTTCCGCGTAATTCCAAACACCGGAATAGAAGTACTGCAAAGCGTTTCCACCATTTCTTCGTTCAATGCATCAAAAGAACAAGAAGACTTAATCGTATCACTTTTTGCAGAATTGGGCAAGGCGTTTCTTGTGCCCGAAACACAACTGAATGCCTTTATGGCTTTGTCTTCTTGCGGAATTGCCTACGCGTTCCGTTACATCCGTGCAGCCACCGAAGGCGGTGTGGAAATGGGCATTTACCCGAATGTGGCCAAAGAAGTGGTGATTCAAACTTTGCGTGGTGCCATCGACTTGTTGGAAGCCAACAATTCACATCCTGAAATGGAAATTGACAAAGTAACAACCCCGGGCGGAATTACCATCAAAGGACTCAACGAAATGGAAGCCAACGGTTTTACCAATGCAGTGATTAAAGGGTTGAAAGCTTCATATTTGAAATAGAAATTTGATAAATATGAAAAGGCTTATTTTTCTATTAATTTTATTGAAAAGTCTTTGTTCTTTCGGGCAAGATAATGCTTGGAAAACTTGGGATGAAAGGTATAAGCCGGTCAATTATATTGACTTGATTGAATCCGAGAAACATTATGCTGATAGTGTTGAAAATAATCCAAATATAGTTCAGTATTTTACCAGAATTGATAATTATAAGTTTGTTGCCAAGTATTTAGGTAAAGTTAGACCAATAAGCCAAGATGTAATTTATTCAATGCAAAGGGTTTATAAATTATTTATAGGCGACTCTAAAAATTTGAATAAATTGGTAACTTCAGAGTTTCTGTTCGATATTGAAGGAATTAAAGTTTGGATGCCAATACAACTAGTGCTTGAAGGAGATTTCAAGAAAGAAGTCAAAAAAAGTCAAAATGCGGTTCTCTATTGTTTATTCATGAATGAGCATGGAGAAGGGAAAGTATTGTATAATACATTTTTCATTTCTGAATTTTATAAATATAACCCTTGAGTCTTAATTTATATTCTTAATCCTATTCCCATGAACACACAAATCAAACAAATTGCTGAAAGGCTGCGTGGATTACGCGACGCACTTAACCTGACTGTTGCACAAGCTGCTGAAAAATGCGGTGTTCCTGAAACAGATTATGCCCGCTACGAATCGGGAGCAAGCGATATCCCCATGAGTTTTATCTGCGAAGTAGCACAAACTTTTGGTGTTGAAACTTCAGCACTTTTTACAGGCAATGATCCTCATTCACTTGCTTATTTTGTTACCCGCAAAGGAACAGGAGCCAGCATTGAACGCACAAAAGCCTACAAATATCAGGCGTTGGCAAATGGGTTCCGCCATGCCAAAGCTGAACCATTCGAAGTTACCGTTGAGCCCAGCGACCAACCGTTACATCTCAATACGCACGCAGGGCAAGAGTTCAACCTGATTCTAGAAGGAACCATGCAATTGCACATTGGCGGAAACGACATTTCACTCAACGAAGGCGACAGCATTTACTTTGATGCCACCAAGCCGCATGGCATGAAAGCACTGAATGCAAAAAAAATGCGTTTTCTGGCTGTGATAGTGTAATTAATTTAAATAAAACACATAGTTTCGATTAGTCACATAGGAACGCATAGTTAATAACTATTTACCAATTATTTGAAATGGTATGGATAAAATCATTTCCCAAAAGTACGTTGATCAAATAGCTCATGCAATTATTGGTTGTGCAATTGATATTCATAAAGAGCTTGGACCCGGGTTATTGGAAAGTGCATATGAAAAATGTATGATTTATCTTTTGAATAAGAAAGGTTTCAAAGTAGAATCACAATTGGAAGTTCCAATAACCTTTCGTGAATTATTGATTGACAGAGGTTTTCGTTTAGACCTACTAGTTGAAAATTTGATAATTGTAGAATTAAAGGCAGCAAAAGAGCTTACTTCAGTCAACAAACAACAAATTCTTACACATTTGAAACTTTTAAAGAAACCCAAAGGGATATTGATCAATTTTCATTGTTCAAATATATTTTATGAAGGCCAACAAACGTTTGTGACAAATGAATACGCTAAGCTGCCGACTAAATAAATCTATGTGTTTTCTATGTATTCGAGAAAGAACTATCTGAAACTATGTCACTATGAGTTTCTATGTGATTTAATTTATTTATCGTTATCAAAAACAATAAACTTTGATCCCTGAATTTGACTTTTTATCCCAAATAGAAAGGTTTTATCCCTGTTTATTGTCTTACAAAATCTTTTTATATTTCTTTGCAACCTGAAATAAATGCTTTAAAGAATTGCTTATGTTAGAAAAGTTCCTTAAACAAACCGAATTCAAAGACTTTGAAGATTTCAAAGCAAACTACAAACTAATTGTTCCAGAGAATTTCAATTTTGCCTACGATGTAGTGGATGTCTGGGCTGCAAAAGAACCCAATAAGCGTGCCTTGCTCTGGACAAACGACCAGGGAGAATGCCAGGAATTTACTTTTGCCGAAATTAAAAAATACAGCGACCAGACAGCTTCCTATTTTCAAAGTCTGGGTATCAAAAAAGGAGATATCGTAATGGCTATTCTTAAACGTCGTTTTGAGTTCTGGTTTACCATTATTGCATTACATAAAATTGGTGCGGTAATTATTCCGGCTACTCATTTGTTGACAAAAAAAGACCTGATTTACCGCAACAATGCAGCTGATATTAAAGCGATTATTGCGGTTGGAGAAGATACCATTATCAATCATATCAACGATTCGATGCCCGAATCACCTAGCGTGGAAATGCTTATTTCCATTGGACCGATTGTGTCGGAAGGTTGGCTCGATTTCCATCAAGGAATTGAAAATGCCGCACCATTTACACCCATTGCTCATGTAAATAAAAACGACGATCCGCTGATTATCAGTTTTACTTCGGGCACCACCGGCAACCCTAAAATGGTATTGCTGGACTGCGTTTACCCGTTGGCACACATTATTACCGCCAAATACTGGCACAACCTGCACGAAAAAAGCGTTCATCTTACCATTGCCGACACCGGCTGGCTGAAAGCCGTTTGGGGAAAACTCTACGGACAATGGATTGTGGGTGCCTGTGTGTTTGTGTACGATCATGAGAAATTTACGCCGGCCGACATGCTGGAAATGATTCAGAAATACCGCATCACGTCGCTTTGCGCACCACCTACTATTTTCCGCTTCCTCATTCGCGAAGATATGTCCAAATACGATCTGTCGTCGCTGGAATATTGCACCATTGCAGGTGAGGCATTGAATCCGGCTGTGTATGAGCAATTTCTGAAACTTACGGGCATTAAACTGAAAGAAGGTTACGGGCAAAGCGAAACAACTTTGTCGCTTTTCACTGCACCATGGGTGGAACCAAAACCCGGCTCAATGGGCTTGATAAATCCGCATTACGATGTAGATTTGCTTACTCCCGAAGGTCGAGTGGCCGAAGTGGGTGAGCAAGGCCAGATTGTAATTCGTACTGATAAACGTTATCCGGAAGGACTTTTTAAAGGATATTACCGCAACGCTGAACTGACATACATTGCTTGGCACGATAACATTTATTACACGGGCGACGTGGCCTGGAGGGACGAAGATGGCTATTTCTGGTTCGTTGGACGCGCCGACGATGTGATTAAAAGCTCCGGTTACCGCATTGGTCCGTTTGAAGTGGAAAGTGCACTGATGACACATCCTGCAGTAGTGGAATGCGCTATTACCGGTGTGCCCGATGAAATACGCGGACAATTGGTGAAAGCAACCATTATTTTGTCGAAAGAATACAAAGATAAAGCCGGTGATGAACTCGTGAAAGAGATTCAGGAACACGTGAAAACGGTTACTGCACCGTACAAATACCCCCGGATCATTGAGTTTGTGGAAGCTTTGCCTAAAACAATCAGCGGAAAAATCCGCCGTACCGAGATTCGGGAAAAAGACAATAAGAATTGACGGTTTATTCAGTAATAATTTACTATTTAGAACACAATGAATGTCATAAATTTATCGGATAATAACTCCGTTTTAAAACATTACATCAAAGAAATCCGCTCGGCAAAAATTCAAAAAGATTCCATGCGGTTCCGCCGAAATATGGAACGAATCGGCGAAATAATGGCGTATGAAATGAGCAAAACAATGCACTATAAGGCTGAGGATGTGAAAACTCCGCTTGGTGTGGCTCATACTGAAGTTATTGACGAAAAAATTGTGGTTTCAACCATTTTGCGCGCCGGATTACCTTTTCACCAAGGCTTCCTGAACTATTTCGATTCTGCTGAAAATGCCTTCGTTTCGGCCTACCGAAAATACAAAGATGCGCTGAAATTCGATATTTACATTGAATATATCGCCTCACCCAATCTGGATGGAAAAACACTGATTATTTGCGACCCGATGCTGGCAACAGGTAGTTCCATGGAATTGGCTTACGGCGCACTACTTACCAAAGGGAAACCGGCTCATATACATGTAGCAGCGGTAATTGCCAGCCAACAGGCTATAGATTATGTAGTCAGTCATTTCCCCGAAGCAAAAACTACTATTTGGGCTGCAGCTATAGATCCGGAATTGAACGATCAATCGTACATCGTTCCCGGAATTGGCGATGCCGGCGATTTGGCCTACGGAGATAAATTATAAATTAAAATGACGCTAGCCACTAAAAATCATAAGAAAAAACCTTCATTCAATTCTGAATGAAGGTTTTTTCTTATAATAGTATTTTCAAAAAGCAATTTCTTTTTATCCTTTTTGGATCTAGGGGTTGTATTATTTTTTATAGTATTTCATTGCTTCCGGCAGCAATTCTTTCAACTTGGCAATACGGTTAGCATCCGAAGGGTGAGTGCTCAAAAACTCCATGGGCGCACCTTGCGAGTTTGCAGCCATTCGCTCCCAAAAAGTGATAGATTCATTAGGATCGTAACCTGCCATTGCCAGAAATATTAATCCCAAACGATCGGCTTCATATTCATGTTGGCGCGAATATGGTAAAATAACGCCATATTGAGCGCCAAGTCCATAAATAGTATTAATGGCAGAACGGGTTGCAGCAGGTTTGTTGGATAATAGCGCATCTGTAATAGAAGCTCCATATTGCAAAGCCATTTGCTGGCTCATGCGTTCGTTGCTATGTTTAGCCACTGCATGTGCAATTTCGTGACCCAGCACCACTGCCAATCCGACTTCGTTTTTGGTAATTGGTAAAATGCCTTCAAAAACAACTACTTTTCCTCCCGGCATACAAAATGCATTTACCGATTTATCTATTACTAAATTAAATTCCCATGCATAATTAGCAACATCAGCTTCCATGCCATTTGCTTTCAGATAAGCTTCTACTACTGCAGAAATTTTGATTCCTACTTTTTTTACCAATGCAGTGTTAACTTTATCTTTCGAAGCCGGAACAGAATCAATAAACTGTTTGTAGCTTTGAAAACTGGAAGTCAACACTTCTGAATCGGAAACCAATAACAATTGTTTACGACCTGTAAGTAAAACTGTTGAACAGGAAACCAAAAGACAGGAAACCAAGACAAAGAAAAATATTTTTTTCATATTCCAATAATTCTATAGTTGAACTTTAAATTTATAGTTTTAAACTTTTATCTTTGCAAAGATAATTATTCAATTTTATAAAAATTATCTCGCTTTAAAACTTTTAGTTAATTACTTTCAATAAACATTATATTTTAGACATGAAACTCTTAAAACATTTTTTTTTCTATTGGGAATCAATTATTGTCGTATTAGTAATTTTATATCTATCATTCGCTCCCCCATCGACTTTTAAAGGAGTTCCTTCATTTCCTTATGAAGACAAGCTTGTTCACATGTTGTTGTATTCGGGGTTAACCTGCATGTTAATTTACGACTTTTGGAAATATGCGAAAAGGAATAATACGAATATATTAGCATTTATTTTAATTTGTCTGGTATTCCCGATTTTTCTCGGCGGAGCTGTTGAAATTCTTCAACCAATGTATTTTGCACCCCGAACAGCCGAATGGTTTGACTGGTTTAGCGACATCACCGGCGTATTAATCGGATGGCAAAGTATGCGATTCTTGAAGAAAATAAGAATTTTGAAGTAAATTCAACAATGAGCGACGAAACCCTGAAATACAAAATCGGCATTACGCTGATTAAAGGCATTGGAAACAATCTGGCTAAAAACCTGATTGCGTACATTGGCAGCGTGGAAGGTATTTTCAAAGAGAAGCAACAAAACCTGACAAAAATTCCCGGTATTGGCGAAGTGCTTTCCACCGAAATTGTGTCACAAAATGTATTGACCAGAGCCGAACAGGAAATTGAATTTATCCTGAAAAATAAGATTCAAACTTCTTATTTCGCCGACCGTAATTATCCTTTCCGGCTAAAAGAATGTGCCGATTCGCCCATCATGATTTATACCAAAGGGAATTGTGATTTGAATAATGGGAAATTCGTAGGCATTGTAGGCACCCGAAACGCCACTGAAACAGGTAAAGAAAATTGCAAAAAACTTATTACCGATTTAGCCTCCATGCAACCCAATACAATTGTTGTCAGTGGATTAGCTTACGGTGTGGATATTTGTGCACACAAAGCGGCGTTAGATGCCGGTTTGCCTACCATTGGCGTGATTGGTCACGGACTGGATCGTATTTATCCCGCAGCGAATCGACCGACGGCTGTAAAAATGATTCAAAACGGCGCATTGCTAACTGAATATTTAAGCCTGACAAACCCCGACCGCCCAAACTTTGTGCAACGAAACCGAATCATTGCCGGATTGTGCGATGCCGTAGTAGTAGTTGAATCAGCTGCTCGCGGTGGTGCACTGATTACCGCTGAAGTAGCCAACGATTATAACAGGGATGTGTTTGCGTTTCCTGGACGCGTAAACGATGAATGGTCGGTCGGCTGCAACGCGCTGATAAAAAACAATAAAGCTTCACTAATAGAGTCAGCCGAGGATATTCTTCGGTTTATGAACTGGGAAAAACAAGATTTCTCTTCAGCGCAAACCGTTCAAACCACTTTATTTCTGGATCTTTCAGACGAAGAACAGGACATTGTTTCAAATCTGAGGCAGTATTCCGAAGGCATTCAGGTAAACGAACTGGCAATAATGACAGCAAAACCATTCAGCAAAATTTCGTCCATGTTATTGGAAATGGAATTTAAAGGCATTGTAAAATGCTTACCGGGAAGTATTTATAGAATAGTAAAATAGAATAGAACTTATTCAAAATTTAAAAACTTTGGAAAAGTTGAATCAATAAAAGATGTATTCAAAAGAAGAATTAAAACAACTAAAAAAAGAATTTTGGGAAGGATTTGGCACGTATTGCAGCCATATTCCGGCATTGAAGCGGCGGAAAAGTAAGTTTATGTTGTACAATACCAAGATGAAAGGCGTGGAAATGAAATTCGATGCCACGCGCGATGGAGCATCCGTGATTCTGGAAATAAACTTGCACGATGAAAAAGCCCGACTCGAAAAATACGAGCAATTTGAACAATACAAAACCATAATAGAAAAGCAATTTCCTCAAGGATTAATTTGGGATTTTGCTTATATCCGCGAATGTGGCACGGAAGTTTGCCGCATTTACACCCAAAAATCAGGCATCGACCTGCACCGACGCATTCAGTGGATGGAGTTTTACGAATTTATGTCCACAGAAATGTTGAAACTGGAAAAAGCATTTAAGATGGTGAAAGAGGTCATAGAATAATTATTTTTGCTATTCTGATTATTGAATACCACAACTCACATTTGCATCTTTTTGTCTATTTCTGTATCAACCTATTAAATTTAATTGTGCCTGAAAATCAATCTGTTTTTATGTTGATAGAACAAGTATTTTTTTGTAGTTTTGCATCCCATAAATAAATGTAAAACGGAAAATGGAAAAAAAGCAAATCAAAAGAGCCTTAGTATCTGTTTATCACAAGGATAAACTTGACATCATTATCAAAAAACTACACTCCGAAGGAGTTGAATTTATCTCTACCGGAGGTACACAATCCTTTATTGAGTCACTTGATATTCCATGTCGTGCTGTTGAAGATTTGACCGGATACCCATCAATTTTAGGCGGAAGAGTTAAAACCTTGCATCCAAAAGTATTTGGAGGAATCCTGAACCGTCGCAATCTTGAATTAGATAAAGCTCAAATTGCTGAATACGATATACCTGAAATAGACCTTGTTATAGTTGATTTATATCCTTTCGAAGCTACCGTAGCAGCCGGAGCTGATGAAGCAACCACTATCGAAAAAATTGATATCGGTGGTATTTCGCTGATTCGTGCAGCTGCCAAAAACTACAACGATGTGGTTATTGTAGCTTCGCAAGACCAATACGAATCGCTGCTGGAAATCATTTCGGCAAACGGTGCACAAACTACACTCGAAGAACGTCGCTGGTTTGCAAAAGAAGCTTTTGCAGTTTCTTCTCAATATGATTCAGCTATTTTCAATTACTTCGATGGTCAGGAAGAAAGTGCATTCCGCTACAGTGAAAATAACTCAAAAGTACTCCGTTACGGTGAAAATCCACACCAACGCGGTGTTTTCTTTGGCAAGTTCGACGACATATTCGAACAATTGCAAGGAAAAGAAATCTCTTACAACAACCTTCTTGACATTGATGCAGCCGTTAACTTGATTAACGACTTCGAAGATATTTCCTTTGCCATTCTGAAACACAATAATGCCTGTGGAATTGCTTCGCGTCCGGTGTTAGTAGATGCTTGGAATGCGGCTTTGGCTGGTGACCCTGTTTCGGCTTTTGGTGGTGTATTGATTACCAATGCCATAATAGACAAAGCTACGGCTGAAGAAATGAACAAAATTTTCTTCGAAGTAGTTATTGCGCCAGATTACGATTTGGAAGCTCTTGAAATTCTGAGCCAAAAGAAAAACCGGATTATTCTGATTATCAAAGAAGCTAAAGCAAAAAATCAACAATTCCGTTCGTTGCTTAACGGTGTATTGATGCAAGACAAAGATATAAAAACTGAAACTCTTGAGGATTTGAAGGTGGTGACTAAAAATGCACCAACTGACGAGGAAATTGAAGATTTACTTTTTGCCAATAAAATTGTAAAACACACCAAATCGAACGCCATTGTGTTTGCCAAAAATAAACAAATGTGTGCCAGTGGCGTAGGTCAAACTTCACGCGTAGATGCATTGAATCAGGCAATTGATAAAGCCGAAGCTTTTAAATTTGATTTAAAAGGAGCTGTTATGGCTTCAGACGCATTTTTCCCGTTCCCTGACTGCGTACAAATCGCAGCAGAAGCAGGAATTACAGCGGTTATACAACCTGGCGGATCTATCAACGATAAACTTTCGATTGAAAACTGTAACGAAAACGGACTGTCCATGGTAACAACCGGTTTCCGTCATTTTAAACATTAAAACGAATAAACATATAAGCTGCCTACCATGGTGGTTGACATTTAGACACTAAAATATGGGATTATTTTCATTTACACAGGAAATCGCGATTGACTTAGGAACAGCCAATACGATTATCATTCACAACGACAAAATTGTTGTTGATGAACCATCGGTAGTAGCGTTAGACAAACGTACCGATAAACTAATAGCTATCGGTGAACGTGCACGACAAATGCAAGGTAAGGAAAACGAAGGAATTCGTACTGTTCGTCCATTGCGCGATGGTGTGATTGCCGACTTCTACGCTGCCGAATTAATGATTCGCGGTATGATTAAAATGATTCCTACCAAGAATCACCTCTTCTCTCCAACCCTTAAAATGGTAGTTTGTATTCCTTCGGGAAGTACAGAGGTGGAGATTCGTGCGGTACGTGACTCGTCGGAACATGCCGGTGGACGTGAAGTGTACATGATTTATGAGCCCATGGCTGCTGCTATTGGTATTGGTATCGATGTGGAAGCTCCTAACGGTTGTATGATTGTGGATATAGGTGGTGGTACTACCGAAATTGCGGTGATATCACTAGGTGGTATCGTGTCGAACAAATCTATCCGTATTGCAGGTGATGACCTCACGCTTGACATTGTGGAATACATGGGACGGATGCACAATATCAAAGTGGGCGAACGCACAGCCGAACTTATCAAGATTAACGTTGGTGCTGCATTAACCGATTTGGAAGATGCTCCCGAAGATTATATCGTTCACGGACCAAACCGTATGACGGCTTTGCCAATGCAGGTTCCGGTATCTTACCAGGAAATTGCACACTGTCTGGAAAAATCTATTTCGAAAATTGAAGCAGCTATTCTGAGCGCGTTGGAACAAACTCCGCCAGAATTGTATGCCGATATCGTTCAACGTGGTATTTACTTAGCAGGTGGTGGAGCATTGCTTCGCGGATTGGATAAACGGCTGACTGACAAGCTGAACATCCAGTTCCACATTGCGGACGATCCATTACGCGCAGTAGCCCGCGGAACAGGTATCGCGTTGAAAAACGTAGATAAATTCTCGTTCCTGATTCGATAAACCAAATTGAATTTTCGATAAGTACTACAGGATAATTGTGTACTTATCGAAAATTTTTGTTCTAAAAAACAGTTTTCTTCTTTTCGTGCAGTTTCGCTTTTTATGAAGAATCTCATCAATTTTTTGATAAATTACAGTGTCGTGTTTTTATTTCTATTTTTAGAAGTAATTTCCTTCACCATGATTGTAAAAAATCAAGGTTATCAGAGAAGTGTTTTTCTTTCGTCCAGCAATTCGGTGGTTTCGGGCATGTATGAATGGAGTAATTCGGTAGTTGAATTTTTCAAACTGCGTGCTGCCAATGACAATCTTTCGGAAGAAAATACAACACTTAAAAATCAGCTAATCAAACTTCAGAATGAGCTTACAACACTCCGTCCCGAAACAAAAGATTCCATCCGTTTCCGCATTCCACCTGAAATGGAATATGAATTTATCTCCGCTAAAGTAATCAACAGCTCTACCAACAAAATACAAAACTATATTACGTTAAATAAAGGCTCCATTGATGGAATCAAACCAGATATGGGCGTAATCAGCGATGAAGGAGTTGTGGGGATTGTAAAAACAGTTTCGAATCGTTTTTCAGTTGTTATTCCTGTTTTAAATCCAAAAATTGAGATTAACTGCAAGTTCAAACGTAACAATTACAGCGGTCCGCTTGATTGGTCGGGCGAAGATTATCGATATGCTAATTTGAAGGACATTGCCCGCCATGTGGAACTTGCATTGGGCGATACATTGATTACAAGCGGATTTACAAATACTTTCCCCGAAGGAATTCCAGTTGGGAATATTGAAGATTTCAAAATTAAAGAAAGCGATGCCTATTATACAATCAAGGTGAAACTGGCGGTAAATTTCCGCACACTGTCACATGTGAAAGTTATTAATTATCTGAATTATAAAGAACAAAAGGATCTTGAGAAAACCTCACAAGAACAACAATAATCAATTCCCAATTATTAATTGTGAATTATTAATTATATAAATG
>Ga0209697_10003260_pt1 | contig 22273 bp, 22 predicted proteins | sample AliMusrvi5mmetaG_FD_184115 | JGI IMG/M metagenome (GOLD analysis project Ga0209697, IMG submission 184115) | Freshwater lake bacterial and archeal communities from Alinen Mustajarvi, Finland, to study Microbial Dark Matter (Phase II) - Alinen... | ecosystem: Environmental > Aquatic > Freshwater...
TGGCGACGCGGCCCTTGATGAACATGGATCCCATGTCCTTGGCCTGCTGGTAGAACTCGTCGTAGCCCTTGCCCACGGCGCGCACGTCCATGTAGTGGACGGTCACGTCGGCGAGCGGCAGAGCGCCCATGATCAGCTGGTTGTGCTTGACGGAGTACATGCAGCAGATGCGCGAACACAGCGGGTTGCCCACCTGGGCGTCGCGGGAGCCGGTGCACATGATGAAGCCGATGCGATCGGGGACCTTGCCGTCGCCGGGACGCACGACCGCGTTGAACGGCCGCGTCGGGGCGAGCAGGCGGTCCATCTGCATGCCGGTGATGACGTTCTTGAACCTGCCGTAGCCGTACTCCGGCTTGGCGTCCGCCGGAAACAGCCGGAAGCCGGTGGCCAGCACGACGGCGTCGACGTCGACCTCGATCTCCTGCGGCTGCATGTCGAGCTTGATCGCGTCGGCCGGGCAGGCGTCGACGCAGGCGTGACACTCGGAGCAGATGCCGCAGTCGAGGCAGCGGGCGGCGCCGAGGAAGGCTTCATCCTCGGTCAGCGTCGCCTCCGTCTCGTTGAAGTCCGTCGGCGACGCGCTCATCGCGGCGTGCGACTCGAGCGGCTCGCGCCGGTCGTAGACGTCCTGACGCGCGAGCACGTTGCTCTTGTCGGCGACCGGGAGGTGCTCGTCGAAGGCGCCGATGTCGAGCGCCGCGCCGGTGAGGTAGCGGTCGATCATGAAGGCGGCGCGGCGGCCCTGGCCGACGGCCGTGGTGATCATCGTGGGGCCGGTGACGACGTCGCCGGCGGCGAAGACGTGCGGCACGCTGGTCTGCAGGGTGCCGGGATCGGCCTTGAGAGTACGGTTGCCGTTGGTCTCGAGGCCGAACGCCTCGGTGTCGGCGCCCATGCCGGCCGCGATGATGACGACGTCGCAGGCGACGGTCTGCTTCTTGCTCTCGTCGTACTCGGGGGCGAACTTGCCCTCAGGGTTGAAGACGCAGGAGCAGACCTTGAGCTCGGCGCTCTGCACGCGGCCGCTCCCGGTGAAGTGGTTCACGCCCCAACCGTCGTGCAGGGTGATGCCCTCGGCCTTGGCCTCTTCGACCTCGAAGTCGTGGGCCGGCATGTCCTCGCAGCACTCCAGGCTGGCTTGGTGCACGGCTGCGGCGCCGAGGCGGCGCGCCGTGCGCGCCGCGTCGATGGCGACGTTGCCGCCGCCCACCACGAGCACCTGCTTGCCGGCGAGGTCCACGGTCTTGCCGAGCTTGACGTCGGCGAGGAAGGTGAGCGCGCTCTGGATGCCGTCGAGTGCCTCGCCGGGAACGCGCAGGCTCACAGCCTTGTGCGTACCCGTCGCCATGAGGACGGCGTCGAAGCCGTCGTCCTTGAGCGCGGCGACGTCGCCGACCCGCGCGTCCGTCTCGATCTCGACGCCGATGGCGGTGACGTTGCGGATGTCGTCGTCGATGACATCGTTCGGGAGCCGGTACGCCGGGATGCCGAGGCGCAGCATCCCGCCCGCCTGCGGCGCGGCCTCGAAGATCTTGACGCCGTAGCCTTTGCGCGCGAGCTGCCAGGCGGCGGTGAGTCCGGCCGGGCCCGAGCCGACGACGGCGACCTTCTTGCCGTTCTGCTCGGGCTTCTCGAGCGTCCCGGCCGCTGCGCCGCCGCCGTTCGTCTCGGATGCGCTGCCCGCCGCCTGGCCATATCGCCGGTCGGCGATGAAGCGCTTGAGGCGGCGGATCGGCAGCGGGCCCTCGAGCTCGCCGCGCGTGCACTCGCCCTCGCAGGGCGCGTAGCAGGCGCGCCCGAGGCTGCCGACGAGCGGCGTCGTCTCGAGCACCAGGTCGAAGGCCTGGTCATACTGGCCGCTGCGCACGCGCGCCACGTAGCCGTGCGCCTTGATGCCGGCGGGACATTCGTAGGTGCAGGGCGAGACGCCCTCGCGGCTGATCACGGCCTTCTTCGGCACCGCCTGCGGGAAGGCGATGAACGCCGCCCGCCGCGAGACCATGTCGGCGTTGTACTCGTCGGGGACGGCCACGTTGCAGGCCATCTCGCACTGGCGGCAGCCGGTGCATGCGGCCTCGTCGACGAACTTCGCCTTCTGCTTGATCTTGGCGTGATAGCCGCCGTCGCCGTCGCCGCGTATGCCCTCGACTTCGGCATACGTGAGGACGTCGATGTTGGGGTGGTGAATCGTGGCGCCCATCTTCGGGGTGGAGATGCAGCTGGCGCAGTCAAGCGTCGGGAAGACCTTGCTGAGCAGGATCATCTTGCCGCCGACGCTGGGCTCCTTCTCGACGATCAGGACCTTGTAGCCCATGTCGCCGAGCTTGAGGGCCGACTCCATCCCGCCGATGCCGCTGCCGACGACGAGAGCGTCGTACTTCTTGGGGGCGCTCATGAGGTCGCCTTACGTGACGGCCCGAGGCCCGAGAGGGCCGTGGCGTACTCGTGCATGTATTTGGTGAAGGGCTCCGCGCAGACGGAGCAGATCGCGGCCATGCGCACACGCTGCGGCTCGAAGCCCTTCTCGACCAGGAGGTCCTGCGCCGTCTGCATGATGCCGGAGGTGCGCTGCGCGCAGTCCGGCAGATAGGCGCACTCCTCCCCGTCGGCGGCGATGAAGACGCCGTCGAATCCTTGCTCCATCGCGTACACGATCCAGCCGGGCTTGACCGCGCTCGTGCACGGGAGGTTGATCACCATCACCCGGGGCGAGTAATGCATGTGCGAGCTACCGGCCAGGTCGATCCCCGGGTCGGAGATGTTGTTGGTGCTGAAGACCAGGATGCGCGGGTCGTAGGGCTGGCCCTCAGGTGCTGCAGCCTCAGTCATGTCACTTCATCTTCTTGACGAAGAGGCGCATGTAGCCGGGCTCCTCGACCACGCCGAGGTACTCGTGACCCATCTTCTTGGACCACGCCGGGAGGTCCTTGGTGGTGCCGCTGTCGGTCGCCTGGACCTCCATGATGCCGCCCACGGAGACGCTGGGGATGCCCTTCTTGGCGGCGAGGATGGGGCCGGGGCAGCTGGTGCCGCGCGCGTCGACGATCTTCTCTGCCTTGATGGTGCTGAGGTCTTCTGACATGGTCTTCTCCTTTGTGATTGTGCTTTCATTCGCAAGCGGTGACGGAGGTCTCCGCTCAAATGCCTCTGCTCGTGGTCGCGCTCCCCCTGGCTCTGGTGGACTTGGTCGGCTACGCCGTGATGGCCGGCGGCTGAGCCTCGAGGAACTCGGCCGCCTGCAGAGACTCGCCCTGCTCCACGTGCTGCTCCACCAGCGCCTGGCGGATGAGGGCGCACGCCTCGATGAACTTCATGTTGGTGACGTGGTAGTAGACCGTCTGCGCCTCCTTGCGGGACGCGACGAGCTTGCGCTCCTTGAGCACGCGCAGGTGCTGCGAGACGTTGTGCACGGAGATGCCGACTTCGGCGGCGAGGTCGCCGACGCACTTCTCACCGTCGCCGATCGCGTGCAGGAGCGCCTGGCGGTGCTCGCTGGCGAGCGCTTTGCAGAGCTCGGCGTGCATGCGGTAGAGGGGCCGCAGGTCTGGCGCCGCGGCGTCTTCTGTGAGCTTGTGAATTTGCATACTTGCTTATATACGCCTATCCGAATGGACGAGTCAATCAAGGCAGGATCGACCCGAATTGACGGCGCCCGGTGCGCGCCTGACAATCGCGATAGAGTCGAACGACAGCCCGCGCAGTCGAACGACCGCCCATGTGCATGACCCGGCGAGGAGTGCCGCGATGGAAGAACGCCTCGAGCGCGAAGTGAACCAGCTCCACGCCAGCATCTGCCAGGCGCTGGCCGACCCCAAGCGCATCCTCATCCTGTACGAGCTGCACGAGGGGCCAAAGACCGTGACGGAGCTCAAGGACGCGCTCCGGGTACCACAGCCGACGGTCTCGCGGCACCTCAAGATGCTCCGCGAACAGCGCCTGGTCTATGGCGAGCGCGATGGCGTGAGCATCCGCTACTCGCTCGCCGACGCGCGCGTGATCGACGCCCTCGACACCATGCGCGCCGTGCTGATCGGCGGCCTCGCCCAGCAGGCTGAGCTGGCCGAGGGCCTCTCCTGACGTGAGCGTCGACAGCTTCGAGGCAAGTCACCGCGGGTCGGCGACGGGTGCTGGGTGCACCCGTCGGCCGACGTGATCGGGGACGTGGAGCTCGGCGCTCGCTGCTGGATCGGGCCGGGCGCCCGGCTACGCGGAGACTACGGCAGCATCGTACTTGGCGACTGCTGCGCCGTGGAGGACAACTGCGTCGTGCACGCGCGCCCCGGCGAGACCTGCACCATCGGCTCGTGGGTGACGCTGGGCCACGGCTGCGTGGTGCACAACGTGGCCCGGCTCGGCGACTACGCTGTGGTCGGCATGGGCGCCGTGGTGAGCGACTGGGCCGACGTGGGCGAATGGGGCGTGATCGCGGAGGGCGCGGTCGTGCCTCAGCGCGCCGTGGTACCGGCGGCGAGGATCGCCGCCGGCGTGCCGGCGCGCCTCCTCGACCGCGCCGTCGACGACGAGTACAAGGCCGCGTGGCGAGGCTTCAAGCAGGTCTACGTCGATCTGTGCGGGCGGTACCGGAGCGGGCTGGGCGCGTAGCCGGCGGGCGGAGCCAGCGGAGCCAGCGGCTTCCCGCCCCAGCCCACAGGTGCATCACCGCGTAGGCACGCCAAGGCCGCCAGCGCTCGGCGAGGGCGCGCGCCGATGCCGCTCGCGCGGGCACGGCCGCGCCGGCCGCCGGAGCGCCCAAGACCGCGAGGCCGCGCAACACGCCGAGATCCGTCGCCGGGAAGGCGTCGGTGTCGGCGAGCGCACGCATGGCGATGTACTCGGTCGTCCAAGGACCGATGCCGGGGATCTCCAGCAGGCGCCGGCGCGTCTCATCCCTGTCGGCGCCGGCGCCGAGGTCGAGCATCCCATGGGCGGTGTCGCGGGCCAACTCCCGGAGCGTCTGGCGACGGGACGCCGGCACGGGGAGGAGTGAGTCGTCGGAACCCAGCAGTGCCTCGGCCGTCGGGAAGACGTGGGTAAGCGAGCCGAACGACAGGGCCAGCGGCTCCCCGAGTGCCCTGACGATCCGCGCCGCGGTCCCGCGCGCGGAGGCGACAGATACTTGCTGGCCGAGAACGGCGCGCACGGCGATCTCGAAGCCGCCGGCTGCGCCGGGGACGCGCTTGCCCGGAGAACCGAGCACGAGCGGCGCCAGCAACGGGTCCGCCCTCAGCACGGCGTCCACCGCCTGCGAGTCGGCATCCAGGTCGAGCAGCGCCCGGCAGCGCCCGACCGCCGCCCCGAGATCGCGCAGATCGGCGAGGTGGACCGCCGCCGCGACGTGCCCGGCCGCTGGCGTCAGTTCCACGACGCCGACGCCCCCGGGCAGCCGCAGCGTGCGCCGGTAGGTGCCGGCGGAGACTTCCTCGACGCCGGGGATCGCGCGTTGGGCGAAGAACGCCAGCAGGCCGTCAGCGTCGAGCGGTATCCGGTGCGGGAGCCGAAGATGCACTGATGTCAGGCCTGGCACTGAGCGTTCGAACTGTGCTCGGTACTCCGCGCTCGCGAGGCTGGATCGACGCCGGCTTGGCATCCGGGTGCGAGCGCGAGCATGCGCGCGGCGGCGCATCTCCGTCGGCGTGAGCGCGAAGATGGCGCGCACCGTGTCGTTGAACTGCCTCAAGCTGGCGAAGCCGGCTCCGAATGCGACCTCCGCGAACGGCAGTCCGGTGGTCTCGATGAGCAGCCGCGCGGTGTGGGCGCGCTGGGCGCGCGCGAGGCCGAGCGGGCCGGCGCCGAGCTCGGCCTGCAGGAGGCGCCGCAGCTGGCGCGGGCTGTAGGCGAGGCGGCGCGCCAGCCCGTCCACGCCATCGCGGTCGACGACGCCGTCGGCGATCAGCCGCATTGCGCGCCCGGCCACGTCGGCGCGCAGGTTCCACTCCGGTGACCCTGGTGAGGCATCCGGTCGGCAGCGGAGACAGGCGCGGAAGCCGGCGCCCTGAGCGGCCGCGACTGTCGGGTAGAACGATACGTGGCGGCGCTGTGGCGTCATCGCCGGGCAGCTCGGGCGGCAGTAGATCCCCGTGGACGAGACGGCCACATAGAACCAGCCGTCGAAGCGTGCGTCGCGACTCTGCATCGCCTGATAGCAGGTGTCGAAGTCGGGGATCATGGGTCCGTGAGTATAGATCAGCGACTCACGGAAGCTAGCGGGTTTCGGCCGTCAACCGAGGTGTTGACGTTGGGCCATGGACCGCGACCGAAATCCGCCAGAAACTGGGAGCCTCCACCGCCATCATGTTCCCGCGTGACTTGACCCCGACTACACGACCACACGACCACACGACCAGACGTCTGCGCGACCGCACGACTGCACTCTCGACCGGGAGCACAGATGCACGCAAGCAACAGCGACGAGGGGATAGCAGCAACCGACAAGCTCGCCACGGAGGCGGATGATCTCGTGATCCCGTCGCCCATCGGCGCCCTCACGCTTCGTGCAGCCGGCGGTGCTCTGGTAGCCGTCGACTTCTGCCGCGGGGACGGCGACTTCTGCGGCGGGGACGGCGACCTCCGTGGCGGGCTCGGCGGCTGCGACGGCGCGCCCGGTGGCGAGGGCGCGGCCGAGGCGCCCGCCGCGCCCGCCGCGTCGGTTGACCCCGTCCTCCGGGCGGCGGCCGAGCAGTTCGCGGCCTACGTCTCCGGCAGGCTTCGCGAGTTCACCGTTCCGATACGGCCTTCGGGCACCCCGTTCCAGCTTGCCGTGTGGGAAGTTCTGCGACGCATCCCCTACGGAGAGACCGTCCCCTACGGCGAGGTGGCCGCGCGTCTCGGAAGGCCAGGCGCCGCGCGGGCAGTCGGGCGTGCCACTGCGCGGAACCCGCTGCCGGTCGTCGTCCCGTGCCACCGCGTGATCGGCTCCGACGGGGCACTCACAGGCTACGCCGGTGGGTTGGGCGTGAAGCGCACGCTTCTGGCTTTGGAGGCCGGCAGCGCCTCCCGCCTCCGCCCGTCGTGTGGCCTCCCGGCGCATGGGGTATGAGCCCACGTGGAGCAGGGATCCTTCGGTCACCCCTTGGGCCGCGAAGCGGCCGGTCGCGCTCCCGGGCCACCCTGCGCTCGGGAGCGGGAAGGAATGTGGGAGAGCATGAGAGAACCGGCAGACTTCTGCGTCGAGTTCCCCGGGCCGTCGGAGGACGTAGCCATCCTCGCGGCATCGGGCGAGCTCGACATCCACACGAGCCCGGAGTTCAAGGAGCGCCTCGTGAGCGCTGTGGAGGGAGGCGCCGCGCGAGTGGTCGTCGATCTCACCGGGGTCACGTTCATCGACTCCAGCGCGCTCGGCGCCCTCATCGGCGGCGCCCGCCGGTCGGCTCTCAAGCACACCGAGCTCATGATCGTCTGCCCGCCCGGCAGCGTTGCCCGCGTCATCGACCTCACAGGACTCCACAGGGCCTTCGCGATCTACCCCACCCGCGTGGAGGCTCTGGGCGCGCCCGCGCGCTCGCTCGTGGACGCGCTTGGAGAGCCGGTCGGCGCCGCCGAGTAGCGCGGCGGCGCCCGCGCCCCCGCGCATCCAGCGCTCACGAGACGTCCGGCTCCGGCCGATGTAGTCTGCCGGAGCCGATCATGACGACAATAGAGGGGTCACCCATGGAATGTCCCGCTTGCCATCGCGAGCTCACCACCATGACGGTGGGGGGCGTGAGGCTCGACGTGTGCAAGGACGGATGCGCGGGCATCTGGTTCAACGCGTTCGAGCTCAAGAAGTTCGACGAGCCCAACGAGTTCGCGGGCGACGAGCTGTTCGAGATGAAGCCGGCGCCCGGCGTCGTCGTCGATCAGACGCAGCGCTACAAGTGCCCGGAGTGCGCCGACCACCCTGTGATGATGCGCCATTTCGAGAGCGCGAAGCGCGGCGTGACGGTGGACGAGTGCCCCGAGTGCGGCGGCGACTGGCTGGACCCCGGAGAGCTGCGCAACATCCGCGACGAGTTCCCCACCGAGGCAGCCCGCACGCAGGCGGCCCAGGCCTACTTCGACGAGGTCTTCGGCGGGCAGCTGGCGGCCGAGAAGGCGAAGAGCGACGAGCAGCTCGCCAAGGCGCATAAGTTCGCCAACCACTTCCGCTTCATCTGCCCGAGCTACTACATCCCCGGCGAGCAGCAGTGGGGTGCGTTCTAGCAGCGCGCCCGCCCGGCAGAGCGTCGGCCATGCGAGGCGGCAGTTGATGACGACGTTCGTGGCGCTGCTGCGGGCGGTCAACGTTTCCGGGCAGAACGGGATCCCCATGGCGGAGCTGCGCGCGAGCATGGCGGCGTCAGGCTACGACGACGTGCGGACCTACCTGCAGAGCGGCAATATCGTGTTCGCCGCGGCCGCGGCCGCGGAGCAGGAGCTGGCCGCGGAGATCCACCAGCTGATCGCGCGCGAGTTCGGCCACGACGTGAAGGCGCTCGTGCTGACGGCGGCAGAGCTGGCCCGGGTCGCCGCGGCAAACCCGTTCCTGCCGGCCGCCAGGGACACCGCCGCCGTCGAGAGGTTTTCGCATGCGACGTTCCTGGAGGAGCCGGCGCCGGAGGCCGCCTTCGCCGGCCTCGCCTTGCCGGCTCAACCGGGGGAGCAGGCGATGCTGGCTGCGGGCGGCCGCGTCATCTATCTCCATCTGCCGCACGGCTACGGGCGCACGAAGCTGAACAACGGCTACTTCGAGCGCCGCCTGGGTGCGGCGGCGACCACGCGGAACTGGCGCACCGTTCTGGCCCTTGTGGAGATGAGCGCCAGGTAGCCGGCGCTCTTCGGAGGGGTAGTCTGTGCTGAGGGATGCCCGCACGAAGGGAGCTTGACTTCGACATGAGCGGCTCAGCTCAGACCTGGCACCATGGGCTCGTGGCCCGCTGGTGGGCGGAGTTCAACACCGACGGCCCCGAGATCGCCTACTTCAAGGGAATGATCGACCGCTTCGGGGAGCCGGCGCTCGACGTGGCCTGCGGCACCGGCCGCCTCCTCATCCCGTATCTGCGCGCGGGCATGGACGTGGATGGCTGCGACGTTTCCGCCGACATGATCCGCCTCTGTGCCGAGAGGGCGGCGGGCGAAGGGCTCAAGCCTCGCCTCTTCGTCCAGGCGATGCACGAGCTGGACCCGCCGCGCCCCTACAAGACCATCATCGTCTGCGGCGGGTTCGCGCTCGGCGGCTCCCGCCACGATGACGAGGAGGCGCTGCGTCGCTTCCACCAGCACCTGCTCCCCGGCGGCGCGCTCGTCCTCGATCACTACCTGCCCTACGAAGACACCGACCGGTGGCACTACTGGATCCGCGAGGAGCGGCACGAGCTCCCGGAGCCGTGGCCGGCCGAAGGAATGCGTAAGCGCGCCGCCAACGGAGAGGAGATCGAGCTGTTCACCCGGCTGGCAGCGCTGGACCCGATCGAGCAGCTGGCCACCCGCGAGATCCGCGCCCGTCTCTGGCGGGACGGTAGGATCGTCGAGGAGGAGGAGCACGTGCTGCTCGAGCGGCTCTACTTCAGGAACGAGCTTGCGGCGATGCTCGCGAGCGCCGGCTTCCAGAAGATCGAGGTGCTGGGCGACTACACGGAGGAAGCCGCGACTGCGGACACCGGCGTCGTGGTCTGTATCGCCAGGAAGGGCACTGACCCCGGCTCGCAGCCTGGCGCGGCGTGACGAAGGCAGGCCAGCACGGGGAGACGCGTCACGCGGAAGCGCGCGACCGGGATGCGCGCGACTGGGATGCCCGCGACTACGCCGCGCACTCGAACGCGCAACAGGAGTGGGCGCGGGAGCTGATCGGCAAGTTGCGCCTGCGCGGCGACGAGGACGTGCTCGACATCGGCTGCGGCGACGGCCGCGCGACGGCGCTGATCGCCGAGCGGCTCCCCGAGGGGAGCGTCCTCGGCGTCGACAACTCCGCCAGCATGATCGCGTGCGCGGAGGAACAGTTCCCGCCGCCATCCGCTTCGCAGGCACACGCATCCGCTTCGCGGTCCGCGCACTCCAACCTGCGCTTCCGCCTGATGGACGCGGCGCGGCTCGAGCTGCCGCGCGGCTTCGACGTAGCCTTCTCGAACGCCGCCCTGCACTGGGTGCAGGACCACGAGGCGATGCTGCGCGGCGTGCACGCCTGCCTCCGGCCGGGCGGCCGTTTGCTCTTCCAGATGGGCGGCCGCGGCAATGCCGCCGAAGTGCGCGCCGTGGTCGACGAGCTCGTCGCGTGCGCTCCCTGGCGCGACTCGTTCCGCGGCTTCTCCTCGCCGTATCGCTTCTGCGACCCAGACGACTACGAGGCGTGGCTGCCCCGCGCGGGCTTCCGCGCCCTGCACGCCGAGCTCGTCGACAAGGACATGCAGCATGCTGACGACGAGGCCTTTCGCGGCTGGCTGCGTACGACCTGGTTCCCCTACATGGACCGCCTTCCGGCGGCGCGTCGCGGCGCCTTCCTCGACGAGCTTGCCACCTCCTACCTCGCCGCGCACCCGGCCGACGAGCTGGGGGTGATCCACGTGGGCATGGTGCGGCTGGAGGTGGAGGCGGAAGTCGCCTAGAAGAGCGCCTCTTGCGCTCCCTGCGACGGCGCCTCATCTTCCATGTCGCCGGCCGCGACGATCGCCGGCGACTGCTGCCACTCGCGCCCGTCGAGCAGGCGGCCGCCGTCGCGCTGGCCGCGGCCGCCCCAGCCCTTGAACGTGAATGCGACGCCGGCGGCGACGCAGCGGTCGCGCAGGCCGCGCAGCCAATCCGGATCGGGCGGCCTGCGCTCCGCGCCCGACTCGCCGCCGGCTATCACGAGGTCGATGCACGTGAGGTCGAGCGCGTCGAGCGGCCCGAGCAGCGGCTCGGCCGAGATGTGGCGCACGGCTGCGGGCACGCGGCGGAGGGCATCCGCCCGCGCCGCGTAGTCCATCCGCTCGACCGTGACGCCCATCCACAGGTTGGGAGGCCAGGGCAGCGAGGGCGCAAGGGCGAGCAGCCGCTCCGGCCTTTTGGTCAGCACGTGGAAGACGTGGTGCGGCGCGCGTTCCATGACGGCGAACACCTCGCGCACGTACTCGTCGGGGATGCGCCCGTGGAAGAGATCGCTCATCGAATCGACGAAGACGCGCCTCGGCTGCCGCCAGCGCAGCGGCAGCTCCAGGCGCTCCGGCCGCAGCTGCAGGTCGAACCCGAGCTCGTAGTAGTGCCCGGGGATGCCGCGCCAGCGCTCGGCGAAGCGCTCGGCGTAGCAGTGGCGGCACCCCTCCGAGACCTTGGTGCAGCCGCTGACGGGGTTCCACGATTCCCAATGCGCCGGTGGGACACGGTCGTCGCGATCGCTCATGAATGGAGCATGCACCCGCCGGTGCCGCCAGGTCCAATTGCATCATTTATGATACACTCTGCTCATGCCAGCAGCAGACCTCAAGACAGCACAGCAGCGTCTGGCCAGGCTTGATGAGGAGTGACGTGATGAAGAAGCAGCACCTCGGCGGAGACTTTGACGAGTTCCTGCGAGACGAGCATGTTCTGGACGATGCGGAGGCGACGGCCGCCAAGCGGGTGATCGCCTTCCAGATCGCCCAGGAGATGAAGCGCGCCCGCCTGACCAAATCCGAGATGGCGCATCGCATGAAGACCAGCCGGCCCGCCGTGGACCGTCTGCTCGACCCCCAGAATCGCTCGGTCACTCTCTCGACGCTCGAGCGCGCCGCCTCTGCGGTCGGGAAGAAGCTCACAATCGAGCTAACGTAGCTGGGAGGCCCAGGCCTCCCTCGGCCGACCACGTATCGCGGTGGCTCGGCCCTGCTGAAGTCCCGAAGGTCACGCACCGGTATAGGCTGGACCAGCATGGGGTCGAGGCTGAGCAGCCTCGGGCCATCCGGTTCGGGCTGCGGACTGGCTTCCGGGGCATAACCGCACGACTCACTGAAGGGGGAGGTCGTGGCCTACTCGTTCATGGATCTGGCATTCGATGTGCTCAAGAGCGCAGAGAAGGCGCTGACGTACCAGGAGATCTGGCAGACCGGCGAGCTTGATGGGACCGCCAGCAAAGTCCAGACGAAGGGCAAGACCCCATGGACCACTCTCGGTGCTCAGCTCTACGTCGACGTGCGAGACAACCCGGCCTCCCGGTTCATCAAGGTCGGAAAGCGCCCCGCGCGCTTCTTCCTCAAGGCCCGCAGCGACGAGATCACCGATGACGTTGTCGCCAAGATCGAGAAGGCGGTGGAGACCGAACCCAAGAAGACGGGTGGGTACAAGGAGCGCGACCTGCACCCCGTGGTCGCGTACTTCACCTACGCCAATCCCGCCTTCAATCACGGCAGGCTGGTGATCACGAAGACGATCTTCCATGAGAAGTCCAAGGGTTCCGGCTACCAGAGCTGGACGCACCCAGACATGGTTGGCTTCTCGATCCCGCTGGATGACTGGTCTACCGACGTCATCGACTTCAACGAGCTCTCGGACAGGAATGCGCTGACCGTGTTCTCGTTTGAGCTCAAACGGTCACTCACCAAGTCCACCTACAGGGAGTCGTTCTTCCAGGCCGTCTCCAACTCGTCCTGGGCTCATCAGGGGTACTTGGTGGCAGCCGAGATCGCGGACGACGACGACCTCCTCGCGGAGCTCGACCGACTGGCGTCGTCATTCGGCATCGGGATCATCCATGTCAATCTGGCCGATCTGGGGGAGTCGCGGGTGGTCTATCCCGCCCGCATCAGGACGGAGCTCGACTGGGAGACGATCAACAAGCTCTGCGAGCAGAACAGCGACTTCAAGAAGTTCCTCCAGAGCGTCAAGATCGATGTGACGGCTCGGAGGATCCATCGGGCCGAGTACGATGCAGTCAAGCCAGATATCGACGAATACGTTGCGAAGCTGCTTGCCGGCGGCGGTTCCTGAGACCGAGTCGGTCTTGTCCGGCCGCCCTGCCCACTATGGTGGACGATACACTGTGAGGGTCGTGGCGCCATAGGGGGAGGGTCCGTGTTCGAGCAAGCCTTCAAGAACATCGACGACGTTCTGTGGAAAGAGGCGGGCTGCACCACCGAGCTCGACTACACGGAGCAGACGTCGTGGCTGCTGTTCCTGAAGTACCTCGACGGGCTCGAGGCCGACCTCGCCGACCAGGCCGCGCTCGAGGGCCGCACCTACGCCTACATCCTCGAGCCGCCCTACCGCTGGGAGGCCTGGGCCTCGCCCAAGGACGCCGCCGGCAAGCTCGACTACAACGCCGCCATGACCGGCGACGACCTGCGCGACTTCGTGAACGGGAAGCTGTTCCCGTTTCTGCACGGCTTCCGCGAGCGGGCGACTGGCCCCAACACGATCGAGTACAAGATCGGCGAGATCTTCAGCGAGATCAAGAACAAGATCCAGAGCGGCTACAACATGCGCGAGATCATCGACCACATCGACGAGCTCCGCTTCCGCTCCCAGGCCGAGAAGCACGAGCTCAGCCACCTCTACGAGGCCAAGATCCGCAACATGGGCAACGCGGGGCGCAACGGCGGCGAGTACTACACGCCGCGCCCGCTCATCCGCGCCATGGTCCGCGTCACCGACCCGCAACTCGGCGAGACCATCTACGACGGCGCCGCCGGCTCGGCCGGCTTCCTCTGCGAGGCCTACGACTACCTCAAGGCCGCCCACCCCGAGCGCACCACCGAGGAGGACCGCACCCTCCAGGAGCGCACCTTCTACGGCAAGGAGAAGAAGTCGCTCGCCTACGTGATCGCGATCATGAACATGATTCTGCACGGCATCGAGGCCCCCAACATCCTGCACACCAACACGCTCACCGAGAACCTCGCCGACGTCCAGGAGAAGGACCGCTACGACGTCGTGCTCGCCAACCCGCCCTTCGGCGGCAAGGAGCGCAAGGAGGTCCAGCAGAACTTCCCCATCCGCACCGGCGAGACCGCCTTCCTCTTCCTTCAGCACTTCATCAAGATGCTCAAGGCCGGCGGCCGCGGCGCGGTGGTGATCAAGAACACGTTCCTCTCCAACGGCGACAACGCATCCGTAAGCCTGCGGAAGTTGCTGCTTGAGAGCTGCGACTTGCACACGGTGCTCGACTGCCCCAGCGGCACCTTCCAGGGCGCCGGCGTGAAGACCGTTGTGCTGTTCTTCGAGAAGGGTGCCCCGACGCGCAAGGTCTGGTACTACCAGCTCGACCCGGGCAGGAATCTAGGGAAAACGAACCCGCTGAACGACGACGACCTCGCCGAGTTCGTGGAGCTGGCGAAGACGAAGGCCGACTCGCCCAAGAGCTGGACTGTGGACGCTGACGACATCGACCCGAACACCTGGGACCTCACCGCGAGGAACCCCGACGGCGGCGAGGAGATCGTGCACCGCAGCCCGCAGGAGATTTTGGACGAGATCGCGGCGCTGGACGCGGAGAGCGCGAAGGTGCTGGCGAGGATCAGGGCCTTGCTGTGAGAGGCGGGTGGGAGCGCAAGAGAGTCAGCGAGATTGCGCTGCATTCACTTGGCAAGATGCTCGACAAGGCCAAGAACAAAGGCGAGTTGAGGCCGCATCTCCGCAACTTCAACGTCCGCTGGTTCGACTTCGACCTGTCGGATGTTCATGAGATGCGGTTCACGCCCGAAGAGGCAACGAGATACACCGTCGTCGCGGGCGACGTTGTTGTATGCGAAGGTGGCTATCCGGGGCGCGCAGCCATCTGGGATCAGGACGAACCCATCTACTTCCAGAAGGCGTTGCACCGGGTTCGCTTTCACGAACCGCAACGCAATAGATGGTTCCTCTACTACCTGTATGCCAAAGACCTTGAAGGCACTCTCAAGAGCCACTTCTCGGGCACCGGCATCCAGCATTTCACTGGCGAGGCACTTGCAGAGTTCGAAATCCCGTTGCCTCCTCTGTCGGAACAGCAGCGGATAGTCGGCATCCTCGACGAAGCGTTCGACGACATCGCTACGGCGCGGGAGAGAGCGGAGAGGAATCTCCGCAACGCCCGCGCCCTCTTCGAGAGCCACCTCCAGTCCGTATTCACACGGCGCGGCGACGGATGGGAGGAAACAACGCTGGAGAACGTGCTCGCTGTTCAGCCGCAGAACGGATGGTCTCCTCCGGCAGCGAATCACTCGGACTCGGGAACGCCCGTCCTGACGCTCTCCTCCGTCACGGGATTCCGCTTCAGGCCCGACAAGATCAAGTTCACGTCTGCTCCCACCGATCCTGGGCGACGCTATTGGGTCCAGAACGGCGACCTCTTGATGACGAGGAGCAACACGCCGCAGTTGGTTGGACATGTGGCGATTGCCGCGGGCATCAGCGAGCCGACGATCTACCCCGACCTGATCATGCGCATGAATCCTGCACCGGAGCGCGTCATGACGGAGTTCCTCTACTACCAGATGCGTTCACCTACGCTGCGGAAGGAAATCACAGGCAGAGCACAGGGTGCGAATCCTACGATGAAGAAGGTCAGCAACGGCGCGGTCAGGACGCTACCGCTTCGCTTGGCGTCCATCTCGACCCAGCGAGAGATCGTCACGACGCTCAATGCTCTTGGCGGTGAAGCGGACTGTCTGGAGTCCATCCACCGGCGCAAGCTCACCGCCCTGGATGAGCTGAAGCGGTCGCTCTTGCATCAGGCCTTCACCGGGCGGCTGTAGTCGCGACCGGCAATGACGCCACGAGTCATTAACGATGTCATTTCGCGGTCGCATGATTCATTTCGGCAGCTAGACACCATGAAGACCGGTTGCCAAGCCACTGATCTTCATGGTCGACCGGCGCCCATCGAGTGCGCGCCGTCAATTGCGTCAAGATGCATTAGCGATATCACGAAGCCGCTTCATTTCCCCGAGGCGGCGCTTCAGGTGTCATCCCGGGGGCCACTTGACTCATAACTTGACTGATGCTTGACTGACCGCATGGCCTACGAGCCTCATTTCGAGATCAGTCCGCGTCTGCTGGCCTTGGTGGAAGCAGTCGCCGCGCTGCGCGAACGCATCCAGGGAGCGGCGGTCGAGCTGTCGTGGATCCCGGCGCTTCAGAAGGACACGCGTACGCGTAACGTCCACGCCTCGACGGCCATCGAAGGCAATCCGCTCACACTCGAAGAAGTGCGTGCGCTTGAGGAGGGCAGCGACGCAGCCCTCCCTGAGGCGCGCGCCCGGCGCGAAGTGCTCAACTACTTCGCCGGCCTGCGCTACGTGGAGACTCACGCCGGCACGGCGACCATCCGGCACGACGACGTCTTTGCACTGCACCGCATCCTTGCTGCCGGCGTGATGGACCAAGGCGAGGCCGGCCGCTACCGCGCCATGCAGGTGCAGGTAGGCGGGTACATGCCGCCCGCGCCCGGCGATGTCTCCGGGCTGATGTTCGAGCTTCTGGACTGGTGGAACCGGGCAGCGGGCGACCTATCTCCCGTCCTCAGTTCCGCCGTTGTGCACTATCGCTTCGAGGCGATCCATCCATTCGCCGACGGCAACGGCCGCGCCGGCCGCGCCCTCGCGCTCTGGGAGCTGTACCGGCGCGGCTTCGACACGCATCACATCTTCTCGGTCGACGAGTTCTACTGGGCGGACCGTCCGCGCTACTACGCGTCCTTGCAGGCCGTCCGCGAGCAAGGCGACGACCTCACCAGCTGGCTTGAGTACTGCGCGGAGGGCTTGAACCAGACTCTAGAGAACGTGTGGCTGCGTATCCAGGCGCTCCACGTCGACGCATCGCAGAAGCTGGTGTTGCGCCCCAGACAGGAGAGGCTTCTGCAGCTCCTGCGCGACCAGGGCAGCATGGCGCCGGCCGAGATCTGGGCGGCGCTCGGCGTGTCGAAGCAGGGCGCGATGGATCTGCTCCGCCCACTGCTCGAAGCGGGGCTGGTGGAGAAGATCGGCAGCAAGAAGACGGGGCGCTACGCCCTGCGGCGGCCATGAACGAAGCCGAGACTCGCGCCGAGCACATCGACCCCGCCCTCAAGGCGGCCGGCTGGGGCGTCGCCCAGGGTAGCCGCATCCTGCGCGAGTACTCGATCTCGCCGGGCCGCATCGAGGGCGCGGGCCGGCGCGGGAGCCCGCTCACCGCCGACTACGTGCTCGTCCATCGCAACCACAAGCTGGCCGTGATCGAGGCGAAGGCGTGGGACAAGCCGCTCACGGAGGGCCTCGGCCAAGCGAAGAACTACGCCGAGAAGCTCGCCGTTCGCTTCTGCTACGCGACGAACGGCCAGGGCATCTACGCCGTCGACCGCGACGAGACGGCCGGCTGGGAGGGCGAGGTGGCGCAGTATCCCTCGCCGGACGAGCTCTGGGCGCTCACCTATGCCGAGGCCAACGCCTGGCGCGACCGCTTCGCCGCCGTACCCTTCGAGGACAAGGGCGGCTCGCACCCGGCGCGCTACTACCAGGACATCGCCGTCGAGCGCGTGATGGAGGCGATCGCCGCCGAGAAGCAGCGCATCCTCCTCACTCTGGCCACCGGCACCGGCAAGACCTTCATCGCCTTCCAGGTCGCCTGGAAGCTCTTCCAGAGCCGCTGGAGCCTCACCCGCGAGCCCACGCGCCGCCCGCGCATCCTCTTCCTCGCCGACCGCAACATCCTCGCCAACCAGGCCTACAACGCCTTCAGCGCCTTCCCCGAAGACGCGATGGTGCGCATCAGCCCGGCGGACATCGCCAAGAAGGGCAAGGTGCCCAAGAACGGCAGCCTCTTCTTCACCATCTTCCAGACCTTCATGAGCGGCAGCGATGCACACGGCGAGCCGGCGCCTTACTTCGGCGAGTACGCGCCCGACTTCTTCGACTTCATCGTCGTCGACGAGTGTCACCGCGGCGGCGCCAACGACGAGAGCAACTGGCGCGGCATCCTCGAGTACTTCGCGCCGGCGGTGCAGCTCGGGATGACGGCGACGCCGAAGCGCGCAGGCAACGCCGACACCTACGCCTACTTCGGCGAGCCGGTCTACATCTACTCGCTGAAAGAGGGCATCAACGATGGCTTCCTTACGCCCTTTAAGGTGAAGCAGATCAGCACGACGCTCGACGAGTACGTCTACACGCCCGACGACCAGCTCATCGAGGGCGAGGTCGAGGTCGGCAAGATCTACGTCGAGGAGGACTTCAACAAGGTCATCGAGATCCGCGAGCGCGAGCGCTACCGCGTGCGGCTGTTCATGGAGCAGATGGACCAGCGCGAGAAGACGCTGGTCTTCTGCGCGACCCAGGTCCACGCCCTGGCGGTGCGCGACCTCATCAACCAGATGAAGACGAGCAAGGACCCGAACTACTGCCAGCGCGTGACCGCCAACGACGGCGAGCTCGGCGACCAGGCGCTACGCGCGTTCCAGGACAACGAGAAGACGATCCCCACCATCCTCACGACCTCGCAGAAGCTCTCGACCGGCGTCGATGCCCGCAACATCCGCAACATCGTGCTCATGCGCCCCATAGGCTCGATGATCGAGTTCAAGCAGATCATCGGCCGCGGCACGCGCCTCTACGACGGCAAGGACTACTTCACGATCTACGACTTCGTGGAGGCGCACCACCACTTCAAGGATCCGGAGTGGGACGGCGAGCCGCTCGAGCCCGAAGCCTGCGAGATCTGCGGCAAGTATCCCTGCGAGTGCATCAAGGAGGTCTGCCCGGAGTGCGGCCAGCGCCCTTGCGTCTGCCCCTGCCCGGACTGCGGCGAGCACCCCTGCGTCTGCCCGTGCGAGAAGTGCGGCAAGTACCCTTGCGAGTGCCCCTGCCCCAAGTGCGGTGAGTGGCCCTGCGTCTGCGAGCGCAAGGGCAAGGCCCGCGTGAAGCTCGCCGACGGCAAGGAGCGCACCATCCAGCACATGATGTGCACCACGTTCTGGCACCCCGACGGCACGCCGATGAGCGCGCAGGCGTTCATGGAGCTGCTGTTTGGCGAACTGCCGGACTTCTTCGCCGACGAGGCCGAGCTGCGCGCCCTCTGGAGCGCGCCCGACACGCGCAAGAAGCTACTCCAGGGTCTCGCCGAGAAAGGCTTCGGCGGGGACCAACTCGCCGAGATGCAGAAGATCATCGACGCTGAGAAGAGCGACCTCTTCGATGTGCTCGCGCACGTCGCCTACGCGCTCCCGCCCGAGACGCGCGAGCAGCGCGCCGGCCGCGCCCAGGTCGCGATCCATGCCGAGTTCGACACGAAGCAGCAGGCCTTCCTCGACTTCGTGTTGGTGCACTACGTGAGTGAAGGCGTGCAGGAGCTCGACCAGGAGAAGCTCGCACCACTGCTCAAGCTGCGGTACCACGACTCGATCCACGACGCGATCGCCGACCTCGGCAAGCCGGAACTTGTCGCGCGGGTCTTCGCCGGCTTCCAGAAGTATCTGTACCAGCCGGCAGGCGCCGCGGCCTGACCTGCTCCGCTGACCGAGGGCTCAAGCCGCTTTGTCATCACGCGGGCGCGATTGTCCACGATGCTCACCATTGCACCACGTCATAGGCTTGCGGCGTGACTTCTGTGGTATCAAATGATACTTTGGGCCCACATGTGGGAACGCTTGCTATGGACAGGCCGGTGTGACCAAGCGCCGCCACGCCCGCGAAGTACCGCCCGGTGATCCCATACGGGGAGTCATCCAAGGCTTGGCCGAAGACCCGATGCACGTGCATTTCGACACGAGGGCTTTTGGGACGGCCGCCTTCGAGATGGAACTCACTGCCGCCGGAGTCCGCGGACTGATTGAGACTGCGGCAGCCGGTGCTTGCAGGTTGTGGGTCACCAGGTCTCAGCATGCGCCGGGCCTGAGAGGGCAGACGATCTACCAGATCTGCCCCGAGTGCGGCGAGTCCGACCTCTTCATCGAGTTCAAGATCTCATCCGACCAGGAGCTCTGGGTGTTCTCGATCCACGAAGACTCAGAGAGAGGGAAGTACAGATGAGCTTGCAGTGCGCATCCTGTGGCAACGTGACCATGGTCGATCAGCATGGCGACTATTCGTATAGGTGGCCCGAAGAGCTCTCCAGAAAGCCGTCCGTCTTCAGGGGCGCGGATTGGCGAGAGTGCCGGAACTGTGGGGTGGTGCTTCTCTCGCCGTCGCTGATTGAGAGGATCGAGATCAAGAGGTACAAGATCGCCGGCCTGCTCACGCCTGCGGAAGTCAAAGCGGCGCGAACGCGACTCGGTCTCACGCAGGTCCAGATGGCGCGGCAACTGGGCGTCGGCGACAAGAGCTACACGCGCTGGGAGAACGGGCTGTCGATCCAGAGCAAGGCCATAGACACTCTGATCCGCGCGGTCATCCTCTTCCCGGACGTCCTGACGGCTGTGGAGCAGTCTCGCCGCAGTTGACGAGAGGCTCACGGTCGCGCGCCCTTGTTTAGTGACCACTAACTTATGGTACACTGCTTCCCATGAAGGCAACGACACGCATCAGCAAGGACGAACGGCGGCGCGAGATCGTCGAGGCCGCCACCCGTGAGTTCGCGGTCAGCGGCCTGCACGGCACGCCGGTGGGCGCGATCGCCAAGCGGGTCGGCGTGTCACAGCCGTATCTCTTCCAGCTGTTCGGCACCAAGAAGGCGCTCTTCATCGCTGCCGTGCAGCGCACCTTTGAGCGCACCGTGGCGGCGTTCCGGACCGCGGCGGCGGAAGCGGGTGAAGACGCCGGCCCCGCCGACATCCTCATGAGCATGGGCACGGCGTATCAGCGTTTGCTGGACGATCGCGGCCTCCTGCTCATGCAGATGCAAGCCTACGTGGCGTGCGAGGACGAGGAGATCCGCGACGTCGTGCGCGACGAGATGCTGCGCCTCGTGAGCTTCGTGCAGTCGGCCTCCGGGGCGCCGGAGGCGGCGATCCGCGAGTGGCTCGCCTACGGCATGCTCATGAACGTGGTGGCCGCGATGGACCTCACCGACGTCGACGCGGATTGGGCGCGCATGATGTGCCCCGTCACCGGGACGGCGCTGGCCGCCATGGCGGCGGACGCCGTCGCCAAGGCGAAGCGTACAGGCGAGGAGGCATTGACGAAGTAGACGACGCGGGCCGGGCGTTCGGCTCCAGGCCGGACCCGGCCCATTCTTTGGCCCAGAGAACTAAGTGAGTACTAACTGACTAACCCGGGAATCACACCGGGATCGACAGAAGGAGATGACAGGAATGAGTGCACGGACGGCGACCATCTGGACCTTCGTGGTCACGAGCGTCGCGATCTTCATGGTCTCGCTCGACAACCTGGTCGTGACCACCGCCCTGCCGGTGATCAAGCACGACCTCGGCGCTTCACTGCAAGGCCTCGAATGGACGGTGAACGCCTACACCCTGACGTTCGCCGTCCTGCTCCTGACGGGTGCCGCACTCGGCGACCGGTTCGGGCGCAAGCGGATGTTCCTAACCGGCCTTGCGATCTTCACGCTGGGCTCGGCGTTCGCGGCGCTGGCGCCGAGCATCGGCGCGCTCATCGCCGCACGGGCCATGCAGGGCGTCGGCGGCGCGATCGTCACGCCGCTCACCCTGACGATCCTCTCCGCGGCAGTGCCTCCGGCCCGCCGCGGCATGGCGCTCGGCATCTGGGGCGGCGTGAGCGGCCTCGCCGTCGCGCTCGGCCCGGTCGTCGGCGGCGCGATCGTCGACGGTCTGTCCTGGCAGTGGATCTTCTGGCTGAACGTCCCCATCGGCCTCGCCCTCCTGCCGATCGCGCTCCTGCGCCTGACTGAGTCCAAGGGCGCGAACCGCTCGCTGGACCTGCCCGGCCTCGGCCTTGCCAGCGTCGGCCTGTTCGGCATCGTCTGGGGCCTGGTCCGTGGCAACGCGCACGGCTGGACCAGCCTCGGCGTCGCCGGCCCTATCGCCGTCGGCATCGTCCTGCTCGGAGCGTTCGTCCTCTGGGAGCGGCGCACTCCGGAGCCGATGGTCCCGCTGCGGTTCTTCCGCAACCGCGCCTTCTCGGCGGCCAACGTCACCTCGCTGCTGATGAGCTTCGGGATGTTCGGCTCGATCTTCCTGTTGGCGCAGTTCTTCCAGATCGTGCAGGGCTACACGCCTCTCCAGGCCGGTATCCGGACGCTGCCGTGGACGGCCATGCCGATCATCGTCGCGCCGATCGCCGGCATGCTCAGCGACCGCATCGGAGCTCGTCCGCTCCTGGTCGCGGGCATGGCGCTCATGGCGGCGGGCCTCGGCTGGATGGCGATCGTCACCAGCCCGACCGTGGCCTACCTCTGGCTGGTCCCGGCGTTCGTGATGGCCGGCGTCGGCATGAGCCTCTACTTCGCGCCGGTCGCCAACCTGGTGCTGAGCACGGTGCGGCGCAAGGAAGAGGGCAAGGCC
>Ga0209697_10003262_pt1 | contig 22266 bp, 25 predicted proteins | sample AliMusrvi5mmetaG_FD_184115 | JGI IMG/M metagenome (GOLD analysis project Ga0209697, IMG submission 184115) | Freshwater lake bacterial and archeal communities from Alinen Mustajarvi, Finland, to study Microbial Dark Matter (Phase II) - Alinen... | ecosystem: Environmental > Aquatic > Freshwater...
AAAGATGTCATAAGTCCTATTCTAACAAGCTAAAATGGAGTTGGATGGGCCTCCCCGCATGGTGGGTTGGATAACCTGGTCAGGTCGGGAACGAAGCAGCCAAACCCAATTTCTGCCAGTGCCGGGGGTTTGGCTCATCCACCTTCCCCTTTAGATTTAAGACCCAGAGTTTGGCTTTTCCTGTTCATTATTGGACAAAGTGCCGTTTTGAGCCTCCGCAATATCTTTAAGCCTTGAAGCAAAAGCCGCCCTGCCTTCAGCCTCTGAAACTTTTCGCCCGTTGATCGCCCATATACCTCGCTTGAGATCCTCTTCGGTTATTTCTGGAGCATCGTCTGGATCGATCCATTCTTCTGGAGTGTTATTTATTTTGGTGTTCATAAGTTGAACTTTATCGAGCCCAAAAGAGATTGACAAATCGATATAAATAACATGTAGAACTGTAGGGGTTCCATTACTAAAAATACTGATACAGCGAGCAGTGATATTGGCCTTCTTTTCAAAAATCGACAAATTAGAGAGGTAAAGCCACCCTTTCAAAATGAGGTACATCCACAAAGCCCTTAAAGTTGCCACCCCATTTATTTTTAGGGCTGAGGCTTTCCCAGTATTCACCAACGTTGCGAATCAACTCCCTATCCCAAATAAGCTTTCCTTTCCAAAAGAAATTTAAATCAATAGCGCAACGGGTGAGGTGCTTGCTGTTCATAGTCTTCGATCTACCAGTCTTGAAGTAGATTTCTTGCTGTTCTGCGGAACGCCAAAGTTCCCCGCCAGTCAGAACCCAGCCCTCATTCGTTGCGAATTGAATCAGATTACAAACATCTAGTAAAAATGCAGCTTGCTCTCCAACTAGGCTATTTCTTGTTGAGCTCATTAAACCCCCTCTTTATGTCGAGAGGCGTTCATCCGAATTTCAAAAATCTTTTCCACCGACCTACCCCCAAAATAAGCCAGCATGACTAATTGCCCCCACTCTCCTAAAAGTTGCACGTATGCTTCATTGATATCAATTCCCATGGCTGATAACAATGCAAATAGTAGGTACGCCGTGAGAATGTAGACTAGTGTTCCAGGGCGGATGTTCTTTGATAACCTGGAATCACTCACCATGTCAGATTGCCAGCGGTTAGTGGCATTGTCTTGTGAGGCTCGATGCATTTCTGCTAAAAGCTTGGATTCCTCAATCTCGAGTTCTTTTTGTTTAAGCGTGTATTGCAAGAGAAGTTGCTCTTGCTCAATCTCTAGTTGCTTGAGTTTAATGAGATCTTCCTGATTGGGATTATCTGGAATGCGAACACCAGTTTTTTTCTCAATAAACTCTTTGCCTTTTGCCTGAACAGCCCCTGCTAACAGGCTCAGGCCATTTACAGCCAAAGTTTGTACTAGTGATGTAAATATAGGGAGCATAAAATTATTTTTTGAATAACAGCAAATGGTTTAAAAAATTACAGTGTTTAACTAGATCAATCCTTTTTAACGTGCAGACTAAGGTGAGTGATGTGAAGGGGCGCAATATATGCGCCCCACTTAAAGCACAAGCACATCCGCAGACACATTTATTAAACACCCACACACATACCCAAAGTAACGCCACAGTTAAATTAAGACGACCAATAAAAGCGTGTTTCTGCTAACGCTTGACTCCCTTCTGAGCCTCAGAAACCTCGAGCTCAAATATCTTGGTTTTTTTGTCCTGTTTTCCAAGATTGATAGCGCCTTCCCCCTCCATTAATCCCTTTACGATCTCCATCAGGCGGTCACCATCATCTTCACCAAAGACTTTGGCTACGACCTCATGGCCGTACTTGGCACAGAGGCGGTCGTACTCTTGCTCTGGAGTAATCGTGGTCTTTGAAGGATGCTCGAACACCGTGACGTTCTCGCGCCCAAAGAGATTGCGCAATATATTGGTCTCATAGGGCGGTACGTGCACATGAATAGTGGTAAATGCATCTCTGCGCACCACTGCCTCCACCTCTTTAATTTGGAAGTCACTATGAATGAGCGCGTTCTTGTTTATGGTGTTATTCATTCGACCCTCCTTATTGAATAGCCAATACCGCATGGGCATTAGCTCGTGAGATGGATAAGGCGCAGCGCAAGTTCACCATGGCGTACATGGCGAGCGTGTCGTGTGGACGAATTGGGGCAACGATATCCAAGTCATCATCACGCAACTTCATAAAGCGAGTATTCAAGAAGTAACAACGCTTACTCCACTCCACCGTGCGATTAGCCATGGCGTCTAACTCATCAAACTGTGGATCCCAAATGATCTCTACCCCTTTGAAGGCTAAACCTGTATTTACGCCCGCCCCTACACCAGCATCGATGTACTTGGTTTCGCCAGATCCAGCGATATGGGTCACGGTGACTTGCTTACGATAGGTATCAATGAACTTGCCGCCCGCGATGATGAAATCAGGGCTACCGCCATGCTTAATGCATTGACGCCATGCGGTTTCCATCTCGCCCACTAAGTTGCCTGGCGTGGTTGAGGTGATGTCTTTAAGTGCGTAGTTACGCCAGTAGCTTGCTTTGGCTCGGTCGATACCACCTACGGTGCCAGTATTTGGCGCTAGGCTCACTAAGCTATCAAGCCCCACGAGCGCATCTGCGCCGTGCGAGCCATCGCGGTGAAGCTCTAGATCTAACTTGTTAAGGAATCCTTCTCTCAGGACCTCTAATTGCTCATCCAAGAGATTGATCAATTGCACACGCTCGTTATATTCCAACTGGAAACCTCGCGCCCCACCCTCACGCACTTTGATACCGTTGCTGAATAGGCGGTCATAGTCGATATACAGACCATCAACAGCCCTGCGCCATGGGAATGACGCTTGCTCAGTGGTATTGCGTTTATTGAACTTGACTGTCTCCTCTCCAAAGGCCCAGCTAAAGTTACTGCCATGTTCTTTGCGAATATTCTCGACCACATTCTGCTTTGCGCCTAAAAGGCTTTTCCGTCCTTCCATGAGTTTTTTAAGAAAAGGTCTTTCTACGGCTATTTGATCGACTGGAAGATTACGTAAGTACTCATCTAATGAAACCTTAGCCAGTTCTTGCAAGTCTGTATTTGAAATTGGCATATGCCACCCCTATCAATTTGTTTGTTTATTAGTGAAATTCCTTGGCTTCATACCGGGTGATAGAGCGTGAAACTATCCATTGCTACGCTGCTAGGCGCGACTCTAGCTTTAACGCGGAGATCTGAAGCAGTAGCTTGAGTGTTTAGCTCTCACCACATGAATTCATTATTGGGGTGCTTGGTGTGGAGTTTGGATATTTCTGGGGTTTTTGTTGGCATCGCAATGGGTCTTTATGCCCAATGTGTCATTGCGCCACTTTGGGCACAAAAGAGCGTTTCTCAGGTCGTGGCCGTCAAGGGTGCGCAAGCCACCCCTTTGGGGTGCCCTTGACGGAAGGTATAGCGAGGTAAAATAACCATGCATACCTATCTTTATAAATTCTGATAAAAACTATATAAGTTACTGTTTTATATGTTATTTATTCTATATTTATCTATACAAAAATAAGACATCAATGTCTTATTTTTGTATATAATCGAACCATCAATATAGAAAGGAGGCCAAGATGGCTAAAGCAACAACCAAAGACCGCATTTTGGCCAGCCTACGTAATTCCAAGGAAAAGGTCTTTTTGCGCGATAACTTCAATCGGTTTGGCACCTATCGCCAAGTCTGTCGCGTAGTAAAAGAGTTATCTGATGAAGGCAAGCTGATGCGCCTTGGGTACGGCACTTATGTAAAAACGCGCCCCTCTTCTATCTCTGGAAAACCAGTAGCTGATGAAAGCCTGACTAATATCGGGCTTGAGGTAATGAAAAAGCTGAATATCAAGGCTGACGTAGGCAAAGATATGCGCGCCCTCATTCAAGGTGACAGCACTCAGGTGCCTATGCTTCCTATCCTCAATATCGGTAACTCTCGGGTCTGCCGCAAATTATCTGTTGGTAACCGTAGCCTAGTCTATGAAAAGAATTAACGACACCCAAAGACTCCAAGTATTGGATGTAATTAACGAGCTGGGGCTTGGTATATCGGAATTCGCACTAGAAAAAGATTTCATGGTCACTGATGCTCTGGCCTCGCTTGCCGCCATCAATAATCCAGACTTTGAATTGATCTTTTGTGGTGGCACCTGCCTCTCTAAGGCTTATGGTCTATTAGACAGAGTCTCCGAAGATGTGGATATCAAAGCCATCCCAAAATCCTCAGAAGCATTGACCAAGAGCAAAATCCGCTCAAGCATGAGCAAGCTTAAGAACGATCTTGAGGCGGCGATGAACTCTGCTGGCTTTAAATCAGAGTTCATTACAAGAAATGCAATGGGTGATAACAACTTCATAGAATTCGACATTCAGTACTCCGCATACTTTCAAGTAAGCCCAGGTATGCGAGCAAATTTAAAGCTGGAAGTAAGCTACAGCCCTTTACAACTACCAAAGCAAGATAAAGAAATCACCCTGCTATTTGACTCCTTGGCCAACATGGATACTGGCCCTCGGTTCTCAATTCCATGCGTAGACTTGAGAGAAGCGCTGGCTGAGAAACTCATTACCTTCCCACGACGCCTAGCCCTGTCACTAGCCAAGACTGGTGAGAAGGTAGACAAAGCCTTAGTACGTCATCTCTACGATGTTTATCAAATCGCCGAAAAGAATCCTAACCTCCTCAAGAAAGATCTGGGCTTACTTGGCAAGTTGGTAGTTCAGGTCATTGCAAAAGATAGCTTGGACTTTGCCAAGCAGCATGTTGCCTTTGTAAAAGACCCAATCGATGAAATCAAAATGGCAATGAATTACGCCAAAGCTGATCCGAAAACCAAGCAGACATATGATGAATTTATTAGGGTTATGGTCTATGACAAGAATGCACCTTCTTTTGAAGATGCATTCTCACGGTTTTCCCAAACCCTAAATCTAGTTCTTCCTAGTCTTTCTTAATAAAAGGCTAAATTCCCATATTGCCTAGATGCTGGGCGATGCGATCCATTGGGTTTTCAGAGCTAGCCAGCGGAGCACCAAGGGTTGAGGTTCGCGCCCTTATGGGTTGGGGACTCTGAAATGGCGTGATCCTTGTATTCGCGAAGTTGGGCTCTTGCATTTCTATTGAATCGTAAATGGATTCAATCATGGATTGCCAATGCTCTGGCTTGTTGTTCTGTACAAAGACCTGCATATAAAAAGGATCGGTCAGATACTTATAAAAGCATTGGGCCTTAGCGGAATGATCAACCTCATCTTCGCGCGAGTTTAAGTACTTGATGATCTGATGCTTAGCCTCTGACACAAGCTCGGCAGGTTTCTTCTGCTTGGTTGTGAGCGCCATAGTATTGTCAACAAATTGACTCTCAATCTCGTACTTACGAATCACATCTTGCAAGCTAATCACAGTGCATTGCAAATCTTCAACCTGCTTCTCTAGGTCGTGCTTTTCATTGATGATCTTTTGCATGCGCTCGCGGCCCCTCTTGGATTTAATATCGTCCGGAGTTTCTTCATTGGGCTTGTTATTCTTCTCAGGGCTTGAATCCGCAGACCCAGGATTCAAAACCCGATTAATGAATTCTTTAGCAGATTCAACCTGAATAGCTGGCTGTGGAAGCGCCTCTACCGTAATTGCAGGTGGTGTAGGTAATATCTCGCCTAGGTCATAAGACTGGGGTACTGATCCACTTTCTGGAGCAGTCATAACCGCTGGTACAAGTACCTCACCCTTTATGGGCGCAAAGATTGGCTCGACTTCAAAATCCCCTAACTCCTCACCCTCTTCAATATCCTCAGATATTTGTGAAAGGGATGAACTAAGACGGTTTGATTTACTGAGATCATCAAGCAAGCTTGCGGACTGACTCTTACGCTCAGATTTTTGTGCCCTTTGCTTTTCGGCATCTTGTTCCTTTGCTAATTTGGTCGCTGCTTTCTGGGCTAGTTCAGCCCTACGATCTTCTCTTGCCCTCGTATTTCTGGCATGACTTTCAGCATCATGTTTATCTTTGGCCTCTTTTTCTAGGCGTTCACGTTCCCTCTTGGCCTCGCGATCTTGCACCCTCTGGTATGGGCCTCCATCTGTAAGCACTTCTGATTTAAAACCATTCACCTCATTTGCTACCTGCGTCATTACTCATCTCCTCTTTTAATAAACCACGCTCATGACCGGGCTCGGCAATTGCCCTTAGCTTTCTTTCTGAAAACATGTTGATTCCTAAATTAGGGTCGATATAACCCTCCGCTTGCTTTTCGACATTCGGTATAAATAGATTTGAATCGATGCGATCGTCATACCGCAAGAGGGTCTCCTGTAGGAGATTACGGATATGTTCGTAATCCATTCCTCTAGCTTGTAGGTTCTGAATCTGAATTGATAGATTCGTAATCATGGGCAGCACTTTGAGCCAACCCTCTTTTTCCTCTATTCCATCCGGTGCGCCAGTAGTGCCCGCTCTGATGCGCAGATCGACCATGTCAAAAATGCGTTCCTTTGTAAGGCTTGGCCAGTCATAGGTTTTCTCTTTGCTCATGGTGAGCTTGCTATCAACCATAGTGGCTCTGGTAATTGGAGCGCCCATATAACGCTCTACCTGTTCCTTAGTCAACTCTTGCAAGAGGACTTGGGCACTGTATTGGGCAATCTCTTGTAGCCAATCCTCTATCTGGTCTTTAAATTCAAAAACGCGTCCGGATAAGGCCCTTTGTAGAATGTTGGCCTCGGTTGCTGTCTTAGGCCTAACTACAGTTGAGCGCGCAGCATCTTGCAATCCCGTGACTTGTTCCCAGTCATAACGCACAGCACTGGTGTCGTAAACAATCGGATCAATCTTTGGGTGCCCTCGAGGAATAATCACTTGGTTAAGGGGTTTGCCTTCGGTATCGACAATGGTGATCTCACCAAATCGTGAGTCCGCGTGTTTCTTAATCGTCTTCTCGTTGATATCGGCTGATGCAACCCATCCTGGTATGCATAGATCTCGGTGTTGATTGAAGCGATCCCTAGCTTCGTTATGCTCTTCTTGCAAGCGCTCTGTGAGATCGACTAAGCTTGGGCCAACGAACTGGCCATCAACGACTTGGTAAGGCAATAAGAAGAATGGGTACCAGCGTTCTCCCACCTTTGATGGTGAATAGGGTTCCCGTAACCATTCGGTGGTGCCTTCGACCATTGTGTAAATACGCTGGGTGGTTCTATCCCAGATCTCTAGCACGGCTATTTGTTGATCGTCTACTACTGGGGCAGATTTAGCATCGAGGTGCATGGAAGCTAGACGTCTAGCTTTTCTATGGGATGTTTCGCCTTGGCCTGGTTGGTAGATCTTGGCACTAGCTAGGTTCTTTTTGTAAAGCGCTTCAGCTTGACCACGCTTCATGGGGATAATCTGGCAGATCCAATCTGCATCGGTGTAATCCCAGAACTCACAAATAGAGGGATCGATGAGTAGGTTTTCTGTAAGGACTCTATCTATTACCAAGCCTTCAGCTGACTGCACTTCGGACTGCTCTTGTAATGACTTAATGAGCTCTTCTAATTCAGCTTGCTTGGCTTCATGCTGATGGCGTTGCTTTTCATCTTGAAGGTCTAGAGCTAGATCTTGGATCGCTAGAAGATTTTCCTGGGCATCATTGATGCGCCCCTGAATGTAGCCATCCCGACTCGGATCTCTTTGATACATCACTTTGAGAATGCCAAAGCTGCAAGTAAGCGCTGCCCTTACGGTTGATTTGGCTCGATTCTTAAGTTGAGCATGCTCTAGCGCCCTGTTGGTTACCACCTCCAATGTTTTACAAAAAAGCTTGAGATCAGCACCCGTATTTAATGGGGTTGTTGAAATCTCTGGATTGCGTGCATAGACATTGGGTAGTACTGCAGAGATGGTGCCATGGATTAGGTTTGCTCTGAGACTGTAGAAGTCTTTGCTGGTGGGATCAGCATTCCAATTAAAGCCAGCTACCGTGTTGCGGTTATGTCTTACGCGCTTATGAAAGGCTGCCCATTGAGCGCGCGCATGAGTAATGCGGGCGGTCCATTTTTGTTGGAGGGCTTTGGAGTCTTGAGGCACATATTGTTTATAGATTAGAGTAAGGGTAAGTCTGAATTTATTATGGATAAATATGAACCAATTACCTACAAATGATCAGCTAAATTTAATGTCTTCAGAAGACAAAAAGCAAACTATTGAGAATCTGGTTGAAGAGATTCTTCTTGTTATTCAAGATGAAAATAGGCCGCTAACAAAGTGGGAAGTGGTCCATATATCGGGTGCTATCAATGCATCTCTTAACGGGATGTATAGCTTGGCCATTAAAAATATTGAGCTAAGCGAAGTTTCCTCCAGCCAAGTAGCGGATGCTAATAAGTGGTGGCAAGATGATGAGTGGACTGTACAGAGATTGCTCAATATGTTGGAAGTTGCCAAAGGTTACCCCGCTCGCAAATAACTGATTAACTCTATTAACTTAATACCCTCTTTTACTCCGCCACTCTTCTAGCTCTCATGACCCCATACCTAGTAGCATCCCAGGCATGATCCTCGGCATCCGTATCTACATCTTCAGGGTTTAGTGAATCTGGCGGTAGCTGAGGGATCGTTCTTAGCCAATGCTTGCAAGTACTAAATACCTTCAGCCTTCCCTCAACAAGTAGCCGGATGATTTCTTGAGCGCCGTTTACTCGGCTTCTAGGGGCGTTATAGGCCTCGGTCCATTTGACGCCTTTATCCCTGAAGATCTGACCGATAGATCTTTCAGCTCCAATCTTGGAAAAGATGGAGGGGTCGGCTAGGTTCATGCGATATTCATATCCAAGACGTTGATCATGGATCTCGATCTTTTTGATCTTCTCTGCGACTACCGTTGCATCTTCCCTGGTGCCGGTGTTTTCTTTATCTCCATATCCATAGAGTTCACGCCAGAGGTAATAGACACCATCGTTAGATAATGCAAACCAATAGACAGCGTATGGTCTGGCATATCCCCAATCCATGGATCGCCATACCTTCCATGTTGGTGGAATAGCAAAGGGCTCTATCACGTGTTTAGAGGGTTGCCAAACTCCTTCCAAGAAACTTCCTACATGGATATCCCAGTCTCCTTCCAGCCAAGCTCTGCGCCGATTTGGATCACTTAATGACTCTAGGTTCATAAGATAGTTAGGATCGTTTTTGAGAAGATGGGTATTCTCATAAATCGTTGAATGAATTCGTACTCTAGGAAGTGCTCCTTCTTGCCGAATGATTTGACCAGTAGGAATGCTCCCAATCTGAAATCGCTCCTTTACTGAGGCATGCCCCACTCCAAATGGATTACAGGTTGCGCGCACCATTCTTGGCATTCCAGGATGTGATGAGCGACATGTCGAATGCATGGCTTCGTAGAAAGAGAGATTGCGCCAATTCGTTAATTCTTCGAACCCCAGCCAGGGATATTCATGGCCATGGTAATTCCAGTAGTCGTCCTCATTAGCCCCATAACGAAAGTACAGCATCTCTCCTGTAGGCCACTTCCATACATAGTCGGATTCATTAAACTTGGCCCCTGGAAAGATTTGATAGAACCAGCGCTTACTCTTGGCCACAACGTCAGCTAGTTGTGGGTAAGTCAGACGAAAGAGTGTGCCGCGCCAATGATCTCCAAAACCTCTACCTACATGCTGGGCATAACTCATGAGCAAGGTATCGGTCTTACCTCCTCCCCTAGTACCTTCTAGCAATACTTCATACACAGGGCAAGTCAGAAATAGGGTCTGGCTACCTGGCAATGGGGCCCAGATGGTTTTCATGAATTGAGCTGCAAAGCTATTGCTTAGGCTGGGCAACGCGCTCCCATTCTTCTAAGCTCAAGATACTTGGAACAAGCAATACCCCACTTTGCAGAGGTGCCCCATCTTTACCCGTATGTTCAATAGCAGATAAGCGCGGATGAATATAAGGCGCTATATGCCTTCCTACAGCAGCAGCCATATTGAGTAGTTTGATCCGGGTCTCATTACTATCTACAGAATCGACATACCCAAAAAGATCGGTATTCTGATTTGCAGAAGCAGTACAGCGTTCTGCCTGCGCATATAGCTCATGCATGATCTTGAGCATTAGCTCGAGCGGAGTAATCTCCTCTGAGTTGTATGGATGGCTCTCCACTATTTGGGTGAGCCCAGTATTAAGCAAGCCCTGAGTTTTAACGGTGGGCTGCTTTTTGACCCTTTTCGGCTTCTTAGTAATCATTGCTTGCCTCGGCCCTATTGATGATGGTCAATAGATGAGGTTGCAAAGCCACGGTATCTCCAATTGGTTCATCGAATTCAATAATGATTCTCTGAAACAGGTCATGACGACTTTGCGCACCACGGTGCTTAATCACAGTACCAGTGCGACCACTTGGAGTTTGAACCACAGAACCAATCGGAAAGTCTTCCATATCAAGGCGCTCCACCACACCTAGAAGGTGGGCATTAGATGGCATGGCTCTTCTCCTGATCTGCGCCTGTAACCGTAGGCTCTTTCGACTCGATCATCTCGATAGCTTCAATCGCCTCACTAGGCTTAACTATTTCCTGGCGTTTTCGCAGCTGCGCAAATATACGAGCCTTATAAGATTCATAGGATTCAGAACCCTGTGCACGCATCGATAACTCACGTCCTTTTGCATCGATCCCGTCATTGGTTTTCCACCAAGCAATATCCCCTGAATCAGCTAAGGTTCGTTTTTTCAATTCACATTTCACAATAGCCAAGACATAGCCAGCATTGATAGGGCTTGTAGTAGAAATCTTCTTGCGCATTTCCTTTGCAATCGATATCGCCCCAATCACTTCGGCCTCACTTGCTCCAGTAGCAACCATATCTTTAATTCGACAGTCATCTACCGCAACAGAGGCACCCTCCTTACTAATTAATTCGGCAAACCGTTTATGCATTTCGCCAAGCACTCCAAGATCCCCAAGATCGTCTTTTTTCTTCTGAAGACCTGGTTCAGAAGTCTTTTTCACGCTTGTTTCAGCCATTGATTTGATTGACTGGTGTTTGGAGATTGGTGACTGGTGATTGGTGACTGGTGAGCATTGCGTTGGCAATGCATCGGCAATGCGAACGCATGCTAAATTTGGCTCAAGATCTAATTTGGTTTCATTAGCAGCAACGGTAGCATTCACAGGTTGCCAGCGACTATCTGCACTGCGTTTAGCCTTAGCCTGCTTATCCTTAAAACGGGCGATTTCATGATCGCAACGGCCTTGCCTCCAGCCATCATGAGTCAATATGAAAAATTCATTAAGGACCAATTCCACTGCATTTTTCTCCTCCTTAGATTTGGCGTTAACTAAACGCTGAACGGTCTTAACATCAGGTGGCATGGGCTTTTCAGTGGCATAGTACTTCCGAATAAGGCGACTATAAGTAGCATCTTCAATAAAGCTCAAATGTGAGGTAGCTTGCGAATAATCTCCAATGTGATGCTCGTAATAATTCATTTAAGACAGTCTCCGTTTTATGTATTGATCAATGTGAAACAGATCACAATCTATCAATCCAAATGCTCGCCGTCAAACGTGTTTTTTCTGAATTTTTCTTTAATTTATTTATTTATCAATTTGCTGTAATCCATCTTTAACTAATTTGAGTCGTTTTATTTTTCTTTTTGAAGTGCTTATTGATCTATGTGTGTCCACTACTATCTGCGCACTATCAGAAAATACTGACAAGGCTGTAGCCCTTTACTTAATTGACCTATAGCATTTATATGAATAAATATTTTTTTGTAGTCAAAAAATAATATCCATTATCAAAGTGGGTATTGACATTTGATTGACCGCTAAAAATTCAACAGCTACATTGCTCTTCAGTAGCACACATATTCATACATAACAGAAACTAGGAGATCAATTTGATGGTAGCAATTCGGCTTTACAGTTTGTATCGTTCATACGGATATACGAAGACGAGTTCTGTAAGACTGGCCTTGCAGATATATAGAAAGAACTTGAAACGAACTCGACTATGGAGTCATCATGAGTAATGACGATGCAGATATAAGCTTAATGAGAATCCCGCAAATATTGAAGGTGATTCCGGTATCTAAATCCAAGTTTTGGCTCATGGTTCAGAAAGGGGAGTTTCCCAAGCCGATTAAGATTGGGAGGTCTTCTTTTTGGACTATGAAGCAGGTTCAGACTTTCATAAGGGAGAGGACGGGACAATCCACCAATTGAAAAATGGGCATCTCCTGAGGTTAAGATAATGATCCTACGGAAAACTCAGGAGATGACTATGGAAGAAGTTGATTTATCTAAACCATTTAGCGTTGATATCTTTAGCGATGATGGGCCAATAGATCAAAGCCCCTGGTTATGCATTGGGGAATTTAACCGCCTAGACAATAAGTTGCATATTCAGCCAATTTATCGCTATCTACTTCAGTTAAGAATTGCCTAAACTCTATTGACGCCTCGCTTCCATCTTTAAGATGACCATCACCAGCCATTTTTACTATATTTTCAAGGCTCATCTTAAGTACTGAATCTTTAGTGCTCCTCCAAATCTCTAGTAATGGCATAATTTTCCTAAAGTTATAAACTTATGAATTTTAAGCGGGAAGTGTGATCTCAAAGCGACGCATTTCTTCGAGTAATTCGGCAATAATCAAGTCAATATTGAAGCTCGATTCACCAAGCCAGCGAGAAACTGCAAGCTCGTAATCAACCTGAATCTCAAAAACCCTAGAGTTTGGTATTTCTTTCCAATGATGGCAGCCATGAATCTTGAATAGTTCAGATTGGCCATAGCCCGGGAAAACCAAGATATTAAAGAAGTTGTCTGGTGTAGAAGTTTGAGTCAAAAGGCGATAAATTACTTGTTTGTAATAGTCGCCCTGGCTTCCAAAACAACGGGCACCATTAATAACTCTATAGTCTTTTGCATCAATAAATGCCTCGATATCACCTGACGAGATTGCACCATCAATTTCAGGTGTAATCCCCTTATGTTTAGTCGACGCATTTGGGTAGGTAAACCACTGCCCTGTAGGCATCTCCCGCGAGCCGCCCTTATTATCAAATAAGTGCCTGAGTATATATTCCCAGATGTTTTCAAAGTCGGCCGTGTACGCAAGTAACTCATTCCTCTCGGATGCCTTAGCCTCCTTTAATCTACCGGTACCCAAATAGACTGAAATTAACCTCTTTAACTTTTGCCCCCTTTCATCAAAAACATCATTTGCAATATCTCGAAGGTAAGCTTTAGGATTCTTTAAATTCAACTTAGAACCATCAATTGATGATTCAGGTAATGATAAAAAAGATTTGTCGCCAACTAGTGAGAGTATTTCTTTTAAACATGCAACATGAAGGTCGGAAAGTGGATGCTTTAAATTCTTGCGACGGGCATTATGAATGGTGGATGGGTAGAAGATTTCTCCACCCTGTAGATGAGGAGAATACTTATTCATAGTTTTTTGCCAGTTAATTGGCAAATTGCTCTTGGAAATAAGGCTATCCCTTTTCTTTCGAAAATAGAGACCATTAACTCTAAATTCATTTCTAATCTTTATAGCCGCTTCCAATGAATCAAGAACAGGGTCTGAACTTGCTTCTAGCAAATCATCAAATGCATTTGAATCTATTACTCCTGTTTTGTACTTCGTTTCTCGCGCAATTTTATTGAAGACTCTGATCAGCCTAAATACGTGACTCTTTACAGCATCCGAGAGTGATAGAGATTCTCTAGCAACATCTGAGCTATAGGCTTTTGGAAGTACGGCAACCAAGGTATTTGCTTGAACATCCCTACAGAAACCCACGCTACCAATACTTTTTCTATCAGCAAACCCGTTATCAGCAAGGGAACGCCATACCTCAGGCCCATAATTTCCGTCAATCTGACCCTTTGTATCACCTGATACAACAACTGCAAGACGAGGGGCCTTCTTACTCTGACTCATTGCCTAAAGAGGAAATTAATTCACGTTTAAAACCTGCTTTCAGCCCCCCCGCTCTCATAGCAGCTTGGGTTTGCCCAAATGAGCTGACCTGATCAGTGGCGATAAAAGGAGAATCATCACCCTCTTGGTCATCTTTATAGACATCGTGCCATAAATAGAACAAGCATTTATTAAGGAATACATCGTAATTAATTTCGCCATCTCTGCTAGGCCTTAGAAACCACGGACCGATTTGCTTGTCTTCCATGTGATTTTTAGAGATGTACTTGTTAATGACCGTTATAAGAGATTCCCATGACCATTTTTCATGGCCATCGTTCATAAAGATCTCTTGATTTGGATAAGCAGCCTTTAGTTCATCAAAATTAATTGGACATGCAATCCAATCCCATCTACGCTTAAAGGCCGCATCTATTGGATAGAGAGATTGATCTGAAGTATTCATTGTTGCAACTAATGAGAGGTTTGATGGCAAATACAACTTTCCATTCTTTTTAATATCAAAATTAATGTCTCTATCTGTGAAGTATTTACTTAGCTCAGCCTTAATTGTTATTCCATATTCGCTCGTACCCGCCTCATCGCGATCCAAAAGCTGAAATATATCCCCAAAGATGGCAGCACATTCACCCCGGTTCAGCTCATCTATTAATAAACAAACAGACTTCGCTGGATCTTTAAAAGCAGCAGTTAATGCATTGACTAGCGGCCCCGGAACAAATTCAAAGTAATTAACTGGCTTTGCAATAGTTCCACCATCATGACTGTCAATTTCAGGTTGATCACGCTCATGCCCAATAACCGGTCTATAGGAACCCATAAAGTCTGAATAAGTGTACTCAGGGTGAAATAGAGTTGTATATGTTTCGGCATTTGCGAAATCAGCCTTAGCTCTATGGCTCTTACCTGTACCGGGTGACCCAAAGTAGATTACATTCTTGGCACCCGTTAAACGCTCAGCATTATTAAACTCAGGCGCCGTGTTCGCCGGCGGATCGGTATTAAAAACTCTTAATGCAGATAGCCTATCAAGATAACTGGAAATCACTTTCGGGTTGATAGAGATCCTACCCTGCCTTCCTTGAGTCTTATCCTCAACAAGAAATCCCCAATTAACTAATGCTCCAAGCGGCTTAATATCAGCATATTTAGGCTCTAACCTATAGCTGACTTCACCTTTAATGCGATTAATTGAGATTGTCGCGAAGATGTCAAGAATATTCTCATCAAAGTCATTTAACCGCCACAATAAAAACCCGTACTCCTGACGCGTTAGGTAACCAAGAGCTAAAGCAGCTTTAATAAATATGTTGGGGGGCTCAAGATCAGAGTCGCTATCTACACCACATACATTTCGCCCAAATGTCCTTGTAGAGAGTGATTCTATTATTTCCCCGAATATCACGGGCTCATCTCCCGCAACTAGACCGCTATAAAAACGCTTTCCACTATCAGTAATTCTTCTCTTGGATTGAGAGCTTTCAGGATTCTCCCATTCGGTAAAACCAAAATATGAAGGAATTTGAGTTTTCTTTGTATAAGCCTGCGGTTCTAAATTCGAACCTAACTTCGTTTTCATACTATTAATAAAGGTCTCATTGTCAAGCCATGATCCAGCCTTGTTATAGACATCAAGAACAGCAGTCGTATCTGCAAGGTCAGCGCTGTGCTTCGGCATTCCTAAATTTCCCATATCAAGCCTTTAATTGTTTAAGTAACTCCAGCATAATCTTTTTAACCATCAGCGATGGAATTCCCTCGCCAATCACTTTTCGTATAAAAGTTTCATCAGCCCAATCAGGGATAGGCCATTTTTTAGGCAAGGATGAAACGACTAAGAGCTCATAAATAGTTAAAACTCTAGGATCTGAGTAGATTTCTATGCCCTTCTTCTTGCCAATAAGTCTACCTGGATGAACACAGCAAAGGGAAGAAATTACTCCGTTATTTTGAGTAATCGTTCTAGATGGCTTATCCCAGTGCATTCTTCGGTAGTTATTATGGTGAGCCTTTATTCGAACCCCACCATCCTTTTGCGGAAAGTAAACTTCGTTATATATTGCAGAGGTCCCCGATGAAGTATGCATCATCCACTCGACCTGCTTCCAGGAGTGCACGGGCGGACGATGCCACTTTGAAAGCTTTAGGGCTGCATCTCTTTTCTTAATATAGTCGGGGAACTTTTTAAGGGTAAATTCAAGCCCTTCTCGTAACAAAGGATCGACCTCGGGCAAGGAGCCAATGGCATCCTTTAATGCAATTTCTTTTTCCTTTTTGGGGAAACCCCATTTAAGGTCTATTCCTTTTTTAACCATAAGGAAGATGCTGCGCTGTCTCATCTGGGGAACACCGAGATCCATAGCCCTTACAAGGGTTTCATCATTGAGAATATATTTATTGCCCAACTCTCTTCGCACATACTCAGAAATACCAACTACCTCATCATCAATGATGATTTTTGTCTTTAATAATGTCGGCACGTTCTCAATCAGTACAAAATCAGGCCTGACACGTTTAATGACATCAATTGCATAGAAAATAAGCTGGTTTCGCTCATCAAAAACGTCTCGCTTACCAGCCTCACTCATCCCCTGACATGGCGGTGTGGCGATAATGAAATTAACCTTTTGCCTCTTTGACTCTTTGACTATTTGAGCTCTGAGCTCATCATTCGTTATATCTCCACAAATCATATTAGTATGAGGATATATATGGGAATAGAAGTCAGCCCTCTTTTGATCCAGCTCATTAGCAACTTTGATATCAATGCCAATATCGTCAAACAGTGCCTCAGCAATGCCAACGTTAGCGAATAAGGATAGGCCGTTAAGCTTTGTCAAGATAACTCAATTCTTCAGTTGTTCAAAAATATTCTTTACCAACAATGGAGGTATTCCCTCGCCAATTATTCTGCGCAGAAATGCTTCAGATGTATTTTCAGGTATAGGCCAATCTTCTGGCAGACTCATAACCCTCATCAACTCATAGAGGGTAAGCACCCGAGGGTCGGAGTAAACCTCCCTACCCTTAGTATCTTTACCCATTGGTCTACCTGGATGGACGTTGTCCTGTGATGAGATCTTTACGTTATCCATAGTTATCGCATAGCCAGGTGTATCCCAATTTTGACGCTTATATGTATTTGGGAATCCCTTTATTAAATCACCATTATCTTTTTTTGGCTTGAATAGCTTGTTGCTAAAAGCACTCTTACCTGTTGGTGTGTATGACATGGCAACGATTTGCCTCTTAACGTGACGCGGGGGATTGTTCCACTTAGAGATCTTGAGGGCTGCAGCCTTCTTCTTTTCAAAGTCGGGGAACACTTTGCGCATCTCAGCTTCTGATACATCCTTGATAAGCGGATCAATAGACGGTAACTTACCTATGACATCTTTTAACGTGACCAAGGATTTATGCTTTGCCGGAAGAGTCCACAGCTTTTGATTAGTCTTTTTACTTAGCAAAAGAATTGCCCTCTCCCGGGTCTGGGGGACAGAATAATGCTTTGCATCCACAACATTAATTTCAATATGGTACTTAGAAGAAAGCTCTTTATTTATCAAATCAACAATTCCAATCTCAGAACCGTTGTGAATAATGCTCGTGTTAAGAAACTGAGGGACATTCTCAATGAATACATACTTTGGAGAGGTATTTTTAATAAATTCTATTGTTGGGATAATTAAGTTATTTCTATGATCATCTTTTTTTTGCTGTCCAGCAGTGCTCATTCCTTGACATGGCGGGGTCGCCATAACAATGTCAACTTTTAATTTTTTACTAGCATCTATCAAGTCTTGAAGTACATTATTGTTAGAAATGTCGCCACAAATAACATTCGTCGTCGGATATATTTTTGAATACAAATCAGCCCTACGTGGTACCAATTCGTTAGCCAAAACTACATCGAAGCCAATATCGTCCAAATATGCTTCTGCAACACCAATATTTGCAAATAGTGAAACTAGCTTCATTGATTCTTTTCTTTTCTAATTGATGCAGATTTACTGAAAAATAATTTTTCAGCGCTAGGGGAAATATCAAGTTTGGGCCCAATATATCTAACCAAATCACTATAAATCAATGTTCTCATTGTATCTGCACTGGTTATTCGGAGAGTCCTAGCTTTTGTATTTTACTCATAAGAAGCTCACCAAATGAGCTATAAAACACTTAAACTGCGATTTGATCTTACAACTAGTAATACAACATGAGTGATATGAAACAATGACAGCGAAACTAGATACCCAAACAATACCTTTAGGATGGGCCTGAGAACTAAAGCCGGGAGCTTAGCCAGATAACCCAACTATCTTTATAATTGCATCCATACATTGATGATGAAGCTAAAGCAGTAGTTTTTTCCCTTTGCAAAAAATCATCGGGGCTGATCCTGGTCAAGATATAGGCTCATATATTTCCCGCTTACACTTCAATAGCGTAAGCCATCCACACAGCAGAAAACTAAAATCTAACGCATATTTGGTATGAAAATTATAAAAAAAACCTGGTCTAGAAGTGAGTTCACTATTTACTTGATAAATGAAAAAAAACTCTCAGCAAAAGTTGCAAGTGATATTGCATCGCGTTGTCTAAGGGTTGAAAAATGCCTTGGGATTGATCTCAAATCCGCAACAAGAAATCTTTACAATTAAACATTTCAGAGTTAAGTATGAATATCACCGAGACTAGAGCTAAAGCCCACTCTCTTTCAGCAACATTGCGTTCTGCAGTTAATTACTTTTCAGATTATATGTGGGGTATTAAAAATATTCCGCATAGTATGTATTTTCGATATCCTAAGTAAATTTTTTGACATCTCATTTGGTTTGCCTTCTTCAAAACAGACTCCCTATAGAAGCATGATTCAAAAAATTCACCATTGATATTGATGTGCCAATCCCTTAGAAGGATCGATTGGCCAGTTTTTTTATCAACCCCATAATCACCATGAATAATCATTTTGGGCAATACAAATCCTCTGTGTCGATAGGTGCCAGCAGTAATCTTAGGCAGCCTGAGCATTTGATTGATCCCGATAAATAGCAGTAACTCAAAAAAAGTGTCTCCATCATTTTTATCAATTGATAAATTATTAATCCAGAAACTGAATAGTCGTATTGCCGCAGTTTCAATGGAGACATCCCAGTTATACGCATAATTCTCAACTGAGATTTCTTCTTTAACCGTGATGGGGCCACCAAAAAGCAATTCAATCTTTGCCATCCTTATTGCAAGCCCTTATTCATAAAAGATCTGTCCGCGCATATCTTTAATAAATACTTGATAGAAGTCTTTCCACTTTTGCAACTCTTCAGGCTGGCAGACTGCTGAGGGTCTTTCTACCATCAGTCGTCGCTTGACACTCACGGTATCGCCGTCTAATGCATAGCTGGCGTCATATTGGATATAGCCCTTTTTATAATGGGTTTCTGCTGGTATGTGAGTTACTTTTACATTACTTGGAAATGTAATGAGATAGGCTTCATTGACCATTTTGGTGGCACATCGATAAGGACGTGTAAAAGCTTCTGGGGGCCTATCGTTGGCGATGCTTGCTAACTCTCCGGGTGCTAGCCCTACTGGCACCGTCATGGCGCCAGGACCGGGGAAATTACTCACTGCATCGAGTGTGAACTTGGAATCGGTGGTGAGGGGTTCATCTAGGTTATAGACTGAGGTGCTCTTAAGTTTGCCTTCACCAGTTTGCCGAAATTTTGCTAGTTGAGTACTGGCAATTTTTTCAGATAAGGTAGTGTTCAAGCCTTCATATTTATAGCGCGCTGCAATTTCAGCGCTACCAAAGTACATCGAGTGCGCCTCACCTTTAATGCGGCCATCTTTTTGAATCGCCATCACCATGCCAGTGATGGTGCGGTTAAGATCCATATCCGGTTTAGGGGTACGACCAATCTTCCCTAAAGCAGTAATTAAAGTAGGTTTATGAACTTCGTCTTCTGGCAACAAGCCATAAGGCGCCATCTCGGCTGTGGAGTCTAGATACTGATCCCATGCAGGGATATAGGTAATGACGTGATTAAATGGCCCAATCACTGGGTATTTAGGAACGGCAAAGCTACTGCCAGCATTAATCAGTGCGCTACTGGCTTTAATGCCTTTAGCGGCTAGTAGTGCGATAAGTAAGGCATTGTGGTCTTTGCAGTCACCGTAGCGATTATCAATAATGCTATTGGCATCATGAGGTGTAATGCTGCCATCATCTAAATAGATAGCGACATAACGAATATTACGTGAGACCCAGTTATAGATGGCTCTGGCTTGTTGTTGCTTGAGCTCTCTTTCTGCTTTAGCTACTTTATCTGCTGCTGTTGTTTCCTTTTCTTTGGCTTCTTTTTCTTTGGCCTCTTTTACTGTGTCGCTGGGTTTGCTTTCTGCGGGCACTTTGATTGCTTTTGTGATCTCGTCAGCGAGCTTTTGTACTTGGGGCGTTACTTTGACCAAATCTTTGATTTTGGCTTCATAGGCTTTGGCAAACTCTGCCTGGTTTGCCATGGTCGATATATAGATATGCGGGGCATAGTCATCAAGTCCTACTTCTAACAGCTCTTTGGGGCTGAACTTCAGATTTTTATAGGTAAAACGCATGCGCTTATTACCATCGCCAATCACTTCCTCTGCTCCACCGCTCACACCTTTGGTATCAACATACAATTTTTGATCTTCTGGGTAAGTTAAGGTGTATTCAAAACCTTGGTTCTCTACATAGGGGGCAAAGTTGAATTTAGTAGTAAAAAAGCCTGGCAATATTGGCTTAAAGGTTGTGAGTTTGGCTTTGTAATATGTCTTAGACCCCGGCGTCACATTGGGAAAGACAATGATCTTGTGTTTTTGATCGGAAAAAAATGCAGCCCCCTGTGTGTTGTCGTCTTCCACAGTGCGAATCGCTGATGCTTGCACTGCTATCTTTTTACCTTGGGGCGTGATTGTATAAGCCTCGAGCACTGCAAGCGTCGCTGTACTGGAATTAAAGGGTAAGTCTGCAGTCGATGCTGAATCAATGATGAGTTGTGACTTGACGATTTTGGTCATCTCATCGATCTCGACTACTTTGCCATCGGGGTAGATGGTCTCATTGACAATATAGCGCTCTATAGCGGATAAGGGCTCTAGATCTGCGTTATTTGCGCTGGTTACGCCTACATACGCCAATCCAAACAGCGTGGCAAAGGCTACGAATATAGCGACTGCAGATTGAATAATGGCTTTCATCGGATTAACGGCGGACATAAGAAAGAATGTACGCTTTTCTTTTACTCACTTCACTCACAAACACAATGCCTGCGTGATCATGGATGGTGGCCAGAGGCTCTTGTAAAAGGGCTTTATCTGGCAGGTATGGATTACCTTTTCCATCTCGAAGCCTAAACTTGGGTAGGCCTAAGATTTTTGCGGTATCAATAAACGCTGCTACTGTAATTGGCCTATTAAAGGATGTGGCTGATCCCCCTCTAGGTGATATCTGGAGTGGCATTAGGGTCATGAGAATGAGGGCACTGGTCAGCATTTGGTTTTATTGGGCTCTCTATGAAATTGCTTAGTTTTTTCATTTTCTTGAGCTTCTAGCTCATTAGATGAGCTTTGGTAGTTTTAATCTAAAAACTTCTTACCCAAAGGAGCAATCCATGAAACGCGCCATGTTGATCTTGTCATTACTGCTTGCTGGCACCGCTAGTGCCCAGGTAAACAATTGGGAGAACTCGCCCAATAACTGGAATAACTCTCAGAACAATTGGAATAACTCACCCAATAACTGGCAGAACAGTCCCAACAACTGGAATAACTCTGCCAATAATTGGAATGCTACTAACGGGGTATATAACAACAGCGGCAATCGCATTGGTTATGAAACGCAATCCCCTACTGGCGTGACCAATGTCTTTGATAACAACGGCAATCGAATTGGCTATTCACCTAGTCAAAAGCAATGAATGCCGAAATGATCATTGATACCGAGGAGTTTTTAACGGTATTAAAAAGACTCAAACCCAGAAAGACCACCAAAGCCTCTTTGGCAGAAGGTCTCTATATTGCGCTTTTTAATGGCGAGGCTATTTTTTGTGTCAGGGGCGTTCAGACGCGGTGCCTAGTGGAGAAGGCGCACTGGTCTGGCTATATTGAGGTGAACTCTGGGGTTGTATTATCCTTTTTGGCTGCTCGGCCTACCGGTAAGACTGTGAGGCTTGCAGTAAACAGTGATGTCTTTCAGATTGAGAACCTGAGGGTGCCATGCAAAACCATGCAATCTCCAGAGTGGATTACGGCGATGAGTTTTGAAGCGCACTTAAATGATGACC